>Ga0137418_10006337_pt1 | contig 10881 bp, 5 predicted proteins | sample CZODoug3_1_2_16f_FD_122242 | JGI IMG/M metagenome (GOLD analysis project Ga0137418, IMG submission 122242) | Vadose zone soil fungal communities from Angelo Coast Range Reserve, California, USA - CZODoug3_1_2_16fungal (Hybrid Assembly) | ecosystem: Environmental > Terrestrial > Soil > Vadose... | reverse complement strand
GACGGATCGTGGCTCGTGGACGTGCACCACCGCGCGCACCCGCGCACCAAGAACGAGGACGGCGCACACGGCGTGTCGCTCGGCTTCACATCCCACTATGCGTTGATGCGCGACCGCTTCGGGGAGCACATCACGCTCGGCTGCGCCGGCGAGAACATCATCGTCGAGACCGAGCGTCGGATCGCGCTCGAGGACCTGAAGCGCGGCGTCGTGTTGCTGGCGCCTGACGGTCAGGAGCTCACGCGGCTCGAGGTGCTCCAGATCGCGGAACCGTGCCGACCGTTCAGCGGTTGGGCGCTGGGGGAAGTCGTCGAGAGCCGGGTGCTGAAGGAGACGCTGCAGTTCTTGGAGGGCGGAACGCGCGGTTACTACTGCCAGGGATTGGGTTCAGGAATCGTTTCCGTCGGGGACCGGGTGGCGGTGGTCTAATCGGGAAGCTAGCTCATCTCATCCCACGCCAGCGCGCCCGCTTTCTTGCACCGATCGCAGACCAGCTCCTTCACGTCCGACTCAAACCCTTGCCGGTGGCGGCAGGCGGGACACACGGCGTACGTGAGGGGGAACAGGCGCCCCACCCGTTGAATCTCGCGCGGCTCGCACCGCACGACGCTCCAGCGCTCGGGAGGGTGATAGCGGATCTCGAGGAAGCGCCGATCCACGGGTACGTTGCGCCGGTTCACGTCCAGCACCACGATGTGGCTCGACGAGATGCGCACGACGGGGTACCACGCACCCCGACGCAGCAGATGCGCACCGGGTCTGCCGACCCGGGCCCAGCCTTTGGCCTGGAGCCGCGTGGGTGTCATCGGGCGGAACGGAATGCTCACGCCCCTAGAATAACACGATCGAGGCGCCGCCGGTCGTGACAGCCGTCACAGGCACACCCGACGCGCGGAATGTGACGAGCGACCCCGGCGCGCGGTGAGCCGCGCCGCTCGACCGCCGCAGCCCCTAGCTCAGCCGCACTCCGAGAAGCCGCACACGTGGCATTTGGCGCAGCCCTCGATGAACGCGAGCTGCGATCCGCAGTCGGGGCAGGCGCCGATGAAATCCTGCTCCGGGCCGCCGCCACGAAGCGCGGCTGGGTCTTCCGGCCCCCCTCCTTCCCCGATCGCGTCGCGCACCGCAGCCGTGGCGGCCAGCCCCCCGCCAGGCCCACCCAGCAGATCCTGCTGGATGCCCTGCTTTTCCTGCATCCACTTTTCGATCGCGATCCCGATCGCGTCGGGAACCGAGAGCACCTTGTTCGGCCCGAGCCCGACAACCCGATCGGACGAGATGCCCCGCAGCTGGCGGTACACCTCGCGCAGGGGGATGCCCGAGCGCAGCGCGAGTGAGATAAGCCGTCCAATCGCTTCGACGTCGGCCATCAGCGCGCCGCCGGCTTTGCCGAGCGAGATGAAGACCTCGAACGGCTGGCCCTTGTCGTCCTCGGTGATGTTCACGTACATCGTGCCGAGCGGCGTCTCGACCCGCCGGGTCGCACCCTTGAGCAGATCGGGACGCGAGCGTTTCGCCCGCCGCTGCAGGTTCTCCGCTTCCGCGTCGTGTAGCTTGTCGCGGGTGCGCGCGAGCTCGGCCTCGAGCTCCGCGATCCGTCCCAGCGCCTCCGCCAGCGCGTCGGGCCCCCCGGCACCGGCGCCGGCCGCCTGGGCCTGCACCTTCTTCGCCGTCGAACCGGTGGAAAGCACCTGCATCTCGCGCGCGCCGTCGCGGTACACGGTCACGCCCTTGCAGCCCAGCTTGTAGGCGTACCGGTAGATCTTCTCGACGTACTCCTCGGTCGCGTCGTTCGAGAAGTTGCAGGTCTTCGAAATCGCCGAATCGGTGAACTCCTGGAACGCCGCCTGCATCTGGATGTGCCACTCCGGCGTCACGTCATGCGCGGTGACGAACACGCGCTGCCACTGCGCCGGGACCTGATCGAAGTGAATGTTCCCGGCGGCGGCGATCTGCTGCATCAGCGCATCCGAGTACCACCCCTCCTGCTTCGCGATCGCCACGAAGTCCTCGTTCACATCGGGCATGATCACGCCCGCCTGATTCCGCATGAACGCGACGGCGAACAGGGGCTCGATGCCCGACGAGCAGCCGGCGATGATCGAGATGGTGCCGGTGGGAGCGACCGTCGTGAGGTTGCAGTTGCGCAGCCTCCGCATGGGGCGTACGCGCTCGCCCTTGGGCCCGCGGGCGCAGCTCGCATCCGGCCCCCAGATCGACTGCTCCCACTCGGGGAACACGCCGCGCTGCTCCGCGAGCTTCTCCGAGGCGGCCTTGGCCTCCTCATCCACGAATTCCATCACGCGGCGGCCCAGAGCCACGCCCCCGTCCGAGTCGTAGGGAAGGCCGAGGCGCACCAAGAGGTCCGCCCAGCCCATGACCCCGAGACCGATGCGACGGATGCGCTTGGCGAGGTCATCGATTTCGGCGAGCGGGTACTTGTTCGCGTCGATGACATTGTCGAGGAAGTGGGTGCACAGGTGCACCGCCGTCCGCAGACGATCCCAGTCGACGTCGCCGTCCTTCACGAACAGTCCGACGTTGATCGAGCCAAGGTTGCAGACATCATAGGGAAGCAACGGCTGCTCGCCGCACGGGTTGGTCGCCTCGTAACTACCGAGCTGCGGCACCGGGTTGTAGTAGTTCGCCCGATCGATGAAGTACACGCCCGGCTCCCCGGTCTTCCAGGCGCCGTGCACCACCTTTCGAAACACCTCGCGGGCGTCGAGCTGGCCCACGACGGCGCCGGTGCGCGGGTGGATCAGGTCGTAACTCTTCCCCTCCTCCACCGCCCGCATGAAGGCGTCCGTCATCGCCACTGAAATGTTGAAGTTCGTCACCTGGGTCAGGTCGTCCTTGCAGGCGATGAACTCCAGGATGTCAGGGTGGTCGACCCGCAGGATGCCCATGTTCGCACCGCGGCGCGTCCCGCCCTGCTTCACGACGTCGGTCGACGCGTCGTACAGCTTCATGAACGACACGGGGCCCGAGGCCACGCCCATGGTGGAGCGCACCACGTCGTTCTTGGGACGCAGGCGCGAGAACGAGAACCCGGTGCCGCCCCCCGACTGATGGACCAGGGCCATGGCCCGCAGCGTGTCGTAGATGCCGCTCTGGCCGTTCGAGAGCGCATCCTCCACGGGCAGCACGAAGCAGGCCGAGAGCTGGCCAAGGGGCCGCCCGGCGTTCATGAGGGTGGGCGAATTCGGCATCCAGACCCGAGTGGCCATGAGCTCGAAGAACGTCTCCGCCAGCCCCTCCACGGCCTTGTCCGAGGCCCCGTAGCGGCGATCCGGCTCGGCGATGGTGCGCGCGACCCGCCAGAACAGGTCCTCGGGTCGCTCGACCGGCTTCCCTTGGTCGTCCTTCACCAGGTAGCGCCGCTCGAGCACCGTGACGGCGTTGGGGCTCAGATCGAGTGTGCCAGTGCGGCTGGAAGCAGTCATGCGGGCTCGTTCCTCGCGGAGGTGAGCTTGCTCACCCAACGTGTGGTATGTGTGAATTTGCTGCGCGCAGACCAAACAGGCGCGGAGGGGCAAGGTAGACCGTTGGGCGCGCTCGGGCAACACCTCGCGACAGCGCCAGCCCCACGGCACATCCAACAATTCACATCACAAACTTGTTCCAGCGATCGGGAACGCCCCCGCGCGGTGCCGCTTCGCCTCGGCCACGTAGTGCTCCCAGGTGTCTCGGATGCGCTCCCGCAGGGCGTCGTCCACCGGTCGCGTGACACGTGCCGGCACCCCCACCACCAGCGAGCCTGGGGGTACGCGGGCGCCTTCGGGCACGACGGCACCCGCCGCGACGACGCTGCCCGTCCCGATGTGGACGCCGTTCAGGAGCACGCTCCCCATGCCGATCAGGCAGTCGTCCTCGACGGTGCACCCGTGCAGAATGGCGCGATGCCCCACCCCGACCCGCGCGCCGATTCGCGCGGGAAGGCCCTCATCCACGTGCACGATCGTGCCGTCCTGGAGATTGGTGTTCTCGCCGACCACGATCGCGGCCATGTCCGCGCGAAGCACCGCGCCGTACCACACGCTCGCGTGCGCGCCCAGCGTGACGTCCCCCAGCACGACTGCGCCGGGAGCGATGAAGGCCGTCGGGTGGATCTCGATGTTTACTGCCTCACTGGCTGGAATGTCCACTGGACCCAGGCGTCTACCGGCTCGCCGTTTTTCTGAGCGGGGTTCCAGCGCAGGGTCTTCGCCATGTCCAGCGCCTCGTTGTTGAACGTGTCGAGGTTGGAGGGTCCGAACACGCGCGCCTCGAGCGTCGAGCCATCCTTGGACACATGGATCAACAGGATTGCCTGGCGCGGGAACATGGTCGCCTCGGCAGGCACGGGGATGCGTGTAAGCGAGAGCGGCAGCGGACGTGTGTCGAAACAGAGATTGTCTTGGTTGTAGGCGGGCCCATACTGGTCGCAGGGCCCGGCATCCGACCCTCCTTCCCCCGACCCGGGCTGTAGCTCGATCCGCACCGTGGATGGCGCACCCGGCGTGATGACCACCTGGCGGTCGTACGGCTCGAACCCACTCGCCCGTACGGCGAGCCGGTACGTGCCGGGAGGCACGTCTCCCTGCGAGCCCCGAAACGGCATCCCGTTGAGCGTCACGCGAGCGCCCTGGGGCAGGCCCTGGAGGGTGAGGCGCCCGAGTGTCCCGGGAGGGACCACGCGGGTGCGGGCGGTGTCGGCGTGCGGAGTGGTGCCCGCAGCCCGGGCGGCCGTGTCGAGCGCTAAAGAGACGCCGGTGTCGGACAGCAGGCGCTGGGCGAGCGTATCACGGGGGACGCCCGACGCGGAGTCCGCGGGCGCGGCCCGGGCGAAGAACAGCAGTCCCTTCTTGTACGCGTACAGGCCGGGGGCGCCCAAGCCGATGGCCAGGACGACCACCCAGAGCGCGATCCCGGCGGCGACGGAGCGTTTGTGATGGTCTTCCGCGCCGGGCTTCCCGGAGACGCGCGGTAGGGGCGTGGTGGCGGCGGACGCCATCCGGACTCCTGCGAGCGACGGGATGGCCTTGGTGGCGGCGGTCGCGAGTCCGACGGCGGCGAAGCCGCCCCCCGCCTCGAGCGCCTGCACGAGATCGTCCGCGCTCTGAAACCGCTCGTCGGGGGACTTCGCCATCATCTTCCTGGTGATCTCGAACACGGTGCGCTGGTCGTAGGTCTCGAGCGGCGGGGTGGGGATTTCCTCCATGATGTGCTTGTAGCCGATCGAGAACGAGTCGTCGCCGTCGAACGGCACGCGGCCGGTGAGGCTCTGATAGGCGACCACGCCGAGCGAATAGATGTCGGAGCGCCCGTCGAGCCCCTGGGCGCGCGCCTGCTCGGGGCTCATGTAATGCGGCGTGCCGATGGACATTCCGGTGCCGGTGAGCTTGCCGCCCGAAGCCGCCTTCGCGATTCCGAAATCCGTGACCACCGCCAGCCCGTGCTCGTCGAACATGATGTTGTCGGGCTTGATGTCGCGGTGCACGATGCCGCTCTTGTGCGCGTACGCGAGGGCGCGCGCCACCTGGACGAGGATCTGACGGATCTCGGCCGGGGGGAGCGTGCCCCGCGCGGCCAGCACGGACGATAGCGGCTTGCCGCGCAGGAACTTCATGACGAAGTAGATCACCCGACCAGATTTGCCGACGCGATAAATCGGGATGATGCTGGGGTGCTCGAGCTTGGCGGAGGTGCGGGCTTCGCGCTGGAACCGCTCGACGAACTCCTTGTCGAACGCGAGGGAGAACGGCAGGACCTTGATCGCCACGTCGCGCTCCAGCTGCTTCTCTCGCGCCTTGAAGACGATGGCCATCCCACCGCGGCCCAGCTCTTCGAGGATCTCGTACTCGTCTTTCAACTGTTCCCGCACCAGATCGAGCTCCGTCGCGTCGACCTGTTGGTCGCGCACGGCGGCGACCGGAGTCGTGTGCGAAAGATCCAGTCCGCAGGAGCGGCAGAACTTGCTGGCGTCGTCGTTCTGGGTGCCGCAGCGGGAGCAGTACATCAATTCTCCGAAGGGTCGCGGAAAGTTAGGGATTGGTCGGACGACGTGTCAACTCGCGACAATGCCCCGCGTGCTCAGAAGTCGGAAGCGAGTGCCGCGTACCACTGCGGCCGCCGCGGCGCGCCGGACGGTGGATCGGCGAGCGGTTGCGCGACGCCGAGTCGTACCGACAGGGGAAAGTCGTAGCTCACCGTCATCCGGCCCGCGAGCTCAAGTCCGGCGGAGCGAAGTCGGGTGAGGCGCGGCGACGTCCCGGGCGCCCAAGCGTCACCCGCGTCGGCGAACAGGTTGAGCCACACCTTGTCGACCCCGAGGGGGAGGTGGCCCAGCGCGCGGCCCACGAGTGCGAGCGGCATCCGGTACTCGACGCTGCCCGCGGCCGCGCGCTGGCCGCGCAGCTCGCCCGACCCATACCCGCGGAGCGGAAATGCGCGCGTCGCGCTCAGCGACGGCGCGAAGAAAACGTTCACGCCCTGCGGCGCCACCCCACCTACCCGGAAGAGCGTGCCGAGCGGACCGGTGGTGCCGCCTGCCAAGAGCCGTAGCGCCAGCACATGGTGCGCGAAGCCGCCGACACCCGGTACGCGCAGGTACACCGCCAGCCGGGAGCGTACCTCGTTCGACCAGCGAGCGGTGCCCTGCTCGTCCCGCCGCCGGTAGGTCGCGGACCACGTGACCCCGTTCTCCGGTGAAATCGAGAGGGCACCCATCACTAACCGCGACAGGGTGAGCGTCACCGAGCCGCCGACGAGGTTCTGCGTGTTACACCCCGAGCAGAAGGCGGCGAGCGAGGTGTCGGGGATCGTGGCGAAGCGCGTGCGCTCGAACTCCACCGCGGCCCGCACGCTCGCCAACCTGCGCCAGCGGCGCGTCACGAACGACGCACCGAGAGCCGCATAGTGGTCGAGCTCCGACACCGTGAGATTCGGTGCACTCGGTGGCGATCCAAGGTCCGACCACGACGCCCACGCCGAAAGGTCGAGCGTCGGGTTGCCCAGCACAGAGGAGACCAGGACGAAGTCGCCCGCGGCGCGGAACGGGTGCGGGGAAATGAACAGGTCCGCGGCGTAGGCGAAGCGACCCAGGGCGTCGGTTCCCGCCGTTAGAGCGCCGCCGAACCTTCCGGTTGGCCCGGCGTTCTCGAACACCGGGATCCAGAAATGGGGACGCAGCGACGGCCACATCGTGTAGCCGGTCTCGGAGACCGGCACAGGCGGCGCAGAGTCGAACGGCAGCGGCTCCGCAAACGTGACCGGCCCACTTCCCTCGAGCGCCGGCGCCCGGCGCAACTCCCAGCCGCGCGCCCTGAGCGCGGCGTACAGCAGGGTGCCGTCAGGGAGCGGAGCCGGTGCGCGGGCGCCGAGCGGCTCGCTCGTGATCGGCTGCGCGCCGCCCGCCCCCGAGTCGCGCCAGCGGTACACTTGCGGAACGCCCGTCGGGTCGGCGACGAACCAGAGCTCCCCGCCGGAGGTCCACACCACGTCGGCGATGCTGCCGCCGGTCTCGAGGAGCACCACGGCGGCTTCGGGCGAGTCCGCCGGCCAGCGCACCAGTGCCCAGCGGCCGTCCACGCTCCGACTGCCGGCCACGCGGCGCCCGTCGGGCGATGTCGCCACATCCTCCCACACCGCGCCACGCGGCAGAGCCGGTGCGGGCACAGTCGGGCGGCTCGAGGCGGGGCCGAGCGCGATCGCCACCAGACGTCCGCCGCCCCCGGCGGGAGCGACTAGCCGGGCGCCGCGCGTCGCGCGCCGCCATGCCCGTCCCGGGACCCAGCGGTAGAGGTCGCTCCGGATCCGCCACCGGCTCGTGAAATCGAGCTGCGTGACCACCAGGGTGTCTCCCAGCCAGTCGTAGTCCACGCCGCCATTGACGCGATGGGCGACCACTGGGCGCTCCGTCGCGGCGTCGACCACGCGGAGCACGCTCGTCCCCTTCCCGTCGTCGCGCACGTACGCCACTCGCCGTCCGTCCGGCGATACGCGCGGCACCGGCTCCGTCCGGAGCAAGCTGTCGAGCACGCGCGCTGGGGGCGGCGCGCCACGTGTCGCAGGCAGGTCGGGTGCCGTCCCCCGCGGCCATTCGCCGCTGAGCGTGCGTCCGGGCGCCACGCGCGCCACCTGGCGCCCGACCCGGAATGGAATGAGCTGGGCGGCGGTGGCCTCCGCAAACCGGGGGACCACCGAGTCGCCCACCGCACCGGCGAGATAATGAAAGAAGCGGCTGCCATACGCGTACGGGACCAGTCCGTCCGCCCAGCGCGTGAACAGCGTCGCGTTCCACGGGGACCGCGAGGCCCCCGCCGCGTGGTCCGCGGCGAGCAGCTGGGTATGGAAGCTCCCCCGCACCCGTCCCGCGTTCGTGAACTTGGACTCGTAGTACGTCGCAAGCCCTTCGATCACCCAGCTCGGCTGATACTCGTTCGGGAACAGCCCGGGGGCCCGGCCGAAGACGCGTTGCAGCCCGCCCCACAGCCCGCGCGAGCGGTCGAGGTGAAACACGTGTGCCAGCTCGTGCGTGGTCACGAGCCGGAGCCAGTTGTCGAAGAACAGGAGTCCGTGGTCGCCGGCGGGCGGCGCGGCGAAGATGGTGATCCGGTTCGTGGGAAAGACGGTGGTGAAGCCGTTGGCGGCGTCGATGTCGTCGGCCAACGTGATGTCCACGACGCCGCGCGGCGGGTGCAGCTCCGTGGCGAGCAACCCGTAGGACCGCTCCGCTTCGCGCGCCTGCCTGAGCGCCGCGTCGCGGTAGGCAGGCCGGAAGTGGATGCGGAAGTGGGGCGTGTGGAGGGTGCGCCAGGAGCCCGAGGGATCCACTTGAGCTTCAGCACGGCTGGCGAGCAGGAGCAGCAAGAGCATGCAGGGCGCTCTCACGGTTCCCGCGCCCGATCCCGCAGGAACGCCTCGATGCCGCGGGCAACCGCTCGCGCATACCGCCACTGTCCGTCCTCGCTGGCGAGCACCGCCTCCTGCTCGGGCAGCATGATGAACAGCCCCTCGGTGAGCGCTGCGGGCATCCAGGTGGGCCGCACGAGCGCATAGTCGCCCCGGCCGATCCCGAGGTCGCGCACGCGGAACTCCGCCACGAGCGCGCGGTCCAGCTCGCGGGCCAGACGGGTGCTCCGCGGCTGGAAGTAGTACACGCTCGTTCCCGAGTTGGTGAACGGGTTCACGCCGTCCGGCAAGGCATTGGCGTGAATGGACACGAGGACGTCGGCGTCGCGCAGCTCCGCGAAATGCGTCCGGGGATACAGCTCGATCGGCGTCGAGTCGGTGCGGGTGAGGAACACGACCGCGCCGGCGCGCTCGAGCAGCGTCTTTGCCTTGAAGGCCACGGCCAGCGTCGCCACCGGCTCCCACAATCCCGTCGGCCCGGTGGCGCCGAGGGGCGGGTGACCGGGGTCGAGCACGACGGTTCGGCCGCGGAGCGGGTGCTCGCGCTCGATCGCGGGGGGACGCCGCACCTCGAGCAGCAGGTCGCGACCGTCGAAACGAGCACGGTACCCCCACACGCGCCGCGCCAGCTCGAGCGTGATCGTCACCTCGTCCGCCGCCGGTTGGGCATAGCTCATCCGCGTGACCAGCGGGTCGCTGCCAGTCGCCTCCCCGCCCTCGCCGTACTGCATCCAGTTGATGTCGGATGCGCCACCGTACAGACGCAGGGTGAGGCTGCGCTCGCGCTCCGTGATCTGGTAGGGGAGGCGCGCGGGCAGCGGCACCCGCAGCGTCACCGACTTCGGCCCGGACGCGAGCCGAACCGAGCTCACGACGCCACCCGGCGGCGGCGTACCCGGTGGCAGTCGCACGACGTCGGTCTCGTTCACCCACGCCACCGTGGCGCGCGAGAGCCGGAGCCGCACTTGATCGTTCCAACGGCCCGACTCGACCGCGACCGTCCCGGTCGGGAAAAACCAATTGTAGGTTCCGTGGGGGACGGCGCGCCCCGGGGTGATGCTATCGGTCGTACCGCTGCGGGCGGTGTCGTCGTCCAGGACGACGACGGTCGGGAAGGTCATGTCCACGACATTCACGCCGAGGGGCCAGCGCGCCGTCGCCGTGTCGGCACCCACGGTCACCACCAGCGTGGCGCACGCCGTGCGGCCGTCCGCGCACAGCGCCGCCGCCGGCAACCAGCCCACGTAGCGTCCCGCCGTGGGCACGCGTCGACGCGGCATGCTGTCGATCACGAAGGCGCGGACGCCCCCAGGGAGCTCGGGCGCCAGCGTATCGGGGACGAGCGGAACGCTCGAGCCCCAGGGCAGCAGCAGGCGTACCGTCGCGCCGGGCGCGGCCTGCACGCTCAGGGGAATCCCCTCCCCCACCGGCAGTGCAACAGTCCCCGCTGGTGTGAAGCTGGTCGTGTCGATCCACACGGGGCGTGCGGACGGCGCGCGGAACTGCGGTGCGATGCGGGCGGTGTACACAAAGCGGCTGGAGTCGGGCCCCGCCCCGGTCGCCGCCAGCGCGAAGTGCGCGACGGTGTCGTCGGGCAGCGGCAACCAGGCGATCCACGCGCCGTTCGGGAGCACGGGCACCGACTGCCCGTTGATGCCCAGGTGCACCGGTCCGCCACGCCCCCCTCGCACTGCGCCGAACAGGAACGCGGAGTCGTGAGATTGGATGACGTCGGTGACGGCGGGATAGACGACGGCGATGTGCAGCGAGTCGCGCGCCGGCGCGGCGGGCGACGGCAGCACGCCTCCGGAGACGGGCGCGCCAGCGGAGCGCGACACCGCACATCCGGTCACGACGCTCACGAGCAACACGCAGACCGATCGCACAGGACGCGCAAGGTAGCATCGGCCCTTTCGGCCCGTCAATTTGCCGAATTGATTGGCAGGCCATAACTTCTGCGCCCAGTGGAGCACTTCCGCCAGTGAC
>Ga0137418_10006334_pt1 | contig 10885 bp, 9 predicted proteins | sample CZODoug3_1_2_16f_FD_122242 | JGI IMG/M metagenome (GOLD analysis project Ga0137418, IMG submission 122242) | Vadose zone soil fungal communities from Angelo Coast Range Reserve, California, USA - CZODoug3_1_2_16fungal (Hybrid Assembly) | ecosystem: Environmental > Terrestrial > Soil > Vadose... | reverse complement strand
TCTTGCTGACAAATCCGGAGGCACGGTGCTAAGAGTTGATGATCTTTCGACTCTTCCCGACGCGTTCGCGAAAGTCGCAGCCGAACTGCAAACGCAGTACATCATCGGCTATTACCCAAGCAACAAGACGCACGATGGTGAGTATCGAAATATCAATGTGACCAGCAGTCACCAGCCGCTGGTTATCCGTGCCCGCCCCGGATATCCGCTATGGCAGCGAGGGCCTGCCGGCGCCCGTCGTGGACATGCGCGAGGCAATCCTGAGCGCCGTCAGGTCTGGCCGGATCGAGGAGCTGCGGCAGCATCCGTCGATCGCGCCGCTCGAAGCGTCCTTGGGGATGAGCGTGCGCGTGACCTTGGGGAGGGTCGCCACGTCCTCGGGGAAATCACACTCGTGCGTGACCCCGACCAGCCGGTCGCGAAGCCCCAGCGCGCACACGATCTCGGTGGCGCTGGGCAGCAGCGAGACGATTCTCACCTCGAGTTCCCTCCTGTGCTACGGTCAGCCTGACCGGGTCTTCACGCGAATGGATCTAACCGTAACACGCCGGTCACCGTCGGCGGCTAGAGTTCGAGGAGCATGATGAAGCGTTCGTACCTGATTCTGAGTGCCCTGCTGCTCCTCTCTGCCCCTTCCTCCGCGAGGCCCATTCCAGGGATCTCGCGCGTCCTGATCATCAGCGTGGACGGGCTTCGCCCGGATCTTTCCCTGCGCGCGAACGCGCCGGTACTTCGAAGCCTCATGGTGCGCGGCAGCTACTCGCTCTGGGCGCAGACCACCGCCGTCGCCGTGACGCTTCCCTCGCACGTCTCGATGCTCACGGGCGTTCCGCCCTCGAAGCATGGCGTGGAGTGGAACAGCGTCCTGCCGACCAAGCGGATCATCTACCCGGCGTGGCCCACGCTGTTCGAGCTGGCGAGGAAGGCCGGGTACACCACGGCCATGGCGGCGGGCAAATCCAAATTCCAGGGGCTGACCGAACCGAGCACGTTGACCTGGTCCTTCGTTCCGAAGGCAACCGTCATCTCGGATACCGAGGTCACCGATCGCGCGATCCAATGGATCGACCGGTTCGGGCCCCAAGTTCTTTTCGTGCATCTCCCGGGGGTGGACATCGCCGGCCACACGAGCGGCTGGGGCTCCCAGGAACAGCTGGACGCGATCGCGAACGCCGACAACTGCATCGGCCGCCTGCTCGACGCCTACAAGGAGAAGGCACTCCTGGATTCCACGTTCGTCCTGGTCACGGCGGATCACGGTGGGGCGGGCAAGAGCCACGGTCCCGACGATCCCCGCAGCCGGATGATTCCGTGGATCGTCGTGGGGCCCGGGGTGCGCTCGGACTACGACCTGACGCGGGAGGAAGATCTGACGGTGAAGACCGAGGATACGTTCGCGACCGCGTGCTACGTGCTGGGGATCACGCCGCCGCGCCCGGTGGACGGGCATCCCGTGCTACAGATCTTCTCTTCACCTCGCGAAAGCCACGCGCCGATCGAGCGCTGACCTTCCTGCGTCAGGCCGCGCCGCCCACCATCAGATCCTCGAACCTCGGGGTGATGTCGTGCTCGATCTCGCAATCGCACCGCGCTCCCATCCGCGCGAGCGCGCGCAGGGACTCTTCGGCGTCGATGCCCGGCGTCATGGAGAGGACGGCACGGGCGTGCACGGTGGTTCCGGCGCAGGCCGGGATCCGGCTGAGCCTCGCGATGAACTCCGTCCACAGGGGATGTTCCGGCGTCATGATTCGATCGCTGCGCACACGTCCCTCCACGATGCCCTGACCGCACCGTACGTCTCGTTGGATTGGGATGTCGACGCTACCACCGCCGAATCCCGAAAGTCATGTTACAAGTGAAGATACATTCTACTTCAATCCTTGCTGTTAATCGACTGAAACATGGTGAGTTCCGCCACGAACCGTCCAAACCGATTCCCATGTGATACGTTCGTGAGCGCATGAAGTCATCCCAACGAATCTGGTCTGCGGCACTCCTGGGCGCGACGCTCGTCGCCGCTGCGCCGCCTTCCCCGCGCGCCATCGTGACCGAGCCGCGGATCCATCATCGCGCCGACCCGGAGCGCTCCGGCTCGTACCACTTCCCTCCCATCCGGAGGCTGCCTCGAGTGAAGTGGACCAAGGACCAGGGACTTCTCTTCATGGGAACGCCGCTCGCCACGCATGGGAAGCTCTACAGCGGTGGCTCGGACGGAACGCTCTACGTCTTCGACGCCCGCGATGGAACTCCCATCTGGGCGGCGCCGGGATTCGAGGCGATGGAGAACGCGGTCGTCATCGCCGGCCCAATGTGCGCAAAACTACCCGTCATGCGATGCCTCCGCGGAAAATCCAGCCAAGGAAGGCTGGCCTGGTTTGCGCCCTGTGTGCCAATCGGATTCAACACGCATTGGGATTTCCTCGGCTGACTTTATATCGCGATACATAGGACGTATTCCGGTTCGCGAAAGAAGTACGCGATGTTGCCGTTTGGACCACATGTATGCGCTTGCAGTCATGAACAGTATACCGGTGACGCCAACGAAGATCTGAACCCAAAGGGAATTCAGGCTCATCTCGATTGCAACGTGGGCGCAAAACGAAAGGACAATGCCGATGCAGAACACCTGAAGCGAGTTTTGGCCGCATTTGATCAGCGGCGTCAGTGCGCGCCATTGCAGAATTGGCGAATCCGCCGGCACGAACCGCGTGACCACTATAGCGAGAGCCATGAGATGCACCACTCGGTAGGGCGCGAGATTCGTCTTGTCGTTGGGATCGAACGGCTGCAAAATCCAATGCGGAAGAAGATTGCCAAGGCCGGGTGCGTGAGTTGCCATCGTCACCAGCATAGCGAAGATTATGTAGGTGATCGCGAAGCAGAACACGGCCCTTGTTCGAATGACCGATTGAATGGCTTGAGCGCCGCCGAGGGCGATCCAGGCGCCCAGCACAAACAAGAACTGCCAGGCGAACGGATTGAAATACCAAAGGCCCGATGGAGAGGCCGGAAGATTCCACCCAAAATGCCTTGCAGCAAGATACACAGCCATCGAACCAGCCAATGTCAGCGTCGGTTTGCGCACCATCAGCCACAAGGCTGGAGCAAACGTTCCCAACAACAGAATATAGAGCGGAAGTACATCCAGATTGACGGGCCTGTATCTCAAAGCCAAGGCCTGGATAAACTCCCAAAGCGGATGGCTCATGAAAACGGCGACGTTGAACTGGCTCAAATCATCCGGATCATGCAGTCCTCGTGAAACGCATCCGACAGTGGCGATGTAGATGGCGAGCACCATGATGTGGGCGGCATACAGTATTGAAGTGCGCTTTGCCAATCTCGATGCAGCCGCAACGTAACCCTGCTCAATCATTATTCTTCCGAACACGCATGCGGCCGTGTAACCGGATATGAAAACAAACAAGTCAGCCGCGTCGCTGAATCCGTAATTCCTGGTCGTGATCGCGCTCAGCACCTCGTGCGGGATGTGATCCAGAAAGATCGCCCAATTCGCCAAACCGCGAAACAGGTCCAGTCTGAGGTCTCGCCCTCGGGGAGGAAGTGTTGCGCAGACCCGCATGGACGCGCCCTATTGCTGCGACGTCGTCGAAGCGGATGCTGACGCGGCGGCCTGCGGCGTTGCTGCAGCTACGCGAACCGTGTCGCCTGCCGCCAAGGTCTCCGGCGGATTATTGATGATCCGATCGGATGGCGTCAGGCCAGCAATAACCTCGACGCTGTCGCCGAGGTCGCGGCCGAGTTGCACGCTTTTGAGGACGACCTTGTTGTTGCCGTCGAGAGTGGCGACTTGCGTGTCCTGATTCCCGGTCACCAGCGCAGTGGATGGAATTGTTACCAAATTTGCAGGAGTCGGAACTTCGAAGTGCACATTGCAGTAGCTGCCGCCGAAGAACTTGCCGGCTGCATTGTCGGCCTGAAGCTCGACCTGCATGCTGTGGGAAGTCGCATTGATTGCCTTGGAAATATGCGAAAGCGTCGCGTCGAATTGCACGCCCGGATATTGCGGCATTTCGAAAGTCGCTTTCATCCCTGGGGTAAGGCCGGCCGAGAACGACTGCGGCACCTGCACGAAAATGCGAACGCGATGCAGGTCCGACACCTCGAAAAGCGCCTGACCGGAACCACCTCCCGAGTTGATCAGCTGACCGATCTCCACGTTGCGGGCGGTCACGACGCCATCAAAGGGGGCGGCGAGCGTCTTGAAGGATTGCATCGCCTCGAGTTGCCGGACGTTCGCTTCGTTGGCGTCGACCACGGCTTCTTTCGCCGTGGCGTCCGCCGTGGTCTGGTCCGCAAGCTGCTGGGCAACGATCTGCTTTTGCAGCAGGATGTTGTTCCGGTTGGCGGTCAGCGATGCAATCTGCAGATTGGCCCTCACGCTTGCCAACGTCGCTTTCGCCTGACCGAGCTGCTGATCGAGATCGGGGGCATCGATGGTGGCCAGCGCTTGCCCGGACTTGACGGGCGATCCAATGTCGTGGTCCCAACTCTTCACGTAACCGTTCACCCGCGCGAAGATCGCCGCTCGGTTGAAGGGCTGGATATTCCCTGGCAATGTCAGCGTTTGATGCAGGCTGGCGGGGGTGAGTTGAGCCAGTGCAACGGTCGGAATGGCCTGCGTATTGGTCCACTGCACGACTTCCTGCTTGCTCTGAGCACGGTCAACGAAGCCATAGCCGACCACGACGCTCGCGAGCAGAATCGCGGCTGCAGCGGCTGTCAGGAGGCTCCGTCGGCTTGGTGCTTTGATGTCTTCCGATGACATTTTATTCTCCGCTTAATGCGACGATGCGGTTGCAGCGTCGGCCTGATTTGCATCGGCACGTTGCCGGCCGTGCACCAGGCTGAAGATGGTGGGCACCAGGAATAGAGTGGCGCAGGTAGCGAAGATCAGTCCGCCGATGACCGCGCGTCCCAGTGGTTGATTCTGTCCGGGCTCGATCGCCATCGGCAGCATGCCGATGACCATGGCGAGAGCCGTCATCACGACCGGCCGAAACCGCGAGCCGCCTGCCTCGAATGCAGCGGTCATGGCATTTACGCCCGCCGCCATCCGTTCGCGGGCAAAGCTGATCACCAGGATACTGTTGGCGGTCGCGACACCCATGCACATGATCGCGCCGGTGAGCGCGGGCACGGAAAGTGTGGTCCCGGTCCCGAACAGGATCCAGACGATGCCGGCCAACGCCGTCGGCAGCGCCATGACGATGACGAAGGGATCGACCCAGGACTGGAAGTTGATGACGATCAGCAGGTAGATCAGCACAATCGCCGCCGCGAGGCCCACGAACAGCTGCTGATAGGCGCTGGTCATTGTGCTGATTTGACCACGTAACGCGACGCTCGCGCCTTTTGGAAGGTCTGGTGCCGTCGCGTGAATCACCTTCTGAATCTCGGACGCGAGCGCGCCGAGATCGCGTCCCTGCGGCGTCGCGAAAATGTCGATGACCGGCTGGACATTGTAGTGCGACACCACGGCGTTGCTTTTGGCCCGCTCGACATTCGCCAAGCCGCCAAGCAGTTGCGGATCAGCGCTGCCAGAGGACGTCACCGGAATATTCTTCAGCCCGGTCAGGGTGTTGATGTCGCGCTGAGGCGTCTGGACCGAGACGGCATAGGAGACGCCGTTGGTTGGATTCAGCCAATAGGTTGGGGCGGACTGCGAGCTTCCCGACAGCGTCGTCAGCATCGCGGTGGCGACGTCCTTTTCGGTGAGACCCGCAAGCGAGGTGAGCGAACGGTCGACATTGACGTTAAGCGTCGGCTGCTGAAATGCCTGCTGGATACGCGCATCGGCGATGCCCGGGATCGCCCTGACCTTGGCCAGCAACTCATTTGCATATTTCCGGTTTGCGGCAAGGTCCCGGCCGGCAACCTGCAGGTCGATCGGCGCGGGCACGCCGAAGTTCAGGACCTGGCTGACGATGTCAGCTGGAAGGAAGGCGAACGAGGTGCCCGGGAACTGCTGCGGCAGCTTTTCCCGCATGGTCTTGATGTAGTTGTCGGTCGGCGCATGATTGGGCTTGAGGCTGATCAGGATGTCGGCGTCCGCAACGCCGATGGTGCCGGAGTTGTTGTAGGCCATGTTGATGCCGCTGACGGTCAGCCCGATATTGCTGACGATGCCGTCGAGTTCATTCGACGGGACGATGCCGTGAACGGCCGTTCCGATCCGGTCGGCGAGACTTGTCGTTTCTTCGATCCGCGTTCCGGTCGGGGCGCGGATATGAAGCTTGATCTGGCCGCCGTCCACGGTTGGGAAGAAGTCCTGGCCGAGGTAAGGCGCAAGCCCGAACGACAGAACGCTGAAGCATAGGAATCCGGCAATCACCTTGATCCGGTTCCGCAGACAGAGCTGCATCAAGCCCAGATAGCCGCTGCGGACACGTTCGAAATAATGCTCGAAGCCGCGCTGGAAGCGTGCGAGCGGATTGCGGCTGGCTTTCGCCGGGGCGTGATCGGCAGCGTCGGACGAGCCGTGTGCGTGCTGGTTGCGCAGGAGGTAGTTCGCCAGCGTCGGCACCAGCGTTCGCGACAGCACATAGGACGCGGCAAGCGCAAGCATCACCGCCTCGGCGAGCGGCCGGAACAGGTAGCCGGCGACGCCGCCGAGACCAAACATCGGCACGAAAGCGATGCAAATGCAGAGCAGCGAGACCGTCGCCGGCACAACGATCTGCCGCGCGCCATCGAGAATGGCGGGCTCGATCTCTTTGCCCTGCTCGAGATGCCAGTTGATATTCTCGATGGTTACGGTCGCGTCGTCGACCAGGATGCCAACGGCGAGCGCCAGACCGCCGAGCGTCATGACATTGATCGTCTCGCCCAGCAGCGAAAGGCCGGTCAGCGCGGCCAGGATCGCGAGCGGGATCGAGAGCGTGATGATGAGGGTCGAGCGCCAGCTGCCAAGAAACAGCAGTATCATCATCCCGGTCAGCGCTGCCGCGATCGCGCCTTCCTTGACGACGCTGGAGACCGCATCGGTCACGAAGACCGACTGATCGCCCACCGCGGTCAGCTTCAGGCTGCTCGGAAGCGTCTGCGACACCGACGGCAACAGGTTCTTGACGCCGTTGATGATGTCCAGGGTCGAACTGGCGCCCGCCTTCACGATGGTCAGCAATACGGCGCTGGCGCCGTTGACGTGAACGGCGTTGATCTGCGGCGGGCTGCCGTCATGCACGTAGGCGACGTCGCGCATGTAGACGACGGTGCCGTTGACCGTTTTCACCGGAAGATTGTTGAAGGCATCGACCGCGGCCGGCGAGTCGTTCAGGTTGACGGTATATTCGTAAGTTCCGATCTTTTGGGTTCCAACCGGCGTGATCAGATTCTGCAGCGAGAGTGCGTTGATGACGTCGTTCGCCGAAACGCCGTATTGATGCAAAGCCTGCTGATTGAGATCGGCCTGGACCTGGCGCACCTTGCCGCCAAAAGGAAGCGGCAGGGCAGCCCCCGGAACCGGTGCCAATGCCGGTCGGATGAAATTCAGCGCGTCATCGAAGATCTGGGTTTCGGACAGCTGGTCGCTCGAAAGGGCGAGCTGCAGAATCGGCACGCTCGAGGCATTGAAGCTCAGGATCAATGGCGGCGTGATGCTTGGCGGCATCTGCTTCAGCACGGTCTGCGACATGCCGTTGACCTGCGCCAGCGCGGCGTTGATATTCACGGTTGGTTGAAAAAAGATCTTGATGATCCCGTAGTTGGCGATCGATTGGGATTCAATATGCTCGATGTCGTTGACGCTGTTGGGCAACGAGCGCTCATAAAACGTGACGACCCGGCCGGCCATGTCGTCGGCAGGCAGGCCCGTGAAGCTGAAAACCACGCTGATGACGGGGATGTTGATGTTCGGAAAGATATCGGTCGGCGTGCGCAAGGCTGACGCTGTTCCAAAAATCAGGATCAGCACCGCCATCACGATGAACGTATATGGCCGTCGCAATGCAAGCCGAACGATTCCAATCATAGCGTTCTCCCTCGTGAACCGGATTCCCGTCGCTCTGGCCGTCGATCATTAGAGCCGCCTTGGCGCATCACTTCCGTTGGCGCGCCCAATGGCTAAATGCCGTGGGTGCAGAAAGTGAATGCCCCGCTGTTCCAGGCGACAACCAGGAATCTAGGGTTGAGTTTCCCATTCGGGAAATGCATTCTCTTCATTCGAACATGCCTGGTTTGAATGAGCTGGAGCGGCTTGAACAAGACAGCCCCCAAGTTAGGTGCGATCGACCTGAACCTGCTGGTGGTGTTCGACGCCATCATGAGGGACAGATCCGTCACACGGGCCGGACACCGGCTGGGTCTCAGTCAGCCCGCCATGAGCCATGCCTTGACCCGATTGCGTCACATGTTGAAAGACGAACTGTTCGTCCGCAGCCCAACCGGGATGATGCCGACGCCGCGGGCCGAGGAACTGGCCACGCCCATCAGGATTGCACCCGAAGGGCTGCAACAATCGCTGGAACCGGTTCAATTCGAGCCGTCAGAGGCGACAAGAACCTTCCATATTGCCGTCGACAACTATGCGGCGATCGTTCTCGTCGCTCCGATAGCAGCGCGTGTCGCCAAGATTGCTCCCGGGGTAACGTTGGATTTTCGGCCGAGCGGCACTCTCGACGTTCTCCAGCTGCTTGATCGAAGCGAACTGGATTCGGCGCTTGGCCGGTTTGGCGCCCAAGGCGAGCGGTTTTCTCTCAAGCGGCTGCTGCAAGATCAATTCGTCGTAGTGCACCGCAAGGGACATCCGGCAGCGCAAGTGCGAGAATTCTCGACCGAGAAGCTGACAACTCTCCCGCAACTGGAAATCTCGTCTGCTCAATTTGGGCCCGACTTCGTTGACCCCGGCCCCGGACGATCAAAGCCTGCCACAAGACCAGCGATGCGCGCGCCGTTCTTGTCAGCTGCGCAGATTCTGGCGACATCGGACCTGGTATCGGTGCTTCCGCTCAACGTCGCCAAAAGTATGATCAAGTCTCACCACCTCGCTTTCCATCGGCTGTCGCGTTCGCCCAAACCGATCGAAGCTGCCATGATCTGGCCGCGACGGCTTGACAACCAGCCTGCGCATGCGTGGCTGCGCGATGTCATCAGCCATGTGGTCAAGGGCTTCCAGACCAAACGCGCAACGAAGAACACGTAAACGTCGGATCGTTCATTCCGCGCTACTGCGCCATACGGCCCTAAAGCGCTGCAGCAAGTCATGGCTAAGCTTTGATTCTAAAACGCTATTTAGTGGTAGCCCCAGGCCCATCGCCCTAAATTTTCGAAAGCGGCGCTCCGCCGTGCGCAACGGGAGCCGCTGCAGCAGATTGCTCTGCAATGATTCACAATGTCCGTAGCGCTGGGTTTATTTTTCGTGAAACTTCCTGATTTCGTCCGCACCACGACCTTCCGTTTGACTTCCACCGTGTTTGCGGCTTGCATTCTGCTGTTCTCGGCCTTCGTCTATTGGGAGGCTGCGGCTTATATGCTGGCGGGGACGGACGCCGCTATCGTCGAGGAAAGTCTCGCCATCGCGGCCGACACGCCGGACCGCCGGTTGAATGCGATTGAAGATCGGCTGAGTGAGGATCCGCGTCGCATAAAACTCGCCGGCCTGTTCCGCGCGGACGGACACCGGATCGCCGGCAATCTGGAAAGCGTCCCCCAGGGGCTCGCGGTCAACGCGACCGTCCAGAACGCGCAGGTCGTCAGGGTCGACCAGCGGGGGCAGGAAGGGATGGACGTTCGGGCCATTGCGCGCAGTCTTCCGAACGGAAACGTGTTGGTGATAGCCCGCCACAATGGCGAGCTCAACGAGCTGGCCGAAGCGGTGGCACGCGCGCTGCTCGTGGCCCTTCCCTTCGCCATCGGTTTGAGCCTGGTTATCGGCGCAATTCTAAGTGTCCGCGTTCAACGACGTGTCACAGATCTGAATGCTCTCGTTCGGCGCATCATGTCGGGCAATTTGGGCGAACGTGTCCCGGTCTCGGGGCTCGATCATCCGTTCGACAAACTTGCCGTAATCGCAAACGGCATGCTGGACGAAATCGAGGTTCTCGTCACCGAGATGGCAGGGGTCGGCAATGAGATTGCGCACGATCTGCGCACACCGCTAACTCGGGTGAGAATCGGCCTCGAACGCGGTCGCGCCAACGCCAAGACCCTTGAGGAATTGCAATCCGTCGCAGACCGGGCGATTGGCGCCCTCGATCAATCGTTGACTGTCATAACTGCACTGCTGCGGATCACCGAGATCGAGAACAGCCGAGGCAAAGCCAGCTTTGCCAAAGTCGCGCTGGCCGACCTCGTGCGCGAAGTCGGGGATCTCTACGACCCGATCGCGGAAGACAAGCACGTCACGTTGCGGGTCGCGTCCGTGGGTAACGCAACAGCATATTGCGACCGTGACCTCTTGTTCGAGGCAGTAGCGAATCTGGTCGACAACGCGGTCAAATTCACGCCTGCGGGCGGACGCATCGATCTTGCTTTGGCCCGTGGCGAAAACGAAAACATCATTCGGGTTTCGGACACAGGGCAAGGGATAGCAGAAAACGAACGGGACGTGGTCATGAGACGCTTCTACAGATCCGACAAAAGCCGAAATACGCGCGGAGCAGGTTTGGGTCTCAGCCTCGTCTCGGCCATCGTCAAGTTGCACGGCTTCCGATTAACACTGAACACTGGCGCGGGCTGCGTAGCTGAGATTTCCTGTCCCGCTCCATCCAATTGACGCCGGCGCTCTCCTGAACCAACTCTCTGAACGCGAATTTAGTGTCCTAACAGCCAATTTAATGGATGACAGACGGTCCGCCGTTATCTCTTGGATATCGCCTGCGACGCATCGTCGATCCGAATCGAACGGCACCAGGCGCCCATTTTT
>Ga0137418_10006330_pt1 | contig 10889 bp, 13 predicted proteins | sample CZODoug3_1_2_16f_FD_122242 | JGI IMG/M metagenome (GOLD analysis project Ga0137418, IMG submission 122242) | Vadose zone soil fungal communities from Angelo Coast Range Reserve, California, USA - CZODoug3_1_2_16fungal (Hybrid Assembly) | ecosystem: Environmental > Terrestrial > Soil > Vadose... | reverse complement strand
GATTGCTGCGGGGACTAGCGCTCCACCTCACGCAGTACCAATTTCTGTCGGGCGGCTCGCTGAGGATCACGCCAGCAATGAGCGCTTTCAGTGCGCTGCCGAGCGTGTGAAACCGTACAGTTCAGTCGAGATCGAGATGGGCTTGTTGCCATCCCAATCGTAATATAGGACCAGCCAGGCACGCGCCAATTTCACACATCTTTGGCGAGGAAGATTTGTATGGGGTTGAAACCACGTTTTGCGCTGGCCGTGGACGATGAGCCGGCGTATCTGGAGCATGTTTGTCGCGTGCTGGCAGGTGCGGGCTACTCCGTATTCAAGGCAGATAACGCCAGAACTGCAATGGAGATTTTTCAGGCTCTCGCCGCTAGCGTTGAAGTACTTGTTACCGATGTGGCTATGTCGCCCGTAAACGGCAGCGATCTAGCGGCATTATTGGTGAAGCTCAAACCCGATCTGCACGTCATATTTGTTTCGGCATATTCGGCTTTCCGATACCACGGCGCGCCCCTTTCCAGCTTTGCTTTTCTCGCTAAGCCGTTTTCAGCTCAAGATCTGCTAGAGAAGATTAGGCCCGAAAAGGTACGTTCTGCGGGATCAACGGTATCAACTGAGTTTTAGGGAGGTCCAAGCGGAGGAAAGGAGCCTGACGATGACAAACTGTGCTGAATGCCGGGAGTTGGAGAGGCAATTGGAAGAGGCGTCGATGGAATACTTGCTAGTGTCTTCAACTCATGGCCCAGAAGATGAACCTACCAAAACGGGCAAACGCAAAATGGCTCAGGTTCAGGAACGCTTCAACGATCACAAGGCATCTCATGGAATAGCGTTCGGATCATCTGCCTCATAGCCGGAATCTGACATTTTGTGGGCCGGACGGCTTCCAATAGGCAACCCGCGCGGGCTGCCGGAATTCACAACTGTTTTTTTGCCAGCTTGCCGGCAATGTATCGGATCGCCTGCGACATGGGTGCCGGATTGGAACATCATCTACAACTGGACCACGATGGACCGGTGAAAGTGGGTTCCTACAAAACGGAAAAGATGGAGCGGGAGACGGGACTCGAACCCGTGACGTCCAGCTTGGGAAGACGACAGTAAATTGGAAACAAAGAACATCGCGTTTCCATGCACCTCGTTCTGGCGATTGAGAATACCCAGTTTTCACTCTGCGCTTCCGCTCGTCTCTTAACGGAGCACAAACGGAGCACACGTTAAACAACATAGAAGGATAAAGCAACGCCTGTTGGTGAAAGACCGGGGCCAGAGGCACTAATGTGAGATGAATCCAGCCCAGCGGCTGCCGAGGCTGCGCAGATCGCCCGTGGTGAACACCGCGGGGTACATTCGATGGAAATCATTGATTCCGTGAAAACGATGCTGAGTTGAACGGGTTGCGTTCCATGCTTCCCCCCCGTCTATTGGCAAAAATTGCCGCTGCGTCGTTCCGGCGCTTTGGCGGTTCTCCTGCGCTCACGCGTACCAAACGATCCGGTGAAATCCTGTCGGGACAGATAGGCCTAGCAAGTGAGAAAATGGAGTTGAGAAATGCGGCTGGACATGTCAGGGTGAACGAGATGACCCGTGATCAAGTCATAGCGAAATTGCGCGAGCATGAACCGGAATTGAGAGCGGCTGGTGTCGAGCATCTATTGCTGCATGGTTCCTATGCGCGTGGAACAGCGATCAGCGAGCTATCGGATATCGATGTGATAGCCGAGTTCGATCCCGGCCGCCGCCTGTCGCTTCTGGACATGGTTAGGATTGAGAATCGCCTTGCCGATCTTCTGGGCGTTCGGGTGGATCTGTCGCCAGCCAACACATTGAAAGAGCCGGTCCGGCAGAACGCGGCACGCGAGGCCGTGCTTGCCTTTTAGTGAACCTACCCTTCCACTTCGCGATATCCTCGATGCGATTCAAATGATCGGGGTGTTCACGCGCAACATGAGTTTCGAGGAATTCCGGAACGACCCAAAAACAATCGCAGCGGTGGAGCGTAAGCTGCTGGTGATAAGCGAAGCCGCTATGAGGCTCGGTAACAAGGCCTCTGAGCTGGTTGTGGATACCGAAAACCCCGTCCGGATTGAAAATGAAGGTCTTGGCTTCTTCCCCGAATGTCCAACTTATCCGGTCGCCTTGAGAACGCACGGCTTCGCGGCAACCAGCCAAGTCGTTCCGGGACAGTGTCAACGCGACGGTCGTCGCCCAAAGTCAGCCGTGTAACAATGTTACTTCGAGTGCGCGCTAACAAGCTGATAACATAGCCCGACGGAGTTTTCGGTATCCACAACCACCTACTTCCATACCGAAGAAAATAGGACAGCGGAGCGTCGGTCTGCTGGCGCGAACCGTGAACCAGAAAAATTAGCGGGTCAAATTGGACCCTTTGTTGGACAGATGAAACACGCTATCAGCGCCGCCAATCCTGTGAGCCGTGGTAGATGTGCAGAATCTCAACGACATCCGCTTTCACCGAATAGACGACAACATAGGGCAACGGGATGATGGGCAGTTCCCTTGTGCCGCTGCGGTGTCCGGGTCTGCCTTTGTGCGGTGCTGTTTTTAGTGAGCGGACACGCTGATAAATCGTTCGCACAGTTGCTTCGGCGAAATGAGGGAAATGCCGTTGCAGATAGTTTTTGATGTTCTCTAGATCGTCGGCGGCTGGAACCGTCCAGCGTATCCGCATCATGCCTTGAACATGGCTTCAAGGCGGGCGTCCATCTCTTCCTCTTCAATGAACTCGCCGCGATCCGCCGCCGCTATGCCTTTTTCAACGGCGGCAAGAAAGCGGGCTTCTTCGTCAAGGTAGCGAGCGACAACACTCGCGGCCAGTTGCTCGGGATTGGTCCCGGCTTTAGTTGCGAGTTGCGCTAGTTGCGCTTCCTGCTCGGGCGTGAAATGAACTTCCATGCCTTCCAAGATACGCGAAAAGCGATTTTGAGACAAGTTCCGCTTGGATTTGCATTCAATCTCAAAACTTAACCTTTGTGCAAGCTGTTAGGGTGGTTTCTGGCGAATTGATATTTTGAGTGATTTCGGCGGTAACCGAGCTGGCCAGCTGAGGCGAGCCACGGTTGCGGAATGCATCTGATTTGACCAAGAGCACCCGGCCGCGCCGCGTTTACACACGCCAATATCGAATGGTTTTCATTGGAACAGTCAGTTTGCCTGCCAATGTCCTCCGGGTGCCACTGTGAGCAGGAGTTTTTGGAGAGTCAGGCAGCCATTGGCGTGTGATAAAGGCCTCGGCAGTGGCGTTGCCATTCATAGGAATGGAGATTGGCGGCTCGTCGCGGCAAGCGCGTGTCTTGGGCCGGCGTTCGGCCTTGCCGCCCAGTATGCACGCGATGCTCATTGAAATATGTCTGGAAATCGAGCAGCTTGTTTTCCAGATCTGCCGTGGTCCAGAATAACGTGCAATCCAAATACTCGCGTCGAATCGTGCCGATCAGCCGCTCCACAAAAGGATGGGAGAGAGGAACATGGGGGACGGTTTTGATCTCGGTCACCTCCAGGATCCGCAAATTGGCTTGCCACTGCCCAAACCGAAAAAGGGGATCATGGTCGGAGCTGAGGTACTTGGACATCCGCGGTTGCCATCGAATGGCGCGGTTGAACATCCGGCAGAGTGCGACAACGTTGACGGTTCCGGCATGGACGCCGAACCCAATGATCCGGCGGGTATATTGATCCATGACGACCAAGACCCAGTGGGTCCGCAAGGTGGCCGATTCGCAGCGGAACAGATCCAAACTCCAGAGACTGTCTTTCATGTGGCCAATGAAGGTCAGCCAGGACGGGCCACCAGAGTCGTGTTCCGGCCGATAATAGCTGGCGAGAATCCTGCGAACAACGTCTTTGTCGATGAGGATGTCAAAAGCCAGGGCCATCTGCTGCGCAATTCGAGGACAGCCCCAAGTGGGATTGCGCTGCTTCATCTGGACCACAGCATCGATGAGTTCTTTGCTGGGCCCCTTTGGTCCGGGCTTACCTTTGCGCTTGCATGAGAACAGTAGGCGATATTTCCGGTTTTTCAGCGCTCGATGGAGGCCCAACAGGGTTGAGGGTTTCAATACGATTGCGGAACGGATCAGCCGACCCGGGCGGATGAGGAGCGCACATACGCCGGCGACCATGCGATCAGAGAGGCAAAGACTGGCGGACCGCCTTCGAGACCGATTGAGGATCAGCAGTTGGTGTTTGAGGAGTACGGATTCGGCAACCACGGACGGCGCGCCGCCAGGACCAGCCAGTCGGGCGACCGTCGCCAGCAGATGCAGAAACAGGACGGCGAGATCGCGCAGCGCACAATCGTATCAAGATCGCGACATCGTAAGAACGCTCACGAATTTGCAATTGGCCACGCACAGGCGCTCGACTCGGCTCCGTGATGTTGAGCGCGCCGGACCAAAGCCATCACCGACAGTCATGGACAAGTTGGGACCCGACAATGTCTTCACGAGTTACTTTTTCATCGTCCTGCTAGACGAAGACTTTCAACCTATAATGCAGTCCACTACGGCTTCGCGACGACGGTTCATCGTTTGTCCTCTCACTCAATCTGTGGGCGGCTTCCATGAATGAAGACGTCACGCGTCCCTCAGACCAACCGGATGCACGGTTCACCCTCGAAGGACTACCGCTTACCATCGGCGGTTACCGCGTTGTGAAACTTCTCGGCGAAGGCGGCATGGGCGCCGTGTATCTGGCCGAGCAACAGCATCCGCGTCGGACCGTCGCGCTGAAAGTCATCAAGGCCGGCCTTGCTGGGGCGGAAGTCTTTCGCCGGTTCGACCAAGAAGCCGACCTCCTCGGCCGCCTTCAACATCCGGCCGTCGCGCAAATCTACGAAGCCGGCACAGCCGAAACGGCCTTCGGTAAGCTGCCGTTCTTCGCGATGGAGTTCATTCAAGGCCAGCCGCTGCGCCGGTATGTCGCGAGCAGTCACTTGAACACGCGCCAACGGCTGGAGCTCATGGCCAAGGTGTGCGACGGTGTCCACCACGCGCATCAGCGCGGCATCATCCACCGCGATCTCAAGCCGGCGAACATTCTCGTCGACGACAGCGGCCAGCCGAAGATCCTCGACTTCGGGATCGCGCGCGCGATCAAGTCCGACATCCAGGCGACGCTGCAGACTGACGTCGGGCAGCTGATCGGTACGCTGGCTTACATGAGCCCGGAACAGGTCGCGGCGGATCCCCACAACATCGACATTCGCAGCGACATCTACGCGCTCGGAGTGATCCTGTACGAGCTGCTCGCAGGCAAACTTCCGTGCGGTCTTGAGACGAAGCCGCTGCCCGAAGCGGTGCAGGCTATTCGCGACGAGGAACCCGCCACGCTCAGCGCGGTCAACCGTCTCTACCGCGGCGACGTGGAAACGATCGTCGCCAAGGCGCTCGAGAAGGATCGGGATCGCCGCTACGCGTCGGCGGCCGACCTGGCCGCGGACCTGCGCCGCTATCTGAACGACGAGCCCATCATCGCGAGGCCACCGAGCGCGATGTACCAGATGCAGAAGTTCGCGCGCCGCCACACGGCGATCGTCGCGGGCGCCGCGGCCGTGATCGTCGTGCTCATCGCGGGCACGGTCGTCAGCACGTGGCAGGCCGTGCGCGCGCGACGCGCGGAGGCTGCCGCCCAACGCCGTTTCGACGATGTCCGTACGCTGGCCGGCACGCTGCTCTTCGATCTGCACGACGCTATCCGCGATCTGCCGGGGGCCATTCCGGCGCGACGACTCGTCCTTACGAAGGCGCAACAGTACCTGGAGATTCTGTCGCGAGAATCGGCACGCAACCGCGACCTCGAGCGCGAGCTCGTAGTGGCCTACGACCGCGTCGGCGACCTCCTCGGCAACCCGATGATTCCGAACATCGGCGACACGGCGGCGGCGCTGGCGAGCTACAACAATGCGATGGCGATCGCCACGCAGCTGGCCGACAGCGATCCCGCAGACCTGATCGCGCATCGCGAGCGCGTCGCGCTGACGTCCAAGCTGGGCGACATGGCGTTCGCGGCGGGCGACATGAAGGCCGCGGTAAGCAGGCACCGCGAAGCCGCCGCGATGATGCCGGCAGTGCTGCTCCTCGGCCCGGCCGACCGGCGCAGCCACGAGATCGAAGCGATCGTGCAGCAGCGGCTGTGCTCGCTGCTGCCCGCCACCGGCGACACGGCGGGCGCGCTGCAGGCCTGCCGCGAGTCTGTCCGTCTGCTCGCGCCGCTCACCGCGCAGGACTCCGACAACCGGACGTTTCAGCGCATGACGGGGGTGTCGTACGGAATGCTCGGCAACGTTCTGCGCGCGACCGGCAAGGTGAACGAGGCGCTGCCCGCGCTGCGGCGCGCGGTGGACATTTTCGGTGCGTTGTCCGCCGCCGACCCGACCAACGCCGACTACCTGCGGCAGACGGCGAATGTCGGCGTGTTTCTGGCCCCCGCGCTGGCGCAGACGGGCGATCGTCCTGGCGCCGTCGCGGCGTACGAAAAGACGATCAGCACGTTGACCGCGCTGCTCCCGCGGGAGACCGACGATTCTAAGATGCGGTCAGTCCTCGCATTCACGCTCCGGCGATATTCCGAGTTCCTGAACCAGGGCGGCGGCGCGAAAGCGCGGGCGATGATGGCGCAGTCCCTCGACGTGCAGAAGCCGCTCATCGATCGGCCGAACGTGGCGGCCACGCTGCTGAACGATTACGCGGACTCGCTGCTGAAGTGCGAATATCCCGAGCTGCGGGACCCGAAGCAGGCACTCACCATCATGCTGAAGGTCGACGAGCGCACGAAGAGCGCGAACCCGAATTTCCTCGACACACTCGCGTGGGCGTACTTCCGCAACGGCGACGTGGCCAAATCGATCACCATCGAGAAGAGAGCGCTGTCGTTGCTGGCGCCCAACCAGCCATCGAGCATCCGCGCGGAGATCGAAAGAGGACTCGCGGAGTTCGAAGCAGCCCTAAAGCAGCCCTAAAGCGTTAGGGATGCCAACCCTCACCTCGCGGATAACGGCGATCATACAGGCGGGTACGCTTCAAGGCCGAATGGTCGCGAGCACTCGCGCCGTCACAGCCGTGCCGTGAAGGCCGGCTAGCGGCTGCTTTCCATTTTGGCGGCGGGTGTCGAAAGGTAAGCGCGATCAAGTAACGTCAATAGTTCTTTGCCGCTGAGTTACGAGTTGCGGACTATTGAGTAAGACCACGTTGAGAAGACCAGCGCGCCCGGTTCGGTGTGCTCGGCGCGAGCTCTCCAGTCGAACCTCGAGGTGCAGCGCGACACGTGACCGCACGACTCCTCGCAGCACCGCCAAAACACAAATCAGCACGGGCAGCATCGCCGTGAGCTTATCGGTCAGCAGCGACAAGTTCAACGACGCCAACATGTACGAGGTTTTTGGCAGGCACAGGTTCTGGCGACGGACAGGTTGTACTCATCGGCCGCGCGTTTCACGTCGTCGAATGTCGGATTGTTTCCCACTCCAAGCGACGCCGTGATCATCTGCGTGACGCCGACGTCGTGCACCCAGACGTCCCGCGACTGCGCGACCGACGGTCGCCGGATCGACGTGCAAGTGTCACGGCGTTCACATCCGGAAACGTGGTTGACGTCATTGCCCAAATGGCAGAAGCTAGGTTTCAGGCGAAAACTACCAGTGCCGCCGCACTTCAAGAGTCACGCCATGGACCGGAACTGTTAGCACTCTGAAAAAAGGATGTCAGCACGCACAAGCTCGCGCACCTGCGTGATCTGACGGAACGCCTTTACGCTGCGCTCGCCGCGAAGTCATCACGACGCGTCGGTGCAGCCGAGTGGGTGGCATCCGGCCAGTGCGTCACGAGAGATCCTGAAAAGGAGAGCCCGCGATGAGTCGTTTGCTAGTGTTCTTATTTCTGGCCAACGCCTTCCGGTTTGGCGCCGACTCACTCGATCTTTTGGTGGCGATCCGGAACGGCGACTACTCACTCACTCAGACGCTCCTTCGCGCTGGTGCCGACGTGAACGCCGTGGACAGCGACGGGACTACCGCTTTGATGCATTCTGTGATCGAATCCGACCTGAAAATGATGCAGCTGCTGATCGATAGCGGAGCCAACGTCAACGCGAAAAACGCGCTCGATTCCACCGCACTGATGTACGCGGCGACCAACGTGGCGAAAACCCGACTCTTGCTCGACCGAGGAGCGGAAGCAAAAGTAAGAAGTAAGCGCGGCGCCACTCCGATGAGTGCCGCCGTCACGACGTTCGGATCGACTCCGGTTCTGAAGCTTCTCGCTGCCAAAGGCGCGGAGCCCGAAGACCGGCTGATGGCGCTCGCGGCCGCAAAGGGCGATCTCGAAGCCATCCAGTTTCTGCTCGGTATCGGTGTGCGCGCAGGCGACAGTACCGGTGCCACGCTGTCCGCGGCGATAGCGGGACGTTGTGAGGCGTGCGTGCGATTGCTCGTTGAAAAAGGTGCTCCGGCCGACGCTGTCCGCCCCAATGGCGGAAGCGTGTTGAACGACACGGTGAAGAGAGCGATGCGAGATCTATCACAGTTCTTGCTCGATCACGGAGCTTCGCTCCAGTCGACGGACCGGGAGGGCTTTACTCTCCTGATGCAAGCCGTGCTCTCGATGGAACCCCGCGTGGATCGTGATCGCATCGTGGAATGGCTGCTCTCGAAAGGTGTGGATCCGAACGCGAAGAACGATCGCGGTGACACGGCATATCAGCTCGCGGCACGTGTGGGAATCGCTTCCACTCTAGAGCTCCTGGTACGAGCAGGCGCGAAGGAAGTCAAGGAAGAATGGCCCAAACCTGCGGGCGGCGCTCCATCGGTAGAAGCGGCCGTGAAAAAGATTCTCCCGCTGATTGAAACCGTTGGCGATCCAGTATTCAAGAACCGCGCGTGTGTGTCCTGTCACAACAACTCCCTCCCCGCGATGACCGTCTCGTTAGCGCGCCAGAAGGGATTCGTTGTCAACGAAGAACAGGCCAAAAAGGAACTGGGGTACGCAGTGACCACGGACACGCCTTACCTAGAGCCGATGCGCACGGGCTCGACGATTGGCGGCGGCTCGGACACGCTCGGTTATACGCTCATGGGGATGGCTGCCGCCGGCCATCCGGCCGATGCCTTGACCGACGCCCATGTTCATTATCTCTCGATTTACCAATTCCCCGATGGCGCATGGAGAACGACCAGCTACAGACCTCCGGAAGAGTATGGTCCATTCACCACGACAGCCGTCGCGCTGCGTGCTATCCGGCTGTACTCCATTCCCGGCCGACGCGAAGAATTCGAGGAGCGACTTACCCGCGCAAAACGGTGGCTCCTTTCGGCAAAGGCTGATTCGACGGAAGAACGATCCATGCAACTCAACGCGTTGGCCGATGCCGGTGCCAGTCCTTCAGAACGTGCGCCGTTCGTGAAGGCATTGAAGGCCGCTCAGACCGAGGATGGTAGCTGGAGCGTGCTGCCGGGCAACCCCGGCGAGGCCTATGCCACCGGAGAAGCGCTTTGCGCCTTACATGTGTCCGGGGAAGTGCCGACAATAGATCCGACGTACCAGAAAGGCGTGCACTGGTTGCTGCGCAACCAGCTCACCGACGGGTCCTGGTTTATGCCTACACGAGCAGTGCCGGTGCAGCCGCACACGTTCGAGAGCGGGTTCCCGCATGGCTGGCATCAATTCGCTTCGACCGGCGCATCGAGCTGGGCGACGATGGCATTGCTGTTTACGCTCCCAGACAGGCCTCCGGCGAAGGATTCGGGTCCAGTCGGGTTCAACAGGAAATAGGCTGGGTGGCGTTGCTTGGTGCCGAAGCGGTGGACGTACGTGGGTCGAGCCGGGCGCCCGCCGATTCGCCGGGAGATCCGCGCGCGGGTGCTCCGTCTCGCGCGAGACAACCCGCGATGGGTGTTACTCCGCAAAAAGTCCGTCCGAGCGAAAATTCGGGATTCTCACCGCTGTCAGATCACGCGACCGATATCCGTCTTGGCGAAATCATCGCCCTTGAACAGGAGGGGCTCGCCAGACGTGCGGGCCAGCGCGTAGGCGAAAACATCGCCGAAATCGAGGCCGGCGGCGTGACGTCCCTTACCGAAGCGTCGGTAAGCCCTTCTCGCCTCGGACACATGCTCCGCATCGACGGGGACCACGACGACCTCGGCTTTGTGGATCAGCGAATCGAGTTCACGCCCACCGGGCTCGCCCTTCCGGAGCTCAATGACGAGTGCCGTCTCGAGCAGTGTCGCCGCTGAAACCAGACGAGTCGTGTCCTCCTCAACCGCTGCTCGGAATTCTTCGGCCTCCGGTTCGTCGAGCAGCAACACCAGCAGTGCGGACGTGTCAAGCACCATCAGCGGGGCAACCCTCGCTCGTCGTAGCCGAGAATCTCCTCGCCGGATCGGTCGTCGAGCGTCGGCAGTTGGGCACAGCGGTGCGCGATCTCGCGGAGCTCGTCGCGCAGCCGTCGGCGCCTGGAGCGGCCCCGCAGCCGAGCGAGTCGCTCCCTCAACGCGACCACGACGGCCTTCGTGAGCGTCTCCCCAGTGCGAGCGGCCACTTCCCGGGCAAGGCGGTCGGCTTCAGGATCCTTCACGCTGAGGGCCATTGGTGTCTGATGTCTAGAAATATACCACATATCTAGAATGGCAGGCGGTTGTGGGTGCTCCCAAGAGCGTCACTGAACAATCTCTGCACAATTATTTGCCGAACATCAGGTAACAGCAGGTTCTCATCCGAGCTACCGGCACGAAGAACCTGCGAGTCCAAACACCCGCAATTACGCTGTTAACCGGAGGGTTGCTGGTTCGAATCCAGCCTGAGGAGCCAAATCCGTTGGGTCCTCAGTCATTTACAAGCCGCTGCCAATCACGCGTCGCTCCGCGGGCAACCGGAGGG
>Ga0137418_10006328_pt1 | contig 10890 bp, 13 predicted proteins | sample CZODoug3_1_2_16f_FD_122242 | JGI IMG/M metagenome (GOLD analysis project Ga0137418, IMG submission 122242) | Vadose zone soil fungal communities from Angelo Coast Range Reserve, California, USA - CZODoug3_1_2_16fungal (Hybrid Assembly) | ecosystem: Environmental > Terrestrial > Soil > Vadose... | reverse complement strand
GACCACCATGGCGGGGTCTTTCCACGTCCCGACGGGCTCGGCGCTGATCGGCGCCATCCAGGCACCGCTGTTCGCGGTGGCGTGGACCGATATCGATATGTGGACGATCACCTGGGCCGGCCAGCCGCTGATCTGGGCTTTCCTGCGCGTGGGCACAGGCTGCGGCCTGATCGGTCAGCATGCGGCCGACGTTATCGGGGGCACCGTGTTGTGGGCCGGCCAGTTCAACTTCTTTACGCTGCTGCCCTCTGGTGTCGAGGTGATGCCGTGCCCGGTGTGGGACTTCTTTTTTCAGAACATCGATCGTGTCAACCAAAGCAAGGTGCGCGCCGCGTCCAACAGCGCGTTCAACGAGGTTTCGTGGTTTTTCCCGGTTGCCGGAGGCACCGGCGAGAACACCGCTTACGTCAAGGTCCACGTCGGTGAGCCTGGAGAGTACGAATGGGACTACGGCCTCCTTTCGCGCACTGCCTGGGTCGACATCACCGCACTTGGACCGCCGATCGCCGCCGATAATTTCGGCAACCTGCTTCAGCATGAAACATCTTTCGATGCCTCCGGTTCGGCCATCAACGCCTTTTTCGAGACCGGATACTTTGCTCTGGGGGATGGTACTGAGCTGGCAGTCGTCGACTGGGTGCTCCCGGATATCCGGTGGCAATCGGGCTCTCTGACGACAGCAACCGCGCCAGGAACCCTGCTATTCACTTTCTACACGACCGACTATCCTGCGGTTGAAGTCCCAGGCGGCTCCGGAGCGCGGCCGGGCGAGCGGACCTATGGGCCGTTTACGGTGACCCAGGCGACACAGTTTATCAACACCCGCATGCGCGGTCGCTTCTGGCGGTGCCGCATCGAGAGCAACGATCAAGGAACCTTCTGGCGGCTTGGTAAGATCAAGTTCCGCTGGGGACCTTCGGGAAGACGTTAAGAAAGGGCTGCGCCCATGCCTGCAATCGAACCGGTACGCGGTCTTACCGTTCCGACGGTCGCTGGAGATGTCGGCATCTGGGGCGGTGAGCTGAACACTACCATCAATTCGTTGGCGAGCATTTTGGGAGGATCGGTCGCCCTGTTCTCCACGAGCGCCGGATTGAACGCCACCCTGACATCCTCGCAGGCGCAAAATTCTCGCGTCACCGTCATCAACACATCGTCGCAGCCGTTTCAGCTAAACCTCAATTCCAGCAATTTTGCACTCGGCGAATATACGATCAGCTACGCCTCTTCACAGGGGCAGAACCTGACTGTCACGGCCGGGTCGAGCGGCACCGGCGGCACCACCACGCTACATGGCCCAGGCACCAACCGGCAAATTTTCAACGATGGGCAAAATGTTTTCTTCTCGGACTTACAGACCTTCTCGCCGTTCCCGCTGTCGGCAGGCCTCGCGTTCGGTTTTGACGGTTCATCCCTGGCGCCTGCGACAGGCACCAAGCCCGGCATCGTCATGCCGTTCTCGATTACGATCGCGTCGTGGGAGGTGGTTGCCTGGGATGTCGCCGGTTCGATGGCGGTGGATTTCATCGTCAATGGCGTCTTGGGATCGAGCCACAATACGCCGACGCTGAGCAGCTCGTTTATCGCGTCGGGGTCGGCGTCAGGGTGGGCGCTCAACAGCTACACCTCGGGGACGCTCCTCGCCCCATTTGTGAACTCGGCATCGAGCGCGACGAAGTTTTCGGTGACGCTGTTCGGGACCCGGACGACCTAGGTCAGGATGAAGGTCGACGATTGGCCCTTAGCCGCGGCGGCAACCGCCGAATTGTACGAGATTCCGATGATACCCTGGAAGGCGTTGCCAGCGTTGCCGCCAGCCCCACCTGGATTTGGCGCGCCGGAAGCGCCTCCTTCACCACCGCCACCCCCACCGCCGCCGCCGCCGTACTTGCCGCCAGTTCCGCCGTTGCCGCCGGCCTGACCGCCGAAGCCGGAATTTCCGCCGTTGCCACCAGCAGCTCCTCCACCGGCACCATGCGTGGCGTCAAACTGGGCACCGTTGCCGCCGTTGCCGCCAGTGCCTCCCGGTGACCCAGATGCGGTGCCGCCGGCCGTGGTATTGGCATCGGCGTTGCCGCCGTTCCCGGCAGTAGGAGCGAAGCCGGCGACGGCTCCGGGGCTACCGTTGCCGTGGGTGCCTCCAGCTCCACCCCCGCCGCCCCCGCCACTTCCGACAGGAGATCCGCTACCAGAGGCGCCAATGCCACCATTGCCACCATTGCGCTTTACGGTCCCGACTGATGCGGCTGCGGTCCCGCCGGTGGTCCCGCTTGCGGATTGCGCTTTGACGGTTCCAGCGGTGTCAAAGAAAACGTCGCCGGAGAAATTGACGTTGACGACCGCGCCAGGGCCGTGCGCTGAATAATTGGTGATCTGGGCAAACGCGCCGCCAGCGCCGCCATTCCCAGCATCACCGCCGGTTCCCGAGGGCATGGTTTAACATCCACTGGCGGAACCGCCACAACAGGCACCGCCGATCGATCCGCCACTGCCGGGGAACCCTGGAGAACCGTTGCCGATGACGTTGACGGTGTTATCGGCAATGTTGAAGTCAACCGGGAGCGTCGTGGTTGGTCCGGCGGTCACGAAAAACCAGATCAGGCAGAAAACCACGTCCTTGCGGGCCGTCAGTTCCTCCCAGATCGATTTGTCGATCGTATCCTCGATGACATATTGGTCTGGCTCAAACGGATTCTTTGGAGGCTCAATGCCGCGCTCGGCGAGCCACATGAGCGCACCGGCGCCGAGCAGAAGCGAGGCGTACCGTCCACCGTTACGAATCATGAATCACCTCACCGGTATCCGTCATCAGGCCGCCGGTCTTGCCCGGCTCTCCCCGTGGTCGCGCTCTTGCGTGTGACATATTCACGATGATCGTCCCATCTTCGAGCGACTCGATCTCGTGCTCGACATTGGATGGAAAGGCGATATCAGGCTCGCCGGGCAGCATTTCCCACGAACTGTGCAGCAAACCATGATCGCCGAACAGCGTCACCTTCGTGCGCCCTTGCGTGACACCGGTCGAATGCGTGAACTCGTGCTTGTGCCGCACGATCTTCTCACCGCTGTCGAGCTTCCATACGTCGGCCTGCATGCCGTCCCAGTGGTGAACAGAGACTGATCTTGCCATGACAAATCCTACAGGATTGATTATTATCACGAAATGGCCAATTCGCTCCAGGACATCTTCAACGCGCTCACCGCGTTGACACAGTCGCTCAACGCGGCGACCACCGCGGTGCCGCGTACTGGCGGGAATTTCACGCCGATCAACAATCTCTCGTCCGCCGCCTTCGTTCAGATTATCGCCCCCAACCGCAAGCGCAACAATATCAGCTTTCATAACCCTGGCGCCAACACCGTCATCGTAGCGCCCCTTACCGTAGGATCAAGCCAGGGGACATTCAAACCGACGTCGACTCAGCTCGGTGGTACCTTCGGAGTCGCTCCGCTTGACTGGGTGACGCTCACCGGGTTGTGCCAGCAAGGATACCAAGCGATGGCTACCGTCGGCTCGTCGCAGCCGTTCACAGTTCTGGATCAGTAGGGCCATGTCCCTCACCGGCGCCGCGATGGATCACCCCAATCGCGTCGGTGTCACGGCGCCATCTGGCGATAGTTCCAGCCGGTTGGCGACGACGGCATTTGTCCAAGCGGCGCTGTCAGCTTTCTTCGCAAGTACTTCACCCATCGCTACGGTGCATCTGCAAACATTTTCTTCGAACGGGACATATACGCCATCCGCCAGCTTGGTCGTTGCGTTGCTGGCTTGCGTTGGCAGCGGTGGTGCTGGTGGCGGGGTCGTGGGTCCATTAGGGCAAGGAGTCGGCGGTGGCGGTGGCGGTTCCGGCGGTTTTTCCATCAAACTTTCAGTGTCGTCAGCCATCGGTGCGTCTCAAGTTGTGACCATTGGGGCAGGCGCTTCCGGTATCTCCGGGGCCACCGGTAGCAGTGGCCACACAACCAGCATCGGATCGCTGTGTATTGCCAATGGCGGTGCCGGTGGCCAGCTCAACAACAATTCTACATCGTTTGGTGGAGGCGGGCAGGGCGCCACTGCCGGTTCCGGGGATATCACAGTTGCCGGAACAGCGGGAGGGCAAGGGCTTATCAGCAACACGACAGCCATCGATGCTGTAAGCGGATATGGCGGTTTTGCTCCGTTCTTTTCCGGCGGTGGGCAATCGATCATATCTGGAGCCGCTGCTAATGCAGGAACTGGCGGAACGGCCCCTGGAGGCGGCGGCAGCGGTGCGGCCGTCCTCAATTCCACGACATCTGGTGCAGGAGGTGCATCCCCCGCCGGTTTTGCATTTGCGCTGGAATTTTGCAGCTCATAAGGAGGCGACCATGCCCCTCGCACAAGGAAAATCGCGCGCCGTCATCAGTGGGAACATCCGCGAGATGATGGCGTCCGGACATCCACAAAAGCAGGCGGTGGCCGCGGCGCTCAACACCGCCCGCCGGTCCAACCGCGAGCGCAATCCTTCGAGAAGACCTCAGGAGGCGCAGTCCGGGCGCGCGCTGCCGCTCCAAGGAGCGCCGGGAGAAGGAGCGTCGGAGAATGTTTATGCTGGGCCGCTGCATAGCCATGTTCCTGGACGGACTGACAAGATCAATCTCAACGTCAAGCCGGGCTCCTACGTGGTCCCGGCGGATGTCATCTCCATCCTCGGTGAAGGAAATACGCTTGCCGGAACTGTGGTCCTGCGTGCCATGTTTGGACAGCAAGGCCTCACCGGAAAAGTGAAGCCTCCGGAAGGGCGTCCGAATCTCATGGAGCGCCGCATGGAGCGCCGTGAGATGCTCCCGCCGCACATGGCGGGGGTCGCCAGCGGCTATGCTGAAGGTGGTGACGCTGACCCCAGAACGCAGGGTGCGGCCCCCGTCGTGGTGGCCGGTGGTGAGCACATCATCGATCCGGAGTTCATCAAAGCCAAGTACGGCGATCTCGCGCACGGACACAAGTCGCTCGACCAGCTCGTGCTTGCGGCGCGCCGATACGAAATCGAGAGGCTGAAGCATGCACCCCCGCCCAAACGGTAACGTCATCCCGCTCAACGCGAATCCGGTGCGATTCGCCGAGCCTGCCGACGAGATGGAGATTCGCATGCTCCTTCTGCTCGGTCACGCCGAGAACTCGATCTTCAAGTGGGATCTTGGCAAGTCCGAGTTCATCATCAGGCGTCTGTTGTACACACCATGGCTGCCGAAGGAGGATACCGGGCTGCGTGGCTGCTTTGGCGTGATCGGCCCGAAGGGCGGTAGCCTTCAGGGCTTGGCGATGCTCGCGATCTCAACGCAGTGGTACACGCAGCAGTGCATGCTTGAAGAGTTCATCGTCTACGTCCATCCGGACTTCCGTCGGCACAACCACGCTGCAAACCTGCTCGACTGGATGATCGCGAGAAGCGACCAGCTCGGAATCCCGCTTCTGACAGGCGTCATCTCAATGGATCGCATGGAAGCGAAGTGCCGGCTCTACAAGCGCAAGCTCACGCCGGTCGGCCAGTTCTTCATGCACATGCCGCCGGGCAGCGAGTGGGAATCCGCGCTTGAGCAGAAACGGATGCGGCTGAGCGTCATCTCGTCATCGGCAGCATGATGGAAATTATCGCCAGGATCGAGGCGCCCCACTTCACCGCCGGCATCGTCTTACAAGATGATATCGTCGTCGAAACGGCGCCGATCTTGAAGTACATGAAACAATGGGGACGCGATCAGGTGCGTGATTACTGTCGTAGCAAGGGGTGGAAGATCAGGGCTTTCCGTTGCCATTGAGCTTGGTGATTTTGTCGATAACCTCGTCGGTCTTGGCGACAAGCGTCGTGGTATTGTGGGCGGCAATCCTTGATCTTTCAGCGGCTCTGCCAGCCTCGACAGCGGCGGCGATCAACCTTGTGTCCATCTTTTCCAATTTCCGTCGATTTAAGACCGAAGAAACGGCCGTGGCAATGACCCCGATGGCTGTAAGGGCTTGCGTGATGTTACTGAGAATCGCACCAATTTCAGGGTCTATGACGAAGTCCACGTGCGCTCCATTTGCGGAGTAGCGCGGGCAATCCCAGAAGAGTTGCCCGCTTTTGCCCTTAGAACTTGTAACTGATACCCGCGCGCGCGGCAGCAACGTTGTGCTTGACGTCGGCGCCGATCGGGATGACTCCGGTGCATTCGCCGTTGCAAATCACACCGGTCGTGGCCGCGTGGAGATCGCCGAGGAAGTAGTGGAGATATTCGACGCGCAATCCCCAGTTCGGGGTCAGCGCGTATTCGAGGCCGGCGCCAGCCACCGCGCCATTGAGCGTTGGGCTCGTCGAGAACTTCGAGCCGTCGGTTCCTGTCACGGTGAACTCGGTTCCGGACCAGCCCCAGCCAGCCGTGCCATAGGCCATGAGGTTGGGTGCCAGGATGAAGCCGAACCGGCCGCGCAGCGACGCTAGCCACCGGCTTTTCGAGTTGATGTTGCCGATGAAGCCAGGATTCTGGACGGTACCGTCCATCGTGGCGATGTCGCCGTCGCCCTCAAGGGCGAGATAGAAGTTGCCGCCGAAACGGGAGCCGAGACCCGCGTGCAGACCGCCGATGGCGCCGAACGGGGCAGTATCGAAGCCCATGGTGCCGAACGGGTCAGAAGCGGTACCGGCGCCGCGATCCCAGCCTACGCCACCATGAGCGCCGATGTAGAAGCCGTCCCAGTAGCTCATGTAAACTTCGGCAGGAGGTGCTTTGGTAGCGAGTGGCTGCACCCGCATGTCGGCGCCGTGGGCAATCCCGCCCCAACTCCACAAAACAGCGCCAAGACCAGCAATCGCACCAGCGTAAAGAATTTGCTCAAGTTGCGTTGTCATGAACTTCTCCTTTTCGTCATCTGAAAATCATCATAAGGGATCGAGCCTACGCAGCAACCCGGCGATTGGACTTTGCCAGCCGTAGTGCCTTTTTAGCAACACCCTTGACCTTGCCGCCTTTGCGGTGGCCATACATCTCATGGCTCTTTTTGAGCATATTCTCAACCGCTTCGTGCTTTTCGTGCTCTTTCTCCTCGGCCCCCTTTTTCATCTCCTCTGGAGCATGGGCAGGGTCTCGTGCCAACTCTCCGCGTTCGAGCATCCTGATCATCTTTTCGCCAGCGCCGAGGAGCTTCGCCAGCTTGGCGAGCGGCAGGTTCCACAAGACGCTCTCGCTGATGTCGCGCATTTTATTTGCATGCTCGTGCTCTCGCGCGACGTCGCCTGCACCATAGCCGTAGGATGAACCTTGCTGATTTGGATAGGACTGATTACTGGATGGCGCGCGCACATTGCCGGCGCCGACCTGTCCGGCGAACTCAAACGGATTTTGCGGCGGCGTCGCCATGCGAGCCACATCCCGCGCCGCCGGTGAGCCCGCTTGGCCCGGCGTGAGGAAGGGGTTGATCTCCCGTTGCTTGTAGTCGACCTGCTGCTCGAACGGCAGGCGGCTGGTATCAGGAGGGGTCGGCGCCGAACCTCCATCCTGCATACGATGCGCCATCCGTAGTGCACGCCCGGCCTTGCCGCCGCGGCGAAGATGGAAGCCGCCAGCTACGCCAGGGCCAGCCATCGGGCTACTGGCTGCTTGGGTTATGCCGCCGGTTACTCCAGGCGAACCGAAGCCGCCAGCGACTCCTGGCCCGGGTGGCCCAGCCATGCCGGAGCCGCTCATGCCGCCGACCGGGGACCCGAGAGTACCTTGCCCAGCGATTGGCGCGGGTTGTCCCGCTCCAAGATAACTGCGCATCGGGTCATTGCCAGGGGCAGCAGGCGATGCCCCGGCTGAGGCTCCCATGAGGCTTCCGGCAGGGTTTCCACGTGCCGCCGTGAGCATGTTCATGAGGCCGGACATGCCTTGAGGCTGGGCGCCCAAGCCTTGTTGTGGCTGGATACCAGCAACAGCGGATGCCGCCGGGGGTCTTGCGGCCGCAAGGGCTGAGGCGACGGTGGGAGGCAACACACCACCGCCGCCAGTCCCACCGCCAGCGCCGCCCGAACCGCCGACACCTGTGCTACCCCCGCCACCGCCGCCGCCATTTGGGCCGCCCGGGCCGCTCGGACCGTTGTCTGCGGTGGGGCCTGGACCTTGGCCTGTATCAAACGTGGCTCCAGGGCCGAGAGCGCCATTGGCCATATCTGAGAAACTCAACCCTGGACCGCCACCAATGTTTGAAGCGGTCAATGCCGCTGCCTGCTCGGCGCTGAGTGGGGAGCCGGCTGTCGCTGGCAGACCTGTATTTGGATCGAATGGACCCAGGCTTTCCAAAAATCCGGGCGGTCCAGGTGCATTGAAAGTGCCGAAAGTTCCTGCAAAATCTGGAGCGTTCAAACCCTCGTGACCTTCATCGGCGCCAGGGGCGCCTTGGCCGGGACCGCCGCCCTCCTCGCCGGGGCCAGGACCGCCGCCCTCCTCGCCTTCGCCACCGCCGCCCTCACCAGTCTCGCCACCGCCTTCTCCCGGACCGCCGCCGCCTTCACCGGTACCGCCGCCGCCCCCACCCTCACCAGCAGTGCCGCCGCCCTCGCCGCTTATGCCGCCCTCGCCGCCACTCTCGCCGCCGCCGTCCCCTCCACCGCCGCCGTCGCCGCCGTCATCACCGCCGTCACCACCATCGCCACCGCCATCGCCACCGTCCTGGAGGTAGCGTTTCTTGCCGCCTTTCTTGTAGCGGCGGGCAACGTTCAGAGCCCGCGCCAGTTTTGCGCTCATGCTGCTCTCCTTGCGACCGCCAATGCGCGTCCTACCTTGCCGCCGCGCTGCCTGACGGGACGGCCGCCGGTGATCTGAAGCTCGCGTGCGACATCCTCAGTTTCCCACGGCGGGTTTTCTTGCATGTACCGGCGCGCCGCTTCATCGCCTTGCTGATCGCGAATCGTATTGTACCTCTCCTCGCGCCGTTCGGCATTGCGCGCGATCACTTCCGAGACCGAGCGCCTGTAGCGCTGGAACTCCGTCGCTCCTCGCGCTGCCGCCAGATGCTCGGATGGGATGCCGATGGGCTTCCTCACGCCGGGGGCCTTCGGATCGGACAGCGGGTCTGTTGGCTTATGGCCGAACTTTTCCAGCTCCCCCTTGAAAAACTTCCAGAGCGGGTCATCGGGGGTGAGCCCCTTCATTCCCTTCTCGTACCACTCCTCGTCGCCGCCTGGGTGTTCCAGCATTCTCGCCGGATGGTCGATCGCATGCTGGGTTTCGTGCCAAATAGTATTGCGCATCGGATAACTAAGTTTGTTCTCCGGTCGCACCCAGAATGAACGGGAGTTCGGATCATACGAGCCGAGGGTCGACTCCGACTCACCTTGAGGGTGAGCGATCGTCATCGGGAGGCGCTCCATGAACGGCGCTTCCCTGTAAAGATGCGGCATGTCGACGACGCCGGCCAGCGTCGACTTGATCGGCTGGCCTTTGTATTGCTCGGGGCCGATCCTTTGTCTTGTAGGCCCGGTCACTTCTTGTCGCCAATTGCCGGCGGCATCTTGGAAAATCCCGTATTGGTCCCAAACTTCCCTTGCGGTCTGGCCGAGCTTGAGCATCTTGGCGGCCCGCTCCGCAGCATAGGCGGGGGCCGGCAGGAACATGCCCTTGAGCGCACCGGCCGCCTTGCCCGCTGGAACAAGATTGGAGCCGACATCAGCAGCAAAGCCGCCGATTTGCTCCATCGTCGTCGGCGGTCCCGACGGTGGACCGATCTTGCCGGCGGGCGCGAAGGGGTTGGCGAGCGCGGCATCGGCTTGCGGCGATGACGGGGTATCTTGGAGGTAGGACGGTGCGAGCGCGTTCTTCAGGATATCCGAGCGGCTCTCACGCCGCTCCGGCCCTTGTGCTTCGAGCGCCTGCTTGAACATCGGATCGTCGAAAGGCGTGCTTCCGCCTTCGGTTGGTGTGTCCACGCCCTCGACGTCGCCGCCATCCTGTCGACCGATATCGTAATAGCCGATGTCCTTTGACAGATTGCCTTGTAGACGCGCGGGATGTTTGTAGCGCGGCTGTGGGGGTTGGATGCCGGTGTCGGTGCCAAACTCGTGCTTCATGACCTGATTGACTGCCAACATGCGAGCATAGGGGTCTTCCTCGCTGCGCCGATCTTCGACCGCAACGGCGCTGTGATCGGTGGGATCGGCGTCGCCGGTCCGGCCGAGCGCCTGAACGGTCAAATGCAGATCGACCGATGGTCCGTAGATCACCGCAAGGTCCATCTGGCCGCGATGCAGCCATTCGATCAGATGCCCGCTATAGCTCTCGACGATGCACAGCGAGATGCCGGGATAGCTTTCGACGGTCCGCCGCGCCAGCCGCGCCGAAACCACGCAGCTCACGGTGGGAACCAGCCCGAGCACCACCCGCCCCGAGGGCGGTCCGCCCGAGGATTGGATATCGTCCCTGATCTGATCGATCTGCCGGACGATACCCGCCGTCCGCGCCAGCAGCAGGCGGCCGGCCTCGGTCAGGACCATGCCGCGGCCGTTGCGGGTGAACAGCTCGGCGCGCAATTCATGCTCGAGCAGCTTGATGTGGCGGCTCAGCGCGGGCTGGGCGGCGCGCAGCCGGTCCGCCGCCTTGCTGAGGCTGCCCAGCTCGGCCACGGCCCGAAAGGTGCGCAATTGTTTAAGGTCCATCGGATGCCTAGGTGCTCAACTGGCAGGCATCATACGCCGTTTCCGGGACGTCGGTGCAATCAGTTCAATGTTCGATGACATGAGAGTTAATGGCTCTGTACGGCGTGACGCATCGCTCGTGATGCTGCTATTGGTGGAGAACGAACCTCTTCAAGAAGAAAATTCCAATGATGACCGTACCCTCCGTTGCACCCCGGCAAATACGCACCGCGCTGCTGCTGCGCGATGAAATCGCTTTGCTGGATTTGCGGCACGAGGCCGC
>Ga0137418_10006327_pt1 | contig 10891 bp, 11 predicted proteins | sample CZODoug3_1_2_16f_FD_122242 | JGI IMG/M metagenome (GOLD analysis project Ga0137418, IMG submission 122242) | Vadose zone soil fungal communities from Angelo Coast Range Reserve, California, USA - CZODoug3_1_2_16fungal (Hybrid Assembly) | ecosystem: Environmental > Terrestrial > Soil > Vadose... | reverse complement strand
GAGCTGGATCCGCGGCTGCGGTCGCTCGCCAATCTTTGAGGGCGGCGCCCTTTGGTGGGTCACGGCAGCAGCGCGGCGACCGAGATGGGCGCGGCCGGAATCTCGAGCGGCGCCACCGCGCTCGGCGGCGTGAAACGCTGCACTGACGTATACCGCCAGCCGTACGGCGCGGTGACGTCGGCGCCGGGGTCGCGGTAAACCTCCAGCACGCGATCCACGAGGTTGACGATCCAGTAGTCGACGATGCCCGCGCGTGCGTAGAGACTGCCCTTCGCGACTCGATCGAACCCAAGGCTCGATTCCGCGACCTCGATGATGAGCACCGGGCGGGCGGGATGAGTGTGGCGATAGTCGGCGCGACGTCCCGGGACGATGGCGATGTCCGGCTCCGGCGCCGACTCGTCGTCCAGGGCCAGAGGATTCTGCCCGCGGACGATCCAGCCGGCCGGAAGCGCCGCGCGCAGCGCATCGTCGGCCATGTCGACGGCCGTCGCGTGCTCGCTGCCCTTCGGCTCGGCGACGATCAGCTGGCCGCCGATGAGCTCGACAGGATCATTCTCGAAGGCGCCGAGGTCCACCAGCCGCTCGTATTCCACGCGTCCCCAGCGCCGGAGCGTCAGCGGCGACTGCTTCATGGGCGCAGCGTAGCGAGAGGCGTCTCCACCGTCAATGCCTCGGAACACATACGACGGTTGTCCACATATCCACACGAATTCACAACTTGAAATTCCGGCGGCGGGCGGGCGTTTAGCGCCGCGTCACGCACCGGACCGGCGTCTCGACTGCCGCCGCGCAGCACGGCGGCGTCTGGCGCAGCGGATATGCGGCAAAATGAGCGGTCGCGTGTCGCTGCGCGCGGCCGGAGGGGGTGAAACGACGCTTGACGCGCTCGGCCCGAGTCCGGTTTCATCGACGCACGGAGAAAAACACATGGCGTGTGACGTGTCGAAGACGTGACCGAATCCAGGGCCGACCGTGCCAAGGACGATTTCCTCGCGATGCTCGGGCACGAGCTCCGCAATCCCCTCGCGGCCATCGCCAGCGCGACGGAGATCTTGAAGCGCAGCGGCATCACGACCGGCACCGCCGGCCAATCGCGGGCCGTGATCGAGCGGCAGGTCCGCCACCTGAAGCGCCTCGTGGATGATCTCCTCGACGCGGCCCGCGTGCAGACGGGCAAGGTGACGCTCAACCGGCGGCCCCTCGATCTCGCCGAGGCGGTCCAGCAAGCGGTCGGCCTGGTGCAGGGCACGGGCGCGTCGACCCAGCACGTCGTCCAGGTGGACGCCGAGTCGGTCGGCGTCAATGTCGATCCAACGCGTCTGGAGCAGGTCCTCGTGAGTCTCCTCACGAACGCGGTGAAGTTCACCCCGGTCGGACGCGCGATCCGCGTCGGCGTGCGGGCGGAGGCGGACACCGCCGTCCTCGTCGTCGAGGACGAAGGGATCGGGATCAGCGACGAGATCCTGCCGCGAATTTTCGATCTGTTCTTCCAGGGCGAGCGGACGGCCGCCCGTTCGGAAGGCGGGCTGGGCATCGGGCTGACCCTCGTGAAGACTCTGACCGAGCTGCACGGCGGCAGTGTCGAGGCGAGGACCGGCGGCCCCGGCCTCGGGAGCACGTTCGTGATCCGGCTGCCAAGAGTGCTGATCCCGTCGACCGCGGCGCGGCGGCCGGCGCGGGGCCCGACGGCGCATCGGCGCGTGCTGGTGATCGAAGACAACGACGATACGCGCGACATGCTGAAGACGTTCCTGGTCCTGGAGGGGCACGACGTCCTCGAGGCGACGAACGGCGCCGACGGCCTGAAGATCCTCATGAGTGAGCGTCCGGACGTCGCCTTCATCGACATCGGGCTCCCGGTCATGGACGGCTACGAAGTGGCGCGCACGGCCCGACGGCAGGCCGATCAGGCGACTCTCCTGGTGGCGCTCACGGGCTATGGACAGGCCGAGGACCGACAGCGATCCTACGACGCGGGCTTCGACGATTTCGTCGTGAAGCCGGTCGACCCCGCGCGTTTGACGCAGATCCTCGACGACCGCACCGGGAGCTTCCGATGGTGACTTCGTCGCTCACGAACACGGCTGATACGGCGCGTCGGTTCGGGGCGCATCGGGTAGCTGCTCATCCAGCGACTGGCGGTACCGCAGGCAGCCCCGGAGAAACTCCGGCCACGTCGGGACGGTCGGCACCGGGTCAGTCCGTTCCGGGAGAAGCCCCCAGAGCGCGGGGTGATGCCAGCAGAGCTCGTGTCCGCTGCTGTCGCGGTGCTTCCGGATCCCCGCGCGCAGCCGCTTCGCCTCGGCCATCAGCTGCTCGCGCGTCATCGTGGCGAGATCCTCGTCCACTGTTGGAGCCTCAACCCTTTGCCAGCACCTGCTCGATCTCGTCCAGATGCTCGCGGCGATGCTCCGCGCGCCGCAGGTTGATCGGGCCGCCGGCCGCCGCGTTCTTCGCGAGCAATTCGTCCGACAGGGTCGCGACCGCCTGGTCGATCGCACGCGCGGTCTCGACGGCGAGGGTGGCGGCCCGGCCCGGCGGCAGCGCCAGCTGCGTCGGCTTCGCGGCGGCGTTTATCCACTCGACGTCGATCGGGTCCTCCGCCGGAACCTTCGCGCCGCGCTTCAGCAGCTCGATGAACGTGACGATCCGCTGATCCCAGAACGCGAGATGCGCAAGCACGCCGGCCACCGTCCAGCCGTCGGGCATCGGCCGACCCAGTGCCGCATCGTCGAGCTTGCCGACGAGCGCTTCGAGGCGGCGGCGTTCGCGATCGTTCTCGGCGATGTACGACCGGTCCGGTGCCATCGGTGCCCTCCCGCGGCTCAGCGCTGCCGCGTCCCAGAGTTTACGGCAACGCATTGCTCGACGCGCGCGACGCTTCCTGTGCTGGCGACGCTCGCCTACCCAGGTCGAAGTCGCGATGAAGATGTGCATTCGGAAACGGGGTGCGTCTTCGTACTCGTCGATCGGGCGTAGCCCCAGGCCTCTTTCCCGGCCCCGACCTCGACGACGCGGCCATCCGCGGTGTCCCGCATCACCACGCGGCTTGTGTCGCACGCCAGGGGACCGGACGTTTCCGCGGAAACGTGCGCAACTTCTAGCGGCATGTGAAGCGGGGCGCGCCGGGGAAGAGTTGCAACGGTCCACAAGGCGACCAATCCCGCTGTGCGCCGGCTGATGGAGCTGATCCTGCGTGATGAAGTCCGCCACATCGCCTTCGGCTGGCAGTGCCTGGACGCCTGGGCGCCGTCCTTCACACCCGAGACCGTGCGCAACATCGAGGCGGCCGTCACGACGATGATCGAGCAGGTCGAGTTCCGCGGCTACAGGAACCTGTGGCTCGCGATCGAAGGCGGCAGCGCCACGCCGGCCGAGATCGAGGCCGACAGCATCTCCTGCGCGGCGGGACTGGGCGGCAGCACGCCCGAGGACGAGATGGCCGTATTCCCCGACTTCCTGAAGAAGCTCCGCAAGCGGATGGCGCCCTATGGGGTAACGCTGCCTCTCTTCGACCACCCGCGCCTGGGAAAGGTGTAGCTGCTCGACAGTTCCGAAGGCCCTTGACGGTGCGACCGTTTGACCCCATCCTCCCGGCACCGCGACGTCAGGTGGTATCCCACCTGATCGCAGCTTCGATCCCCGCGCAGCAATGACCAAGGGGGTCACGGGCGGATGGCACTTCTCGCTCTGGAAAACCTGCGCCTGAGCTTTGGCGGCGTGGCCGCCCTGGCCGGGGTGAGCCTCGAGATCGGCGCCGGCGAGTTCTTTGCCATCATCGGCCCCAACGGCGCCGGCAAGACGAGCATCTTCAACTGCATCAGCGGCATCTACGCGCCCACTCGCGGACGGATCGTGTTCGACGGCCGCGACATCACGCGACTGAAACCGCACCAGCGGGCCGAGCTGAGGATCGCGCGCACGTTCCAGAACATCGCCCTGTTCCGGGGCATGAGCGTCCTCGACAACGTGAAGATCGGTCGCCACGTCCATCTCCGCTCGGGCGTCCTCGCCTGTGGCCTCTACTACGGGCGGGCCGCGCGCGAGGAGCAGGCCCACCGCGCCATCGTGGAGCGCGAGATCATCGATCTCCTCGAGCTGCAGGACATCCGGCACAAGATCGTGGGCACGCTGCCCTACGGCCAGCAGAAGCGCGTGGAGCTGGCGCGGGCGCTCGCGCTGGATCCCGTGCTGCTCCTGCTCGACGAGCCCACCGCGGGCATGAACGCCGAAGAGACCGAGGACATGGTGCGCTTCATCCTCTACGTCGCGCGGGTCAAGCGCCTGACCGTGGTGATGATCGAGCACGACATGGGCGTGGTCATGGACATCTCGGACCGCGTCGCCGTGCTGGACTTCGGCAAGAAGATCGCCGAGGGCGCCCCCGCGCAGGTGCAGCAGGATGCGAACGTCATCAAGGCCTACCTCGGCGACGACGTAGAGGTGGCATGACCCTCCCGCAGATGCTGGCGGCCTACGCCCGGCGCTACGGCCGCGGCAAGGTCGCCCTGCGCGAGAAAAAGTTCGGCATCTGGCAGGAAGTCACGTGGGAGGACTACGCGGCGCACGTCCGCGCCGTCGGCCTCGGCCTCGAGGCGCTCGGCCTGCGGCGGGGCGAGACGCTCGCGATCGTCTGCGGCAACCGACCGGCGTGGCTCTACACGGAGCTGGGCGCCCAGGCGCTCGGCGCGATCCCGGTCGGAGTCTACGTCGACGGTCTGCCCGACCAGGTGCGCTACGCCCTCGAGCACAGCGAGGCGCGGATCGTGATGGTGGAGGACCAGGAGCAGGCCGACAAGGTCCTCGGGGTCCGCGCCCACCTGCCGCGCCTGGAGCGGATCGTGGTCGACGACACGCGCGGCCTCGAGGACTACCGCGAGCCGCTGCTCACCAGCCTCGAGGAGGTGGAGCGGCTCGGCCGCGAGGCGGACGCCCGGGACCGCGGGCACTACGACGCGCTGCTCGAGCGCGGGACGACGAACGACGTCGCGCTGCTCGCCTACACGTCCGGCACCACGGCGGTGCCGAAGGCGGCGATGATCTGCCACCGCAACCTTCTGGCCATGGCGGCCGGCGTGACGGCGGTCGATCGCGTGTTCGACACCGACGACATCGTCTCGTTCCTGCCGTACTCGTGGGTCGGCGAGCAGCTGCTGAGTGTCGCCATCGCGCTGCACGCGGGCGCCACGGTGAACTTCCCCGAGGAGCCGGCCACCGTGCGCGAAGACATGCGAGAGATCGGCCCCCACGTCATGATCGCCCCGCCGCGCTTCTGGGAGGCCATGTGCTCGGAGTACCAGGTGAAGATCGCCGACGCGGGCTGGCTCAAGGGCGCCGCGGCGCGCGTGGCGCTCAACATCGGCATGCGCGTGGCCGAGCGCCGGATCCGCCGGCAGCCCGTCGGTCTCGCCTTGCGCCTGCTCGCGGCAGTCGCGCATCTGCTGACCTTCCGTGCGCTCCGCGATCGGCTGGGGCTGTCGCAGGTCCGCCACGCCTACACGGGCGGCGCCGCGCTGGGGCCGGAGCTGTTCCGCTTCTTCCGCGCCATCGGTCTCAACCTCAAGCAGGTGTACGGCCAGACCGAATCCGGCGGCATCTGCGTGCTCCATCCGGACGACGACGTGAGGCCCGAGACGGTCGGCAAGCCGACCCCGGGCACGCGGATCCGCATTTCCGGGGACGGCGAGATCCTCGTCTCGAGCCCCTCCGTCTTCCTCGGCTACTACAAGAATCCCGAGGCCACCGCGCAGGCGCTCGACGACGGCTGGCTGCACACGGGTGACGCCGGGCTGATGCAGGAGGATGGCCACCTGGTCGTCATCGACCGCCTCAAGGACGTCCTGCGGCTCGCCGACGGCTCGAGGTTCTCCGCCGCGCTCATCGAGAACAAGCTCAAGTTCAGCCCGTACGTGCGCGAGGCGGTGGTGGTGGGCGAGGACCGGCCGTTCGTGGTGGCGCTGATCCAGATCGACATGAGCACGGTCGGCGACTGGGCGGAGTCGAGCCGCGTGCCGTTCACCACGTTCAAGGACCTCTCGGGCAAATCGGAGGTCTTCGCGCTGATCGGGCGGGAAGTGGCGCGGGTGAACGAGGACGTGCCGGGGGCGGCGCGGATCCACGCCTTCGCGCTGTTCGACAAGGAGCTGGACGCCGACGACGACGAGCTGACGCGGACCAACAAGGTCCGGCGCTCGACGATCCTCGGCAAGTACCGCGACATGATCGACGGGCTCTACGTGAGCGCCTCATGAACGACCAGATCGTGTTCCTGCTCCAGCTGGTCATCACCGGCGTCGCCGTGGGCGCCGTCTACTCGCTGATGGCGCTCGGCTTCGTGCTGATCTACAAGGCCTCGACGGTGGTCAACTTCGGCCCCGGCGAGCTCGTGCTGTTCGGCGCCTACGTGGCGTGGGCCACCATCCTCAACATGAAGCTGCCCCTCGCGGTCGCCCTGCCGCTGACGCTCGTGGTGGCGATCCTGCTCGGGCTCGTCATCGAGCGCGGCGTGCTGCGCCCGCTCATCGGCGAGCCGATCATCGCGGTGATCATGGTCACCTTCGGCTTCGCCAGCGTCGTGCGGGGCGTGCTCAACATGACGTGGGGCAGCGACACGCGCCCGTTCCCGGCCCTCTTCTCGTCGCAGCCGTTCCACCTCGGCCCGGTCCCGGTCTCGCCCGTGCATCTGTGGAGCTTCGTGACGGTCATGGTGCTGCTGGCGGCCTTCTCGCTGTTCTTCAAGTTCTCCCTGCTGGGCACGGCCATGCGGGCGACGGCGGACAACCAGCAGGTGGCGCAATCGCTCGGCGTCAGCGTCAAGGGCATCTTCGCGCTGTCGTGGTGCATCGCCACCGTGGTCTCGGCGCTGGGCGGCATCATCCTGGGCAGCGTGCGGGGCGGCGTCGACTTCTCGCTCGCCGATTACGGCCTCAAGGTCTTCCCGGTCGTGATCCTCGGCGGCCTCGACAGCGTGACGGGCGTGATCGTGGGCGGTGTCATCATCGGGGTGCTGGAGAACCTCGCGGGCGGCTACCTCGACCCGATCTTCGGCGGCGGCGTGAAGGAGGTCGCGCCGTTCGTCGTGCTGGTGCTGATTCTCATGGTCCGGCCCTACGGTCTGTTCGGGAAGAGGGACGTGGAGCGCGTCTGATGCAGAGCGGCGACTTCCGCGTCACCTACGCGTCCGACGAGCGCATCTTCGAGACCCGCCTGCCCATCGTCGCGCTGGTGGGGTTGCTCGCGGCGCTCGCCCTCGTGCCGCTCGTCGCGGGGACGTACTGGCTCGACGTCCTGAACCGCATCGGGATCGCGATCATCGGCGCCATCGGGCTCAACATCCTGGTCGGCTTCACCGGACAGATCTCCATCGGGCACGCCGCCTTCCTGGCCGTGGGCGCGTACAGCACGGCCATCTTCGAGACCAAGGCCGGGCTCCCGTTCTGGCTGGCCATCCCGCTCGCCGCCGCGGTGACCTCCGTGTTCGGGCTCGTCTTCGGCGTGCCCGCGCTGCGCCTGAAGGGGCTCTACCTCGCCATCGCCACGCTCGCCGCGCACTTCATCACCACCTACGGCATCATCCACTGGGAGCGGATGACCAACGGCGTGCTCGGCTTCAACGTGGCGCCGGCGACGGTGTTCGGCCTGCCGCTGGACTCCGACGCGCGGATCTTCTACCTGATCTTCGCCCTCGTGGTCCCGGCGGTGTTCTTCGCGAAGAACCTCTTCCGCACCAAAATCGGCCGCGCGTTCATCGCGGTGCGCGACCGCGACGTGGCGGCCTCGGTCATCGGCGTGAGCCTCTATCGCTACAAGCTGCTCGCGTTCGTCATCAGCTCCTTCTACGCGGGCGTGGCCGGGGGCCTCATGGCCCACCACTCGCGCATCGTGTTCCCCGACGCGTTCAGCCTGCTCGTGGCCATCGACTACCTGGCCATGATCATCATCGGCGGCATGGGCAGCATCCTCGGCTCCATCTACGGCGCGGTCTTCATGACCCTGCTGCCCGAGGTGCTCAAGCTCAGCGCCACGTCGCTGACCGGCGTCTATCCGAACGCCTTCGGGCTGATCGCCTCCGTCCGCGACATCGTCTTCGGCCTGGCCATCATCTTCTTCCTGATGTACGAGCCGCAGGGCCTGGCTCGCATCTGGCTGCGGTTCCGGAGCTACTGGAAGCTGTGGCCCTACGCGTACTGATGACTACCAAGGAGGTCGCTATGGTTCTGTTTGTCGTGCTCGGCCTGCTCGCGCTGGGCCTCGGCGTCACCCCCGCCGATGCTCAGACCATCAAGATCGGCAACCTGGTGGACCTGACCGGGCCCACCTCGGACCAGGGCAAGGACATCGCCCAGGGCCGCAACGACGCCGTGCAGTACATCAACGAGAAGGGCGGCGTCAACGGCAGGAAGCTCGAGCTGGTGAGCGTGGAGTACGGCTTCCAGCCGCCGCGCGCCGTCGCCGCCTACAAGAAGTTCGTCGAGGACGACAAGGTGCTGCTCGTGCTCGGCTACGGCACCCCGGACACCGAGGCGCTGCGCCCGTTCATCACCAAGGACAAGATGCCGTACATCTCCGGCTCGTACTCGGGGCACCTGACCGATCCCAAGATGACGCCGTACAACTTCCCCGGCGGCATCGACTACACGAGCCAGATCCGCATCTTCCTCAACTGGGTGAAGGAAGGCTGGAAGGACACCAGCCGCAAGCCGAAGGTGGCCTTCATCTTCGCCGACAACGGCTACGGGCGGGCGCCCATCGAGTCCGGCCGGGCGTACGCGAAGGAGATCGGCGTGGACCTCGTGGACGAGGAGGTCATCCCGACCGTCCTCACGGATGCGACGTCGCAGCTCCTGACCATGAAACAGAAGGACCCCGACTTCGCCTACATCAACACCAACACCCAGTGGGTGCCGGTGGTGCTGAAGGACTCCTACAAGCTCGGCCTGAAGGTCAAGTACGTCGTCAACAACTACGGCCTCGACGAGCGCACGCCCGCGCTGGCCCGCGAGGCGGCCGAGGGCGTGTACGGCATCCAGGACGTCGCGTACTGGGGCGAGAACGTCCCCGGCATGAAGACGCTGATGGACTGGCACGCGAAGCACCATCCCAACGACACGCACGCCTCGCCGTACATGCGCGGCTGGCTGTGGACGCTCATGGCCGCCGAGGCCATCAAGCGCGCGGGCCCGAACCCGACGGGGGAAGGCGTGAAGAAGGCGCTCGAGACCCTCAGGGAATGGGACACGTGGGGCATCACCCCGCCCTTCACCTACACGAACGAGGACCATCGGCCGACCAACCGAGCGCGGCTGGTGGTGATCAAGGACGGCAAGGTCGTGCCCGTGAAGGAGGTCTCGGTGGAGCGCGACATGAAGTGGATCGGCAGATAGGGGCTCGGGGCTCGCCCGAATGCTTCGGCTCAACAACATCCAGGTCATCTACAGCGACGTCATCCTCGTCCTGAAAGGGCTGTCGCTGGAGGTCACCGAGGGGCAGATCGTGGCGCTCCTCGGCGCCAACGGGGCGGGGAAGACCACGACGCTGAAGGCCATCTCCGGCCTGCTCAAGACCGAGGACGGCCGCGTGACCGACGGCAGCATCGAGTTCATGGGCCGTCGCATCGACGGCCTGGACCCGGAGGACATCTGTCGCCGGGGCATCGTGCAGGTCATGGAAGGCCGCAAGGTCCTCGAGACGCTCACCGTCGAGGAAAATCTGCGGATCGGCGGCTACACCCGGCGCGACGCCGACGGCATCCAGCAGGATCTGAGGATGATCTACGAGTACTTCCCAATCTTAGTAACGCGCCGCCACCAGGTCGCGGGCTACCTGAGCGGAGGCGAGCAGCAGATGCTCGTCATCGGCCGCGCCCTCATGGCCCGGCCCAAGCTCCTGCTGCTGGACGAGCCGTCACTGGGGCTCGCGCCGCTCCTGGTGCGCGAGATCTTCGACATCATCCGCAAGATCCACGAGGAGCGGGGGACGACGTTCCTGCTCGTCGAGCAGAACGCCCAGATGGCCCTGCGCATCGCGGATTACGGCTACATCATGGAGAACGGCCGGATCGTCTTCGACGGTCCCGCCGCCAAGCTGCGCGGCAACGACGACGTCCGCGAGTTCTACCTGGGGCTCAGCGCGGCCGGCCGCCGCAAGAGCTTCAAGGAGGTGAAGTTCTACAAGCGGCGGAAACGCTGGGCATTCTGAAGCGGTCGCGTCGGTGAAGTTCATCGGCGACCGCCTCCTCCGCAAGGAGGCCCCGCGGCTCGTCCATACGCGCCCCGCGCGGCGGCGGCAATTGTGATCTGGCCTCCGCCCTTCGCATCCGCGCCTTCGCGCATTCCTCCGAGGCCAAGGTGTTCGACATCGTCGCCTCCGGGTTCATGGACACCGCCATGCGCGAGAAGTTGGCCACGCTGGGCTAGAAGGCCATGCGCGTGCTCGAGGAGAGCCCGCGCGCCGTGTCCGTGGTGATCGCCCACCGGCGAACCCGTGACCGACGCGCTGTCGGACCGCGAGGGCCTGCTCTACGCCACCATCGACACCCGCGTCTGCGGCGAGCCCAAGCAGTTCCACGACGTCGTCAGCTAAGAGAAGCGGCGAATGCTTTTGCGAGTCAAGAATATTTAGCCTATAGTCGACGTGGCATGAGTGTCCGACGTTCGCGACGGGATTCGACCGAAGTCTTAGCAAATGCATTAGGTATCGATTTTTCGGCGAGTCCGATTGTTCGCATCGACTCCGAGAAACTCGAACTCCTTTGTGAGCATATCCAACGTCGGACAGACTTTACCGAGTATGATGGTGAAAAATGGGATGATCCACTTTTCTATGCTCCTGGGCATTCACCGATGGAACGTACGCAATTCTTCGCCATCGGTAACGCGATCAATTTTCG
>Ga0137418_10006326_pt1 | contig 10891 bp, 9 predicted proteins | sample CZODoug3_1_2_16f_FD_122242 | JGI IMG/M metagenome (GOLD analysis project Ga0137418, IMG submission 122242) | Vadose zone soil fungal communities from Angelo Coast Range Reserve, California, USA - CZODoug3_1_2_16fungal (Hybrid Assembly) | ecosystem: Environmental > Terrestrial > Soil > Vadose... | reverse complement strand
GGATGCCGCGTGGACCTGCCGCCGGTACAGGCACTCGTCCGTGCGGGGCCGTCGCAGGCGTTTGCGGGCACGCGCGACGGGGTGTACGCGGAGGACGGCGACGCGCTCAACGTCTGCGATATGACCCGCAGCGTCGGCGCGCTGCTGCTGCTCGCGCCGGGAGTCTACGCCGCGGGGAGACCCACCGGTGTGGGAACCTGCCGCATCGATCAGCGGCTGACGCTCGTGGGCGTCACGTACCAGGAGCGGCCCGACACGGACTCGCACGGCACGCGACACACCTGGTTCACCCGGCCCATCGCCTGGACCGACCAGCCCTACATCGACCAGACGTACCGCTACGGGTCGACCATGGGGGGCAACTTCCAGGAGCATCAAGGCGTCGAGTTCAACAACCCGGACGGGACGCCTGTCCATGCGATCGGCGACGGTGTGGTGGTGTTCGCGGGCCCGGCGGAGCGTGGGGCCAACACCGTGGCCATCCGCCACGACCGCAAGCTCAAAGGGCTCTTCCTCTTCTCCACGTACTACCACAACGCGCGGTTGCTCGTGTCGGTGGGGCAACGCGTCAAGGCGGGCGATGTGATCGCGCTGGTCGGCAACACCGGCCGCGCGACCAACGACCACCTGCATCTGGAGATCCACGCCGCGCCTGTCGACTCCGTCCCGTTGATCGTGGATCCGAACGAGCGGTATCCGAAGTACACGGTAAACCCGGAGCTCTGGATCCGCCCGTTACCCGGGACGGGGATCGTGGCAGGTCGCGTGTGGGATGCGCAGGGCCGGCCGGCACCGCACGTGCGCGTGTACGGGTTGGTCAAGTCCGAGCCGCAGGAGACGCCGTACTCGTACGCCGAGACGTACGGCGAGCACAATCATCCCGACCCGGATTACCGCGAGCACTTCGCCGTGTCGGATGTCGAGCCCGGCGAGTATACGATCGCGGTGGCGGTGGACGGCCGGCGGATGACGCGCCGCGTGCGCGTCGAAGCGAACCACGTCACGTGGGTGGAGTTCGGCTCGGGTGCACATTGAGCTGACGGAGATGCTCCGCTGCCCGGAGCGGCACGACGAGGGATTCCTCGTACTGTCCACGGGCGAGATGGTCGGGCGCATGGTGCGGTCGGGAGTCCTCGGGTGTCCCAAGTGCGGGCGGGAGTATCGGATCGTCAACGGAGTGGCGCATTTCTCGGGGAGCGGGGAGCGGGGAGCGGGACTCTCCGTCGCACCGTCCGGTACCGCTCCCCGCTCCCCGCTCCCGGTCGATGCCCAGACGCTCCAGGCGCTCCTAGACCTGAGCGGCCCCGGCGGCTACGTCCTGTTGCTCGGCTGCGCCGCGCAGCATGCCGTCGGGCTCGCGGGGCTCATGGGCGGCATCCACTTTGTTGGCGTGAATGCACCGGACGAAATGGAAGAGCTCCCGGTGCTCAGCCTGCTCGCCTGCGAGACCATGATTCCACTGCGACAGACGGTGGCGCGGGCGGTCGTCGTCGGGTCGGACCGCGTGGGCGCCGATTGGCTTGCCGAGGCGCGGCGGGTGCTGCTCCCGGGACGGCGGCTGGTGATCGAGAGCGAGCAGGTCGCCGCGCCGTCCGGGCTCACCCGGTTGGCTCTGGGGCACGGCCTGTTCGTGGGGGAGCGGCGCTGATCAGCCTTCGACGGCAGCCGCGGTGGGGTCGGCCTCCGCGTACACTCGATCGATCAGGTCCTTGTAGTTCTTCTCGACCTGACGGCGCTTGACCTTGAGGGACGGGGTGAGCTCGCCGGACTCGATCGTGAAGTCCCGCTCGATCAGGACGATCTTCTTCGGCATCTCGAATTTGGCGAGGTCGCGCAGGCCCCCCATCACCTCGCGCTCCATCTTGGCCTGGACGTCGGCCAGCCGGATCAGCTCCGCCCGCGACGCGTAGGTCAGGTTCCGCTCCTTGGCCCACCGCTCGAGCTGATCATAGTTGGCCACGACCAGGATGATCGGGAACTTGCGTTGGTCGCCGAGCACCACGGCGCTGGCCACGAATTTGTTCAGCCGCACCGTGTTCTCGATCGGTTGCGGCGCGACGTACTTGCCGCCCGCCGTCTTCAGCAGATCCTTCTTGCGATCGGTGATCTTGAGGTAGCCGTCGGCGTCAAACTCGCCGATGTCGCCCGTGTGGAACCACCCTTCCGCATCGATGGCCTCGCGGGTCTCCGCCGGCTTGTTGTAGTAGCCCTGCATGATGTTCGCGCCTTTGGCGAGGATCTCGCCGTCGGCGGCGATCTTGATCTGGACCCCCGGGATCGACTGCCCGACCGTGCCGAACTTCGGCCGCGCGAGCGGATTCAAGGTCAGCACGGGCGACGTTTCCGTCAGCCCGTACCCCTCGATGACCGGGAGCCCGGCACTGTAGAAGAACCTCCCGATCTCGGCCGAGAGCGGCGCGCCGCCCGAGACGAACAGCTTGATCCGGCCACCGGTGCGCGCCCGCAACTTCGCGAACACCAGGCGGTCCGCGATCGCATGCGTGACCTTGAGCCCAAGCGGCACGGCGAGGCCGGCCAGGCGATACGCCGCCCACCGCTCGCCGACGCGCTTCGCCCACTGGAAAATGCGACGCTTCGCGGCGCCGCCCGTCATCGCGTTTTCGAGCACGCGGGCATACACCTTCTCGTACACGCGGGGCACCGCGGCGACGACCGTCGGCCGTACCTCCTGGAGGTTTTGTGCGAATGCGTCCACGGACTCGGCGTAGTTGATGGTCACGCCCACGTGCAGGAAGTAATAGTCCACCATCCGCTCGAGGATGTGCGACAGCGGCAGGAGGGCGAGACAGCTGTCGTCCTCGCTGACGCGGATCGTGCTCACCGAGGCGCGCACGTTGGAGCAGATGTTGTCGTGGGTCAGCATCACCCCCTTGGGCTGGCCGGTCGTCCCCGAGGTGTAGATCAGCGTCGCGAGGTCGCCCGGCCGGACGGCGAGCGCTTCCTCTTTGAAGCGGGGATGCTTGGCGGCGGCCGCCCGGCCGCGCGCCTCGAGCTCGGCGAGGGTGAGCACCCCGTCGCCCGCGGCGCCCGCATCGAACACTATCACGAGGCGGAGCGACGGCAACCCGCTCTTCACGGCGCGGATCTTCTCCACCTGGGCCGCCGTCGAGCAGACCACCGCCGCCGCGCCCGCGTCGCGCAGGATGTACTCCACCTGATTGGCGGGGAGAGTCGGGTAGATGGGCACGTCGGTGGTGCGCGCACACAGGCACGCGTAGTCGGTCAGGGCCCACTCGAGGCGCGTTTCCGCGAGGATCGCGACCTTCTCGCCCGCCGCGAGCCCGAGCTCACGCAGGCCGAGCGACAGCGCCTGCACGCGCGCCGCGGCTTCTCGATGCGTGACGTCGCGCCACGCGCCGTCGAGCTTGTGGCGGAACGCCGCGGCATGGTTCCCGTATCGCTCCACGGCGTCGAACAGCAGCTCGGTCAGCGTACGGGCGCTCATGGTCGGAACCTCACGACAAAAGTGACCGGCGAGCCCGGCACCGGAGTGCCGACCGCGCGGCGGGCGCTCGCCGTCACCACGACGCTGTCCGGCAACGGTCCTCGCAGCCGCACTTTCACGAAAGCGATGCCGGAGCTTGCGGTCGCGACCGTGTCGGTAGTAACGCCGGTCCGGGTCGTGTCGCTCGTGACGAGACCGACCGACCCCCCGGTTCCCGAATAGGTGATCGCGTATACGACCGGACGGCCACCGAGAGGCACCGTCAGCGAATCGCCACCCGTCGACGACTTCACCGTATCTGCGAGCTCGACCTGGAGGGAGTCGGACAGGGAGTCGGTCGCCATGACTGACACCGAATCGCGCACTGGTCGGGCTGCGAACAGCGTGTCGGCGGCGGCGAGCGTGCGGATCGAGACGGGGTTGCCGACGAAGCTGCCGGCGCGGGCGAGCAGCCGTCCGGTCAGGCCGGTGTGGTTCACCGTGATTCTGCCGGTGGTCGCGTCGATGAGCTTGAGCGCCACGGTGTCGGCGCTATCGGGCAACGACCAGACGATCGTCGCGGCGACCGAGTCGCCGTGGCCGTCGAGCAGTCGGGCGCGCGGGGTGACGCTGTCGTACTCCTCGAGGCTGTCCGGGGCGGCGACGTCCAGCGCGATGGTGCGGCTCAAGTCACCGGGACCGAACTTCCCGCAGGCCAGAGCCGCCACGAGCATCAGGACGCCGCAGACTCGGCCTCGCCCCGGAAACCGGGGGGGCCGGCCGGTCAGGGCGCCTCCGCCGCGGCCGCTTTAGTCGGTCCGGAGGCGCCGAGGTCGCGGAGCGCCTGCGTCGCGTGCTCGATCCACTTCTGCGCGTCGGGACCCTTGGGCGGGTGCGCGAGGAACGCGCGCAGGTGCTGCGCCGCGCCGTCCGGGTCGCCGCGCTTGAGCAGCAGGAAGGCCAGCCCGTAGTGGGCGCCCGCGAGCTCGCGATCGAGCTCCAGCGCCCGGCGGTAGTGCCGGATCGCCTCGTCGATGCGCCGCGTCTTCGTGAACGCGATCGCCATGTTCTGCAGGATGCGCGCGTCGTTGGGGTGGTCGCGCAGCGCCAGGCGATACGACGTGAGGGCCGCGTCGTAGTCGCCCTGCCGTTCGAGAGCGAGGGCCTCGTTCAGATAATCGAGGCGCTGCGGGTTGACCTCGTCGGCGCCCGAGCCGCCGAACAGGCGGCGCCAGAAACCCATGCGCCGAAAATAGCTTGCGGCCTCGCGACTGTGCAATGTAGCTTCACAGCCCATGCCGGCCCCGCCCCCACCTCGCACTCCGCCGCCGCCCGGCCCCCAGGCCCCCCGGCCTCGGAACACGCGGACCGCCGGCAAGGCGCCGCACGGCGTGCTTGAGGTGGATTGGCCGTTCTTCGGGGAGTTGTGCCGGGCGCTGGCGCTGAAGATCTTCCGCGAGTACGACCCGGACGTCGTGATCGGGATCGCCCGGGCGGGTGTGATTCCCGGGGCGGTGGTGGCGAGCATCCTGCAGCGCGACTTCGCCTCCATAGCGATCACCCGAACGGAGGCCGGCGGGCGACCCGTGGTGCTCGCCGGACCGACGCGGCTCGTGACCGGCCGGCGCGTGTTGATCGTGGACGAAACCTGCGACACCGGCGCGACCATGAAGCTCGCCCTCAACGCCGTCCGCGAGCTCAAGCCCGCCGCCGTGAAAACCGCCGTCTCGTTCCGCACCGGCCCGTTCCAGCCGGACTTCCACGCGCTCGAGACCGACAACTTCATCATCCTTCCCTGGGACCGCGAGGTCATCATCGACGGGGAGATCGTGATGCGGCCTGACTACGCCGCGAAGCTCAAGGAACTCGGCGGTTGATCGACCGGCTGACCGCGGCGCTCTCCCGCTCCCGCGCCGACTACACCGAAATCCGCGTCGAACGCACCTGGAGCACGGCCGTGACCTTCCGCGGCCGCCGGCTCGAATCCGCCACGGCGAGCGAAGACCAGGGTGGCTTCGTGCGCGCGCTGCACGCCGGGGGCGGGTGGGGCGTCGCGTCCTTCACCTCGCTCGACCGGCTCGATGCGATGGTGGCACGCGCCGGGGAGCTGTCGCGCGCCGTGCCGGTGGACCCGCCCATCCGCCTGGGCGACGTCCCGTCGCATCAGGCGGACGCGCTCCTCGATCTCGACGGGGATGTGCGCGGCGTGCCCATCGCAGAGAAGAAGCGGCTGCTGGAGGCGTACAACGGCGCCATGCTGGGTGTGAGCGACCGGATCGTCGATACGCTCGCCGTGTATCGCGACGAGGTGAGCGAGTACTGGTACGTGAACTCGCAGGGCACCATCCTGCACGAGCTGCGGCCCGACGTCACCCTCTCCGGAACCGCGGTGGCGCGCCGCGACGGCACGATCGAGAAGGGACTCGAGTCCATCGGGATGCGCCGCGGCTGGCACTCGGTGCAGGACAAGGCGGCGGGGTTTCGCGCGGTCGCGGAGCGGGCGGTGGCGCTGCTCGACGCGCCCACGGTCAAGGGCGGCACGTATCCCGTGATCCTCGATCCCGAGCTGGCCGGAGTGTTCATCCACGAGGCGTTCGGACACCTCTCCGAGGCCGACTTCGTGTACGAGAACCCGCAGGCGCGCGAGATGATGACCCTCGGCCGCCGCTTCGGGAAACCGGTCCTCAACGTGGGGGACAACGGTGCGGCGCCCGGCTTACGTGGCACGCTGCCGTTCGACGACGAGGGAACACCCACCCGGGACACCACGCTGATCAAGGAAGGGATCCTGGTTGGCCGGCTGCACTCGCGCGAAACGGCCGCCGCCATGGGCGAGCAGCCGACGGGCAACGCGCGCGCGATATCGTTCCGCCACGCGCCCATCGTGCGCATGACGAACACCTACATTGCAGGCGCCCCGGGGGGCGGAAACTTCGAGGACCTGATCGGGGACGTGAAGCTCGGGGTCTACGCCTGCGGCGCGTTCGGGGGCCAGACGATGCTCGAGAACTTCTCGTTCACGGCGGCCTACGGCCGCATGATCCGCGACGGGCGGGTGGCGGAGCTGGTGAAGGACGTCGTGCTCGCGGGGAATCTGTTCCAGACGCTCGACCGCATCGATCACATCGCTGCCGACTTCCACTGGAACCAGATGGGCGGCGGCTGCGGCAAGGCCGGCCAGTTCCCCCTCCCCGTCACCGAAGGGGCACCGCACGTCCGCATCGAGGAGGCGCTGGTCGGCGGCGACGTTGGGGGGGCGGGGGAGGCGGGGGGGCCGTGATCGCGCAGCTCGTCGAGCTGGCCCGGCGCCGCGCGGACGGCGGCGCCGATGCGCTGTGGCGTCGCTTCGAGCGGACGACGGTCGCGTTCGAGTGGGGGCGGCTCAAGTCAGCCGGCATCACTGAAGAGGCGGGAGCGAATCTCCGGGTGCGCCACCGCGGGCGCGTCGGAGTCGCGGGAACCACCGCCACCGATGCGGCTCCCGACGAGCTCGTCGGCCGGGCCCTCGCGTCCGCCGAGCTGGGGGAGGAGTTGGACCTGGCGTTTCCGGCGCACGCCCCCCTTCCATCGCTCACCACGTTCTTCGACCGAGCGGCGAATGCCTCCCTCGACGAGGTGATTGCCATCGGGCGCTCGCTCCTGGCCCGACTCGAGCGCGAGGGATGCCGGGTCAATGTCGCGATCGAGCGCGAAACCACGGCGACACGGGTCGCCAACACCGCGGGGGCCGGCGGTGAGTATCGCGGCACGGGATTCGGCGTGAGCGCGGACGTGTGGCGCATCGCCGGCGACGACGTGCTCGTGGTCTCGGATGCGTTCGAGGGAGCGGACCTGCCGTCGGACGCGGCGCTGGCGGCTCTGGTCGCCTCGATCAACGCGCGGCTCGACCACGCGCTGCGCGTTGTGGCGCCGCCCGAGGGTGCGCTCCCCGTCGTCTTCACGCCCGCCGGCCTGTCCGCTCTACTGCTTCCCGTGACACAGGCCCTGTCCGGGAAAGCGGTACTGCAAGGCATTTCCCCCTTGGGCGCGAAGGTCGGGGAGCAGGTCTTCGACCTCCGGGTCTCGCTCAGCGACGATCCCCTGCGCGTCGGTCGCACCGCGTCTCGGCCCCTGGACGATGAGTGCGTGCCCTCCCGGACCACGTGTCTCGTGAAACGTGGCGTCGTCCAACGATTCATCTACGACCTCGAGACGGCGGCGCGTGCGAAGACGGAGAGCACGGGGCACGGGACCCGCGGGATCTTCGGGAAACCGGTACCGGCATATACCAACATCGTCCTGAACGACGCAGGGGCGCAGCATGCTGCGCCCCCACAATTGGGCGGCGGTCTCCTGGGAGACATCCGGGATGGCCTGTTGGTCGACGACCTGATCGGGGTAGGACAGGGGAACGTGACCGGCGGAGCGTTCAGCCATCCGGTCGCGCTGGCCTACCGCATCGAGCGGGGCGAGATCGCGGGTCGCGTGAAAGACGCCGCAGTGGCGGGGAACGCGTACGAGCTGTGGAAACGGGTTGGCGGCTTCGGGAACGACGCGCGCTGGACGGGGTCCCGCTGCGCGCCGTCGGTGCTGTTCGAGGGGGTGAGCGTCGCGCGCCGCTGACGTGCGTCTCCGCTCGAGTTCGTCAGTATTGAAGCACCCCCGTTTGCGCGATCATCTTCCACTGCGTCCCGACCTGCGTGTAGATCTTGCAGGTCCGCCCCTTCCACTGCTGCTCGACGCTCGTCTGTTTGTGCCGCCACAGGGTGTCGATGTCCACGACCGCCAACGCCCCGTCGCCTTCGACAGAGACGACGATCTTCCTGATCTCCCGCCGGTTGTGCACCAGGGTATGGGTGTCGAACAGGTCCTGCCACCCGCGCCTCCAGCGCTCCGCGTTGAAGCGACCCCACACCATGACCCACGTCATCGGATCGTGCGATTGTGCGGTGGGAGGCCAGGGCCAGACCATGGCCGGATGGAAGCAGGAAACCAGGAGCTCTGCGTCCTGAGCATCCCAGGCTCGGGTTTCCCGCTGGACGATTTCGCGGATCTGCTTTTCGTGCTGAGTCAGCGGCTACTTCGCCCCGAGCGCCTGCTCGTACCCCGTTCCCTGCGTCATCTGCTCGAACACGGCGTTGAGCGTCTCGGGGGATGCGGACAAGAACCGACAACGCTCGTCGTTTTTCGACCGGCACTCGACCTCCATCACAGCGACGGGCTCCCCCGACAGACGGCCGAAGAAATCCGCGAGCATCCCCGACGAGAAGAAGCACATCGGCTCCTGGGCGCTCCCGGGGGCCGCTTCGGCCCAGTCGCTCGAGTCCACGGCGAGTGCGGCGTTGCCGAGCGGCGCGACCCTGACGGCGCCCCAGCCTGTCGCCTGGAAGAACGCGGACAGGACGTCGTTCAGCCGGCCGGCGTCGAGGAGGTCGGGTCGCGCGATGCCTGTCTCTGCGGGGAGCCAGACGCAAAACGCCTGAAACACGCCCGCGCCGGCGGCGAAACCGACCTCCTGCAGGATGGGGACGGTGGAGTCGGGCGCATCGCGGAGCAGGCTGTCGTGGAGCTGCCGCAGTGCCGTGCGCCCGATTGTGAGGGCCTCGGTCGCGGCGGCGGGGGCGGCGGGGGCGGGGGGGGCGCTCATCTGGGACGCCAACTTAGGGTTTGGCCCGTGCGCGGCGCAAGAGTTCCGCCTCGTCGATGACCGGGATGCCGAGCGCTTTGGCCTTCTCGAGCTTCGACCCCGCGTCCGCACCGACGACGACGGCCGTGGTCTTCCTCGAGACGCTGTCGGCGACGTGCCCGCCCGCCGCCTCGATCAGCTCGGCCGCCCTGGCCCGGGAGAGCGACGGCAGGGTCCCCGTCACCACGTAAGTCTGTCCGGCGAGCGGGCCCTTCGACTCGGCCGTTATCGGCTCTTCCATATTGAGGCCGAGCTCCTCGAGGCGCCTTACCAGCCTCTGGTTCTGGGGATCGGCGAAAAACCCAGCGACCGCCTCCGCGATCGCCGGCCCGATGCCCCGGATCTGGCTGATCTCCTCGGCCCCGGCCTTGGCGAGGGCCTTCATGCTGCCGAAGTGCCGGGCCAAGAGCTTCGCCCCCTGGGCCCCGACGTGCCGGACACCCAGGGCGAAGAGCAAAGTCGAAAGCGGCTGCCGCTTCGACGCGTCGATGGCGTCGAGCAGCTGGCGGGCGGACTTCTCCGCGAAGCCCTCGAGCGCGAGCAGCCGAATCAGGTTCAGCCTCTTGCGATCGTAGAGGTCTGCCACGTTCTCGATCAGGTTGGCATCGAGGAGAGCCTTGACACGCTCGGGCCCGAGCCCCCGGATGTCCATCACCGCTGCGAAGTGGACAATGCTCTCGAACACCCGGCCGGGGCAGGAGACGTTCGGACAGTACACCATCACTTCGTCCTGGGGGTGCTCGACTTTTGACTTGCAGACTGGGCAACGTTCGGGCGGCTGGTATGGCCGCGCCCGACGTACTCCCTTCTTGATCACCGGTCCCAGCACCTGGGGGATGACCTCACCCGCCCGGGTGACCTCGACGAGGTCACCCTCCCTGATGTCCTTCGCTTTGATCAATTCGAAGTTGTGGAGCGTGGCGGTGGTGACCGTGACGCCCCCGATCTCCACAGGCTCGAGCACGGCGTACGGGTTGAGTGCGCCGGTGCGTCCCACGTTGATCCGGATTTCTTTGAGCTTGGTGATCTGGACTTCGGGTGCAAACTTACGTGCGATGGCCCAACGCGGCTCGCGGTTCCCCACCGTGCCCAGCTCGGCGTGCAGTTTGATGGGGTTGACCTTCACCACGACGCCGTCGGCGCCGTAATCGAGGGTGGGGAGGAGCTGCTCGAGCTCGGTGATTTCCGTATTGGCGTGTGACAGGTCGGGGACGAGGGTGTGGTGCTCCTCGACCGGGAAACCCCACGCGCCGAGCTGCTCGAGCAGGTCGTGCTGCGTCGCGACGGGGAGCTTCTGGCCGGGCGCCTCGACGTGGAAGCAGAAAATCCGCAGGCGGCGGCTGCGGGTGATCTTGGGGTCGAGCTGGCGCAGCGATCCCGCGGCGGCGTTGCGCGGGTTGGCGAACGTGGGTTCGCCTGCCTGCTCGCGCTCGCGGTTGAGCTCAGCGAAGCGCGACTTGGAGAGATAGACCTCACCGCGCACCTCCATCAGCTTGGGCCAGCCCTTGCCCTTGAGTCGCAGCGGGACGTCCACCACCGTGCGGAGGTTGGCGGTGACATCTTCTCCGACCAGGCCGTTCCCGCGCGTCGCGCCCACCAGAAACAGCCCCTTCTCATACGTGAGACTCACCGCGGCGCCGTCGATCTTCACTTCGAGCGTGTAGCCGGCGGTGCGGACCTCCGGGACCAGCCGGGCGTTGCGATTCTCCCATTCGGCGAGCTCCGCCTCGTTGAAGGCGTTGGCGAGGGACAGCATCGGCACCAGATGGCGGTGCTTCTTG
>Ga0137418_10006325_pt1 | contig 10891 bp, 6 predicted proteins | sample CZODoug3_1_2_16f_FD_122242 | JGI IMG/M metagenome (GOLD analysis project Ga0137418, IMG submission 122242) | Vadose zone soil fungal communities from Angelo Coast Range Reserve, California, USA - CZODoug3_1_2_16fungal (Hybrid Assembly) | ecosystem: Environmental > Terrestrial > Soil > Vadose... | reverse complement strand
AGGCGACAGCGCCCTTGCGGTGATCGACGCGATCGAGTCGCTGCCCCGTACGTTCAAGTCCAAGTCCGATTTCATCGAGGCGCTCGTGGCCATGGGCAAGACGCGCGCGCTTGCGCAATGGCTCGCGGGGTCCGTGGAGCGGGAAGGCGATCACGTGCGCTTCATTCTCGATCTCAACGAGATCCGGGCACTGATCCTCGACTATTTCTCACGTGATCTGTGGCCGGTCGTGGAGCATCCGCCCGGCACGGCGCGCGTGCACCTCGTGATCGGCGATCGCTCCGATTCGTACTCACCGGTTGATCGAGAGCGAGCCGCACGAATCGCGGCACAAAACGCGCGGGTCACGGTTGATGTACTGCCTGCCGGGCACTGGGTGCACGTCGACGATCCCGAAGGCCTGCTGCGCACGCTCGCTACAATCGATTAGCAGGCTGCGGAAAAATGCTACGCGAAGGCGGACTGCACTGTAGCGGCGGTCTATGACCGCCGGTATTTCGTTGATTCAGGAAAAACCGGCGCTCATAGAGCGCCGCTACAGTTGCTCGCCCGAGCTTTCGAAAGAATTGGGCATTTTGATCCACACACCTGACCTACGAGCAGGAATAAGCGACGAGATATACGGTCTGCGCATCGTCCCGCACGTGAACGTACGCCCATCCGTTTTCAAGCTCGACATCATAGAAATCGTGCCGGTGCGAATCCGGAGACGCCGGCACGCCTCGCTGGATCGCCCGCTCAAATTCGGAGATACGTCCGGCGAGTTGCGAGTTCAGCGGCACCACGGCATAGTTCCGGGACTGGAGCCAAATTCCGTCGAATTGAGCAGTTGGAGCAGAATTCATTTTCTTATGTCCTTTCCTTCATTAGTCGAGCGAAGCTGGTCGAAATCGACAGTCCTCGATAAAAAAAAGTCAGCGAAACTCCAGATTAAGGCCGGTGTTTTGAGAGGACCACTGATAGAGGACGAACCTCGAAAAAATCGGACGAACGGCAGGACGTATTGTGGTTCCTCGCCGTGCGTCATACAATCATTGCCACTTTGGAACCGACGACCGGCACAGCCAGGACCGACGCTCAGGAATTCATTGAGGCGTCGCGCGTCTTTCTCAAACAGGATTTCCTGCCCAAGCTGCTTTACTGCCTGGAGAACATGTCGGACGAAGACATCTGGTGGCGGCCGAATGAAAAGTCCAATAGCGCCGGCAACCTCGTACTGCACCTTCGCGGGAATCTGAAGCAGTGGATCGTGGTGTCGCTCGGAGGCGGAAGCTTCAAACGAGACCGCGATGGCGAGTTTGCCACGCGCGGGCCGGTGGCGAAAGCCGAATTGATCGCCGGCATTCGGTCAGCCGTGGATGAAGTCGATGAAGTATTGAAGCGCCTTCCGGAAAACCTGCTGCTCGGGCACCGCACGATTCAGAACTGCAACACTTCCGCTTTACAGGCGATCTACCACGTCACGGAGCATTTCAGCTATCACCTCGGCCAGATCCTCTACGTGTATAAGTTACGCACAGGCATGGATCCTGCGTTCTAACGCCACTTGTTCAACCGTTAAGGGGGTTGTTTACTTTTTCGAGGAGGCATATAGTGGTTTTTAGGCGGGTTCGCCGGAGGGAGTCCCTGTCAGAGCTCTTGCCCTGACTCTTAGAAAAAACGGTCGCTCACCGCCAGGCAACCCGCCCATCAAATACTGTTCAGCCTGCCTTTGGCCTTTAGTCCTCTACTTTAGTTATATAATGATGCGGCACGTGCGAATGGCGCCGTACCCAAGTGGTAAGGGAGAGGTCTGCAAAACCTTTATGCATCGGTTCGAATCCGATCGGCGCCTCTATCCTCCTGACGTAGCTCCTTTGGTTTTCCACCTTCCCGCAGCTACAATCCGGCAGTGTCATATTTGTCTCGTGGTATAAAACACCAACGTTCAGGCGGAGGACTATGAAACGACTTTTCTATTCGACCACACTGCTGCTCGTTCTCATCGCGTTGCCGGCACGAGCACAATCACCTTCAACGGGCGCGCAATTGAGCGGCACAGTCATGGATCCGAACGGCGCGGTAGTACAGGGAGCGAGGGTCATTCTGCGCTCCAATACTACCGGGCTCGAGCAGTCCGCCACCACCGATGCCAGCGGGCAATATCGTTTCCTCCTGGTTCCGGCTGGACAATATAGCCTCTCAGTGGACGCATCCGGTTTCGGCAAGCTGACCAACACCGGCGTCACCCTGACCGTCGGCCAGGTCGCCAACCTGCCGATAACGCTCCAGGTTGCCGGGGTTACGACAGAGGTCACCGTTACCAGCGACGCCGAGCTGGTCGAGACGCAGCGTACTTCTGTGGGTAGCACCGTGGACCAGACGCGGATCGACAACCTGCCCATCAATGGCCGCAACTACATCAATTTCACCTTGACCAATTCTCAGGTGGCGCGCGATACGGCGCCTTCCATCGGTGCCGCGCCGACAACGGGCTTAAACGTTGGCGGCCAGCGTGCCCGTTCCAATCTGGTGAACGTAGACGGCGCAGATGCGATCGACAATTCAACGAATGGCGTGCGCTCCACCGTGTCGCAGGAGGCGGTGCAGGAGTTCCAGCTCATTACCAACGGTTACGCTCCGGAGTACGGCCGGGCGTCCGGCGGGATCGTCAACATCATCACCCGGTCGGGAACCAACGCTATCCACGGCACGGGCTTCGGTTATCTGCGCAACCGCAAGATCCAGGCGGTAAATCCTTTCTCGACCGTGAAGGATCCGGCGTACACGCGCGTGCAAAGCGGCTTCACCTTGAGCGGTCCGCTGAAGAAGGACAAGACCTTCTACTTCTTCTCCTTTGAAAACACGAGCCGTCATGAGACGGGTTTTTCCAGTATCGGCGCGAACAATTTCGGACTGGTGCCGTTGACTCTGCCTGGAGTAGGCACCGGACAGGTCACGCCGGCACAGGCCCAGTTCATCACTGCGAATGCTTCCTCGCTTGCATTGCCGCCAACCGACCCGCGTTTCCAATTCATGGCGGGGTACGTCTTCCTGGCGGGCGCTTCTTCGGCGGTCGCGACCGACGGCGTTCAGCCTGCCGCTGCCGGAGGCAGGGCGGGCTTTGCCAGCAGTTGCACCCCGACGACGGCTGTGTGCGCGCCGCTGCCGGCATCGTTTGTGCCGTTGAATTCAGTGCGCGGCAATTTCCCCATCTTCGAGGGCACGAGTATCTATTCGCTGCGCCTGGACCACCACTTCAACAACTCGCACACGCTCACGCTGCGCGGCAGCGCCAGTCCGAGTACTGTTACAGGCATTCAAGTGAACGCCCAGGGTCCGACGCAGAACTTCGGCCAGAACGCCAATTCGCGAACTTCGCAGCAGACCTTCCGCGATTCGGGTATTACGGCGCAATATCTATGGACGATCAGCGCCGACAAAGTCAACGAAGCGCGCTTCCAGTTTGCGCGCCGCGGCCTGCTCTACAACTTCTCGAGCGCTCCAGGCGGCAGCAATGTTGCGGTCAACATTCCGGGCTTCGCCTTTATCGGCCGCGAGCCGTTCAGTTTTGTACGGCGCACCGAAAAACGCTATCAGTACACCGACAATTTTTCGTGGCAGCTTGGCAGTCACAGCCTGAAGTTTGGCGTGGACGTCAACCACCTGCCCCTCGAAGCGGACTTCACCGTGAATTTCGGTGGCGTGTACAACTTCGGTGAGTTGCAGCCGGGTTCGTTCGGTCTGCCCGCCACCTTTAATGGCCAGGCTGTTCCCAACTTCAGCCCGATACAAGCTTACGGGCTGGGTGTGCCCCAGGTATTCATCCAGGGCATTGGAAACCCGCATGATTCCTTTGCCAACAATACTCTGGGCTGGTTCGTCCAGGATTCCTGGCACATGAGCCAAAACCTGACGCTGAACTACGGTGTGCGGTACGACGTGGAATTCACCCCGACCTTCCAGGCGGTGAACGACATCTCGCAGAAGGCGCAGGACGTTCTCGGAATCACGCAGGGCATTCCGCGCGACAAGAATAATTTTGCGCCGCGGATCGGTTTGGCCTGGGACCCGGGCAAGAACGGCAAGACGGTGGTCCGCGCCAGCTATGGTTTGTTTTATGACCATCCGCTCCTCGCGCTGGCGTTCGACTCCGACATCGCCGATGGCAGCCAGGCGCCGCAGCTCGCCTTCACGGGCGGCGCCCCTGCGGCTTGCACGAGCGCTGCAGCCGGAATCGCCAATCTGAACGCGACGAACATTTTCCAGGGGCTGCTCGGGTGCCTGCCGCCGAATTTCGGTTATTTGCCGAATGAGCAGCGCTTCAACGCGCTTTTGCCAAATTCGATTTTTGTCAATGAGAACTTCCTGGGCGCCGGCATTCCGCTTTCGATTCTGCCGTTCGGCTTCCCGACGACGAAGAGTTTCGAGTACGCCTATTCCCAGCAGGCGAACTTCGGTATCGAGCGAGAGCTTGGCCGCGACTTCGCGCTGAGCGTCTCTTACAATTTCAATGGCGGGCATCACCTGAACCGGCCGCTTGACGTCAATGCGCCGGTGTACAGTGCGCTGATCACGAACTGGCGGGCCGCGACATCGGACCCGGCGCTCACGGCTGCACAGAAGGCGGCGTTTGCAACAAATCCGCTGCTGGTCAACCAGTTCGGTATCGGTCCGCTGGGGCCATATGCGCCGGCAGCAGTGACGAATTTCTTCCGTCGCTCGGGCGCGAACCCGACCTATTGCGGTGCGAACACAAACGGCGTGACCTGCACCGGCCCGGTTTTACCCGCTTCGGCGCAGGCGCTGGTGTCGGCGGTGGAAACTCGTTACGGGCTTGGCCTCGGCGTGCCGGTGCCGTTCGGCGGTATGTCGCCGAACTCATCCGATGGCAATTCGGTGTATCACGGTCTCAGCACGAACCTGCGCAAGCGCTTCAGCAGGAACTGGGAGTTCCTTGCGTCGCACACCTGGTCCCACACGATCGACGACTCCACGGACCTGCAAACGCCGCTCTCGCCGCAGGACAACTTCCATCCGAACCTGGAGCGCTCCAACTCGTTCTTCGACCAGCGGCATCGCTTCGTGTTGAGCGGGGTCTACCAGTCGGGGCCCCTGTCGGGCCTCAGCGGTTTCGCCGGTCACCTCTTCAGGAACTGGACGATCGCGCCTATCATCGAATTCAGTTCCGGCCGGCCGTTTGCGATCCTGACCGGCGCCGACACCAACTTCGACTTCGGCTCCAACACCGACCGGCCGAACGTCGTACCCGCGGGAACGGCCACCGACTCTTGCGGCAACGTGCCTGTGGCCTCGAAATACTCGCCCACGGGCTTTCTGCAGGCGGCCTGCTTTATCGATGGCACTGTACCCGGCAATCTGGCACGCAATGCCGGGACTCGCCCCTGGACGTTCTTCAACGACCTTCGCTTGAGCCGCCGGCTGCCGATCGGGGAACGCGTCAAGCTCGATGGCATTCTGGACATGTTCAACCTCGTCAACCGCTTCAATGTTGCCGACGTGAACCCCCTGTATACTCAGGCGGGCATCCCCACGGCGGCTTTCGATCCGCGCCAGTTGCAGGTGGCTTTGAAGTTGAGCTGGTAACTTGCTGTAGCGGCGGTCATAGACCGCCGCTACAGTGAGAAAACCAGCCGAACCAGATGTTCCAGGAATTCGGGCCGTATTTCATTCTCGTCGGCGAACACTTTCAACTGATCCGCTGAAAACGACTCGAGTTTCGCAGGCAAATGGCGGGCGCAGGAGTTGCAGCCATCCGTGGCGTACAGGACGCGGTCTTTCGCCGAGTAGGCGAGCATCCGAGGAGATTCGCTGTCACGAAGGATGCGGCCGTTTTTTTCGTATTCGTCCGGATCGACCAGCCAGGTGTCCGGAGTGGTGAGGTGCTCGGCGGAAACGACCTGGCGGATGGAATCGGAATCGAACTGGACCAGATCGAGGGCTTTTGCCGATAGCAGGCAGTCACGGTAGTAATTGAAGACCACGATTACTTCTCCAGCTCACCCGCCACGATATTGAAAGAACCGAGCGCCGCGACAGCATCCGAGAGGTAACCGCCCTTCACCAGGTGATTGAAGGCCTGGAAAATGTAGAAGCATGTTCCGCGGCAGCGAAGCCGGTAAGGGCGTTTGCTGCCATCACTGATGAGGTAGAAACCCAGCTCGCCGTTGGCGGCTTCCCAGTACGAATAGACCTCGCCGATGGGCGGCAGAATGCCGTCCTGAATCAGCTCGAAGTGATTCATCAGGTCTTCGATATTCGAGTAGACGCCTTTTTTGGGCGGCAGGCTGATCCGCCGATCGTCGATCTGCACGGGACCTTCGGGCAGATTCTCCAGTGCCTGTTTAATGATCCGAAGGCTCTGCCGGATTTCCTCAATCCGTACCAGGTACCGGTCATAAACGTCACCGCTCTCGCCCACGGGCACATCGAACTCGAACTTGTCGTAGTCGTAATTCGGGAACCACTTCCGGACGTCGTAGGGAACTCCTGCCGCGCGCAACACGGGACCGGTGAATCCCCAGTCGATGGCGTCCTCGGCCGAGATTGCCGTTATTCCTTCGGTACGCATCTTGAAGATCTTGTTATGGCGATTCATCTTCTCGATGTCGTCCACGTATTTTGGAATGTTCTGGAGCAATTGGCGCGAGCGCGTGACGAAATCCTTCGGGATGTCGTCAGCCACGCCGCCGATGCGAACGTAGCTCACGGTCAGGCGCCCGCCGCAGCAGGATTCGATAAGGTCGTAAATCTCTTCTCGGGGGCGGAAGCTGTACCAGAAATTGCTGATGGCGCCGAGGTCCACAAGGTTCGTGCCGATGCAGACCAGGTGGTCCGCAATCCGGCTGAACTCCGAGAGGATCACGCGGATGTATTGTGCCCTCTTCGGTATCTCGACGGCGAACGTTTTCTCGACTGCCATCGCATACGCTACGCCGTTCATCATGGCGGACATGTAGTTGAGGCGATCAGTGAAGGGAATCACCTGCCAGTACATGTGCGTCTCCGACATCTTCTCGAAGCACCGGTGCAGATAGCCGATCTCGGTATCGGCATCGACGATTTTTTCGCCGTCAACGGCCACCTGTAATCTGAAAGTGCCGTGCATTGCGGGATGCTGCGGCCCGACATTCAGGATCTGTGGATGGGCCAGGCCCATGGAATCGGCATATTTCTTTGCACGTTCGACGACCGGCAAATCGACGGTTTCCGTGCACAGCGTGCGCTGACCCGGCGGAAAATCCTTCCGAAGGGGATGCCCGACGAACTGCGCGTGCGTCAGGATCCGCCGTAAATCCGGGTGGCCCTTAAACTGGATGCCGAACATGTCGTAAGCTTCCCGCTCGGACCAGTCCGCGCCTTTCCAGACATCGATCACCGAGTCGATGGTCGGGTCGTCTTCCGGAACCGGAACTTTCAAGCGCAATCGATGTTTGTTGGAGAGGGAAAGGAGATGGTAGACCACGTCGTACCTTGACGCGCGCTCCGAGAGATAGTCCACGGCGGTGACGTCCAGCAGCATCTTGAAATCGAAAGCCGGATCGTTCTTGAGCGCACGTAGCACTTCTTTGGAACTCTCCCGCTTGACTGTGATCGAAAGATCTCCGCGAAATTCGCGCATGCTGATCAGTTCGTCTGGAAACCGTTCCTTGAAAGCCTGAGCGATGGGTCCCTGTACGACCTGGTTTTCCTCGAGGAACCGAACCAGCGAGCGCGGCGGTCCCTGGAGATCATGGACGGTGGCATCGATTTCAGGTGTTTTCAGCCGTGTCTGCCGGGGGTGGCGTTCGTAGGAGAGGCGCGTATCGTTTTCGACCTGTTGCTGAAGCTTCATCACCGCGTCGAGGACTGCTTCAGGCGTCGGCGGACAGCCGGGGATATAGACATCGACAGGAATGATCTCGTCGATACCCTGCATCACGTGATAGGCGCGATAAAAGCCGCCGCAGGTTGCGCAGGCCCCCATCGAAATCACCCACTTCGGCTCGGCCATCTGAGTGTAGATTTGTTTTAAAACCGGCCCCATCTTGTCGTTAATAGTGCCAAGGACCATCAGGACATCGGCCTGTTTGGGCGCGAATCGCACGACTTCGGAACCAAAACGGGCGATGTCATAGTGCGCCGACGCCACGGCCATGAACTCGATGGCGCAGCAGGCCGTCCCGAAGGGGTAGGGCCAGAGCGAGCTCTTTCGGGCCCAGTTGACGAGCGAACTGTATTTGGTGAGGAAGAAGTTTTCGTGATCCCGCTTGGTCTCGATTTCGGCGACGCTCATAAGCTTTTGATTGTAGCACGCGTTAACGCGGGCTAAAGCCCGCGACTACATTGGGGGGAGCCTGTTGGAGTAGTTCCCCAATGTAGTCGCGGGCTTTAGCCCGCGTTTACGGGTCGTATGCCAGGTTCGGCGCTAACCAACGCTCGACGACTGCGGTATCCAACTGCTTTCGAGCGCTGTAATCTCTCACCTGATCCCGATCAATCTTGCCCACGCTGAAATACTGCGCGTCGGGATTGGAAAAATAGAGACCACAAACGGAGCTGGCCGGCATCATGGCGTAGCTTTCGGTGAGTTGAATATCCGTGTTGTTTTCGGCCTGGAGCAGATCGAACAGTGTTCGTTTTTCCGTATGATCCGGACTGGCGGGATAACCCGGGGCAGGCCGGATTCCTCGATATCTTTCGTTGATGAGATCTTCGGTCGTGAGATGCTCACCCCTTCCGTAACCCCACTCTTCGCGGACTTGTTTGTGGAGCCGTTCGGCAAAAGCCTCGGCCAGGCGGTCGGCCAGCGCTTTCGCCATGATCGAGTTGTAATCGTCGTGGTCCTTCTCGAATGCGGCGCAAATATCTGCCAGGCCGACACCCGCCGTAACGGCAAATCCCCCGAGGTAATCCACAGTGCCTGATGTCTTCGGCGCGATGAAGTCCGCAAGGGCATAGTTGGATTCGCTGTCGGCCTTCTTCGTTTGCTGGCGCAGCGTATGAAAAACAGCCAGGACGCCGGTGCGTGATTCGTCCGAGTACACTTCGATGTCGTCGCCTGCGCTGTTTGCAGGCCAGAATCCGTAAACACCCCGCGTCATCAGGCGCCGGCCGGAAACGATCTTTCGAAGCAGTTGCTGGGCGTCGTAATAAAGCTCTCTCGCCCTGGTTCCTATGACTCTGTCCTCGAGAATCTTCGGATACGTGCCCCGCAGTTCCCAGGTGTGAAAAAGCGGTGACCAGTCGATAAACGGGATGATTTCGATCAGCGGAAAATCCGTCAGGACGCGTAAGCCGCTGAAAGCCGGCTTTGGGGGCTTTCCCTGCGACGGCCAATCGACGGGGAATTTCCGCCGGCGTGCCTCTTCGAGAGTGACCAGCGGCACGTGCGTCTGGCGTTTCAGGTATGCCTGGCGGGCGGACTCCTGCTCACGCTTCGTGGTTTCCGCGAATTGGCATCGCAACTCTGGATTCAGCAGATTTCCCACAACCCCAACCGCCTTCGACGCATCCGGGACATGCACAACCGGTTCGTCGTAGGCCGGCGCGATCTTTACCGCGGTATGAATTCGGCTCGTCGTGGCCCCGCCGATGAGCAGCGGGACTTCGAAGCCTTCGCGGCGCATTTCCTGAGCGACGTGAACCATCTCGTCGAGCGACGGCGTGATGAGTCCGCTCACGCCGACGATGTCCACTTTGCGTTCGCGCGCCGCGGCGAGGATCCTGTCGCTCGGCACCATAACGCCCAGGTCGATCACTTCATAGTTATTACATGCCAGCACGACACCGACGATGTTCTTGCCGATATCGTGCACGTCTCCTTTGACCGTAGCCAGCAGTATCTTGCCTTGAGCGCGTGCGCCTTCTTCTTTCTCCGCCTCCATGTACGGAATCAATTGCGCAACGGCTTTCTTCATGACGCGCGCGCTCTTGACGACTTGTGGAAGAAACATCTTGCCGGCGCCGAAAAGATCGCCGACAACGCTCATGGCGCCCATGAGAGGTCCTTCAATGACCTTCAGCGGCTTCTGGTACTTCTGGCGTGCTTCCTCGACATCCTGGTCGATGTAATCGACGATTCCTTTGATCAGGGCGTGTTTCAGGCGTTCTTCCACCGGTCCTTCGCGCCATTCATCTTCTTTCGCCTCGGCCTTGCCTGTCTGCTTTACCGAATCCGCGAACACCAGCAGGCGTTCGGTGGCGTCGTGCCGGCGATTGAGTAAAACGTCCTCGACCAGCTCGAGCAAATCTTTTGGAATCTCGTCGTACACCGGAAGCTGGCCCGCATTAACGATGCCCATGTCGAGACCGGCGCGGATCGCGTGATAGAGAAAGGCAGCGTGCATCGTGTTGCGGACAGTGTGATTGCCGCGAAAAGAAAACGAAATGTTGCTGATTCCTCCGCTGACTTTTGCGAAGGGAAGCGTGGCCTTGATCCACTCGCCCGGCCTCGCGGCGCCCGCAGGTTGACATAACGCCCAGAGAGTGACGCGGTCCGGCTCCGCCATACTTGCCGCTCCCGGCTTATACGGCTTATCCGCCGGGAATTGAAATCGGGCGTTACTGTGATGAGACTGCCCGCTATTTAGTCCGAAATGTGCTTTCTAATCGGGAAAGCGAAGCGGAAAAGAAAATCAAAAAGATTCTCGCGAAGGAAAAGCGGATTTCTACGCGGGAATTATCAAGAAAAGCACGAATGAATTCCGAACAACTCGAACGCATTCTTACCGCACTGATTCGCCTCGACCTCGTCGGCAGAGAAACGGAGTCAGGAATTAGTGGTCAGCCTCGTCACATAATCGTTTGGTTAGGTTAAATTGTAAAAAATGATGCCTTGAGCACCGAAAATCGCAGCGACTTCAAGAAAGCAAACGAGTTAGAGAGAAAAACATAATTTCTGCGACTTCCA
>Ga0137418_10006324_pt1 | contig 10891 bp, 9 predicted proteins | sample CZODoug3_1_2_16f_FD_122242 | JGI IMG/M metagenome (GOLD analysis project Ga0137418, IMG submission 122242) | Vadose zone soil fungal communities from Angelo Coast Range Reserve, California, USA - CZODoug3_1_2_16fungal (Hybrid Assembly) | ecosystem: Environmental > Terrestrial > Soil > Vadose... | reverse complement strand
TGATGAGACGCTGTAAGATTGCCTTTTCAGTACGGCAGAGGATAACTATGCCGCGCAAGAGTCGCTGTCCTCGGCTCGCTGTCCCAAAGTCCGCTTCGAGTCCATTGATCGTCTGTCAAACGTCTTCCAGGCCCAGGTTGTCATTCACCGCGTGTCGCAGTTTCTGCTTGCATCCCAGGTAATGCTCGGTGGTCTGAACTGACGCATGGCCCAGCAAAAACTGAATCTGCTCAAGTTCTCCCCCAGCCAAGTGGCAGAGTCGCGCGCAAGTGCGGCGTAGGTCATGCGGAGCGAGACTCTTGATGTCGGCACGTTTCGCAGCCGCTTTGACGATGTGCCAGATCGCTTTCGGTGTGAGGCTCGCACCCCATATTTTGCCTAGCCTGCCAACTCGCTGGAAGAGCGCACCTGTACTGATACTAGCTGCGTCGGTCCACTCATCAACAACGCGCTTTGCCCAGGCCGGAACCGGCACTGTGCGAATGTGCTTTCCCTTGCCAATCAGGTCAGGGATCACCCAGTGCTCCTCACGTACTTGAAAATCTTCCAGTCCGAGTGCAACCAATTCGGCGCGTCGCAGGCCGCATCCAATCAGCAGCGCCAGAATCGCTCGATCACGCTTGCCTCGCAAGCCGTCTCCTGGCGGTTGGGCGAGCAACGTTCTGGACTGTTCGACACTCAGCCAGTTTCCGATTCGAACTCCCAAGCGTTTTGCGCCTTTAACGCGACCGATTCCGGCTGCCAATTCGGGGCTCAGGAGTCCGGTGTCAGCTGCCTCATGGGCGAGTCTTCTCACGGCCGCTAAGCGCACATTGATTGTGGAGGGTGCCAAGTTCTTTTGTTCGAGAAAGAATCGATAACGAAGGACAACACTACGGTTGAAGGCCAAGCGCGGCTCAGAACAATACCAGCCTATGAATTCATCGATGGCGTGCCGATATGATTCCTGCGAACTCACTGCTGCCAGCGAGTTCAGAACCGCGTTCTTCGGCTGTTCCAAGTCGGGCAACCGAAGTATTGTCTTAGTCCGTGAGCGCTTGCCTGTCTTTTTCCGATGTCCCATACTGGCGGCCTCCTGCGCCGCGTTTAGTATGGTCATCCGCTCAGAGGGCTAAGGACCCGAACGCCGTTTGTGGAAAGTTTCCGTGTTACCGATGGTCCGCCAAATAGTGTTTTGTTTCGGTGCAAAAAAGATGGTCCTGCTTTATAAGGAAAATTCGTGAAGGCATCTCTAGACTGGTCCGTAGGTCTAAAAGAGAAACTTAACGGAGAGTTGCATGATTCGGGGACCGGACGTTGCAGTAGGTGTTCCAAAGGCGGTTGCGCCGATGTTCTGCGGGACGAGGCACGGTGCGCCCGCGATCCCACAGACGGCCGCCGATGTGGAACGTGAAAACTGCGTCGTGCGTACTCCGCTGATGTTGCCGTGATTCAACACGTTGAACGCTTCCCAGATAAATTGCAGGCGTGTGCGCTCGGTGACCTGCACATTACGCGTCACGCGCGGGTCCAAGGAAACGGTAGTCGGCAGATAGAAAGTATTTCGCCCCAGGCCAGGGGTGCGGTCCGTGGCGGAATTGCCGTCGTTATTCAGATCGAAATTCACAAGCCCGGAATACGGCAGCCCAGACTGCGTCGTCAGAATTCCACTGAGCTCCCAGCCCCCGAGAATGGCCTTCGCAGGAGCCGGCAATCCCCTTGCATAATTCAACTGCCATACGCCACTTAGAACAAATCGATGCCGTTGGTCGGAGACTGATGGGGCGCGATCCACAGGGGGATTGGACCCATCCGACAGGAGCCGGCTGTCGCCTTGAGGGACATTCACCGGGATCGGGTCCGGAAGGTCGTCAATGACCTTGCTGAATGTGTAAGAAGCCAGAAATTGGAACTCTTGGGAAAAGCGCTTTTTGAGTTGTACGGCCAAGCCGTGATAAATCGAGTTGGCGTTACTCTCGAACAACAAGACGCGGTCGAAACCGGTAATGGGCCGGGGAAGGGTGAAGCGCTGGAAGGTCATCACGGTGCTCGCGCCAGCGATGCCAATCGTAGTCGGTGTGCCTTGCGTTCCTAGATTCACATCTCGATAACGCTGGAGGTGAATCCCTCTGTCCACGAGGTAGCTTACGGAAAGCGCCGCGTCTCTCTGGAATTGATACTCCACGCCAAAACTGCCCTGCTGAACGAACGGCTGAGTGTAGTTCGGATCGAACGGCATGATAATGTCGGTCCCTGATGCTGGTGCCGGACAGCTCGGCGGTACTCCCGACGAGTCCGGTGCGCCGCAGATGGTGTTCGGATAGGCGGGAATAAGGGCCGCGCTGCGAGTCTCGCCCGTAAAAGTGCGTGTCTGCACCGTCAGCCCGTTTAGGAAATGGGCGCGAGCAGCTAGGCCGGCTGTAGTTCGGGCATAGAACAAGCCATACCCACCGCGGACCACCAATCTGTTACTCCGTAGTGGAGACCACGCAAACCCAAGCCGCGGGGCGAAGTTGTTGTTGTCTTGGGGGACGAAACTCGTATCGAGCCCAGTGGCCACCAGTGCCGGGGAGGGGTTCTTCACTCTCGGCTTGGCCATCACTTGTACGTCGTAGCGCAAGCCCAAATTGAACGTCAGGCTGGGCCGCGCGCGCCACTCGTCCTGGACAAAGCCCGCAATTTCCTCAACGTTTGGGTGCACCGTGATTCCAGGTGTCCCGTCCCCAGAAAATGTCTGGACGTATCTCTCGCCTGCGATCGGTAGGGGCGCTCCTGCCAAGCTGCGACCAAAACTTTCCAGACTGTTGAAGCGGTAATTCCCGGAGAAGTTGACAGCGTTGAAGAACATGATTCGATCAACCAGCACGTTCGCACCAACTTTGAAGGCGTGGCGGCCGCGGCCAAAAGACAGCGTGTCCGACCACTCACCTCGGCGGATGGCGATTTCGCGCGGGCTTAGTGAGGCACGCCCAATCGTAAGCACGGGCTGACCGCCTTCGAAGATATCAGCGGCAGGATTGATGCTATTCGAGCGACCGGGTTGATTGCTGCTCACATAGCTGAATCGGGCCACGTTTACCAGGGAAGGCGAGATCGTAGAGGTGAAAGAAACTGCCAGCGTGTCACTGTTTTCCTCCGAAGCCCCGGTGCGTTCGATAGAGACTTGTGGACCTGCCTGTTCGAGGTTACTTCCGCCAAACCGCTGGCGATTCCACCGCCCGCTGAATCGCTGGGTGGGAGAAATGTGCCAGTCCATCTTAGCCAGGTAAACATTCTGGTCAAAGCCGCGAACCCAGGATTCTGCGCGTGGCGACAAGTAATCGAGAGCACTGTGCTGGAAGCCGGCGACGACGGGATCGGATGATAGGTTGAACCCCGAGGGCAAATTTAGGAAGGTCACGTTGAATTCCGTGCGGCGCTGCCCGTCGTAGTTCGCAAAGAAAAACAGCTTGTTCTTGCGAATCGGTCCTCCCACAGCTCCGCCAAACTGATGCACGTGGAAAGGTTCTTTTGGCTCGCCCACGTTCTTGCTGATCAAGCCCGTGGCGTTCAATGCTCTGTCACGGAAATACCAGAACAGGCTGCCATGAAATTCGTTGGTTCCGGATTTTGTAATCACACTGACCGCGCCCGCCCCGGCCCGGCCTAGCTCCGCCGAATAAGCATTGGTGTTTACTTGGAACTCTTGCACTGCCTCCTGGCTCAACTGGTAACGGTCGCTGCCGGCGAGTCCCCCCAATGGGCCACTTTGAAAAGTATTACTGTCGTCTGCGCCATCCAGCAGGAGTGAGAACATCCCGCGCTGGCCGCCAAAAGTGACGCTGACACCGCTTGCGGCGGGCGTGACCCCCGGTGTAACCCCTGGTACAAGAAAGACGAAGCCGAGGAAGTTACGGCCGTTCAAAGGGAGGTCGGCCACCGAAGGCGCGTCCACTGTGGTGCTCACTTGGCTTCGGGTGGACTCAAGCAGAGGAGTTTCGCCGCTGACTACAACCTTCTCCGTTCCCGTAGCTAAGAAAAGGGTGAGTGTCAGGTTGATTTCGGCACCGACGTTTACCACGACGTTTTTCTGAATCAAGCTGGCGAAACCCGGATGTTCCGCTAGCAATTCATAACTTCCCACCGGGAGCACAGGAAAGCGGAACATTCCCAACTCATTTGTGGTCGTGTTAAATGTGACTGATGTACTGAGGTTTGCTACTCGCAGCGCCACGCCCAGAATGACCGCGCCAGAGGAATCGGTTACGGTCCCTTCGATCGAGCCTTCGTTGCCCAACTGTGCTCGCCCCGGCGCTGCCAGACCCACCAACAACAGGAGCAGCGCCAGCCTCTTCAAGGGTCCACCTCCGAGCCCGTTTCAAACCAGCAATCCGACCTTCGCCGCGCGAGGTTTGTTATCGCGCTTTGGTCGGGGGCAGGCCGACGCGCCGCACCAGATCGTGGAAGCGCGGATCGGAACGCAGTGGTTCCAGCAATGGGTCCACGTTGAGCCAGACGATTCGGTCCCTATGCTCCTCGCAAGCCCTCTCCAACCAGGCGAACGCCTGGTCTTTGTCGTTGAGCCCCGCATAGGCCCAAATGAGTCCGAACGGCGCCACATATCCGCTTTCCTCCGCTTCAATTCGTTTCAATTTGCCCACGAGCTTCAGTGCCTCTTCCCGCTGTTCGGTTCGCGCGTACACATGTGAAAGCGCGCCTAAAACAAGTACCTCTGTGTTGTTGAAAGTTAGCGCCTTTTGAAGTTCTGCGATGGCCTGCTGATGCATCCCCTGCGCAAAATGAGCCCTGGCAAGTACGAGACTGGCGTCCGAGAAAGTGGGATCGAGCTCCAACGCCTTTTGCATGGATGCCATTCCTTCCTCAGTCCTCCCGGCGTAGAAGTAGGCTGCCCCGGCCCAGGTGTTGACGAATGGGGACACCGGGTCCAGTTGCTGGGCGCGCTTGGCTTCGGCCACACTTTCCTCAAAGCGTTGCATTGCCCAGAGGTATTGCGAATACCAAATATGGGCCACAGGATAACTGGGGTTGAACTCGATGGCGCGCCGATACTCTTGATCCGCGGTCGCCCAGTCCCACTCCTGCTGCGCGACCCTGGCGAGAGCGGTGTGCGCTTCGGCGAGCGTACCGTCCAGTTTGAGCGCCTTCTCGGCCCACTGGCGTGCTTGGACGCGGAGGTCTCTCGGGTCTCTCGTCGTAGACCCCCTGTTGCTGTGTATGTACAGCACAGCCAAACTGCCATAAGCGGGAGCGTAGGCCGGATCTTTCTCAACCGCTTTTTCAAAGTATTCCTTTGCTCTCGCCCAACTCGTCCTTGTCATTGCTTTGTAAGAGTAAGCACGCCCCAACAAGTATGCTTCGTAGGCTTCCGGATCGACGCGTTGGGATGTGGCGAGGCGCGCCTGTTCCTCAGGCATCAACCTGACCCGTATCTGGCGGGCCACACCTCGGGCCACCTCGCCCTGCACGGCGAGGACGTCCTGCTGGTCGAACTCATAACTCTCTGCCCAGAGATGGCGTTCGGGCACGGCTTGAACTACGTTGACCGTGATGCGCACCTTGCCTGCTGAGCGGAGTGCGGTGCCTTCCAAGAGCGCATTCACCTTGAGCTCCCGCGCAATCTGCGGCAGCGGTTTCGCTGTTTGCCGATAGCCGAGAACGGACTGATGTGAGATTACTTGCAAGGAGCTGATCTTGCCCAGTTCGGTGATCAGCGCTTCCGTCACTCCATCAGCGAAGTAGTCTTGCGCGGCGTCGCCCGAGAGATTTTTCAGTGGCAGTACAGCAATGGAGGTGATTTCGCCCGCCATCGGCCCACCGAGCAGACGGTCGCGCACTCCGCCCATGCTGAATCCCAGTCCCGCCGCAAGGAGCAGCAAGCCCGCTGCCACCCACCATGCCGTTATCCGGCGTCGACGTGAAGTCGGTGTTTCTACTAACTCCAGCCGAGCGCGACCATCGTTCCACCAAGCGTCAATCTCGGACTTATGCGCGTAGACGGTGGCCTTCCTCTTATGCGTATGGCGATGGACAGGTAAACCTTCCTTCTCCCATCGCCGCACGGTGCTTTCGTCGCGTTTCAGGTAGGCGGCAATTTCCTTCCAGGAATCTAGCTTTTCGGTCGCAGGGGACTCGAAAGGCTCGGGGGGCGACTGGGGTTTCCCTACAGCCATAACTCCGCCTCTGGGTGGGAGAAACTTGTTGGTAAATGCTACTCCCCGATTCTTTGGTTTTCAACTCCACATTTAGGGATTTGGGAAACAGCCGAATGAGCGCATTTGCGCGTATCTGCGCGGACTTACCTGTTGCGGACCCACACTGGCGCCCGTACCCTGCCATCGTGCGGAACGCCCCAGTTGATTGGTCACAAGCCGTTCATGGAGGACGGTCACCCCGCTTCCTTGGTCGGTCTGAGAGGAGGACGCATGGAAAAGCGATTTAGCAAAAATGTTCTAGCGGTGAGTTTGTCGTGCGCGCTGGTCGTCGTTGTGGCTTCGCTCGTCGGAGCTGATACGCCAAAGTTTTCGGACTGGTCCACACCGGAAAACCTCGGCCCGATAGTGAATTCCGCGTTCCTTGACCAAGGTCCTTTCATCTCCAAGGACGGCCTGAGTCTCTATTTCGCTTCTACCCGCCCAGACGGTTACGGAGACAATGACTTCTGGGTGTCGCAGCGTGCAAGCGTTGATGCCCCGTGGGGACTACCGCGAAACCTGGGCGTCATTATCAACACCACAGCTAGAGAGTCGACGCCGACCCTTTCGCTCGACGGGCACTTCCTCTATTTCGCGAGTAGTCGTCCGGGCGGATTTGGTGGGCTTGATCTCTATGTCTCGCGTCGCCATGACAAGCAGGACGACTTTGGTTGGCAGACCCCCGTGAATCTGGGCAGTGGGGTCAACTCTGCCGCGGCCGACTTGGGCCCGGCCCTCTTTATGGACAGCGAGACCGAGACCCTCACCCTTTACTTTTACTCGACCCGGCCCCGGCCCGGGTGCCTCGCGAGCTCTGGCGTCCGTGACATCTATAGCAGCACACTTGACGAGAACGGGGAGTTTACTCCGGCTGTCCTCGTATCTGAACTCAGCACCTGCTCCGAGGACGAACAACCAGCCATCCGGCTGGACGGGCTCGAGTTGTTCTTCGTCTCGGATCGACCGGGCGGCTTCGGAGCCGGCGACATATGGGTATCGACGCGAGCAAGCACGGCGGATCCATGGTTGCCTCCGCTGAACCTAGGGCCTGTCATTAATACGGCTGGTATCGAGGGACGGCCGGCTCTGTCTTTCGATGGCAGGAGTCTCTACTTCTTTTCCGACGGTCACGGCGGTTCCGGAGGCACCGACCTGTTCGTTTCGACACGAGAGAAGGTAACTGATGCTTGGTCTGCCCCAGTCAACGCTGGACCTTCGGTCAACAGCATGTCTGGCGAGGCCCTAGTGCGATATGAGCATGCGGACAAAAATCACGGGGCTGCAAAACCTTTGGTCACCAAGTGACAAATGAGAGTGGCTCTGGGAAATGAAATGTTGGGAGATGAGGCTCTTGCAGGATGAATTTTCGCCCTTGATTTGGAGGTGTCATATGAAGTGCGTACTACTTTGGTGTGGAGCGGTTGCATGGGGTCTGCTCGGCTTCGGAGGCGCATCTGCGCAAGATTCGCCCGTTTGCATCGCGGATGATAATAACTCCAACGTCTTGACATGTGACCATCAAGTTCCCCACATTTCGACGGTGCCGGCCAACGTGGGTGAATTGGTCCATCTATTTGTCCGCGAACGCGTCGCTAGCAATCATGCCCCTGGGAAGGCGGTTCTCATGATCCACGGCCTCAGCACGCCGGCGCTCCCAGCGTTTGATCTGAGAGCTGACCACTACGACTGGGCGCTTTGGCTGGCGCAGGCAGGTGGCTTGGACGTGTTCATGCTTGATTTCCAGGGATCCGGCTTGTCTCCCCTCCCCGATAGGAATATCGGTGTGATGAAAGACCCGTGCAATGTGCCCTTGGCTCAGCAAAGCATACTGATTCCCAATCCTCTCTCCGTCACGTGCCCGCCGTCGTATCGATTCCAACTCATCAACTCGCAAAGCGATTGGTCTGAACTAGATGCGGTAGTCGACTACATTAGGAACCTTCGCGGCGTGGACAAGGTAGCTCTCGTAAGCTGGTCCCAGGGTTCGTTGCGCATTGGCCCTTACGCCGTCCAGCATCCGGAAAAGGTCGACAGCTTGTTGTTCTTTGCTCCGATCTATAACCCCGAGGGACGCCCTGGTGTCGGGCCGGACGGCTTCGGCCCGCCCGCTGCGCTGCCACAGCCCGGAACCCCTATGACGCTTCAGACGCGCAATGACCTCGTGGTGGAACGGTGGGGGCCGGAGATCCAATGCGAGGGCCAAGTCGAAGACGGGATCCAAAATGTAGTCTGGAACGCAACCATGGATAACGACTCTCTTGGCCGCACGTGGGGGCCGCCGCCCGTCGGCGCTCCAGCCGGTTCTGCTCCTGAGGGTGTGATGCGGGTGAGGTCGTTTTTCCCGTGGGGGTGGAACGCCAGCACGGTATCTAGAATATCTGGATCCGTTCCCGTACTCATCATTGTTGGAACGCTAGACAAACAAGTGGAAGTGTTTCCGAAGTTTCCCAACTCGTTCTTTAATCTCTACGAGACAATCCCGCACAACAATAAGCTGTTATTCAGGGTCGATTGCGCGGGACACATGATGAACTGGGAACGTCAGCGCCGCGTTCTGCACCACATCTCCAAGGAGTGGCTGACGCACGGCGCAGTCGAAGGCTTCAGCAACGGTCGCTTCTTTGTGGACACAGAGGGCGTCCTCCATCCTCTTCAGTAGATTCGCGCTTGCCGACTGCTGCTCGCCGACAAGCCCGCACAGACACGGTCATCTGCGCGCTTCAAGTTTGGCCGCAGTTCAACCAAGCGGGCCAGAAGTCCCGTTCGAGGACATCACCAGTGATCTCCGCTAACCCCGTTTCTGGATAGTTTCCGAATCACCAGCCACGATACCTCGTCAGTTTTGACCAGAGCGAAACCCCAAGGATCATTTCGTTACGCTTGCTTTTCGGTAGCTCGTCATCACTTTCTAGCGTTTCGAATCGCTCGGGCGTAAGATGCCGGGCGGAGCGATTGAAGGTCTTGACCATACCTCCTGCTGGTACCTTCAGTTACCTTGCTATAGTCCCAGCGAATTTTTTGGAGGTGCGTTCCTGTGCATGGCCGGTGCAAGTTTCTGAGACCATCAAGGCGACCGGGGATGATTTGCATGATTCTCGCCTGGTAGGGTTTGCTCCGCGCCTGGAGGTCACGGACGGGGGCGAGATACCAGATCCAAACAGGTCGCGCCCAGCCATCTTTCGAAGTCGCTTAACGCTTACCGCCGACCAGAGGAAGCATTCCGGGTTGCGTTCGGCGTCTTTTTACGTAGACCGCGACTTGACTGGCATCTGCCAGCCGGGGGACAGGCTGCACATTAGACGGACAGGCTGTGGTGGGCTCGGCCTGTCTTTGCTGCGTAACGATCAGCTTGTTGTGGCTGTGGGCGCCATTGCGAAGGTACCATTGGGAAATGAAGTTAAGATAGAAACGGCACACCAGCGTGTGCACGAAGCGGAATCCATTTTTAGACGGGATGATCCCGAGTTCGAGTTCCCAGAGTTTCCCGTGCAAATCAGCGTTCGTGGCCTTACTCGGATTAAGTTCCGCGGATGGATGAGGCTGGAACAATACGATATGTGGCTGAAACATGGATTTGTCCGGGGCATGCCTGGCACAGATGAATGCGCTGCGATTCTATTGAGGGGAGCCTGTGGACACGCGACAGCTATCACCTCGGCACAGTTATTGGACGGAGGCAAGCTGGAAATGGTCCGTTGGTAGAAAACACAGCGCTAGCCCCTCCTGGTTATAAAACGCTGTCCCGAAGTCTCGATCTGGGAAGTCATTGGATGTGGATTTTGGGTAGTGGGTCAGTTTGAGAGTGGTTCCATGAGTTCAATTCGATTTCCGAAAGGGTCTTCAACGTAGATTCGGTCATAGCCCTCCAGAGGTTCGTCCGTCTTAACGGTATACCCGGCAGATTCAATGAGCGTCTTAAGGGCAGAAAGATCCTCTACCAGAAGGGCGGGGTGAGCCTTGCGGGCCGGTCGGAAGTCATTTTCCACGCCCAAATGAACCTTTAATGCGTCTCGAACGAACCAACAGCCGCCCCGTTTCGCCAGATTTGGTGGCTTTGAAACTTCTGGTATGCCGAGAACACCCTCATAAAAAGCGCGCGCTTCGGCCTCTCTACCGGATGGCATCGCCAACTGTACGTGGTCAATCTCTTTGATACGCATCAACTCTCACCCATAGTTGATTTTCCGCTATAGACTGTCAGTTTTCAAACTGACCCACTACCGGATTTTGGCGACTCTTGACGCGATTGCATTCTGTGCTGGTTGATGGGAAGCGTAGGCGAGCGGCGATCCGGGTAACGGATGCGAGCAAGCGCACATCCTCTACAGTGTTAGGTTGATAGTGGCGACTGTCACGAAAATGTAACGCAAGTTGCGGAAAATAGCGGCAATTGTGAAGCAAAGGGCGACAAATGAAGGAGAAAGTGGTTTGCGGAAATTTGTACCAACTTGCTGATTCCGTTCGATTAGCCACTCCTCTGGCAAGATTTGGCAAAGTAGTTCGAACGGCTTCTAAGCAGGGGGTCGCGAGTTCGAGTCTCGCCGGGCGCGCCACTGCCTTCGATCTAATTGAAGCTGAATGAATTAGAGAAATTGGCCGTCACCCCAGATCTATTGCGAAGAAAGCAGACGGTCGGGTTCTCCGAGAAATTCAAGGACATGTCGTTTTGTCGGTTTTCCCGAGCATTTCGTAGAGTTCTGTCGCGCATTTCTCCGTTGGAG
>Ga0137418_10006323_pt1 | contig 10892 bp, 7 predicted proteins | sample CZODoug3_1_2_16f_FD_122242 | JGI IMG/M metagenome (GOLD analysis project Ga0137418, IMG submission 122242) | Vadose zone soil fungal communities from Angelo Coast Range Reserve, California, USA - CZODoug3_1_2_16fungal (Hybrid Assembly) | ecosystem: Environmental > Terrestrial > Soil > Vadose... | reverse complement strand
ATGCCCAGGGCCCAGGTGGTTTGTGCCTCGTCGAGGCCGAGCAGGCGGGCGCAGGCCGCGGCCGCGCCGATCACGCCCGCCGTGCCGGTGATGTGCCAGCCGATCTCGTAGTGCGCGGGCAGCACCGCCCGGGCGACGCGGCACTCGGCCTCGACGCCGGCGACGAACGCGTTGACGAGCTCGGGCCCGGACGCGGCGCGCCATTCCGCGAGCGGCAGCAGCGCCGCCGCCACCGGGCCGCTGGGATGCACCATCAGGTCCGGGTGCGTGTCGTCGAAGTCGGCCACGTGCGAGGCGATGCCGCTCGCGAGCGCGGCGAGCAGGCAGTCGGCGCGCTCCGCGCGTCCGGGCAGCGCCGCCTGCGGCGGCCCCGCGAACGGCGCGAAGCTCGCGAGCGCGATGTCCACCGACTCGTGGTGCGCGCCGCCGATCGCGCAGCCCATCCAGTTCACGAGCGAACGCACGGCTTCGTGAACGACGGGGCCCGGCAGCGCCTCGAAGCGCGCGGCGGCGACGTATCTCGCGAGAGCCCTAGTCGACACGGGCGCCCGCCTCCCGGGCGAGCTTGCCCCAGCGGTCCTTGTCGCTCGCGATGAGCGCGGCGAACTCGGCGGCGCTGCCGCCCACCGGGCGCATGCCGCCTTCGTTTTGCAGGCGCTCGCGGATCTCGGGCAGCGCGAGCACGCGGCGAAACTCGGCGTTCAGCCGCGCGACGATCGGCGCCGGCGTTCCGGCGGGCGCGATCATGCCGAACCAGGTCTCGAACTCGTAGCCCGGCAGCGTCTCGCCGATCGTCGGCACGCCGGGCAGCGCGCCCAGGCGCGTCCCGGCGGCGACCGCGAGCGCGCGCAGCCGCCCGCTCTTCACATGCGGCAGACCCGAGAGGAGGTTGACGAACATGACCGGCGTCGTCCCCGCCAGCACGTCGTTCAGCGCTGGCGCGCTGCCTTTGTACGGGATGTGCACGAGGTCGATGCCGGCCTGCTTCTTGAAAAGCTCGGTGGCGAGCTGCACGCTGCTGCCGTTGCCCACCGAGGCGTAGTTGATCTTCCCCGGCTCGCGCTTCGCCTTGGCGATGAGCTCCGGCACCGTGGACACGCCGAGCGACGGATGCGCCACCAGCATGAACGGCAGCTTCGCCACCTCGATCACCGGCGCGAAGTCGCGCACCGGGTCGTAGGGCAGCTTCGCGTACACCGCCGGGTTGATCGCGAACGGCCCGGTGTCGGCGATGCCGATGGTGTAGCCGTCAGGCGCCGCCTTCGCGACCGCATCCACGCCTACGATCGCGCCGGCGCCAGGGCGGTTCTCCACCACCATCGGCTGGCCCCAGCTCTCGCCGATCTTCGCGCCGAGCAGGCGCGCGACGATGTCGGTCCCAGAGCCGGGCGGGTACGGCACGATGATCCTCACCGCGCGCTGCGGATAGTCCTGCGCCATGGCATGGGCGGCCGCGAGCAGGCACGCCGCGGCGCAAAGGGTTTTCAGGATTCCACGCATCTGCACATCCTCCATCTCTTTAAGGATCGCCGCAACAGCGTATTTCCCAAGCCATCTGGACATATTGATAGAGCCATTCTGCAGACACGTTCGGCGTATATTAGCAATGCACCAGAGACATGACTGGCGCTTCAATATCCCATGCTCGTCCGTCTATCAAACAGGGGAGATCAACCATGACGACCCGACGTGAGTTTATTTTTGCGGCGGCCGCGGGCGCCGCGATGCTTACACGCATCTCGAGCGCACTCGCCGCCACCTACGACTTGGTCATCAAGGGCGGTCGCGTCATCGATCCCGCCGCGAGGATCAACGCAATGCGCGACGTTGCGATCGTCGGCGGGCGCATCGCCGCGATCGAAAGCAACATCGCGGCGGATGGTGCGCAAACGCTCGACGCGCGAGGAAAGCTCGTCGTGCCGGGCCTGATCGACGTGCACACTCACGCCGCGCGCGCGAGAGAGATGGCGGCGATCTGCCTTGCCGACGGTGTGACGGGTTTTGTCGATGCCGGATCCGCAGGGGCGGACAAGATCGACGACGTCGTGGCGAATGCGAAGTCGGCGCCGAATCGCGGCCGTGTCCTCATCAACCTCGCGCGCACCGGCGTTACGCCCGACGGCGAGCTGAATGACATGCAGCGTGCGGACGTCGCTTTGGCGCGCGCGGCGATCGAGCGCCACCGCGACACGATTATCGGCGTGAAGGCGCGGTTGTCGTTCAACGTCGTCGGGCCGACCGATCTCGACGCCCTCAAGCGTGCCCAGGAAGTCGCAGGCGATCTGCCGGTGATGATACACATCGGCCAGACGGTCTCATCGATGCCGAAGATACTGGCGCTGCTCAAGCGCGGCGACATTGTCACCCACATGTACGCGCCGGAGCCGAACAGCATCCTCGACGGCAATGGCCGCCTATTTCCGGAGGTCGTGGAAGCGCGCCGCCGCGGAATCTGGTTCGACGTCGGCAACGGCCGCAACGGTCACCTCTGGTGGCATGTGGCGGAGCGTGCGCTGAAGCAGGGCTTCATGCCGGACACGATCTCGACTGACTGGACGACGGAGGGGCGCGCGAGCGGCGTGATCGATTTTCCGAACTGCCTCTCGAAGTTCCTCATGCTCGGCATGCCGCTCGACCGCGTGATCGCATGCGGTACCAGCAACGCGGCACGCATGTTCGATGCCTTTAAGGATCGCGGCACGCTGAAGGTCGGCGCGCCTGCGGACGTTGCAGTGCTCGAGTTGCGCGAGGGTAACTTCGAATTCGTCGACAACTACAGGAACGTGCGGACGGGCCGGCAGCGGCTCTTCCCGAGCGCGACGGTGCTCGGCGGCAAGCTCGCAACCACCTGATCATTGCGCGGAGAATGCCAGCAGCACGTTGCCCGGAATGATGCCGCTGTGATGGGAATACCCGGCATTGGTGAAAACCATTCCGCCTGCGATTGCCGGACCCCCGTTGTTAATGGAGCCGCCTCTCGCTTTCACTGCGTTCACGGTCGTAAATTCCTGAACGGTGTCGTATTCCCAGAGGATCTTGCCATCCTGGGTGGAATAAGCACGGATTCGTCCATCGTTTGAGCCGGAAAACACCACGCCGGCCGTTGCGCTCACGGCGGCGGCTTGAGTGGGACTGCACGGTTTTCTGTTGCCGCAGGGTGGATGAGGAGTGGACCAAACCTTCTCGCCGGTGCTGACATCAACGGCTGTGATACCGCCGCCCATGTTGGGGTCGACCTCGCGGCCGCCGCCTACTCGCACACCGTCACCCGTGGCGGCGAAAATGTTCCGACTGTCGGTCGCCGGTCCCCAGAGAACGCCGCCGGACGTGCCGCCTCTGCCGATCTTCTGCTGCCAGATCGTTTTGCCGTCGTGATCGGGATCGAGAGCGTAAATAACGGCCGACTTGTTCCCCGCAAGGAGGACCCGCTTGCCGTCTTTGGTTTCGACGAGGATGGGCGATGCGCCAAAGTCATAGTCCGGCGCATCTTCGGAACACACGACAGGATCGCCTCCGCGACAGCCGCCGTTCCACACATCGAGATCGGTCATTTGGCGAACCCAGCGGATTTTCCCCGTCTTCATGTCCATGGCGACAATGGCATCGGTGGTCTTGACGGGAGGAAACGAGTAGGAATTCCCGGTGCCGACATAAATCGCATTTTGCTTCGGATCGACGGTCGGTGCGCTCCAAACGGCTCCTCCGGCCGGCCCCCAGAGCTGCGTCCCGATGCGGCTGATCCGTGTCGGCTGCGCTTCCTTCTCGATCACATAAGTTTTCCAAATCGGCTTTCCATCGGCCGCATCGAGCGCCACCACGCTCCCCCGGAATTTGCAGCAGACATATTTCGGATCGGACACCTGGGACTCTTCGCGAGCGGAGAGCGGAACGTAGAGGCGGTCATCGTGCAAAGTGGGAGATCCGGTGATCCGGGCCAGCGGATAATCATCGACCTTCGCTTTCCATCGAAGCTCTCCGGTTTCAGCGTCCACGGCGTAGACGTTCGCCGCCAAGTCTCCGAAGTACGCCGTGTAGCCGGTCCCGCTCGGCGCTTTTCCGATCGTGACCGCGCTACGAACTCCGGCCTCGGTCTCCATCATCCAGCGAATACAGCCGGTCTTGGCGTCGAGCGAATAGAGATCGCCTTCCCAGCTGCCGACATACACGCGGCCTGCGAAAACAACCGGCTGCGCGCTCGCCGAAGTCGCGCCGGGAAACCCGAACGCCCACTTCAACTTCAGCTTCGGCACATCCTCGGGCGGCAAGCCCGCGGCGCCGGCGGGCTGGAAGCGAGTGTTCTGGGCGGTGACCGCCCACCCGTTCCAGGAAGGTCCGGAGGCGGCCTTCGCGAAGCCTCTATCCGAGCTTTGACAAAAAGCAGACTTCGGGATCGGATTCGCCATCTCATCGAGAGGCTTTCCGGAGAGATACTCCGCGAGCACGCGGCGCTCCGCGCGGCTTCGTTCCGCTCCCTGCGCGATCATCGCCCCTTTTTCGAGAGCCGTGATGATCTGTTGCGGCGACAGCTGTTTCAAGACGCTGCGGGCGGGCGCACGTTGATCTCCAGCCTCGTGGCATGCCGAGCAATGCGTTTTATAGAGCGCGGCGCCGTCCAGCGCCCAGGCGGGCGCGGAACCGGCAGCGATGCCGGCGCAGCTCGACAGGATATACAAAAGCCGCAATTTCATATTGCCCTCCGAAAAGCGCGGGCTATGACCAAGCTTAATTCTTTTCGTCCGCCATCCATTTGGCGATGACTCTGAGCGAAATGCTGTTCGACAATCCTCCGTCCGGAGGACCGTTGAACACCGTGATTTTGACCGTCTTATCGCCGTACACGCCGTTGTTTTGCTCCGGGCCCGGCGCATTGAAACGGTTGGGAAGCGCTCTGGAGACCGCGGCGGCCGGAACCTTCGCGCGCACCGTTCGGATATCGACGAACGTGGTCGGCACCGGAATATCGTCGACGCGGACGACGGAGTTTCCCACGAATCCGACCCCATTGACGGCAATCTCGAAATCCGGGCTTCCCTCGACGACCACGTAAGGGGCGACTGCGCTGATCTCCGGTTCGGGGGTTTTGGGAATGATCGCGGTTTCGGCAGGTTTCGGTGCGCCGTAGCTCGTCGTATAGCCCAATTGCACGAACCGCCCTCCCTTCATGACGCGCTCGATCTTCTTGGTGTTCCCGATGTTATCGAGCGGATCGGCGCCCAGCACGACCAGATCGGCGTAAGCACCGTCGGCAATCACCCCTACCGTCGGAATCGACGCGGTTTTGCGTCGCCCATTGAGCAATGCGGCGCTCCAGCCCGTCACCGATTGGAGAGCTTGCATGCGCGTGAGACCCGATTCGACCATCATGGCCATTTCCATGTGCAGCGTCAGGCCCGCGATGCCCGAGGAAGGATCGTCCGTGCCTCCGATGATCCTTCCGCCGGCCGCAACCCACTTCTTCAGGAACTGGCCGCACAACCGATAGGCATCGTAAAACTGCTCCCTGTCTTTCGGATCGAGAACCGAAAATGCAGCTTGGTTTTCATATCTCGTCGAGAAGTTTCTGGCCGCGCGCAGCTTGAACAGGGCGCCTTCCGCCAGGTTCCGCGGAAAATAGGCCATCAGCTTTTCATCCCGAAACAGGTTAGAGACCCCGACCTCGTGATCGCGAGCCAGGGCGGTCTGCGATCCGAGCTCGTATACGAGCGTCGGATTCAAATAGGTACCCTTCGCAACCGCGTCCTTGATCAGCTGATCGATTCGCGCCTGATCTTTCAGGAACAGCCCCCAGTGGAGGTACTTGCCCTTGTGGAAGTCCTCGAGCTCCTGAGCGGTCATCAGCGCTTCCGCGAATCCCCACAGGTGCTCGACGACGTCCTGGCCCGCACGAACGGACCCGGGGGCGTTCTCGGTGTGCCCGAAGACCATCAGCCCGGCTTCGTGTACCAGCTCCGCGGTCCACTGGTACACCTGCGCATTGCGTTCATTGAAAGAGGGGAGCGCCGCGTAATCCGGTTTTTTCTTCAGCCACTCCCGAACCATGTCCTGCACTTGCTCGCGAGTCATAGCTCCGTTCACCGGCAGCCTGCCGGAAGTGCTGAAGATTCTCGGCGACCTTGCCTCCGGTCTATAAGAGGGCTCCCGTTCCGCGGGCTCGTAGGCGGGATTTCCGGGGACGGCGATGGAGGTCACGCCATAGTTGAGGAACAGCTCTCCCAGCCAAGGGCGGTAGTGCACGTGCATGTCGATCAGACCGGGGACAATGAACTTTCCCGCGGCATCGATGACTTTGGCATCGGCAGGATAAGCCGTGTTTTTGCCTCCTACGGCCTTGATCTTCTCTCCCTCGATCACGATCACTCCGTACGGCATCGGCGCTTTTCCCGTACCGTCGATGATCGTCGCGCCTTTCAGCACGGTGACCTGTCCCGCAGCCACCACCTGAGACCATCCGATCCTCGCATAACCCGCCAACAAAGCCATCCCTAGCCAGCCAAGCAGGCACGTTCTTGTCATTTGGCTCATGACTCTCCTCACCGTCTTTGATTGCAATATCGTTCGACTATACCCGCCGCGCTATTTTCATAAAGTCCCGGCTCTCCGCTTTCTCGCCCGGATCGGCCTAACGCGCCTGATTCACGAAGATCTCGTCGTACAGGCCGTCCCACTTCTTGTAACGATCGAGGACTTCGCCCGGGTCGATCAGGTCGAGCGGCAATTCCCGGACGGGATTCCTGATCGCATTGCTGGTCACGACGAAATCGTGGCTCGCGAGTATCTTTTGGCCCTCGGTCAGCTCGAACTCGTAGAACAGCAGCGCCGCCGCGGGATGCGGCGCGCGACGGGTGACGCCGATGGCGTGAGGCCTTGCGACCGCCTTCCCGCCGAGAAAGAACCAGTCGATAGGCTGGCCTGCCTTCTTCAGTTGTTCGGGCATATAGCTGTACACGGTGAGCGCGAGGGGCACCTCGCCTGAAGCCGTCAGCGTGGTCAGCAGCGTATAGCCCTTGCGCACCGAAACGCCGTTCTTGCGCACGATCTCCTTGAGCAGCGCCACGCCTTTCTCTTCCCCGCCCATTTGTCCCACGACCGCGAGCAACCATTCCGCGTTGTACCTCTCGATGCCGAGACGGCCCTTCCATTTCGCGTCGAGCAAATCCTCCCATCGCTGCGGCAGCTCGGATTTCTTGACCAGGTTCGTGTTGTAGGCCTGCACGACGTAATCCAAGGACACCGCGGTCCATTCCCGATGCGGCGCCAGGGCGGCCGGCATCAAGGTCGGGAAGGCGGGCGACTCCACTTTCTGTAGCAGGCCCTCACGGTGGAGCATCTCCAGCGTCAGGCTGCTCTGCTCGATCACGTCTGCGCCGGTTCGGCCGCTGCGTGTCTCGTTGACGACACGGTTCAGTATCTCCTCCCTGCCTGCGCGCCAGAAATTGACGCGCACGCCATACTTCTTCGTGAAGGCTTGGATGACCGGCCGCATATCTTTGATTTGCGTCCCGGCGTAGAGAGTCACTTCGCCTTCCTTCTGCGCCCCGCGGACAAGCACCTGCTCGCGGTCGGCGCCGGCATAGCGCGCCAGCCGCGCCATCTCCGGAGTGCTCTCGACCGCGAGCGCGATCGCCGACAGCAGCAGGCCGCACAGACCCAGGCTTCGGATAAAAAAATCCGGTGCGCTCAGGGTTTCTCTTCCAGCCATCGGATCGGCAGGCCGCAGGCGCGTGGAAAGCTATAAGCCGTACAGCCGCTTGGGGTTCTCCCACAGGATCTTGTTCGCCGTCGCCGCGCCGATCGCGCCGCCTTGACGCAGCTTGCGCAGCGCGTGCAGCTCCGAGGCCGTGTCGTTGTGGCCATAATCGGTGCCGATGACGATGTTCTCCTCGCCTACCCGTTCGAGGATGAGATCGAGGTCGTCCGAGGTCTGGCAGGCGACGTACATGCGGTTCTCCTTGAGCGCAGCCTTGCTGAGAAAAGGCTCGCCCCGCTTCCCGAACCGCAACGAAAGATCGTTCATGGCGTAGGGCAACCACTGCGCGCTCACTTCGATGAATGCCCAGCGCAAATCCGGAAACTTCGCCGGCACCCGCTTGAGAAGAAGATCATGAAAGGTCCCGACGACGGACAATTTGAACGTCGAAAAACCAGAGTCGGTGAAGAACAGCTCGAAGTGATCAAAGTTGCCGGTGGAGGCGTGGATGCAGATAGGCAGGTTCAGCGCCTGCGCCGCCGCGTAGAGCGGAAAGAAGTAGGGATCGGAGATGCGCTGATCGTCCTCGAAGGCGCGCACGAACACGCCGCAGGCGCCGTGCTCCTTGCCGAAATGGATTTCCTCCAGGGCTTTTTCGCGGTCGCCCATGGGCGGAATCACCACCCAACGCAGGCGCTCGGGAGCCTGGCGCCAGATGCTCGCCAGCCAGCGGTTGTAGCTCCTGCAAAGCGCGGTGTCGACCTCGACCCGCTTGGTCAGCGGTCTGAGAAAAAGAGACGGGTAAAGCACGTGCACGTCGATGCCGAGCTCGTCCATGTGCGCGACCCGTTTCGCGATATCGGCGGCCTCGCGCGCCGCCTCCGGCGTGTCTTGTCCGATGTTGGCATTCTTCGCGAAAACCCGGTCATCGATGAGCCAGTATTCGGAGGCGCGGGTGCGGCCGCTCTTGCGCGCGAGCACCGCGGGCCGGTACTCTTCTTGTTCGTCCGGCATGAACGTCCAGGTCCGTTCCGTTTCCACCACGTGCGAGTCTGCGTCGATGACGGGCATCTTCAAACCTCCTGTTGGCCGCCGCGAAAATGGAGTTCCATTGTGCTCTTTCCCGCGGCCCTGAGATGGCGTGCTCCGCAGGCGTCGGCGCTATTTTGATACTATTTTGATCCGCCGCCGAGGCCGCTCGGCAGGCATAGGACATGACCGCGAGAAAGATCATGCTTGGCCGAACCCTGCTTGCCGGCGCGATGGCATTCGCTCTCTCGGTCCTGGCCCAGGAACAGGACTATCCCGGCAGTCCGATTAAGATCGTCGTCCCGGCCGCGCCCGGGGCCACGACCGACACTTTGGCGCGTATCATCGCCGACCAGCTGCAGAGAAAATGGGGCCGGCCGGCCATCGTCGACAACCGCGCGGGCGCGGCCGGCAACATCGGCGCGGAATACGCCATAAAAGCCAATCCGGACGGCTACACGCTCCTGTTCTCCTATCCGGCGCCACTGGTCGTCAACAAGAGCCTTTATCCCAAGCTCGCCCACGATCCGGATGCGTTCGGGCCGGTCTCACTGGTCGGGACGGCGCCCCTGGTGCTGGCGATGCACCCCAATGGGGTCGCGAACAGCGTGCAGCAGCTGATCGCCTTCGCCAGGGCCAATCCGAACCGGCTCAACTATGCTTCGCAGGGAAACGGCACCACCGGCCACCTTGCGGCCGAGATGTTCAAATCGCTGGCCGGAGTCATGATCGTCCACGTGCCGTACAAGAGCAGCGCTCCCGCCCAGACGGCCCTGTTGAGCGGACAGGTGGACATGATGTTCGTGGAGCTCAGCTCCGTGCTTCCGCAACTCTCCGCCGGCAAGCTGCGCGCGCTCGCGGTGGGCGAAAGGCGCAGTCCTCTCCTGCCCGGGATCCCCGCGATGTCCGAGGTGCTGCCGGGATTCGTCGCCTTGACCTGGTTCGGCATGGTGGCGCCGCCGGGGACGCCGGTCGCGATAGTGAACAAGCTTTCCGCTGCGATCGCCCAGACGCTGCAGCAGCCCGATGTCGCGAAAAGGCTGCTCGGCATGAGCGTCGACGCGATCGGGAGCACGCCGGCGGAAATGGCGTTGTTCCTGCGCCAGGAGCGCGAGCGCTGGGACAAGGTGATCCGCGCCACGGGCGCGACGGCGGAGTAGGCGGGCGCGGCGGTGCTCGCCGCCGGTTCGACGGTACGGATAGTAGAATCAATTCGCCGCTGAAGCCATGGCGGCTCGCTGGCGCGCCGCAATCCGGTGCTTGAACCTGTCCTGAACGGTCCACATCGGTCTTATGTTAATTTCGCTCCACCTTGTGCGCCCCTAAGCGGGGCGATCGGAGCGAGTCTAGTGGTAAATTATTGGGCGGCGGCGGCACCACCGAGACGTGCCTCGCGACCGCGCTGCCGCGGCCTGATCGAAGGCGACTTTCGACGAGGTGCGGCTGGCGACAACATGAGCCGGCCGCCAGCGCCTCAACGCGGTGCTCGCCGCCTTGCTTTCCTAAGCCTCGGATATTTCAAGGGCCGGAGCTGTTGGCATGATTCTTAATGAGCAAGCCCGAACTGCCGTCAACCGAGCAAGTTTCAACCCCTGGCATAAACATACATCCGCTCGGGTCGTAACCCTTGCCCGAAATGTCGTTGTTGATCACTTTATCGTTGTTGCCGCTGTCATAGACTCCCGCTTGGTATCCGAATCCGGGTGCTCCGTTGCCGCTGTTGTTTGTGGTTTCGGTGTTGGTGATCGTATTATTGATCACCTTGTTGTTCGTGGCCGTGGTCGGCGCCATCGAGCAAGTCGGGTCGTAATTGGCCAGCGCCACTCCTAGGTCGTTGCCGTCGGCAGGCACACTGCTCCCGATGACATTCTTCACGATCCTCACCCCGGTAGTTAAGTCGGACCCGCAGCCACCGAAAATCAGGATGCCCGAAGACGAGGCGCCGGCCGGGCCGGTGTAGGAATTCCCGGTGACCTGGTTGCGCATGATCAGGCCGTCACCGCCGAAGCCGATCTGGATCCCGTTTTGCGCGATATAATCGACCGGCCCGTTTCCCGCGACCGTATTTCCGCTGATCGAAACCGCGGCATTCGGCCCGTTCGCGACGATCCCGCCTTTTTGATACTGGGAGACCGCATTGCCGGAGATTGCGCCGGTCGCGCTCGCGCCATCGCTA
>Ga0137418_10006321_pt1 | contig 10894 bp, 6 predicted proteins | sample CZODoug3_1_2_16f_FD_122242 | JGI IMG/M metagenome (GOLD analysis project Ga0137418, IMG submission 122242) | Vadose zone soil fungal communities from Angelo Coast Range Reserve, California, USA - CZODoug3_1_2_16fungal (Hybrid Assembly) | ecosystem: Environmental > Terrestrial > Soil > Vadose... | reverse complement strand
GTTTACAAGCACCAATGGTCCGAATAGGGCACTCGCGGGATCCGTGGATTGGCGGCGAGCCACATACACACTTGGGAACACGTTATGACTGGAAGCGCTGAAACCCAGGGCGAGGTTGCCGATTCCATCCATGGCGATGCTGCCGAGCCAATAGTTCACGTCGGGATCGACCACCGTGGACTGCTGGTAGACGAACGGCGCCACCGGATTACGGATCTCGTACCAACGCACGCCTGCGAGCGTTCCGGCCTTAATCGTGTGGTTAACGACCAGCGACTCGTGATCACCAAAGTTGCGGTAGGCTAGCCGGAACATCACCCGGTCGCCCAGTCCATCCACTTTTTCTCCGGGGTTCGGCTGCGCAATACAAGACAGAGTTATGGCGCGAGCACAGACCTCGCTGTACGGCGCTACGGAGATGAGTGTCGGGCCGGTGAAGCTTGAGTTAGCCACATTACTGAAGTCCACCTGGAAGCGGAAGAAGTTCAAATGAGTGGAGTCAGCAAGGCTCACCAGGTAATTCGGCGCGCCCACGGGCGGAAGGGTGCTGCCGTCGAGGTCAGCTGGCAAGAGGCTGGAAACCGTGGAAGGCTGCTGGAAGCAGACCGCACTGGCCGGCGCTCCGGAAAGCATGGCATTGCGGTCAAAGGCACATGCCTCCGCACCAGCAAAGCCCTTGCCGGGGAAAACGTTGATGGTGTTGTAGTACGCGTCGGGCCACACGCTGAATTTTGGATAGTCCGGGAAGTTCGCGCCGAAGTCATACTCGTAGCGGTTGTAGGTACCCGTAGCGTCGGAACTGGTGGAGACCGCGACGCACTGCGCTGTCTGGGTGAAGGTGGTGTTGTACTGCAATTGCGTTACGAGCCACCGCTCGGCCAAATGGTCATAGAGGACCACCGGGTCACCTCCATCCGCAAACGTCGGCGTGCCTCCACCGAATTCGCAGAGACCGCCGAAACCGGTCCAGAGCGTGTGGATCGCGGCCGGCGCGAGCTGCAACGCTCCAGTCGATTTGTCGTACACCGCGACGGTTACGTTCACCATTTGCACGAACTGCGTCGCGCCGACAGCGCCATTGGTGTCCGGGGGCACGAAGGCGAAACCGAACAAGTTGCGATTGTCCTGCGCGCTCTGTCCGTCGAAGTTCCTGAGGAGGGTGACGCCGGTAAGTGGGCCAGCGAGCGGCGCGGCCACTGGATCCGCGTTAGGCTTACTGATCATCGCACCAGTCGCGCGTGCGGTGGGACGCTGGCTGTCGCTTCCGCCACCGTTGGACGAAGCGCCGATAGCCATTTGCGATAAGGGTGGCGAAACGTCATGGCGAGAGGCCTTGATCACATCCGGGCCATTCGCAAAAGCGAGCGGCCCGTACAAGAAGAACAAAACGAAGGAGACGAACCACTGTAGACGGGGAACGGCCTTGACTCGCGTCGAACACACCACCTGAAAAATGTTGTACGTTGAATTGCGAATGCTCATGAAAACTCCTTCCTTGTAATTGTTATCCGGCTCTCGTCCCGGCAAACTCCAGTTTTGGACCTTCGGGTTGCGCGAAGGCTCTCCACTAGGGTTTCGGAATCGGCATGCTGGCCACCACCTGCTGCTGGTAGTGGTTGGGGTTCGAGCCGTCGTCGTAGGTGCTGACGAACGTCGCGTAATTAGTCGATCCGGCGGTGGCGTTGCCGAAGTAGTCTCCGATGAAGGTGTAGTCGTTATTCGATGCGTTGCCCGGGTGTGGACCATTAAGCTGCGGGTCCCAGGTGTGGGCGGTCAGCAGGATATTGTGGCCGATCGGGGTCAGGTCTGCGCGGTAGAACTGGATGGCGGCGTTCACGCAGTAATTGGCCGCGCCGTAGGGTGGCAGGCTCCCCGAGTAGTTGGGGTTCACGGTGTCTCGGCTCAAGCCGGCGGCTACCGCCTCGGTAGTCCCGCTATCAGGGCACTTCAGCCGACGGTCGTAGAAGTTGACGCTGACCGTTCCGTCTGCTGCAGTCGCCAGGTTCGGTTGGAACTCATCTGTGCTGGGGTTGAGGTTGTCGTTGACCTGAATCGGCGGGGAGGCCCAACTCTGGCCGTCGTCGAAAGAGGCGCTCAGGATGATGTTGTCGAAGCCGGTGCTGAAGTCCTCCCAAGCGGCATAGAGCGGGTAATGGCCTGCCACCAGTTGCCTCCCAACCCCGAAGGTGATCGCGATGCCGTCCCTGAACGTGGTGTTGGAGTAACCAGGTCCAGGGAAGGGTGGGGTCTGGATCGTACTTGAGATGACCAGCGGCCCACGCCAAGTCGCTCCCCCATCGGTCGAGAAATCCACCGTGTGCGTGACGCAACACTTGCCCTTGCTCCCAGGAAACTGGTCCACCGTCGTCCACACCACGCCCGAGGGGGCGACGTGTGGCAGGAGGTCGGTGTTGCTCTGCTTCGAGTCCAGGACGGGAAGCAACAGAGGCGTGGTCCAGTCGGTGTGCGTGCCGTCCGGCAGCGCCTTGGCAGTCGAATAGAAAGGCTTGCTGCCAGAGCCGTCGAAGTTCACCCACATGGCGTAGATCGTGTTGTAGAAACGACTCGCTGGGTTGTTGTCGATGGCGATCCATTGCTTATCCGGCTCCTGCCCGAAGCCGGCGTTGGTCGCGAACACAATGTCTGGCTGCCCGTTATGGGTGGTGATCCACTGCCGGGCGCTCGTCGCGCCATGCGGCCGGACCGCGACACTGATTGCCTCGTTGCTGACGCTGGGGTTGGGCTCCTGGCCGGTGTTGAACTGCTTGCTTCCGTCCGCCTTGTAGTCGAACTGGTACGGGAGGATCAGCTCATAATAGTTGCCGAAACCGTCGAAGGCCCCGACCGGGTCCGTGTTGTCGGTCCAGCCCTCGTAACCCGGTATGTGACCCTGGACGGGCCACGTTTTTCCCCCGTCCGAGGACTCGTAGAAGCCCAGGACGTGGTTATAGCCCTCAGCGGAGGCGAACCACTTGGTCGAGCCAATCAGGTGTCTGGGGTTGGTCGGGTCGACCTGGATGTCGGATTCCGAGTGGTTGTTGACCAGCACGGGGGCCGGTGCCGGGAACCCGGCGTTGCTCCCCTGCTGGGTGGCATACGGCCCCAGATCCTCACCTGTGGTGGCTGCGCCGTTGCACGGCGTCTGACCGGAGTACCAGTCGACGGGACCGTCGTTCACGGTGTAGGGAACTTCCGGTGTGTAGCAACTGACCTGCTGCGTGGTGGCAAACACGTTCGTCACATGGTTCGCCGCAAAGCTATTCCTGAAAGAATCGTCAGTTTGCGTTCCCTGTGGGATGTTGCCTACTCCTGGCCCCACGGAGGCGGCGCGAGGCGAGTCTCCGTAGCTGGTGGCGAGAAGGACCGCGATGGCAAGCGAAAATAGGAGGCGGATCACGGGCTCTTCCCAGAGATTCGGGAGATGAATGGAATGGAGAAAGGAAGACTTGAGTCGAAACATGTTCACCTCGCAAGCCCATCGGTATTCGACGGTCGCGTTTCGCGCGTATTGCGCGCCAGGGGGACATCTGCGGCGCGGTTGTGGAGGATAGTGTCCAGCCTTGTGGCTGTCAAGATGTTCGACAATACGGTGCTTTCAATCGTCTTGACACCAAGTACCGCTCGTTGTTAACTCCCCGCCTGCGAGGAGGTCTTGTCTCATGAATTTACATTTGCGCGCCGCTCTCGGCATGGCTGCCGTATCTTTGTTTGCATTCCCCACTCCCATCCCGGCCCAGGACACTTCCCGCAAAATCGCGGCCATGGATGAATTTCAGCTTCAACTCGCCGCCGATCCGCAAATTTCTCCCGACGGCAAAAAAATCGTCTACCTGCGCCGCTCCGCGGATCCCATGACCGACAAGCGCTACGCAAATCTCTGGATCATCAATGCGGACGGCTCCGATCACCGCCCGCTCACGACCGGCAATCGCTCCGATTCCTCGCCGCGCTGGTCGCCCGACAGCACCCGCGTCGCCTACCTCTCCGACGCCGACGGTAAACAGCAGATCTATATCCGCTGGATGGATTCCGGTCAAACCGCGCGCATCACCAATCTTGAGGAAGCGCCTGACGCCATCGCCTGGTCCCCCGACGGCAAAATGCTCTCCTTCTCTTCCCTTGTTCTCGGCAAAGGCCCGCATATCGCCGACCTTCCCGCCGCTCCTTCCGGCGCAAAATGGGCGGAGCCCGCCACGGCCTACGACCGCCTCGTCTATCGCTTCAACGGCACCGGCTATCTCAAGCCCGGTTTCATGCAAGTCTTCGTTGTCTCCGCCGAAGGTGGCGCCCCGCGCCAGGTGACCAACGGAAATTTCCCCAACGGCGGCAATGAATGGGGTCCTTCCCGCGCCGCGTGGTCCCCTGACAGCAAATTCCTGCTCGTCTCCGCCAACCGTCACCCCGAATCCGACCATGAGGGTTTCGACACCGAAGTCTACGAATTCAGCGTTTCCGACGGCGCTCTGCGCGCCCTCACCAATCGCAAAGGCCCGGACAATGCTCCCAGCGTTTCGCCCAGCGGTAAATTCATCGCCTACACCGGATTCGACGACCGCTACCAGGGCCACCAAACCACCAAGCTCTACCTAATGAACCGCGACGGCACCGGCTCGCGCTCCCTCTCCGACAAACTCGATCGCGACGTCCAGTCGCCCGAATGGGCGCCCGACAGCTCCGGCATCTATTTCCTCTACGCCGATCAGGGCGATACCAAAATCGGTTTCTCCTCCACCGACGGCAATTTCAAGAAAATCGCCGACCACGTCGCCTCCGGCACCAGCGCCTACGGTGGCGGCTCCTTCTCCGTCTCCCGCACCGGCTCCATCGCCTTCACCTACGGCCGCCCCGACAATCCCGGCGACATCGCCATCTCCACCAGCGGCGCGATGAGGGTGCTTACCTCCCTCAACCAGGAATTGTTGCAGCAGAAAGTTCCCGGCCGCGTAGAAGAAATTTCGTACGAATCCTCCAAAGACAAGCGCAAGATTCAGGGCTGGATCATTCACCCGCCCGGCTTCGATCCCTCCAAGAAATATCCTTTGATCTTGGAAATTCACGGCGGACCCTTCGGCGACTACGGCGACCGTTTCGATTTCGAAAAGCAAGTTTGGGCGGCCATGGGTTATGTAGTGCTTTACACCAACCCCCGCGGCAGCACCAGCTACGGCGAGGAATTCGCCAACCTCATCCACCACGCCTATCCCGGCGACGATTTCGCCGATCTCAATAGCGGCGTCGACGCCGTCGTCGCCAAGGGCTACATCGACACCAACAATCTCTTTGTCACCGGCGGCAGCGGCGGCGGCGTGCTGACCGCCTGGACCATCGAGCACACCGATCGCTTCCGTGCCGCCGCCGCGCTTTACCCCGTCATCAATTGGTACAGCTTCGTCCTCACTTCCGACATTCCCTGGACCGCGAAATACTGGTTCCCCGGCAATCCCTGGGAAAACACCGAGCAGTACATGAAGCGCTCGCTCACAGACGAGGTCGCCAAAGTCAAAACGCCCACGCTGATCATGACTGGCGAAGCCGATTACCGCACCCCCATTTCTGAAGCCGAGCAGTTTTACTCCGCTCTGAAATTGCTCAACATTGAAGCAGTGCTCGTCCGCGTTCCGGAAGAGCCGCACGGAATCAGCCGTCGTCCCAGCCATCACATCGCCAAAATGTTGTACGTAGCCGGCTGGTTCGACCAACACAAATCCAAGCCCTAGCGTCTCCATGTAGGGGCGCAGCATGCTGCGCCCAGCTAGGCGCGATTTCACATTCGGAGTTGCGTTGCATTCCGAGCGAGCGAAAATTGTGGCTGCGCCCTTCAGTTCATCGTGAGGCACTAAAAGCGCGTCGGACTCCAATCTCTGCGAGCCTCGGCGGGCTCAGCGTCTCTGCGTTATCTTTGACTTTCGCCGCGGCGGGATTTATCTGGCGTTCATCTTCCCGGCTGTATACCTACCGTCGTTCGAACGAAGAACCTGAAGAAAAGAGAAAAACTATGCGCAAACATCTCACCCTACTCGGCCTCACTGCACTCTCCGCCGTTCTTTTCTGCGCCGCGGTCTTTTCCTACGCCGCTGCCAAGCCCGGCGCCTCCGGCTATCACGTCATCAAGACCGTTCCCGTCCCCGGCGATGAAGGCTGGGACTATGTCTACGTCGACAGCGATGCCCGCCGCGTCTACATCTCGCACGGCTCGCACACCGTGGTCATGAACGCCGACACCTACGCCATCGAAGGCGACATTCCCGACACGCAAGGCGTGCACGGCATCGCCGTCGCTTCCGGCCTCGGTCGCGGTTTCGTCAGCGATGGCCGCGCGAACGCCGTCACCATCTTCGATCTCAAAACGCTGAAAACGATCGGCACCGTGAAGACCGACGCCAATCCCGACGCCATCGTCTACGACCCCGCCAGCAAGCGCGTTTTCACTTTCAACGGTCGTGGCAAAAATTCCACCGCCATCAACGCCGCGGACGGCTCCGTCGCCGGAACAATCCCTCTCGGCGGCAAGCCTGAATTCGCCGTCGCGGATGGCAAAGGCTCCGTCTACGTCAACGGCGAAGACACTTCCGAGCTCATCCATCTCGATTCGCAAAATCTGAAAGAGCTGCATCGCTGGCCGCTCGCCCCGTGCAAGTCTCCTTCCGGACTCGCCGGCGATCTCAAGAGCCGCCGCTTGATGGCCGTCTGCGACGATAAAGTTTCCTCCATCATCGATGCCGACTCCGGCAAAGTCGTCGCCAATCCTGCCATCTGCGAAGGCCCCGACGCCGCCGCATTCGATCCCAGTTCGAATTATTTCTTCGCCTCCTGCGGCGACGGCAATCTCACCGTCATCCACGAAGATTCGCCCGACAAATACACCGTCGTCGAAAATGTTCCGACAAAAAGGACCGCCCGCACCCTGGGCCTGGATCTGAAAACGCACAAGATTTTTCTCCCCAGCGCCGAATTCGATCCCCCGGCTCCCGGCGAGCGCCGCGGCAAAATGAAGCCCGGCTCTTTCGCCATCATCGTCGTCGGAAAGTAGCGCGTCTCTTAAGCTGTCATCCTGAGGCTCGGCGCTTTTCGCCGAGCCGAAGGACCTCAACCGGTCGCTACTCAAAGAGGCAAATTTTTTGCAGTTGTCAGCAACGCAAAAATAAAACCGTCCCGGCGGGAGAGCCACCGGGACGGTTTTTTTGTGTGCTTGGCGTAAAAACTTTTTGCGAAGCTAGCTCGAAACTTGGGCCGCGAAATCTTATCTTACTTTTTCCAGCGCGAATTCGCTCTGCGCTTCTTCGCGCTTAACTGTGCTCTACCGCACCACGCTCAGATTGTGCACGCCGGCGAAAACGGAAAATCCCGAGCCCGCCACCTGCGGCAACCACCACATCTTGCGCACCCAGCGATTTTCGCTGACCATCATGCGCTTGCCGATAAAATCCATCACTGCCGGACTGACCTGCGTCGCCGCATACATCGCGCCGGAATGCGAAAACGGCTGCAGCAGCGGATTTGTTTCCGTGCCGTAGTTGCCGGAAACCACGAGCCGCGTCGAATACGCGTCGAACGCCGCCGCGCCGTGCCCGGCCGCCACCAGCGTGTACCATGCGATGCGCTGCCCGCGCGTCTCGCGCGGACGCGTGTACGCCGGCTTCACCGGCTGTATCGCTAACGCCACACGCGGCGGTTGTACCGCTGCCGCGCCTGCGGCGCCAGATGCTCCGCTCGAACCAGCAGCCGCGCCGCCCGTTGCGTTCCCCGCGCCTGCCGCACTCGCCGCGTCGGCGGAATTCACGCCGGCGATTCCATCGGCGTCAGCCGCGACTTTCGGCTTGGGCATCGAAGGCAACTCACGCGCCGCGCCGGAATCGTTCGCGGCAACCCTCACCGCCTCAGGAACATTTGCCGCCGATCGTGCCAATTCCCCGCTCCGCGGTAGCGCGCCTAGCAGAAGGATCGTTGCCAGCAGCATCGTTCACCTCAGTGCTTGCGAGAGCAACTCGGTCCCCACTCGCAATAAGGTGAATATACTGTACCGAAGGCCAGTTGGCACTGGCCCATTGGTCACATTCTGCTTGGTACCCTTCTTTGACCCTTCCGTTTGCCGTTTTTCAAACCCCGGTACTAGCAGGACTAGTCCAAAACTTTTCTCTTTTCCGGCACCTTCTTGCCCTCCCCGCTAGCCTTCAGTCGCCGCGTTTTCTCGTTTCTAACCTCCAACGTCCAACCTCGAACTTCTGCCTTTTGCTATAATCCCGCGCATCGAGCCCGCGAATTCGGCGGGTTGTAGTGGCCAGTCTTTAGACTGGCCCGCCAGGAGCGATCGAAGACCGGTCTAAAGACCGGCCACTACACGCATGTCGCCCAACGAATCGTCCTCGGCCAAGCGCGCGCCCATCCCCACGCGGGGACCGCAGGCGCCGCGCTTCATCGTCATCGAAGGGCCGCTGCGCGTGGGCAAAAGCACGCTGGCCAAGATCCTCGCCGAGCGGCTGCACGCGCGGCGCGTCTACGACTGCGAGGACAATCCCTTTCTCGCCGACTTCTACAAGGAAAAGCCCGGCTCCGCTTTGCGCGCGCAGATGTATTTCCTGATGGACCGCCAAAAGCGCCTGCGTGAGGCCCTGGCCATCGAAGCGCCCGGCCCGGTCATCTCCGATTTCCTGATGGAGAAAGACCGCATCTTCGCCAATCTCAATCTCAATGACGAAGAGCTGAAGCTCTACGAGCGCTACTACGAAGCGCTGGCCGCGGAGCTTCCCGCGCCCGATCTAGTCATCTACCTCCAGGCCAAGCCGGAAGTGCTGCGCGCGCGCATCGCCAAAAAAGCCTCCCGCGAAGAAACGCAAATTTCCCTCGAGTACATCGAGGAAGTCGCCCGCGCCTACGAACATTTCTTCTTCCGCTACGCCGCCTCCGACCTCCTCGTAATCAACACCTCCGAAATCGACTTCGTAGAACGCAGCGAGGACCTCCAGCAACTCCTACGCCGCCTCCAAGACCCCGTAAAAGGCACCCAGTATTTCCTCCCCCTAGGCCCCTCCGAATAGGCCTACTCCCTCGGCCTGCCACTCATCCTTGTCATTCCGTCTATGACGACGTCGGCTTTGTCAAGAGACACGTGTAGCGTTCTCTCTCGAGATGCTTCTTTGCTCTTCACCGGTCGGAAATCTTTTCTTTGCGACCAAGGCTCGTTCTCGAATCATTCAGTGAAACCGCGAAGGCTCCACTACCCATCTATTCGGTCTCGTACTGCGACCATGATTACTTTTTCAAACTCCCCGACTCTTCAGGGAGGCAGAATGCCCACTCAAACCAACGGTCTTAACCACGACCACGAGATGACTCGGGCTGTCCTGCATAGGAACCCTGGAGCAACTGCGCATAGTCCACTTCTTCGCGCAGCATCCAGTACAACCGCACCGCCAACTTCCGTGCCATGGCCACTTTGGCCAACGCACGGCACCTTCTCTGCGCCAGCCGCTGATATTCGCGTCGCAGTTGCGGTTCATGCCGCACCGCGCTCTGCGCCGCTTCCACCAGTAGCCCGCGCACAAAGGAACTCCCTTGCTTGCTGATATGCCCCAAGCGTTGCTTTCCACCGCTGGAGTGTTCGCTGGGAATCAACCCGAAATAGCTCGCCACTTGTTTCCCTCGGCGAAACCGCTCCGTCGGCCCCAGCGTCAGCGTGAACGCCAACGCCGTGATCGGCCCCACTCCCGGATGGGTCATCAATCGCCGCACCGCCGGCCGGGTGTTCGCCTCTTGCAGCACCGCACCGTCCAATGCCGTGATCGATCCCTCCAGCTCATCCAGCAATTTCAGCAAGTCCGCTCTTCTCCGGCTGGCCCACGGCAGCAACGGCAAGTTCTCCAACTGCTTCCGTCCCACCGCAGACCACAGCTTCCTTTTCCGCTGCACGCCCTGGTTCAACGCCAGCGCCTGCAACTGGTTTTTCACCTGGGTGCGCACGCGCACCAGCTTGGCGCGATGCAACAACAGCTGCCGCACGTCTCGCTCCGCCGGTGTCGGTACCCAGATGCGCGGAAATCGTCCTTGCTCCAACAATTCCAACAGCAGGTTGGCATCGCGGCGGTCCGTCTTCTGCTTGCGCTCCGTGCTGGCACGAATCTTCGCCGCATCGCCGATCCACAACGTGTGCCGCAGCTCGGCCAGCAACCGCTCGAACCACTGCGATTGCCCGCTGGCTTCCAGCCCCACCAACACCGGCCCCGTCAGTTGCGCGTAAAATTTCTTGGCCTCCTCTCCCGCGTTGCTGTGGCTCAGCCTGTTTTCGGTTACCTCACCCGTGTTCTTGTCCAACATGGCTATCTGCTGATAGCCGGGATGAAAATCACAGCCTATAATCTTCATGGCTCGGCTCCTTTTTCCCGAGCTTTGGTCGCTCTTCACGCCCAACTCTATCGGGTTCAAGGAGCCGACGCCGTCATGAAATCAAACCGCCGTACTTTGGCGTGTGAGGAATCTGCTTCTCTCCACCCCAACTTGACTCGCTTTACCTCTTGATCAACGATCCCGATCTGATCAACGATCTGGCGACGCGGCGAAGCGTCGTCATCCCGAGCGAGCATTGCGCTTTTTGCAATGCGACGAGGGACCTGCTTTTCGCCCCATAACCAATGTCCAAACCCATTCCCAATTCGCCCAACGGCATCGCCACAACTACGCACCTGCCCGCTCCCGCCTTCGACGACCCCAAACACCACCTCCGCCTCTACCAAGGCGATTGCCTAGAAATCCTAGCCGCCATCCCAGAAAATTCCGTCGACCTGGTCTTCGCCGACCCACCCTACTTCCTCTCTAACGGCGGTATCACCTGCCACGCCGGCAAAATGGTCTCCGTCCACAAAGGCGATTGGGACAAATCCCGCGGCCCCGACGCCAATCA
>Ga0137418_10006320_pt1 | contig 10895 bp, 17 predicted proteins | sample CZODoug3_1_2_16f_FD_122242 | JGI IMG/M metagenome (GOLD analysis project Ga0137418, IMG submission 122242) | Vadose zone soil fungal communities from Angelo Coast Range Reserve, California, USA - CZODoug3_1_2_16fungal (Hybrid Assembly) | ecosystem: Environmental > Terrestrial > Soil > Vadose... | reverse complement strand
GGTAGGATAACCTCATTGCATGGTATTTTACTTCCTCCCAAAAAGAAGCAGGTCATTTCCAAATACATAACCATAAGCCTTGTAATAGTCGGAGTGATTCCTAGTAAAAAGAATATGATATGGGCAGACAGTAATATCAACCTGCTGCTAAAGAGGCTGTATTCGTTCCAAGCAGTAAAGGAATGCATAGACTGGCTCCGGCTGCATCTGAAGCCGTTTGTTCGGAACTCGAAGAAGTATCTGGACTGGGTAGAAACAACAAGGCCCGTCGTTTTAAGACAGGCCGCTGCTGAAAGGAATAGATATGAGAAGTTCGGAGTAATATACCCCCTTGACAATGTATCAGTTAAGATATACCATTACTGGAAAGATAATCTTGAAAGGGATAACAGTAATAAGTACGATACCATTATTGACCTGCTTGTATGCTCTGGGATTTTGGTAAACGATGCTTGGCAGATCGTTGGGAAAAATGAATCTGAGTCTGAATGCTATTCTGGGCAGATTCTGGACCATATAACCAGGATAGATATCACCCAGCGGTTTTCCTCCCCCTCTTATGGCGTTTTAGCCAGTTTCGAAAGTTCAGGACCGCCCCGGCCGTGATCCACCCATATAGGCCCGTGTCGTTGTTATAGGGAGGGATGTGCGCCTCCCGCTGGTTATTGAGCATATTCGGGTCGTTAAGGCCAGCATCGAGATGCTGCTGCTCCATAACGAGCAGCTTATAGGGATCTTCATACCTTTCGGGGGACAGGTACTCCACCTTCAGCTTACTCCCCGGATTCTCCTTTATATAGTTGTACAGGTAGAAATGGAACCCGGCCGGATTGTTTTTCCCACCCCGGAGGAACCCATTGAGGCCATTCTCCACGGATTTTAAGGTCTTGAATGAGTCCTTGCACTTGATAATGACATACTTATCCCCGTACTTCAGCTTTACAACACAAGCGTCATACTTAGTACTTCCTACTATCCTATATGGCTTTTCGAGCATATTTTTTACCCGGCATCATTGCCGACTCCATTTTCGTCTAAGGTGAATACGGCCATGGGGACCAGCCGCTGAGACAGTGAATGTATATAAACTCCCCCTCCCTTATTCATGGCCTGAAGATCCTCGTAAGATGGCTTCCAGCATGTAGTGAATCCCGTAACGTTACCGGTAGGGTCCGTATGGATAGCAGCCCAGACACTAAAGCATTCCTCATCTGTCATGCTGGGAGGCTTCTTTATTTCAACACTTCCGTGGAACTCAATGGGTTGCATTACGACTTCAATTTAATGTGAGCAATAACTTTAGCCTGCAACTCTTTTACTTCAGTCAGTAGCTTCTTATGCTTGGCTGATTTCATTTCTGGATAGTTCAGGGCTTCTATTTGGCTAATGATCGTTTGAAACTTTTCTTTATCGGATGCCTGGGCAATACGCTCATTTTCCAACCTGGCAGATTCTTCATCTGCCGTCTTTTTATCGGCTATAGCCTTGTCAGAAGCTTCTTTTTCTTCCCGATCCTTATACGCCTTTATTTTTGGACCTACTTCATTAATATAGGCAGACCATTTATCGGCATCCATTTCTTTAATATCAGATATAATTACCAGATATTTTTCAGGGGCCGTCCATTCGTCTTTGCCATATTGCGTGAAGCCGATATCGATCAATTCTGATATTCTTTTTTGTACAAGTTTTGCTTCAGCATCTAATTTTTCTTGGGCTTCTTTACGAATATTTTCCGACTCACGGTCTGCGTCCTCCTTATCCCGTCTCTCCTTTTCCAATCGATCGGCCTCAATCTTATCTTGCTGCTCTTTTATGATACGATCAGATTCCTGCTTCTGCTGGCGAAGCTGCTCTAACTCCTTTCGCTCTTCTTCTTTAATGCGATCCTGTTCTACTTTTTCGGCTTGCTCTATATCGAACTGCTTTTTGGCAGACACTACCACCTTTTCGAATTCTTCGTCGGGTAAACTCTTCAGGTGAACGAGGTTTATTTCACAGTCGTAGGCTGCCAGTCGGTCAATACGATCCTGTGTCTTCTTTTGTTCTGCTTCTAATGCCTCCCGTTCTATCCGGTCGTTTTCATCCTTTACCCATTTTTCTTTTTTAAGAAGCTCCTTTTCGGTTGGCTCGATAATGTCCACAAGTTCTTTCTCCTTCTGGGAGATGTACCGGCTTCTTTCAGTCAATCCATCCCGCATAGCCTTAGCATCCTTTTCTATTTCGATACGGGCAGCCTTCAGTCTCTTACGTGCCTCTGAAACAGTTTTTATTGAAGCTTTGTCATTGATGCTTGTTATATCCAAGCCCTCAACTTCTTTTTTAAGCTCTTCAAGCTCCGTCTTTTTAACTTCAAAGGCGGCTAATCCGGTAGATATTTTGTTGCCTATTTCTGCCAAGCCATTTTCAGGCGCTTCGATCGTTGTGCTCATTGTGTTATTTTTTGAGTGTTTTTTTAGTTAATATAATGTCTTCTGCTTTGATTAATGGGGCCGGAGGCTTTTTCCCGTTAAGGTGCATTGATTCAAGGTCTGCCAGATAGATACGGCTCTTTTTTACTTTGTCATACACCATTTCAATAAATACATCGTCACGGGTCAATGGGAATTTGATACGTCGCTCCTCCATTGGAATATCCGTAAAAGTCATGGCATGGACAAGTTCGCGACAGGCTTCCATATACTCCGGATTATATTCTGTTGCCGCCTTGTCTGCCATTTTCCATAACAATTTTCTTTTTTCTTCCAATATAATTTCTTCAGGAGCATCTACAAGACATACCGACACCTCTCCACTTTTGGCACCTGTCAATGAAAAATATCCCTGAGTTTGTCCGGACCAATCTTTATCTACTTTTTCTCCCAGCCATGCGAGGAAAGTATGTAGGGACCATGCAGACTTGTTCTCAATAAGATATTTGGCCGTTTGTATTGTTTCTCCTTCATAGAAGTCTGGTATCCCAGTTATAAACTCATTAGAAAGTCTTTCCCCGTTTTCCTTGTAAGGTTTGTCGTCCAAAAAGGATACGAGATTCAGGCAATCTTTTTGGGTCATAATCCCTTTGTCGGTATACTTGCTGGTAAATTCTTCATATCGGCTATACTTAATTTCCGCATAAATCTTTTTAAGGTAAGTCTTTGCCGTAGCCGATAAGTTTCCGGCCTTTTTACCCTCAACCAATTTAGGTTCAGTCATTAAAGTTCCTATGGCTGAACATCGGCATAGCCATTTACTCCAATCTATTGGTTCTTTCTCTATTGTCATAACGTTTGTTTTTTTAATAAAGTGGTGGAGAGTATATTTTTTTGCATTTTGTACACTGTGAGGTTCCTAGTATTATAGGGTCTTCGGCCTCTGGACCATAATTATGAAGTTCATTGATTAGTCGGTCTCGATCCTTTCCAGGGAGATGCGCCCATTTTCTATACGTATGCCAGAATATCCACTTGCCGGATTTAGTTTGATATACACTATCGGAATAGTCATGGTCGCAATTATCCGGCACCCCGTCTATGAAAGCATGCCATCCATTCGGTAGGACTATTAACTCTCCGTGTGTATCCGGGCCGTTCATTGGTTATTGTTATTTTATTGTTAGTCCTTTGGATGCCATGTATTCTTCGAAGCCGGGCAATCGAGTTGGCTTTTCATATTTAGTTGTCGGCCTAGCATCTTGCCAAGTTTCCTCTCTGCATTCATCCCACATCTCTTTTAGTTCTTCTATAGTAAGTACTACAAAAGGACCGGATTTCCATTCAATGCATTCGTCTTCGAAGTTGCCCCCGTTTATGTGTTGAGCTTCCCAATTCCCTTTTGGGTCCGGAACGAAAATGCTATCGTATAGTTTCATTACTGTTGTTTAAGTATAACTGTTACTCGTTGTTTCCCCTGAGACCAAGTGAAAGGGTCTTTATATTCTTTTATTACATTATTCAATGCATCGAGGGCATCCTGTATTACTTTTGGGAGATCGCCGTCGTAATCTTCTGTGGCTACATCTTCCGGAGCGATAGCGTCCACATCAACTTCTGTGTAATGGTTGGGATTACATAAACACAACTGGAGATCAATGGATTCTATTTCGTTGTCCTCACAGTACTGGGAAATATCGTCCTCGTCGAAAAAATATTTATCGTCATTCCAAAGGCACAAAGGAGTAGTCCCATCCCAAGGAATCTCAGGAAGTGACTTATATCTTTCTATATCCATTTGATCCCGGCAAGATGAACAACGTGTATATGGCCTTTCTGTTTTATGTCCACACTCCCCAATATGGTGCGTACTCCCATCGTATCTGGCGGCACGTTCATCCTTTCCCCAAAATCTTCCCGTCGAGCTGATCCATCCGGATATATCGGTTTTAAACGTAGCAGCCTCGTCACTCTCATACATTATTTCTTTTTCTTCCTTATTATTCATTACTGTTTTATTGAAATGGGTTATTTTATTTTAAATTTTTTGGAGCATTTTGGGCAGTAGATATTCTTTTCGGTTGCCCTCCACCCCCTGTTGTAAAATTCTTCAGCACAGAAAAAATTAGTAGACTCTATCTTGTGGCACCTTGTGCATTCTATTGAAACCAGCTCGTAAGAAGCTTCCAATAAATTATTCAGATTTTCATCTTTCCTGCTCATCATTCTAGTCCCTCCGTAAAGTTAGTAGGGCGTAAGTTTCCGTTTAATTCTTTAACCCGTTGATTGTAATAAGCGATTAATTTGGGAGATGCAGTTATGATCCGATCCTTTAGCTCATGCAATTCTCCCACTGATTCGCAATTATCTATATCCATTTCAAGACGCTCTTCATCTTTATTGATTACAACTGTTGCTGGGACAAAATCTGATGGCTTTAACTCATTATCCCCGTATAGATGGGCATAACGTTTCTTATGCCATGCCGTTAGACGTTCATCCAATTCATCAAGAGCTTGTTCCAGTGTTTCCCCTTGTTTCAGAGTGGCTTCTACGATTGCTGGCCGGGCATTCCCAAATTTAAAGTCACCTATTGTAAGACCGTGTGAAATTTTTGTTATATCAGGCATGATTATTTAAAATGAGCGGTTACAAAATTTATAAGATTAATATATTTACCTCTAATGTTATTTTTTAGATTATGCCATTTCTGGCGTTGCGGATAAATATCCATTTTCTTATCTCCTTTGGATAATCGAAATCGCCACGGCGCTACTTCTCTCATATCCACTTCTTTTTGAATACACCATTCCTGCAACAACTCCTTTGACCAATTCTGTTTATCTGCCCTATGCTCCTTGCTGGCTTCATTCATTGCCCGGAAGGCATCTCCTACGTCTCCCATAACGTTTATAGTTTAATTAGTTGATTGTGGTGGGGGAAGTGGCGTCCAATGGGTTGGGAATTTTCTATCAATATATAGATAATCGGACCATTTATTATTTCGATGCGAATAAGCTCCCGTGCTAACAACTCCATCCATGTAGCAAATGTTTACATCCTCCGAATGACTCCACCCTGGCCTATCTACTGGCAAGTAGATATTTACATCAACCCATATTTCAAGGTCTTCATATTTTTCTTTCGCGTCGATAAATGCGCTTTGCTTAAACTTCCATTCTGATTCACGATTAAATGAGCCATGATCAATCCATCCTTGGCATTCAGCTATTTTTTGTTCCAGCCATTCTATATATGATTGCTCTGTCATGGTTTAGGTGTTAGAGTGTTGAGAAAATTGGGCGCGTATATCTTCAATAGAAGTCAGGATACCATCAAATATTTTATACATAAGCTCCGGCTCCTGTTTTATGGGCTGATATACGAACACTTTCTTGCCAGCGCCTTTCATCCAGCCAGCTTCTGTATTCGCGGATCTTCCGCAAGGAAGTACTATAACGCAGGTGTCAGCCCATTTCATTGCATCAAAGTCAAATTTAAATCCAGCTTCGGCAACCGGGTGGGATAGAGCCTTCTTATACTGTTCGGAAGTCCAACTTATCCAATCCTGATCAATATCGCTCCATGCAAAACCATTATTCCCTTCCGTGGGGTTCCTGAAATCGTATACCTCATGTCCCATGCTTCTCAGGACTTCTACGACTGCTGGCTGAAATTCATTCCTCCAACTACTTGCTACGTAAATTTTCATTAAGTTTATTTTTAAAGTTCAGATTCGTGAAAGTCAGGCCATTGTTTTTCTTCTGGAAATTCAGGACCGGGACAATGATCTCTTTCCATGTTTTGAAGATGGGGGATTAGGCGGGTGCATTCTTTTGGATCAATGCAACCAGTATCCGGACAGTGAAGGCAAATATATATCATAGTACATTGGTATTTAAATGCCATGCAATCATGAAGGATATAACCTTTTCATTATTCCCTGTCTTGTTTACAATTTGACCTATAATAACCGGGTCTTCTTTTTTTCTTACCGCTGGCATGACTCCGATCCTATCAAATATTTTAAGTTTCATTGCCAATTGAGTGACATCCATAATTTCAGGTTTTGCCATTGTGATGGGAAATTCAAGAGTATCCCATTCAACGGGATAGCTTTCATTTAATACTTTCCCATCAGACAATTGCTGCCGATCTCTTTCTACAATGGGGAATGGATTTTGATATTCTCCTTCCCCTACAGGCAATTGATCGTGCTTTTGCTCATGATCTCCCCAGTAACTATTCGAATGACCCTTTGGTCTCCCTTTTCCTCTTTTACGAATGGCGAACATTTGGATAGGGAAGTTGGGTACGATATAAAATCCTTGTTCCAAAGCGCCCTTAACCTTTTGGTAATACTCTATTTTCTTTGCAGACTTTTGCCATAGAGCATATAGCGGCGCATGCTTCCACTTCATTTTTCTAGCTCTTTCATAAGACTGCCTCAATTCTTCGCAGTCTGCGGATTCGACCATTATTTTTTTATCGCACCATTGAATTAATTGGTTCTGAGCTACTATCATATCCTGCGGATGCGTTGCAGTTAATGCAAGATCGTCCACGGACGGCTGCACTATATCGATCTGGTTTCCTATGTCCATGATTATGTATTTATTATATTTTTTTGAAATAAGATTCCGGTACAATATCTGATGGAACTAATTTATAGTAAGGGTTCATGTTCATCCATCGTTCCATCTTATTATTTTCGCATTGATAATACAGCCCGGATAGTTGATGTAATACTGTATCTCCTTTCTTAATGAATTGCATGGCGGTTAATCGCTACAGTCATATTTATAATATATTTTGCATTCAGGACAGCTAACGGTGTTTTCGCTTCCTCTGTTATCATGCTGAACTGATATAGTCCTATGCTTTGCGTCTCTACATTTACCATACTCTGGATAATCAGCGGTTAAATACCCGAATGACTTTCTAAGTTTTTCGTCAGTGGCTACATTCCCATCTTTATCAAAATACACATGCCTCCATCCGTTTTGCCATCCTAAGAATTTATATCCATTCGATTGGTAATCATAATTGGCATCTTTCTTATGGAGTGCTTTCCAAGCCTGATCTTCTTCCCATTTTGCTTTCACAATATCAGCGCCTTGTCTAGCTTCTTCTTCTGATAGAATCGTTCCTTCGGAATGCAGGTCGGCTCCTTTTATTGCAGTTGTGGCCTTCTGTCCTGTTTTTGAATCCCAGATATAATAATAGTCAAAGTAAACCATGTCTTCCAGAAAATCCATTGGCTTGGATAATGAATCAGATAACTTCTGTACATCCGCTTTAGTCGGTTTCTTCCCGGTGGGATAGATCGGGAAAGGAAATTGATAATGGCTCCCAGTTATAATAAATTCCTCATGCTTGCCAGTATAATACACTTTGTAGAATTTATCCGGAGGATTTGGATAAAGGGATTCAATATATTGCTTACCTCTTCTACTTGCTTCGGATACTAAGGCATCCCATTTTTGTTGTAAGTTCATTAATTATTCTTTAGATGTTAATGATAAAAAAGGAGCAGGGGACCAACTATGTTACGTATCATACGGACAACCAATCCCCCGATAATCCATTCCGCCTTTCGGCACTCCTTTTCTTTTGAGGATTAGAATGTTTTGCAACCATGCCCGGACCGGAGTCGAACCGATGCCAGTTGGGGGCATGATCCCCGCCGCACACTCCCGGATACTACCGTTCTCCTATGTCCCTCAGTTATTTTATTCATTCTTTTGAAGTTAAATGCCAAGCATTACAGGAGCCACAGTAGTAATATCTTTTCTCCCGACGATACTTTTTACCACTATTAACCGCCATAGCTACAGCGATCTTTGCTCCTATCTTATCGAATTTCTTTTTCTTGCACATGACCTATTCAGTTGCAATGGATTTTTTACTTTTCTTTTCAAATGCCCGAGGCGTTGATTTTTCCCATTCACTGACATATTGATCCATCGCCGTAAGCATAGCCCCGTTAAGAGATCGGTTTCCCAACTTCGATGCGATACGAATTTTCCTTTTCATGTCCTGAGAAATATTCCTTACTGTAATTCTGTACTCTTTTGCCATAACATTATTTTGATGCTAAAGTACGCATTATTTTGAAGTCTCCAAATTTATTTTATTTATTCAAAAACATTTATATCTTTGTTCTCGCAGGTGTCGTAGAAAAGAGTTACTTCATTTTGGATATAAAGCCTCTTCTCGTTTGTTACCCTGCTTTTGGGACGGTAGCTAAATTGGTATAGCAGCACACTGTTAATGTGCAAGGTGATGGTTCGACCCCATCCTGGCCCGCAGAATAATCGATGATCGCTTTTTGAAACATTGTTGGACAGGGGTTCGAATCCCCTCACCTCCACAGACAGTCGTCATGGCTGTAGTATTGCCGATCTCCCTTGAGTAAGGAGATCATTTGGGGGTGCTTTTGGTTTTTGACAGCATTGTAGTATGGGAGCGGGAGAATATTCTAACAAATAAAAGACAAGGTTATAAACCTATTTGATCGCCAGTCTGTAAAGGCTGCCGCTTAAACGTAATTGCCCCCGACGAAATGGGGGCTTTTTATTACCTTTAACGAATTGGATAGCCGAATACCTTTGTCGCTACACTGATATAAAGCTATCCTTAATCCCTGATTGTCTCAAGGTCAGGGATTTTTTATTTACCTTAGATTTTATGGCTACTAAAAAAGAATGGCGTGGGTATAAAAGACAGCAACGATGGTCTAAAATGAGATGGGTAATCTACCGGGCTGATCTCACCAAATATTTCGGTGTAACTATCTGGCTCCCATAAAATCCCACTTTCCACCTGTTCGGAAATTCCGAACAACTCAAAATATCTCCCAGAATAACAAAAGTTAGGAGATATTAAATGTAAACCCTTTCCACCGTTTGCATTTGCTAAGCAATAGTCTGTTTAAGTCTCTCCCATCCATTTTAATTTCTCTCAAAAGATGTGATTTGGAATCATATGTTTTTATTAATTTACCAGACGCCTCATATTGAGAAATCTTAATCCCTTTCTCTTTATTTTTATGCAATCTTATAATCGGATAGTTGATTGATCCGTCTTCATTTACATAAGTAAATACATGCCCCATTGTTTGGATGTACCTACCCGAAAGGACACAAGATATATTCTTAGTTTCAGTTCCTGTTCTTTTAGCAGCATCTCGAATCGAATCAAAAATAAAAATAAAGACCCCGTTTAAATCGAACTGGGAAACTCTTTTCTGTGGAATGGATTTTATTATAGCCTTATCTTCATCCTCTTTTATAAGCTCTGAAATAGCTTTGCCTGTAGCCCTACTTCTCTGGGCTAAAACTTCCTCATAGGTGAATTTTAGCCCAATATTACTAAAAGCCGTTGGACACCTATTGAGCAATAATTCATTCCCCCAATACTGTTTAATATAAAAATCCTCGCGCTCTTTTATTAAGTCATGGTCTTCGACTATTTCAATTATTGAAAATTCAGCCACATTTATATACGGTAATAGTGCCTTTATTTTCTTGTTCTTTAATGTGCCGCTATCCATCCTAAATCTCCATCCATTCATTCTTGCTTTCAAATTTTTTGAAGATCCAATATAGAAATGGAGATTATCTAGCGTCATTTTATAAACTCCGGCAGGGGAATTATGGCAGCCAAGTTTAGGTTTAACCACTTTCATAACAATAAAAAAGGGCCTCAATGGTAGTAGCACCGAGACCCTTTTAGGAGTGAATAATTAGTCACGATTCGGCTACTACCTCGTATCGCGACCTCGCCAAAGATACAAAAAGATTTATTGTCTTTAACTGCCTTCCATCTCTCACCGGACGTATTCGAGCTGCCTGCCAGGCCATGGGCAAGTCAAAAGTATTTTCGATCACCTGAGAAAAGGATTTAGGTAACCTTCTTTTTTATCCGGGACTCCTATGCCCGATCCCGCCCAGCCTTTCGGAATAGCGTCTTCCTTGACCTATCTATTGATGGTCAGGCAGTTGTATGGGATGGGGACAAGATCCTGAATTCCAGCCTCGACCGGGGGTGATGGGCCATAGCTGCCCTATATTCTACGGAGCCCAGGCCCTCTGTGGGTTGATTACAGACCATTAGAGCCCATATCCCGGGAATCCAGCCTTACCCACGAACCCGGAGAGATCGAGGAAAGAAGCCGCCTCTATGAGCTATCCAGACCTATCCACGTCCTCCTAAGATGGACCCCCATATTATTCGAGCGGGTGCCGCCCTCGGGGCTTTCTTACCCTGGCGATCGGGTAGGGTCGAAAGGCGTTTGCCGATATCCAGGCGTTTTTTGTTTCTTTCTTACTGCTGGGATGATAGGATTGACGAGCAACTAATTGATTGATTGATAATGTAGGATGAGGAGAATGGGTCAGGGAATGGTCGGAGATTGTTGTTAGTGGTATGGGGGGATACAATGGGAGGGGATTGCGGGGTCTGGTTGAAAGAGGGGGGAGG
>Ga0137418_10006316_pt1 | contig 10899 bp, 9 predicted proteins | sample CZODoug3_1_2_16f_FD_122242 | JGI IMG/M metagenome (GOLD analysis project Ga0137418, IMG submission 122242) | Vadose zone soil fungal communities from Angelo Coast Range Reserve, California, USA - CZODoug3_1_2_16fungal (Hybrid Assembly) | ecosystem: Environmental > Terrestrial > Soil > Vadose... | reverse complement strand
GTGAAAGGAAACATTTCGTGAACTCTTCGTTTTCAGCGCTTCAGCGAATCGCGGCGGGCGCCGCAATCTTGGCCGGGGGCGCGTTGTGGGCTGCAGCGGCGCCGGGAGCAGATGCCGAGGACAAGAGCCTCGCCCAGCAGATCTTCGAGGCCATGGCGCAGGACCCCGGAGCGAAGCCGGGCTACCGGGTGGCTCATGCGAAGGGAATCGTGTGCGAGGGAACGTTCGTGCCATCGGCGGGCGCGGCGACGCTCTCCAAGGCCGCGCATTTCCAGAGTGGCTCCGTTCCGGTGACGGTCCGGTTTTCGGACGGCTCAGCCAACCCCTTCGTCCCGGACAACTCGGATAACGCCGGTCCTCGCGGAATGGCGGTTCGATTCACGCTGCCCGGCGGCGGACTGACCGACGTCGAAGGGCAGGCGCACAACGGCTTCGCCGTCGGCACGGGTGAAGAGTTTCTCGCGCTGGTGAAGGCGGCCGCGGCGACCGATCCAAGCCGGCCGCATCCGTGGCCGATCGAAGCGTTCCTCGGGGCGCATCCCCGCGCGCTGAAGTTCGTGCAGGGCACCGCCGTGATCCCTGCGAGCTTCGGCACCGCGGCGTACTTTTCCAACAACGCTTTCGTCTTCGTGAACAAGGATGGCGTGAAACAGGCCGGGCGTTACCAGTTCCTTCCCCTCGCCGCGCGGCGCGACCTGAGCGATGACGAGGCGAAGGCCATGTCGCCGAATTTCCTCTCCGAAGAGCTGAGGAGGCGCCTCGCGAACGGACCGGTCAAGTTCCGCCTGGTCGTGCAGCTTGCCAACGCCGGCGACCCGACCAACGATGCATCGCTCGTCTGGCCCGACGATCGCCGGACGATCGAGATGGGCACGATCAGCGTCACTTCGGTCGTCGCCGATAGCGACACCGCACAAAAGGCGCTGGTGTTCTTTCCGACGGCCTTGACAGACGGGATCGAGCTGTCCGATGACCCTTTGCCCGCCCTGCGAACAAGCGCCTATGCGCTCTCGTTCGCACGTCGCCAGCAAGCGAGCCAATGATGAGCACGCCCAGCAAGCAGATCATGGTTACGCGGCCCGGCGACGCAAGCGGGGGTCTCGCCCGCCTTTCCCAAAGGAGATCCACATGAAGCACCCCTTCGCATCCACGAACGATCCCGTATTGCGTCCCGTGAGGCGCGGATTTCTGCAAGCCTCGGGCCTGGTCCTCTCCGGGACCGCGATCGCGCTACTTGCCGGGCGCGAGGCGCTCGCCACAGAAGTGCAGGACGTGACCGCACTCCGGCGCGGGATCGACGCGACGCACCGTCGCTTCGAGGACATGTTCAACCGCGGCGACGCCGCGGGCGCCGCGCGGCAGCTCTACACGCGGGATGCCCGCATCCTGCCGCCAGGGGCCGAGACGGTGCAGGGCCGGGACAGGATCGCCGAGTACTGGGCCGCGGCCGCGGCCGCGCCGCAGACGGGCGTGCGGCGGGTGGAGCTGTCCACGCTCGATCTGCAGCCGCTGGGCGATGGGGCCTACGAGATCGGGCGCGCCACGCTGACGCTCGCGAGCGGCCAGCGGGTGACACCGAGGTACTTCGTGGTCTGGAAGCAGGAGGATGGCGCCTGGCGCCGGCGCGAGGACATCTGGAACATGGACACAGCCTGAGCACATCCAACACAAAAGGAGTTCAACATGAGCACTATTACGAAGCTGTCTATGACTATCGCGGCGTTGGCGCTGTCGGCGGCCACGGTGCCCACCCTGGCTCAGCCAACAGAACCGGTGAGGAACATCGTCCTCGTCCACGGTGCCTTCGCCGACGGTTCGAGCTGGTCCAAAGTGATTGCGATCCTGCAAGCGAAAGGCTTCAACGTCACCGCCGTGCAAAATCCCCTAACCTCGTTGGCCGATGACGTCGCGGCGACCAATCGCGCGCTTGCCCTGCAGAAAGGTCCGGTGATTCTGGTCGGCCATTCCTGGGCCGGCGCCGTGATCACCGAAGCGGGGGTGGACCCGAAAGTGGCCGGCCTCGTCTACGTAGCGGCCTTCGCCCCGGATGCGGATGAGGTGATCGGTGATCTCGGCAAGAACTATCCGCCGCAACCGACGTTCGCTGCCCCGATCGTCGACCCGCAGGGCTTCATGAGCCTGTCCACCGAAACGATGGTGAAGCATTTCGCCTGGGATCTGCCCCCGGCCGAGGCGCGGGTGGTGGCCGCGACGCAGACGCCGATTGCGACTTCGGCCTTCGGTGCGAAGGTGTCCGACGTCGCGTGGAAGACGAAGCCGTCGTGGTACATCGTCGCCAAGCAAGACCGGGCCATCGCGCCGGATGAAGAACGCTTCTTCGCAAAGCGCATGAAGGCAACGACGAAGGAACTGGACACGAGCCACGTGCCGATGCTTTCGAAGCCGAAGGAGGTGGCGGCGGTCATCATGGAAGCGGCGGCGAAGGCTGCGCACTGAACAGAACGTGCTGGTGTCGGTTAATGTCGGTTTGCCGCGTGATGTGGAATGGCAAGGCAGGGTGGTTCGTACCGCAATCTGGAAACACCCTGTCAGCGGCAGAGTCATGGCGCGCCGGCTCAACCTGGACGGCGATGGACAAGCTGACCTTCGTGGCCACGGTGGAGAGCAGCGCGCAGTCATGGTTTATCAGCTGGAGTCCTATCGACACTGGCAAACGTATCTTGGCCGCGACGACTTCGAGCCCGGCCAGTTTGGCGAAAACCTCACCGTCGATGGGTTGGCCGATGACCAGGTATGCATCGGTGATCGGTACCGGATCGGCGACGCGGTCTTCGAGGTAACTCAACCTCGCGTCACGTGCTATCGAGTCGGCATCCGGATGAAGGACCCCCGGATGCCGGCCATGCTGGTTTCGCAGCGGCGACCGGGCTTTTACTTGCGCGTCATTGAGGAAGGCGAGATCGGCGCAGGCGACGCCATCGAGAAGATCGCCGACGGGCCGGAGAGCGTCTCCGTGGCCGAAATCAGTGCGTTGCTCTACCTTCCTTCTCCTTCGCGTGATCGGCTCCAGCATGCCGCTCGCATCCCGGCGCTGAGTCCAGGCTGGAAGGGGTCCTTGGAAGCGCTGCTGGCGGCCGACGAAGTCGGTCAGCGCTCCGGGAATGCAGGACTTACGTCTTTTAGTGCTCCTCCCCCAGCCTGGCGTGGCTTCCGTCGCTTGAGGGTTGCGGCCGTGCGGTCCGAGTGCAAAGACGTGACCTCATTCCTTATGGAAGCGGAAGATCGCTCAGCGCTGCCGGCTTCGCTTCCCGGTCAGTTCGTCGTTTTAAGGCTTCACCCCATGTCGCCAAGCTATTCCCTATCGGGGCCTGCGGACGCCGGAACTTATCGGATCACGGTCAAGCGAACTCGGGGAAGGGCAAGCGACATTCTTGATAGCGTCCAGGCCGGCGCCATGCTGGACGTAAGTGCGCCTCGAGGCGAGTTCACGCTCACGACGGGAGCTCTTCCCGTCGTCCTGCTCAGCGCAGGCATCGGGATCACTCCGGTGCTCTCAATGCTCCACTCGCTTTCATCCGACCCGGCCAATCGCAACCGTGAGGTCTGGTGGCTCCATGGCGCACGCAATAGCGCTGAGCACGCGTTCGCCGGCGAGGCGCGAGATCTTCTTGCGAAGCTGCCCAACAGCCGCTCCTATGTGGCGTACAGCAGGCCAGGGGCGAATGATCGGGTAGGACTGAACTGCGACGCGTTCGGCCATCTTGACGTCGCTTCCTTGCAAAAGCTGGGCGTGCCGCAGCAGGCACACTTCTACTTGTGCGGACCCGCTGGATTCCTCGCTGATCTGACGGCCGCGCTCATGTCTTGGGGCGTCGCCAAACCTCGCATCCATAAAGAGGTCTTCGGACCCGAGAGCTCGGTCACGCCGGGAGTCGTGAGGACCACCGCCAGGGTGCCGCACCCTCCCATCGGCTCGGTGGGGTCTGGTCCCAGAATCTCTTTCAGTCGCACCGGCCTGACCGTGCCGTGGGACGGCCGATTTCGAAGCCTGCTGGAATTCGCCGAGGCCTGCGATGTTCCAGTGAAGTTTGCCTGTCGGACCGGTGTCTGTCACACCTGCGAGTGCGGCCTGGTGGACGGCACGCTTCGCTACGAACCGGAGCCCCTCATTGAGCCTGCTGCAGGCAATGCATTGATCTGCTGCTCGACACCTCAATCGGACATCGACCTGGATCTCTGATCAGGTCACCTTCGCATCCAATGTGATCTCGGCCTTCAGTACCTTGGACACCGGGCAATTCTTCTCTGCATCGCTCGCCATGCGAGCGAACGCGGCCTCATCCAGGTTCGGCACTTGCGCGCGCAAGGTCAGCGCCGACCGGCTGATGCGGAATCCCGCACCGTCCTGTTCGAGGGTGACCGCAGCCTCGGTACTGAGCTCGGTTGGCGTGTAGCCGGCCCTCTGCAGCTGAAAGGCGAGCGCCATCGTGAAGCATCCGGCATGCGCCGCTGCGATCAACTCTTCGGGATTGGTGCCCTTCTCGCTCTCGAAGCGGGTCTTGAAGGAATACGGCGTCTCGGCAAGCACACCGGAATCGGTGGAGAGCACGCCGCTGCCGTCGCGGCCGGTGCCGCGCCACACCGCCTTCGCCTTGCGAATCATGTCACGCCTCCGTGCGCGCCTGATCGCCGACGGGAAGCTTGCGAATGCGCTTGCCCGTCGCCGCGAAGATCGCATTGGTGAGCGCCGGCATCACGCACGAGGTGCCCGGTTCGCCGATGCCACCGGGCGCTTCCAGGTTCTTCACCAAGTCCACGCGGATCCGCGGCGTCTCGTTGATGCGCAGCACGCGGTAGTCGCCGAAGTTGGTCTGCTCGACGCGACCGTCCTTGATGGTGATCTGGCCATGGAGCGCGGCCGACAGGCCGAAGACGATGCCGCTCTCCATCTGCGCGCGAATGGTGTCGGGATTCACCTGGATGCCGCAATCGACCACGCACCATACGTGCGTCGGGTTGACTGTGCCATCCTTGTCGACGCTGACCTGAACGACTTGGGCGATGAAGCTGCCGAAGCCGATGCAGAGCGCAATGCCGCGGCCTTGGCCGGCCGGCAGCGGCTTGCCCCATCCGGATCGTTCCGCGACGCGCTGCAGGACGTTCTTCGAACGCGGGTTCTTGTCGAGCAAGGCCACGCGGTAGGCCAGTGGATCCCGCTTCGCGTGGGCCGCGAGCTCGTCGACGAAGCTCTCGACCGGGAATGTCCCGCGCGTCACTCCAACGCCACGCCACCATGAAGTCGGAATTCCCGGCGGTTCCTGCGCGACCCAGTCGACATGAATATCGCTGAACCCGTACGGCTGATTCGCCGAGGCGTCGACCGCATCGGGATCGACGCCGTCCTTGATCCATGGAGGGAAGTAGCGCGCGACGATCGAAGAGCCGGTGATGCGGTGCGACCACGCTACCGCCTTGCCTTGCGCGTCCACGCCCGCGCTCAAGCGGTCGTAGTAGTACGGGCGATACATGTCGTGCTGGATGTCTTCCTCGCGAGTCCAGATCACCTGGACGGGTCCCTGCACCTGCTGGGCGATCTGCACGGCCCGCACCGTGCCGTCGTACTCGAGGCGGCGGCCGAATCCGCCGCCCAGCAGATGATTGTGGATGCGGACCTGCTCCCGCGTCAGGCCGGTGAGCTTCATCACCGCAGCCTGCGTCATACCCGGGATCTGCGTGCCGACCCAGATGTCGCAACCTTCCTTCGTCAGGTGCACGGTGCAGTTCATCGGCTCCATCGCCGCGTGCGCAAGAAAGGGCTGCTCGTAGACGGCGTCGATCTTCTGCGCGGCCCGCGCAATAGCCGCGGCCGCATCGCCATCATGACGCGCGACCGCGCCGGGCTTTTCCGATGCGGCGGCAAGCTGGGCAACGATGTCGGCCGTGGAGACCTTCGCGTTCGGTCCCGCGTCCCACTGCGGAGCCGCGGCAGCGAGACCTTGCTTGGCCGCCCACGTGTGAATGGCTACCACTGCGACCGCGTCGTCGAGCCGTACAACCTGGCTCACGCCGGGTACCGCCTTCGCCTTCGCTTCATCGACGGAGACGAGCCTTCCACCGAAGGTCGGTGAAGCCGCCACCACCGCGAACTTCATTCCCGGGAGCCGCGTGTCGATGCCGAACTTCGCACTGCCGTTGACCTTGCCAGTGGTGTCGAGACGCCGGTGCGGTGTTCCGATCAACTTGAAGTCGGCCGGCTCCTTGAGTGCAACCTTCTCCGGCACCGGCAGCTTGGCGGCGGCATCGACCAGCTCGCCGTAGCCCAGCTTGCGGCCGGTGGGGGCGTGTACGACCACGCCCTTTTGCGCGCGACAGGTGGACGGAGCGACGTTCCAGCGCTGCGCGGCTGCCGTCACGAGCATGACCCGCGCCGTCGCGCCGGCGCGGCGCAGCGGGACGTACGTGCTGCGAATGGAAGTCGAACCGCCCGTCAGCTGAGCGCCGATGAGCGGATTCGCATAGACCTTGTCATCGGGAGGCGAGTGCTCGATCGCAACCTTGTCGACATCCACCTCGAGCTCTTCGGCGATCAGCATCGGCAGCGACGTGTAGGTCCCCTGACCCATCTCGATGACGGGCATGACGAACGTGACTTTGCCCGTGCGATCAATGCGCAGGAAGGCGTTCGGCGCGAACGGCGCATTGGTCGTGAGAGTGTCGCGTACCTCGCCGCGCGCGGGCAGGCCGAAGCCAAGCAGCAAACCGCCGCCGATGGCGCTGGTCGCGGTGAGAAAGTTGCGCCGCGAGGGTGAAGCCAGGTCTCGAGTGTTCACCTCACACCTCCGTGTCGGTGACGCCGGCGGCCTTCTTGATGGCCGCACGGATACGCGGATAGGTACCGCAACGGCAGATGTTGCCGGCCATGGCATTGTCGATGTCCGCATCGCTCGGCCTGGCCGTCGCGGCGAGCAGTGCGCTTGCCGACATGACCTGGCCCGATTGGCAGTACCCGCACTGCGGCACGTCCAGCGCCTGCCAAGCCGCCTGGACTTTCTTACCCGCGGGCGTGGCTCCGATGGCCTCGATGGTGGTGATCCGCCTGCCGGCCGCCGCGGACACCGGGGTGATGCAGGACCGTACCGGCTGCCCGTCGATGTGAATCGTGCAGGCGCCGCACAGGCCCGCGCCGCAGCCGAATTTCGTGCCGGTCATGTTCAGCACGTCGCGCAGCGTCCACAGCAACGGCGTGTCGTCGGCGATATCGAGGTTGCGGGGCTTTCCGTTGACGTTGAGCGTGATCATGGCGTTCTCCACTGCCCGGGATCGGGGCTCTATCACACCGCATGCGCGACCGGGAATCTATTAGACGATGGTGTCGGTCTATGGCAACTGACATCGAATCGCGACAAGTGCAGTGACTAACACCGATCAGTAACCGTCGACATCGACCACGGCTTGCGCAAAGGCTTGCGGGGCTTCCTGAGGCAGATTGTGCCCGATGCCGCCCGTGATAGTGCGGTGCGAGTACTTGCCGGAGAACTTCTTCGCATACGAAGCGGGCTCCGGATGCGGGGCACCCACTGAGTTCGATCTATCAGACGATGGTATCGATCGATACTGGTCACGTCGATCATCGATCGCCGCTCGTCGACCGCCTGATTCGAAAGTATCGGCCGATACCATCGTCCAATAGGCTCACCTCCACGCTTGCGGTGTAATCGAGAACGTACTGTGCTCGAAACCCCTAGAAACGAGGTCCCATGGCAATGAAGCCGAGTTACTTCCAGCGCGCGGCATCTGGCGCGCGGCGAAACTTCCTCCAGACGAGCGCAGGCCTTGCTGCCGCGGCGCTGGTACCGGTGCCGCTCGCAACCGCAGAAGTTGCATCGCGACGTTCCGAAGGAGCTCACTCAACGCAACGATCCAACCGCAACGGAGACCATTCCATGAACACGATCACGACTAAGGACGGTACTCACATTTATTACAAGGACTGGGGCAAGGGACAGCCCGTGGTGTTCAGCCACGGCTGGCCACTTTCCGCAGACGCGTTCGAGGACCAGATGTTCTTCCTGGCTTCGCACGGCTATCGCTGCATCGCGCACGACCGCCGCGGCCACGGCCGCTCGAGCCAGCCATGGAACGGCAATGACATGGACACCTACGCCGACGACCTCGCGGCGTTGGTCAACGCGCTCGACCTCAAAAACGCGGTTCACGTCGGCCATTCCACCGGTGGCGGTGAAGTCGCCCGCTACATCGCGCGCCATGGCACCAAGCGCGTGGCGAAGGCCGTGCTGATCGGAGCCGTCCCGCCGCTGATGCTAAAGACCGGGGCCAATCCAGGCGGCTTGCCGATCGATGTGTTCGACGGAATCCGCAATGGAGTCCTTGCCGACCGCTCGCAGTTCTTCAAAGACCTGACACTACCGTTCTATGGCTACAACCGGTCCGGCGCCAAGGTCTCCGAAGGCGTACGCGAGCAGTTCTGGCTGCAGGGGATGATGGCCGGGATGCCTGCCTCTTACTTCTGCGTCAAGGCGTTTTCGGAGACGGATCAAACCGAGGACCTGAGAAAGATGAACGTACCGACACTGATCCTGCATGGCGACGACGACCAAATCGTGCCGATCGCGGACTCGGCATTGTTGTCCGCCAAGCTCGTGAAGGGCGCCATCTTAAAGGTCTACAAGGGCGCGCCCCACGGGATGTGCACGACACACAAGGATCAGGTCAACGAGGATCTTCTCACGTTCCTCAAGGGCGAAGGGCCGCGCGTCTAGGCTCAATCCGTTGGCCGAAAGAGCACCGTGAGCTTCGTCGATGAATCCCTGGTCAACGAACTCAAGGCGATCGCAACAGGGCGCTCCGGGACTGTCACGAGTCACTCACCCCCCGCGAATTAGACGATGGTGTCGGTGTCGCCAACCGATACCAACGTATCGACCGACACTATCGTTCAATAGATTCGCCTCCACGCATCTGGTCTGATCGCTTCCATATATCGCGTCCGACTGAATCGGATATGCGCAACCACAGTTTTCAACAAGGAATCCACCTTGACTCACCTCGAAAAAGAGCCGTACACCGCCAGAGCCCGCGCCACCGGTGGCCGGAACGACGCGCCCACCCGTGTAAGTGAGGAGGATGCGATGGCGGTCGATACGGAAGTAAGCGATCAACTAGAGACCGCCACGCGTATGAGCAAGGCTGCCAACCCGGTGCTCGCGATCCTGAATGGCCTGCTCGGTGCAACGTGGCGCGCTTACGCGCAGCATCAGACCCATGTCGCTCTCATCGAAGCATGGGGTCTCAAAGGTCTTGCCGGCCAGATGCGAGCGCGGACGGCGGATGAGCCGGTTACGATTCATGCTCTGCTGAATCGCCTCGGCGATCTCCACGGCGCACCCGCGTTCACTATCGAGGCGCCAACCATCGGCGCCACAGTCCGCGAGGTACTCGACAACGACATGGCGCTGCAGCGCCATACGCGGCCCCTGCTCAACGCGGCGGCGGAGGCAGCGGCGGCCGCTCACGATGCCACCAGCCGCAATCTCATCGAGCAGATTCTCGCAGACGAGGAGCAGCATCTCAGCTGGCTCGAAACCGAGATTGAGCTTTGCGCCAGGCTGGGAGATGCCCTTTATGCCGCGAGCCGCCTTCAGGCGGTGACGACATGAGCAAGCGCATTGTGCTGACGCGGCGATCGCCGGCGTACTGGCGCGTCACGTTGAATCACCCGCCCCTCAACATCTTCGGCCCGGAAACCATTCCGCAACTCGACGAAGTCATCACGGCGCTGGAAGCCGACGAGCACCTCAAAGTGGTCGTCTTCGACAGCGCGGTCGAGGGGTTCTTCATGACGCACTACGACTTCCTGGCGCGACCCGAGGACACGACCCGCCTGCCGACGGGGCCGCTCGGGCTGGGGCCTCAGAACGACATGCTGGTACGGCTGAGCCGGGCCCCGGTCGTGTCGATCGCGTCGATCCGCGGGCGCGCCACCGGTGTCGGAAGCGAGCTGGCCCTGGCCTGCGACATGCGCTTCGCCAGCCGCGAAAAGGCCATCCTGTCGCACTTCGAGGTCGGCGCGGGGGTCGTGCCCGGCGGCGGCCCCATGGCGCGGCTGCCGCGTCTGATGGGACGAGGCCGCGCGCTGGAAGTGCTTCTGGGAGCCGACGATATCCCGGGCGACCTGGCCGAGCGCTACGGTTACGTCAACCGCTCATTCCCGGATGCGGAGCTCGACGCGTTCGTCGAGTCGCTCGCCACCCGCATCGCATCGTTCGACAAGCAGGCGCTCAGCGAGACCAAGCGCTTCGCCGACGTGGCGAGCCTGCCGCCCGACTTCGAAATCGCGCCGGAGTGGGACGTGTGCCTCGCCTCGATCGGACGACCGGCCGCGCAACAGAGGATCAAGCTGCTGATCGAACGCGGTCTTCACAAACCGGGAGACGTGGAGAGCCGGCTTGGCTTCCACGTGGGCCGGCTTGGCGTTGCCGATTCATGAGAGTTGGTGCGTGCGTCCCCCCACCCTGAGGAGCCGAGCATGTCCGCAACCGTTTCGTCCACGTTCTCCCGCCGCTTCCGCCGAGTCGCGGCCGGCCTCGCCGCCAGCCTGGCGCTGGGCGCCCTGTCGGCGCACGCCGCGCCCACGCCCTTCCCGGCCGACTTCCGCAGCTCGCAGGTGGTGAACGCCGACGCGACGATCAACGTCCGCGTCGGCGGCCACGGGCCCGCGGTCGTGCTGATCCACGGCTTCGGCGACACCGGCGACATGTGGTCGCCGATGGCCGCCGAGCTCGCGAAGGACCACACCGTCGTCGTGCCCGACCTGCGCGGCATGGGCCTGTCCTCGCACCCCGCCGGCGGCTACGACAAGTGGACGCAGGCCGGCGACATCCGCGCCGTCCTCGACAAGCTCGGCATCGACCGCGCCGA
>Ga0137418_10006315_pt1 | contig 10902 bp, 10 predicted proteins | sample CZODoug3_1_2_16f_FD_122242 | JGI IMG/M metagenome (GOLD analysis project Ga0137418, IMG submission 122242) | Vadose zone soil fungal communities from Angelo Coast Range Reserve, California, USA - CZODoug3_1_2_16fungal (Hybrid Assembly) | ecosystem: Environmental > Terrestrial > Soil > Vadose... | reverse complement strand
GGCGCCGGCACTTTTCCCGAAACGTGGCTCAGCAATCCCGCGATCGTCATCACCGTCTCGTCGGAATTTTCCCCGAAGTGGATCCCCAGCAACTCTTCCACGTCTTCAATCGTCATGCTGCCGCGCAGCACCAGGCTGCCGTCCGCCTCGCGCACCGCGTCCGGCGATGGCTTCATTTCATCGGCGCGTTTTTCTCCCACAATCTCTTCCAGCAAATCCTCTACCGTGGCAATGCCCGCCACCGACCCATATTCATCAATCACCACCGCCATAGACTGCCCCTTCTGCCGCATCTCCTTCAACATCTCCGAGCCCAGCTTCGTCTCCGGCACAAACAGCACCGCGCGAATCAATTCCTTCACCTTGCGTTTCGGCAAATCCGTATCCGCAATCTGCAACAGGTCCTGCGCGTGCACCACCCCCCAAATATCGTCCAGCGATTTCCCATACACCGGCATCTTCGCGAATTTCGTCTCCACAAATCGCGCGTGCATCTCTTCCAGCGTCGCCTCCGCCTGCATCGCCACCACATCCGGCCGCGGCGTCATCACTTCGCGCACCCGCTTGTCGCTGAACTCCACCACCTGCTCGATCAGGTCTGCTTGTGAAGGCTCAATGATGCCTTCCTCTTCCGCCGCTTCCACCAGCGCCTCAATTCCCTCTTCCGCGCGCTGCCCCTGGGTGCGTTCCGCATCCTGCTCCGAAATTCGCGCCAGCGATTCCGCACCCTCCAGAAAAACACGGACCGGCCAGACCAGCGCCATCGCCAACCGGATCAGCGGGAGCAAAGGTTTCAGCCACCGCCCCTCCGTCCGGTAAAGCAGCATGTCCGGAACGAAGTGCATTGCAATCACCACTTCCAGCGAAAGAAATACCAGAAACTGCACGCCCGCTTCCCATCGGTTGGGCACCAGATACACCACGGCGCGCGTTGTCTCCAACACCACAAACGCCAGCCAGAAATGCCCCAGGATGCGGAACGTCCGCCCCCCGCTCCTTCTATTAATTTTCAGTTTGGGTTCAATTTCCGCTTCGAATATTTCCAGGTGTTCGTGCACCCGGCCCGTGGTCATCCGCCCCAATTCGCGATAGATCAGGGTGATGTAAGAAAAAATGGGCAGCCCCAGTGCCAACACCAGGACGCTGCCGACAAATGTCCAGGTTTCCCAGAGTTGTGGCATTACGCGATTCCCAGTTTCCGCCGCAGTCGCATCTCGATGCGTTCCATCTCGCCGCGGTCGGTTTCATGATCGTATCCCAAAAGGTGCAGGACGCCATGCAGAATCAACACTTTCAGCTCCTCTGGTAACTGCCGCCCAAGCGATTTTGCATTTCGCCGCGCCACCTTCGGCGAAATCGCGATGTCCCCCAGGAATCCGCCGCGCGCTTTCCGCACCTGCTGCCGCAGTGTTCCAGGTTTCGCAGAATCCGCCGCCACGGGAAACGACAGCACATCCGTCGGCCCCTTTTTCTTCCGATACCTCCCATTCAGCCGCGCCATCTCCGCATCGCCAATCAAGCGCACCGCCACACACTCGGGTCCCAGCCCGATCTCCCCCTCAACATTTTTCAGGAACTCTTCCAGCGGCCTAAGCTGCACCCGAACCACCCGCTGCCGATTCTCAATCGCCACATGTGGCACAGGCACTCTTGCCTGTGCTCTTCTCTTCCTTCTTCTCCGCGCCCTCTGTGTCTCTGCGTTCAGATCTCTTCTCTTTCTCCGTGTACTCTGTGCTCTTCCTCTGTGACCTCTGTGTGAACTCTTCCTCTTCCCGATTTTCAAAACTACTCCGCCGTCTCCAATTTCACCGACTCCTTAACCGCCACCCCGGCAGCCTTCCCCCCGCGCTGCGGATGCCCCGCATCATGCTCCTCATACGCCCGGATAATCTGCTGCACCAAATTGTGCCGCACCACGTCTTTCTCGCCAAACTGCACCGTGCTGATTCCCGGAATTCGCCCGCAAATTTCCATGGACTCGATCAACCCGCTCTTCTTCCCGCTCGGCAAGTCAATCTGCGTGATGTCCCCGGTAATCACGGCCTTCGAATTGAATCCCAGCCGCGTCAAAAACATCTTCATCTGCTCGCTGGTGGTGTTCTGCGCTTCGTCCAGAATCACGAACGAATCATTCAGCGTCCGCCCGCGCATAAACGCCAGTGGCGCAACCTCGATGATTCCCTTCTCCAGGAACCGCTCCAATTTGTCCGCGTCCAGCATGTCATACAGCGCGTCATACAGCGGCCGCATGTACGGATCAATCTTCTGCTGCAGCGTCCCCGGCAGAAATCCCAATCGCTCCCCCGCCTCCACCGCCGGCCGCGCCAAAATAATCCGGTTCATCTGCTTGGTCAGCAGCGCGCTCACCGCCATCGCCACCGCCAAATAAGTTTTTCCCGTGCCCCCGGGGCCAATCCCGAACGTCATATCGTGCGATTCAATCTCTTCCATGTACTTCCGCTGCGTCGCCGTCTTCGGCGTAACCACTTTCTTTCCGAACGAACGCGTCCGCCCGTGCTCAAACATCCCCCGCGGCGATTCGTGCGGCTCTTCCGTCGCCACGCGCAGCAGAGACTTCACCTCCGCGCTCGATAGCTCCCGCCCATGCCGTGTCAGGTGGTTGTACTCCTCCACAATCCGCACCGCCTGATCCACGCCTTCCTGTTCGCCTTCCACCGTCAGCCGCGTGTCGTGCAGATGTGTCCGCACACGCAGGTAGTCCTCTAAGGAACGGATGTTCTCGTCCAAAGTGCCAAAGAAGGGTTCAATTTTTCCGGTAATGTGTATGGTGCGCTTCATCCACTTGGAGGGTACTTCCGCCGAACGTAACGGGTGGCCGATGGCATTCCTCCTGCAAATTTCCGGCTGCGTCTAAGCCCGAACACGGAGAAACTACAAACAACCTAACCCACCGCTGCCCAAAGTTCAAGTTACACCGTTGTAAATTTCCGCCACTCTCTCCGCGCCTCTTCTCTGCGCCCTCTGTGTCTCTGCGTTCAGCTCTCTTTTCTTTCCATCTCTCCACTCACACTGCTAGCCCTAAGCGCACTTCGCGAACGACGCTTCGCCGTAATCCGGCCTCTCTCTTGAACTCTTAAACTCTTGAACTCCTGAACCTTCTAACTCTCAACTTCTTACTCCGCAACCACCTGTCCCTATTAGCGTTCGAATTACCTGTCCTTTAGTACCTGCGTCCTATGGACGCAAACTTCGGATTTCGCAAAACTTCACTTACGCTCGAACGAAAAGTTTCTTGTTTGTTCTCTGAGGGAGGTTCGGCAATGTCTCTGTCTGCAAAACACCTGATGTTCGGCGCGGCCCTGGTTCTTTCAGGTTCTCCGCTCTTCGCCGCGGAAACGGCGGCCAACGCAGTCGTTGCCGCCTCGCCCCGCGCCTACGTGAACTGCCCCGGCATCTCCAATGTCCCTATGACAGCCGACCCGGAGCAGGCTCTGCCTTTGCGCCAGACGGCCATCCTGGCTTGCGGCCAGCAGGTCGCCGTGCTCGCGGATAACGAAGGCTACACCACGCAGATCCGCACCTCGGATGGAAAAGTGGGTTACGTCGCGCGCATGTATCTCACCACCGCGGCGCCAGCCTCGCAGCCGGAACTCGAGAATCCAGCACCAGCCTCCAACGCCATGCCCGTAAACGGCATCGTACGCTGGACCGCCGGCGCCCAGGGCTGCGACCAGTTCACCAGCCCCGGCCGCAAAGTGGAATCCGCCACCGCCAACGGCCTCACCGTCCAAGTCTCCTTGCAAGACACCGGCTGGAAACTCCATGCCAGCGTCGCGGTTTCGAACGGCAGCGGCTCTCAGATCTTCGTGCTTCCCGCGCTCGTCACACTCGACGAACTGACCCCGAAGCTGCGCAACCTGCGCCAGGAAAATCCCGCGAAGCTGGCCCGCAACGAAGCCAATCACCAGCTTATGCACAGCGAATCCATTGCCGTTCCTCCGCCCAGCGCAATCGTTCTCCGCTCGCGCTCTGCCGCGCATGTTTCCGCTGTGGCCTACCGCGTCACGTCCGTTGACGACTACCTCGGCTACAACGACGAATCGGCTTCGGTCCGCGACCTGGCTCTGAAAGCCGCCAAACTTGCACCTGGCCAAAAAACCAAAGGTGAGCTCTGGTTCGCACGCGATTCGAACGCCTATGAACTCTCCCTGCGCATTTCCGTCGGCGACCTCGTCTTCGACTTCCCCTTTTCCTTCGAATAAAAAATCACCCCCAGACAAGCAAAGGCCCGGCGCGTCCCCACGCCGGGCCTTTGTTCTTTCCTCTGCTCAATTCTTCTCTACATTTGGGTGCCCCACACGCCGCAGTTGCGTGTGGGGGTTTTGCCCAACACAATCCCAAATTTGTAGGGGCCGGGCTCGCCCGGCCCTCCGACTTGCAACCAACCAAACCTTTGTCATCTTGAGGACATCCGACAAGGATGTCCGAAGGATCTCAACTTTACCGCCAGCCCAAAACTATAGGCGCGTTAGGTTCCTTTCTCCCCTTCAGTCCGCCGGCACAGCCCGGCTCTTCGCCCAATTCCGAGGCGCGTCACCCGCCGATTGACGCTTCGGCTTTCCCCATACGCCAGTAGGCCAAGTTCAGAAGCAGAAGAACCCAAACGGGGTAAAGAGAGAGAAGCTGTGGGGCGAGTCCCACGTTGCCGATTCCGCTCGCAGCAGCGACGCTCATCACGACGCGATGAGCCCATTCGCTCTTGGATGTCACCAGCATAACGTCAAGAATCGCGCCCGCGACCCAGTAAACTAACTGAGAGCCAAAAAGTAAGTTGCAGAGTCGGAGTCCACTACGGGTGGTCCGCCATAAGAAGAAGCCTGAGAGCAAAGTGAGCGACACAAACACAAAGCCTATGCATACGATGACCCAGTATGCATACGCCTCGTAGGGCCTAGCGACAGTGAATTGATAGGTTCGATAAAATCTAATCAAACTGTCGATTTGTAAGAACAGTCCCATCGCCCCCATTACGATATTGGCGAGAGCGATGGTGCGAATGGTTATTTTCGGCCAAATGGTCATGGATGCCTAATCCGCCGGAACGGCGCGGCTCTTCGCCCAGCCGCGTATCGCGGTGATCTCTTCCGCTCTCGTAACACTCAACGGTTGCGTAGCCTGAATCTCCGCCAGCAAAATCTCCGTAGACAGCTGCTCCTTCTGGCTGAACGCCGAATACAATCCCGCCGCGATCACCTGCTCAATCTCCGCCCCCGAAAATCCGTCGCTAGCTCCAGCAAGTTTCCCCAAATCAAATCCCGCCGCGTCTCTCCCGCGTTTCCGAATGTGCAAAGCAAACAGCGCCGTGCGTGACGCTACTCCCGGCAAATCCACGAAAAAGATCTCGTCAAATCTTCCCTTCCGCAGCATTTCCGGCGGCAGAATCGTGATGTTGTTGGACGTCGCCGCCAAAAACACCCCGCTCTCCCTGTCCTGCATCCACGTCAGCAGCGTAGCCAGCAGCCGCTGCGACAACCCCGCATCCGCATCGCCGCTCGAACCTGCCGACGCAAACGCCTTCTCAATTTCATCAATCCACAACACCACTGGCGAAATTTTCTGTGCCACGTCCAGCGCCTTCTTCAGCCGCTTCTCGCTTTCTCCCACAAACTTGTCATAAAGCGCACCAGCATCCAGCCGCGCCAGCTCGTACCCCCACTCTCCCGCAATCGCCTTCGCCGCCAGGCTCTTCCCGCAACCTTGCACGCCGGTAATCAGCACTCCCTTTGGCGGCACCAGCCCAAACCGCTGCCCCTCTGGCGTCAGCGCGCTTTTCCGTTTCCCGATCCACTCGCGCAATCTCTGCAGCCCGGCCACATCCGCGAACGACGCATCGCGCTTGATCGTTTCCAGCAAGCCGCCCGTGTGCATTGCCTGCCGCTTCGCTTCCAGCACATCGTCAAGCAGCCCTGCATCCGCTTTCCGCCGCGCCAGCACAGACTGGCGCAAAACTCGCATCGCGTCGTCTTCCGAAAGCCCCGCCAGATTCTTCGCCAATTGCCCCACGCCAACCGCGTCCAGCGAAGTCGCAATCCCCTGCGTGCGATTCAGCTCCGCCAGCGTAGCCTTCACCCCGCCAACCAATTCCTCCACCGAAGGCAGCCCCAACTGAAACGCCACCACATCCGCCTCCAACTCCGGCGGCAATTGAATCGCTGCGCCAAGCAGCACAATCGAGCGCCGCGCCGTCCGAAATCCATCCGCCAAATCCCGCATGCGCCGGCTGATCCGGTCGTTGTCGCAATACCGGCAAAAATCCTTCAACAGGAATATCCCGTCGCCCTGAATCGACGCGATAGTCGTCAGGGCCTGCTCCGGCTGATCGGAGTTGTACAAAGCCGCTCCTCCGAATCGCCCTAAGCCCGTGGTGACGCTCCACACATAAAGCGGAATCCCCAGTTCCTCTGCCACCCGCTCCAGCAACCCCGAAAGCCGCAGCTCCTCGCTCGTCTCCACGGTCACAATCGGATTGCGCGAATTGACCATCAACACCAATTCCTCGCGTTTCGCGCCCAGGGCAGCCCCCGCAAATCCAGCATTTGGCGCCGCTGGAACTGGAAAGGGCCTCACCGGTGGTTTTACTTCGTTTGACAAAGCAGTAGGCCTCGCCTCAAACTATTAGTTTGAATTAAATGCTTAAGGAGCAATAGATGGCTCAAGGTCAGGCTACCAAAATAAAGAAGAAGAAAAAGTCCGTTTTAAAGCGCGCGGCACAATCTCGCCAACGCGCCGAAGTCAACCGTGCCAACCGCACGCGCGTTCGCACCGCCATGCGCCGTCTCCGCACCGCCATTACCGCCGGCGACGTCACCGCGGCAACCAATCTTCTGAATCCCACGCTTTCCGCGATCGATCAGGCCATCACCAAGGGCGTTCTCCACGAGAACACCGCCAACCGCTACAAATCGCGCCTATCCCTCGCCTTCAACCAGGTAAAAGCCAAGGCCGCCAAGTAGCCTCGTGGCACAGGCACTCCTGCCTGTGTTCTTCGCGGTTCGTATCATTTTCGGCGGGCAACGCACTTCGTTGCTCGCCTTTTTCTTTCTGTCGCCTAATTTCCCGGCTACGGGCCATAATGGTTCGCATACCACATTGGCTCTTCCATCGCGTGCCTGCACTGGTGGATGCTAATGCTCGTCCAGCGAGTCCTTTGCTTTCTCTTTAGGAGGCCGGGACTTCAGTCCCGGCGAAAGCCACAGAACGGCAACGGGCTTTAGCCCCTGAAGCTTCTGGACTTCATTTGGAATACTCCGGCTCTTGGACCCGAGGTCAACCATGATCGCCACCATTTCCCTCACCCGCACCCCGCAATCCCGCCTCACCGAAGATCTCCGCGAAAACTCCCCCTTCGGCACCAACTACAGCGACCACATGTTCGTCGCCGACTACGCCGACGGCAAATGGCAAGACCCGCGCATCATCCCCTTCGGCCCGATGGAACTCTCCCCGGCAACCACCGCGTTGCACTACGGCCAGTCCCTCTTCGAAGGCTTCAAAGCCCACCGCACCGCCGACGGCCGCGTAGCCCTTTTCCGCCCCATGGCCAACCACGCCCGCCTGAATCGCACCGCCGCGCGCCTCGCCATGCCCGAAATTCCCGAGGAAATTTTCCGCGAAGGCCTGCTCGAACTAATCCGCGTGGATCAGGAGTGGACACCGCGTCGCGAAGGCGGCTCTCTCTACGTCCGCCCCGTTTATTTCGGCACCGACGACAGCCTGATGGTGCGCCCCGCCACCCGCTATCGTTTCGTGATCATCACTTCCCCAGGCGGCCCCTATTTCGCCCAACCCATCCGCCTCCTCGCCGAAGAAACCTACGTCCGCGCCTTCCCCGGCGGCACGGGCGACGCAAAAACCGCCGGCAATTACGGCGGAGGCCTACTCGCCGCAAAACTCGCCCAAGCCCAGGGCTATCACAACGTGATGTGGCTCGACGGCAAAGATCGCCGCTTCATCGAAGAATCCGGCGTAATGAACATCATGTTCAACATCAACGGCACCGCCATCACTCCCGCCCTCTCCGGCACAATTCTCCCCGGCGTAACCCGCGACTCCGTGCTCACGCTCTTGCGCGAAATGAAAATCAAGCTCGAAGAGCGCCCCGTCTCCCTCGACGAAGTCCTCGCCGCCCATTCCAACGCCACTCTCCTCGAAGCCTTCGGCATAGGCACCGCCGCCATAATCGCCCCAATCGCCGCCATCGGCCACCACGGCAAAGACCACGAAATCCCCACCGGCTCCACGACGGGCTTAGCCCACAAACTCAAGCACACCCTTACCGCCATCCAAACCGGCCAAGCCCCCGACACCCACAACTGGCTCCTCCACATCTAATCGTTTTCCGTCCGTACTCTCGATTCCTTTGTAGGGGCGGAGCTCGCTCCGCCCTCTTGGGTTCCTCTTCTCTTCGTAAGCCCCGCCTTCCGAGGCGGGCCGCTCTTGGCCCTTCGTAGCGGCCACCTTCAGTGCTTGCCCTGACGAAGGAAGGGTGGCCCAGCTTTTCCTACTGCACCGCCCCGCGCACCACCTCAACCCAAAAAATAAACGCTGTCATTCTTCGGGCATCCGACGAGGATGCCCGAAGAACCTCAAAGTCAACACCTTGCGCGTGATATTGTTCAAGGACAGTTTTCGCAGGGAGTACGGCTTATCCCCGGCCCGCCTGCTCCACTAACTACCGCTTGGCGGGAGAAATCGATACCTAGATACGAAATCATCATCTATTGGAGTCAGGCTGACGAAGCGTTTATCGCGGAAGTCCCCGAACTTCCCGGCTGCGCCGCTGACGGAAAAACCTACAAGGAAGCTCTCGCCAACGTAGAACTCATCATTCAGGAATGGCTCGAAACCGCCAAAGAACTCGGTCGCCCCATCCCCGCCCCGCGCAGCCGCCTCGCCTTCGCCTAATCGTTCCAACGTTCGAAAGACCCCTCCCTGCAGTAGTGTCTTAGCTCACTCGATGGAACCTCCCGCAACTTATTACTTCCTATATAATTCTGAAAATGCCCTCCTGCTCTTGAACGACAAAGGAAGGTGATTAGTGATCTGCCAAAACTGCGGACTGCCTCGCGAAGACGAGCACGGTAAATGTTGGAACTGCAAGGCGGACTATCACGGACACGTTCCTCCGAAACGTGCAGTCCAGCCACGCGAGCTGATGGCTAAAATCGCTAAACATCGCTGCCCGCACGGAATTCTCAAGCATCGGCCATGCATGAAATGCGAGCTCTCGGACGAAGACCGCGAGACTTATAGGCGGCACCTTCTCGTGGAGCTTCAAGCCGTGTACGTCAATTCTCTTGGGGCGCGCAGCAAGTCCGAAGGTTGGAAAGCCGCCGAGATGCTCCTTGGGAACATTGACGCAAGTGAGGCTCAAAGGAACAAATAACGATTACACTCATGCTGCAGTCACGAGGTCTTGAACAACTCAATGTTTCCGCAATAGTCGCAGGTGAGAAAGCGAGCATAAAGCGCCCCTTCGTGCCGCCATGATCCAGGTCCGGCACTGACAGATATGGGCAACCCTAGCGCTCCGGAGGCCTGGTAAAAGCCCTTACCACATACGCGACACGGTCTGGGTACACCATCTCGAACCATTTGGCCGCCACGCTGAATTATACCTAGACCCTCGTCAACCCAACCCAGTAGTTCTCCGGCTCGCGGAAGGCACTTCTCGGGTGTCTCATGGAGGCACTTATCTAGAATGGCGTTTATCATGTACATTTTCGGATCATTCCGAAATTTCACAGTCAGGTCGAATTCGGGTCTGTTGTACCACTCACGGACTAGCTTGAGGCGTCCCGCGACCATGCACCATAGCAGTTTCCCCAACATATATACGTCGAAGTTGCCGCTTACTTCTTCCAGGCGTTCCTCCGTTTCTGCCCACGGTGGCATGTAATCACGCGGGCCAACACTCTCATTCAAAAACGTGATGCGCTCCGGCAGGTTTGGCAGAAAGGCGATTCCAAAATCGCCGAGGATCAGGCCTCCATCATTCCCGATGAAAACATTCGCCGGCTTTATATCACGGTGAAAAATGTTGTCTTTGTGGAGTGCGGCCACAGTTTCGACCAATGGACGGAAAGCGCTTAATGCAAGAAGCGGATTCCCGTGATACTTGAGCGCGTGGTCTTCTAATGTTCTTCCTGGGAAATATTCCGTGACAATCCATCGCTCAGATTCATTTGCATCCAAAAGTCGTGGCAATCCACGCCTGTTTTGGGCGAGTACTGTAATCTCGATCCGTAGCCGACTTAGTGCTTGTTGCTCGGCATCTGCTCCTGCCGCACGCGGATTATAGATTTTCAAAGCCCCAAGTTCTGACGGCTGTTCTTCACGCCCATACCCCAGGGTAGCTTCAGTGAATTGCTGTGCTCTAATATCATTAAATCCTTGTCCCGATAGTTCCATAAGCTTATCCAAGTGCTTCTTGCGCTCTGCAATTCGCACGGAATTACGGACTAAGAAGACCTCGCTTTGCCCGCCCTTCCCTAGGGGTTTAACCTCCTCCCAGCCCTTGCTTCCGCGCCAGTGCCGTACCTCCATGCTTCCCTCCCGCTAGAACGGCCTCCCGGCTCCTGATGAAGAACGGCGAGCATGGCGGAAGCGTCCAGCACAACCTTACTCCTCACGCGCGGCTTCGCGGCGTTCGGCAATCAATTCGTCCACCAGAGACGTGCCCGGCTTCACATGCTCACGCACTAACCGCTGCGCATGTGCAATATTGCGCTTCGCGGTGTTTTTCTTTTCTCCGAAATCTCCGTGTCCTCTGCGCCTCTGCGTTAAGCTCTTCTGCTTCTTCCTCATTTTCCAATTTCCATTTTCTAAGTCCGCGCCCCGCTCAACTGCCACACCAAAAACTCCATCACCGAATGCGGATCC
>Ga0137418_10006314_pt1 | contig 10904 bp, 8 predicted proteins | sample CZODoug3_1_2_16f_FD_122242 | JGI IMG/M metagenome (GOLD analysis project Ga0137418, IMG submission 122242) | Vadose zone soil fungal communities from Angelo Coast Range Reserve, California, USA - CZODoug3_1_2_16fungal (Hybrid Assembly) | ecosystem: Environmental > Terrestrial > Soil > Vadose... | reverse complement strand
TGCTCGTCACCGTACCTGCCGTGTTCGTCACCACCACATCGAACGTCGATCCGCTGTCGGAAGCCGTCGTCGCTGGTGTCGTGTAGCTCCCCGCCGTGGCTCCGGCGATATTCGCTCCGTTCTTCTGCCACTGATAGCTCAGCGGAGCCGTTCCCGCCGCCACCACCGTGAACGTCGCCGTCTGTCCCGCCGTCACCGTCTGATTCGCTGGTGGCGTGGTGATCGTCGGTGCTACTGCCACGGCGGTATCTGTGAAGTTCACGCCCGAAACGTTGGCCGTGCTCAACGTCACATTCTGACTCAGCGGAGTAAAGGTATAGCCCGCGTTGGTTGGAGTTATGGTGTAAGACCCGCTCGTCAATCCGCTGAGCGTGTACGCTCCCGAGCTGTTGGCGGTTGTCGTGGCACTAGCCGTACCGCTCAGCGTCACCGTGGCCCCGCTTCCTCCCGCTACGGGACTAATCGTTCCGGAAATACTAAACGTCTGCGACGTCGCCGTGAAGTTCACTCCCGTGACGTTAGCTCCATTGACCGCCATGCTCTGGCTGCCTGGAGTAAAAGTAAAACCTGCGTGACTCGGAGCAATCGTGTACGTTCCATTCGCCAATCCGGCAAAGGTGTAATTGCCGGAGCTGTCTGCTGTGGCTGAGGCGCTCGCCGGTCCGCTCAGGGCCACTGTCGCTCCGTTGCCGGCCGCCGTCGGATTGATCGTGCCGGACATACTGAAACCAGCAGTCTTGAGCTTGTTGCCACCGTGCCCGTTGTTACCCTTGGAGTCGGTCGAATTAACCTGGTAATAGTAGGTGGTGCCCGCGGCCAAACCGGAGAGCATAACCTGGTGGCTCGTGACCATCGCTGAATCCACTGGCGTACTATTTCCGTAGGCCGTGGTGGTTCCGTAATCGACCGAGGAGTTGGCAGGAACGTTTGTAGCCCAAACAATCTGAGAGCTTGAGGTTGTGATCGATGTCGTTTGGACGTTCGTAATTGCCAGCGTCGACGGCGTAGTGTTCGCGCCGCTAACCAAACCTGTGCAACCGCTCAAGAACGCTGCAGAGCAGCTCAGAATCACGGCACCTACCGCGCACACCCACCCTCTGACGTCTGTTTTCACTTTTCTCATTTCCTCTGGGCTGTAGGTCAGCTCGTTAGCTGGGACGGGGGGTGGGGGCCCGCGTGAATGGCTGCTCTGTCTTTGCCCGAACTCCGCGTGAAGGATAGAGGATAGGGATTACCATGACTACTGGTACGTGGAACAGTTTTGGTGCAGGGGTCGGTGCAGAGTGGGCTCAACACTCACACTGGCCTGCGGCCAGGGACTAATTGGTCAGCAGGACCAGTGATGACCGGAATCCGGTGCGCAGATTCTCCACGGTCATTCCTTCCGATAGCTTCTTCTCGGCGACCTGGCACTCGCGCGACCATTGTTCAGAGTGTCTGCCCTCGAAACCGACGAGAATTGAATTCCGGTCTATTCCCCGTTGACCTCGGTCTGACGAATGAGACGGAAGCTTCGGAATCTTCTAGCCTCGCAACCAAGCACGGACGGTCCAAAGATTAAGCAAATCGGCTCCAAGCGAGGCTCGATCAACATCTGGTACCCAGTCCTGAAGACTCCTTGGGGACTGCGTCAAGGCGTCATCTGAATATATTGGTTGAATCCCGGAGGAATTTAGAGGCGGAACAAGTCTGATGGATAATCACAGAGTGAAACCCATGCGGCGTACGCTCTAGCAACCCGGAACAAGCTGCCCCCGGGTCTGTAGTTTCGGGCATGCAGAAGATCTTGAGACTAAAAAAAAGCCTGCCATCTAACACTGGCAGGCGGACGGATCGAACCAAACGCTAATGAAATCCGCTACGGACTAAGCGCTCCCAACCTGTTGGCGCAGCCGAAGCATGGAGACGCCAATCAGACCAACGAGCCCTAAAGCCACCAGTCCCAACGTACTCGGCTCAGGGACTGAGATGCTTCCACTCAGGGGAGTCTGGTAGGTGGTACCGGGAGGATCGACAAAACCTACGATTACACTTCCTTGCGGAGCGGTGAAGGTTAGCCCGGTGATGCCAGCACTCTGCGGCCCTAAGGTAACACCCGTTCCCACCGAGTATTCGTATACCATGTAGCCAGACGGGAAGACTGACGCTTGGGCGCTGGCGCTCTGAAAGTTGGAAAGATTGTAACCATTAAGGTTCTGACCGAGCAGGGTACCGAGGTTGCCGCTCGTGAACGACAGGCTATGTAGGAGTGTTCCTCCTGCCAACGTGGCAGCCGCGCTCCCGGTCGGCACCAAGATCGCTATGAACGCATTCCCGGTGATCGTTTGGTTGGCGACATCAACAAAGCTGAAAGTTGCGCTGCCAGCGTTCGACATCTGGGTGACGCTCCCAGACGTACACGTATTGCATTGCAACTGAATGCTGTCGGCCATGGCAGGTGAGGGGCACCAGACCCCCAAGAGCGCCACAACGACAACGATTAGGCCCTGTCTGATTCTCAGAATCTTCAATTCTCCTGAGGTCCGACTACCCTCACACGCAATACGCCCACATTAACGCCGTTGTAATGTGCGCACTTCTAGTGGCAACTCACCTTTCAGATTATGCATTCTTGCTGCCAGAAGCCCTTTGTGTTCAGTAGCTTACGGGCAGCATTCTCCCCGAGGGGTCATTCTTCAAACGACTGTGCAATCTTTTTCCTATACTGAGCGAGCAAATGCCAGGCATACACCTTAGCTGGTCCCTCAACCAAGTCGGCAATGGGCTTATTCTAAGCGCTTGAGTAGGCCCCCTGCCTCCCCGAAGAGCTGGTCATGGAAGTGATCGAGCAGACCGATAGGTAACCCAAGGCGTCCACCATCAGATTACAGAACGAGTCTTAGCCATCAATGTTAGAGAAAAAGGATGACATCCGCAGGGGGATTAACTTTGAAAGTGGCTTTTTGGATTGAGGAATTTGGGCTAGGTTTGCTTGGTGGTATAGTGAACCTCGGATTCCTCCTCAATTTCTCGGTTCAAACTCTTTGCAGGATTGCTTTCGGTGGGCAGCTCACTTGCGGCGACCAGGCCGGCGTAAGCTCCTACCAGCTTTGTGCTTTGTACTTTCCAATTTAGTTCTTCCTCAGTTCGTTTGCGGCCGAATTCACCGAGACTCCTGCGAAGTTCCCCGGAGTCCAGCAGCTTCTCAATTTGGTTGGCAAAATCGGTGGCATCGTTGGGGCGGGCATACAGAGCACCATCTCCCGCGGTTCGGCGGCCCTCCTCTAACTCATACAAGACAATCGGCCGCCCATAAGCCATGTATTCAAGGATTTTGATCATTGTGGACTTGTTATTCAAAGGGTTTAGCGGGTCCGGCGCAACGCACACATCGGCGGTGGCCATATATGCACCAACTTGCTCATGGGGTAGCAACCCCGTAAATTCGACGAAATCGTCCACGCCCGATTCAGTTACCAATTTCTTCAAACCCGGAAGTTCTGTTCCCGAGCCGACCAGTACGAATTGTGTATCTTTACGGCCTTTCTTCTTCACCAGGTATTCGATCGATTCGATCAGAAGCCGAACCCCGTCCTGGCGCTCCATGATACCCACATAGAGAACCATATTCCGTTTGCCTCGTTTCAGCTCCGGTTTTTGATGTTCCCGACTAACTTCAGACTGATCCGCACAAGTCTGCACTACTAAGACCTGCTCCGGCCTCATCTTTCCGCGTTCAATAGCAATCTTCTTGTAAGACCCGTTTGTGGCAATGGATAGATCGGCGACTCGAAAGGTTAATCTCTCCGCTAGGCGCACAATTTTGTACATCAATCCGCGCTTTTCGAACTTGGCCTCGTACAGTTCCGGGCTAAGGTCATGGTGGTCGAAGACGAAACGCACGCCCAGCGGCTTAAATGCCAAAGCAATCAAAAATATCGTATCCGGTGGGTTGCACCCTTGCAGGATGCTGAACCGGCTCCGAGCATATACCTTCCATGCCAGGCAAAACTCCGCCACAAGCGCGAAGCCATATTCAAATATATAACCAACACGTCCTCGGCCTTCCCAAACCCAGTGCCGATAGATCTCGATTCCGTCTCGTGTCTCCTCACTTGCCTCACAACCCGGCGCCTTGGGGGAGATGATAGACACGCGATATCCAGCTGCCAGCAACGCGCGTGCTTCTTGCCACACGCGCCGGTCGAAAGGTACAGGCTGGTTTTCGACGATGATACACACGCCAGGACGTGAATCACGCTTCATCAAGAACTCCCAAGAAAGGGCCCTTTTCATTCATATCGCCGAATACCTTGCTTGCAACCTGCGGATTGCGCATCGCGCCGAAGATGTGTCCGTCGCAATAGGCGCAACCAACTTTGGCTGCGCGCGCTCTCCCGATCCTGAGAGACCTCGCGCGCGGAACAGTTATGGCGGGACTTGCCAATCTGTTTCGTATTGCGCTTCAATCGACTGCAGGGCGGAATTACAGACTAGAAGAGGGAGGAGCGCGGTCGGGAGGTAGGGGCTCCACAATTGTCGAGGGGCATACTTCTACAACGGGAGGCAGGTTGCTGAACGGACCGTGTGATTCGAGGGCCATGCGAACCGGTAGGATCGCCAGACAAGCCGCCCAGACGGCCGTTCCACCTGGAGATCCATGATCATCGGTGCCGGCGATCATGGTCAAATGGCGTTGGTCCCCACATTCAAAAAGAGCCAATTCGAAGTGCAAATCATCAGTCATCGAGATGACGGGGAAGAGAAGCATAAACACGCATCCCAGCGCCGTTCCCACCTGAAGCAGACGGTGGCGGCTTATCGGTTGGTTGCGCGTAATGATCATCCACGTCAGTGTGGTGACCAGAGTGATCGCAAGCCACAGCAGGTTAGTGAATTGCTCTGCCATTATCTTTGAACTTCCGCCTTCGGAAAATACTACCACTCGTTCATTATACGCTTACAGTTCCGTTCTTGCCTTCGTGTGTCGAACTGGGGACTAAGCCACTCGCTTGATGGCCTCTCGATTCGTCCCGACTGCCGGCCCGATTTCGAGCTGCTAAATCTCAACCTAGAACACAGTACGCTGGAATCCTCAAAGCAGCCACTAGCCGTTTCTGTACCAAGCTTTGATTAGTGCATGTTTTCAGGTCCGGCGGCCCTTATCTTTTTGAATCTCTCACACAATGGGACGTGTCGCAGCGAAGTTAAGTTTCAACCAACCTCGGGTCCCCCGACCTTCCAAGAGAAAACCTACTGCAGTCGCCCAATTCCTGGGAACCGGAAGGAAACTCTTTGCAAGAATTCTGCAACTCTTCGTGTGACCCGAAACAAATGCACGAGATTTGCTCTCCCCAGGAACTCTGTTTCCTAATCCCATTTTGAAAGCCCCATAAACACCACAAAAACAATTACATACAAACCGTTCGAATGGCCATTGCCGTGCACCTCTTTATGAGGATGTGATTTGAGTATTCCTGTTCTCAGGAGACCCTGGATGAAGGCCACAAAGATAGTGCTGCTTTTGGCGGTGATGTTCGTGCTCGTTCCGATGGCTCACGCTACCGCCACACCTGTCACAATGGTGTTCCAGGGGGTCAACGGAGCAAATGACGGGCACTATTATGTCAGCCCCTACTACGGCACTATGAATGGGCAAGGAGTGACGCTCTTCTGTGTGGACGTGATTAATGACGTGAATTTCGGCCAGACCTGGCAAGCCAACGTGACCAACCTGGCCTTTGGCAATCTGTCGAATACGCGTTACGGTGACTCTGCTATTTCGCCGGTAGCTGCAAACGCTGCGGTCTTGTACGCCGAAGCCGGTTGGCTTACCGGGCAGTTTTCATCTAATCCCTCGGACTACGTGAGCCTTCAGTATGCCCTATGGGATTTGATGAACCCCGGTTCCGAGCCCACATCGTACGGAAACGTCCAGCACTGGCTTGATCTTGCCGCTGCGAACTACGCTTCCATTGACCCCAGCCAGTTTGCCATTGTCACCAACGTCGGGCCGCTGCAGCTCACCGGACAAGTTCAGGAATTCATCATCAGTACTCCCGAGCCTGGCACTCTGGCTTTGCTCTTCTGCGGATTGCTTGCGTTGACCCTACTCACGCCACGTCGGCGGATCGTACGAACTTAATTGCTGTCTGGGCGGCGCGGCCCTTTCCTAGGTAGCAGGTGCCGCGTGGTTTGCCAGGGCTGAAACCAAGGTGACTTTCCCCACTTTCTCGCGGACCTTTAAGACGATTTGATTACAGCGGAGCTGTTTCAAGCTGGGAGTTTTACTTGTCTGAATTGCCAATAGTCTTTCCGTCGGGGAAAGGAATGAGGACGAGGTTGCCGCAGGCCTTTCCCAAATTACAGCTATTTGCGTTCTCGCGTTGAAGAGCTTACCGGTGGGCTCATCCGAAACCTTGACAGCGCTTCTCCCAGATTCTGAATAAACGCTTCCGAATTGTAGACATCTCCGTCGATACTTGTACTTCCCGCCGGTGCCGTCGGTTCGACCTCGTCGAGCTGAAATTCATGCGCGACATCTTCGACGATTTTAGGTGTGATCGGCCGTTGTTGTTCGACGTAAGCATTGATGAGCGAGTGTTCACAGAGCAGATTCACCACGCGTGGAATGCCCAGTGAATATAGGTGGATCGTTTCAACGCTTTTCGGACTGAAAATCAGCTCGCCGCTGGCTCCCGCGATTCTTAGCCGTTCGGCGATGTAGTCATGGGTCTGCTCTTTCGTCAGAGGGGATGTCTTGCACCGCAGCATGATGCGCTGGCGCAGTTGTCGCAGTTGCGGCAGCTTCAGCTTTTCTTCCAACTCTTGCTGACCGGACAATACGATCTGCAGTAATTTCTCCGTCGATGTCTCGAGGTTGGTCAACAGCCGAATTTCTTCGAGTACCGGATAGGTCAGATTCTGTGCTTCATCCACGATGAGCACGGTGGTTTCGCCGGCACGGTAACGCTCGAGCAGCCATTGATTCAGGCTCATCAACTGCTGACTCTTGCTCCGGGACTCACAGGAAATGCCAAACTCCGCCAGAATGAAATCGAACAACTGATTCGTATTCATCCGGGAATTAAATAGAAACGCGGTTCTTGCCCGCCGCTGATGCAACCACTCGACAAGGCGGTTTATAAGTGTGGTCTTTCCCGTGCCAACCTCACCTGTGAGGGTGATGAAGCCTTTGCGATTCTGGACGCCATACATCAGCCCGCTCAGCGCTTCCTCGATCTCCTTTGTAAGAAAGAGGTAGCGCGGATCTGGATTGACATTGAACGGGTTGTCTTTTAGCCCGAAGTAGCTTTTGTACATAGTCTCTGCACGTCCCGGCCTGCTGTTACTTAAATTCCATCCCTTCTCTTATGCTCTTGCCTCTCCTCGATCTGGCTAATCTCTCCACTATCTCAGCACGAGCGGTCTCGTGTGCCACCCAACAGTCAGGAAAATTTGGTGCGCGGTATAATTTGTTCCGCAGGTGGGATTGCCGCAAATCGCCACATTAGAATTTTCAAATTGAGCTTGATAGGCCACCGAAAAGTCTGCTGTGCGACCCAGCGCCCGGCTCAAACCCGCTCCCGCCAGCCACGTATCATAACTCAGCGGGGCTATGCCGCTCGCAGACAAGATTTGGCGGTTTCTCGCGTAGCGGAAATTTACGCTGCCTTTCCACACTCGGCTCAACTGTCTGTTCCAGGTTGCGTTTACTTCATCGAGGTCCGACCCCGTGAAGACTCCGCTCCCACCGCTCACTGCATGCGTATAACCTAGCTCGACGCTGCCTTTTGGCAAACCATAGATTAGTGCCCCTCCTCCTGATCCAGAAACCCGACGCGACGAATTGTTGATGGGTATCCGGAAGAGCGTGACTTCTGGTCCGCCAGCAAGGCGCAGCGCCAGCTTCCCGGTAATTCTTCTCCCATACGCAACATGCGCTACGTGATCGCCTAGCGCTTGCGGATTGCCCGGAAAACGATACGCATTGAACAGGTAGTGCAGTCCGATGGTGTCCTTTCGAGAGATCAAGTAGTTGTACCCGGCACTTAGAATCTCGGTGTCATTATTGACATTTCCAGCATCGACGAACCGCAGGATACCGTAGATACCCGCAAGAGTGATCGAGCTCCGTGCACTTGCAGCGTAAGTCAGTTGCACGGCAGATGCATTACTGTAACGGGGGCCAATCGTCGTCAAAACGCTTTGTCCGGGGAGGTATGAACTCTGAAGCACAGGTAAAGGTATGGCCAATGTTCCCGTGATCCCCGGAGTAGCCAATGCACTTGCTCCCCCGAATCCATATGCGCTTTGTGGCAGGTAGGAGAACTGGTCAATCAAGAGCATTTGCCACCTTCGTTGATCGATCTCGAAGGCTGTCGCGAGCTGATGATATTGCCCGTTTCCTTGTACTCGGTCCGTTGATGTGAAACCACCGCCAGAAAAGTTCGCAGAGAGCAGGGAATGGCTCCAGGCCTCCACCAAGCTGGCGTTGCCGCTGACAAAACTGGTCGTGTTCCAGGCAGAGGTCGCCGACGGACTCAGGGAATTTGATCGAATTGCGTTGCTGTATCCAATCCCGGGCACCCAGTAGCTGTGGCGCACCTCCGGTGTACCCAAGGTGAGGTCCTGGACGCCGCTCATCGCCCGGTTATCTGGCCGCATGTTCTGCGTTTCCTGATCTGTGTCACGCTGTTCACTGTTTGCATCGAAGAGAGGCGGATTTTCACGCGCCGCCGGCTTCGGCTTCTCTCCCTGTTCTTGCTGGGCGATTAGGGGGGTTACCCACAGACAGGCCGCTGCTAAGCAAACCATTACGCGTACAGATCCTCTCCAACAATTCATACTTTTTCCTTACGGCACCACGATCACATCGCCCGAAAGCAATTCGATGTTCTGCTCGGAGTTTTTCCCTTTGACCGCTTCTCTGTAATTGAAAGGGATTTTGACCGGTTTGCCGCCCGCGGTTCTGAGCACATAAATGTTCTTTATTCGGGCAAACTGCGTAAATCCTCCGCTGCTGGAAAGCGCCTGCAGTATGGTCATGTGTGGGAGTAACGCGAATGCGCCGCCCTTCATGACTTCTCCGGTCACGTACACCCGGCGACTATTGATCTCGGTTACGCTTACGGTTACTTGGGGATTGTTAATGTACTTCTTAAGCTGCTCGCTGATTTCATTAGCCAGCTCCATCGGGGCCAGCCCGACGGCCTGAACGTCATTGAGCAGAGGCAGCGTGATCTTTCCATCGGGACGTACGGGCACGGTTCGCGTCAGTTGTTCTTCCTTCCACACATCGATTTTCAATATGTCTTGTGGCCCGATCTTATATGCGGGATCCTGCCCTGCGTTTTGCGTCGCCGTCGCAGTGGCCTGGCCCTTCGGGCGATTAGCTTCTTCCTTCTTGTCTTGTCCCGTCTGGTGCTCACCCCTCGCCTGTGTTCCACCTGCCATTAAGCAGGTCGCGAGAATTGCTAGCATCGCGTTTTTCATGATCATTGTCTTCACTCCTGCTCCACCTTTTTCCCTTCCAGGCCGGTTTGTTTGATCTTGTAGAGGAGAGACTTATAGCTAATTTGAAGCTCTCGCGCGGCCCGCTTCCGGTTCCAGTGTGTTTGCTCGAGTGCTTTCTGTATTAATTCGCGCTCCGCCCCCCTGGAAGCTGCCCGTGAGGCTATTTTCAGCGACGATCCGTGCCAGGTTTCGTCGGCCGCCGGCACAGTGGACAGATTTGCGCGCAGATCGCCGAGAGCTAGTGCAGGATTCCCCACAGCAAGGATCTTTTTCGCAAAGTTTTCCAGCTCACGAATGTTCCCGGGCCAGTCGTAGGCAACCAAGAGTTCACGGACCTCGCTGCTCAGTTCCGGAGGCTTTTTCTTCAATTCACTTGAGTGCTTCTGGAAAAAATATTCCAGTAGCGACGGAATATCTTCCTTTCGCTCTCGCAGCGGCGGCAATCGCAAAATCACGCCGTTGATTCGGAAATACAGTTCCCGGCGAAAGCGCCCAGCCTCGATTTCCTTTTCCAGATTGCGCGATGTTGAGAAAATAAATCGCGGCGCCGGTTTCCCGGGATTGCCTTTCGGCTCTCCGTCCGGCAACAATGAAAGTAATGCCCGTTGCGTGGTGGCATCAAGTTCATGTACGCCATCCAAAAACAAAGTTCTCGGTGCGGCTTCCCCATTTCCACCGCTCGAAAGAAGCTCCTCACTCAACTCTGCCAGCAATTGACCGGCGTCCAGGGCGGCACAATTCACCTTGTTGAGCGGCGCTTCACACAATCCCGATAGCCTGTGGATCAAGCGGGCATAAATCTCCTTGCCGGTCCCGCTTTCCCCTACAAGCAAGATGGGGAGGTCTGTTTCTGCGATCTCTTGAATCAACGCATTCAGGGACTGGACGGCCGGGGCCTGCCCGTATACGAATCCCGTGCTGGTTGACGACTTTAAGCTGTTGGTCGCTATTCTTGACATGGAGTCCGCGCTCTATGGTGAGCAGGTAGCATACCAAGAGGGAAACGCAAACTCACCGCTTCCTATGGAAGTTAACATGTGTATTATCAGTAGTTTAAACGCATTTCCGGGATTTAAACAACCAATTTTTTATGGGCCAAAAGTCCCGAATTCCTTCCATCAAGTGGCAATCTGTTTTCCCTACCGGGGCTCAGTTTGAGGTCGCCGGGCAGATATCGTCGCTGAAGTCCCTTCGGCAGACTTCCAGGGATCCTACTCGTTGGGCATCCCAGGGAAAACCGGCAGGTTTCTCGGTGTCTGAAGCAGGATAAACTGGTACTAGAATTCTACGGCATCCCCTGCGGAAAAGTACGAGCAATCGGGGTGCTGGAACACCAGCGCGCTCACGCTGGCCTCCGGGTCCATCATGAAGCCTTCCGTCAGTTGCACGCCGATTTCTTCGGGCTTCAA
>Ga0137418_10006312_pt1 | contig 10905 bp, 7 predicted proteins | sample CZODoug3_1_2_16f_FD_122242 | JGI IMG/M metagenome (GOLD analysis project Ga0137418, IMG submission 122242) | Vadose zone soil fungal communities from Angelo Coast Range Reserve, California, USA - CZODoug3_1_2_16fungal (Hybrid Assembly) | ecosystem: Environmental > Terrestrial > Soil > Vadose... | reverse complement strand
GGTCGAGAAATGGACCGGCAAGACAATCATGCTTATCGGCGCTCACGCCGATGATGATGCCTTGTCGCATGGCACCCTGGCTCTGCTGCAGGCGCACGGAAATCGGGTTTACATCGTTACGCTGACGACCGGAAACGTTGGAACCCAAGATCCGAACTTGTCGCGCATGCAGCTCGCTCAGATCCGCCGGCAGGAAGAACTGGCAGCTTTGGCGGAGCTCGGGATTCCGGGAGACCACTACATCAATCTGGGATACGATGACGGGCTCCTGGAATTCGAAGATCGCAAGGCGGTGGTGGAAAATCTGGTGCGCTGGATCCGCAAGCTCCGCCCGGATGTGCTTATGGCTTGGGACCCGGGGAAAAATTATCAGCGCTGGCATAAATCGGATCATCGCGCTGCATCTTATCTGGCTGCCGACGCGGCGCGCGCCTCCATGTGGCGGCTGCTGTTCGAGGGCCAGATCACTCAGGAAGGTCTGCGTGAGTACATGATCCCCGAGTATCTGTTCTACAACGATTACGACCACGAAGATGAGAACACCTGGGTTGACATCAGCGGCTTTGTGGACAAGGAGGTGAACGCCTTCTCCAAATACATCAGCCAGTACGGGCCGGGCTGGGAGCACTACAACGCAAATCCATCTGAGGCAGAACTGAAACCGCTCAAAGACTTTGCCCGCAGCCGTATTCAGATGAAGGATGGCAAGTCGGTTGAAGGATTCCGCTATTACAAGGGCTTGCCGGACGCCATTGGGAAATAGCCAAAAGCATGGTCGCAATCAGCGAGGGAAGGTATTTACCTCTTACTGATGATTACTGATGATATATCCTCTGTAGCCTACTGGTACCAAACGGAACCTCATGCTACGTTCCCCAAACTGCCGGGGAAGGATCAACTGGAAACAAATTGACCACGTAAGGAAGTGTCCTAGTCGGCCGTGGTCGGCTGACGCACCGATCCGACAGCAAATGGAAAACGTTGCTTTCCATTCGGCGCTTCCGTGTTGCGGAAAAAACGACAGCAGTCCAATATCCGATCGGCGTGCTTGTATCCGCGCTGCCTGCCGACTACTTCCTCACGGCAAACGCCACATACACCCCGCCCGATTTGGACCTCGGATCCTTTCCTCCTCCCGCGGCGATCACAACGAATTGCCGTCCGTTCACCTCGTACGTTGCCGGAGTCGCGTTGCCCGCGAATGGCAGCGTCGTCTCCCAAAGCAGCGCGCCGGTCGACTTATCAAACGCTCGAAATTTCTTGTCGAAGTTCGTCGCGCCAATCAACAAGAGGCCACCCGCCGTCACCAGCGGCCCGCCATAATTTTCCGTACCCGTATTCTTCATTCCCTTGGCCGCCAAGTCCGGATATTCGCCCAGAGGAATTTTCCACACATACTCGCCGGTGTTCAGATTGATCGCGTTCAATGTCCCCCAGGGAGGAGCTACCGCCGGGTATCCCTCCGGATCAAGAAGTCGCTTGTATCCGGTAAAGTGATATTTCATCGCCGGCGTTTTACCACGAAGTCGCGACTAGGGGAACGGGTATGGTGGGGAAGGCGCCTCAGATCCCGCAATGCTGCGCAGTCAACGGCGGGCTCCTCCGCGCGGTGCATTCGACAACAGGCACCGGATTCGAACATCCACTGGGGTATTTGAAAAAGCGGTGCCTGATGATTCTGTTCCAGGCTGCAGTGATAGAGGGCCTGTCCACCCTTTACCAATGCTCCATGGATCCAGACAGGACGCCCATACCACGGATGCCACGGATAACGAATCTCTCGTACTTCAGTACTATGGGTTTTAGATTGTCGACTTGTATTACCACTCCCGGACACACCTTGCCCTGGTCAAGGACGCGCCGGAACCGCGGGCTGTCATGAAACGAGGGAGGATTATCGCCATTCCCCAGATGGGTGGGTTGCACCACCGCTACGGGCGGGTGGCGGCATAGGCGGAGAAGACTGTCGATGGCCACTCTCAACCAGACGGCGGTTGTATTGAATCCGAAGCAACCCTTTCAGGATTGGCTCTACACGGCCGATCCAACCAGTCAGGAACTGACCTTGCTGGACCTAGTACGAGAGCCAACGATCTACTTGATCCCCGAGTGTGACTCAGGAGTTGAGGTCGACCAAGCCTTGCGCGAGGTGTGTGAGGAGATTTTCACCGAGCAATTAACAGGATGGTTTAACGACGAAACGACTTGGCCCCAAGACCGGGGTTTTGAGGTCTTCTGTCACTGGCTTCTTAGGACGGACTCTCCGGCCACGGCGCCGTCCACTAGGTTATTTCACCTTAGTTCTTCAACACCGTGCGCAGCTTCACCAGCGCGTGCCGCATCTGGGTAGGCTGGCGATCTGGCCATGTTGTTTATCCTTCATGCGCACCTCCGGCAACAACCCTACGCCAGATACAGGGCCAAGAGTTGGGCGTCATTGGCATCGTCTTCTGCACCGACTGCGTGATCAGGGGGTAGCGCTAGGCTCAAGGCTAGACACACGCTCGAAGCCAAGCGCGGCTGCACCTAGCACACCGCCGTAATATCCGAGCTGCGACGGAACAATCCGCAGGCCGCGATCTTCCCAGGGACGAACCAACTTCGGCAGTTCTTCGAAAAGGACTGTAATCAGAAAGGGATTGTTTTCGGTTAGGCCACCTCCCAAAATCAGGGCTTGAGGGTCGAGGAGTGCAATGAGCGTTGCGCAGCCTCGGGCAAGGTGACGGGCAACCGTTCGTAGAGCTACGTTCGCCTTCTCGTCACCAGCGTTTGCCGCAGCGATCACCTGCGCAGCGGTAGAGTGCGAGTTGCCAGCATATCGGATCAACGCTGCAGCGTTGACATAAGGTTCGAGACAGCCGCGAACACCGCAGGAGCAGAGCACACCATTCGCCACCAAGGGAATGTGGCCCAATTGATTGGCCAGATAGTGTTTGCCGCGATTCAACACCCCGCCGATGTAACAACCCCCTCCCAATCCAGTTCCGAGGGTGAGGCACACGAAATCATCGAAAGAGGTCGCTGCCCCAAAATGTTTTTCCCCAACGGCCAACGCGTTGGCATCGTTTTCTACCGCCACGGGAAGATCGGAAGCCAGAGCAAGCTCTTCTCCGATCGGCGTTCCTGTCCAACCCGGCAGGTTGTCCGTCGCGTATACGACGCGTCCCGTCCCCTCAACCCAACCCGCTGTGGCAACCCCGATGGCGGCGGGCTCATAGCCCAGTTCTACCGCCCGTTTCGTCGCTGTCGCGATTACGCGTTTGAGACTGTCGAGTAGTGCGCGTGCGCCAGACTTCGCGGGGGTCTCCACAGCAGACTTGAAGAGAAGAACGCCGTCCGAGCGCACAATTCCATATTTGGTCTGGGTCCCTCCGAGATCGATCCCGATGGCGTAGTTCAGGGTATTGCGCCTCGCGTATTCGCTTTCGATCGCCACTGCAAAACTGCGCGCAATCTCCGTCGGTCGCGTGATGGCCGCGCCTACAACTACCGCTAGTGCACCTGCCGCGATCGCTTGTCGGGCCTCCTTCGGAGACGATACCCGTCCTTCGGCGATGACGGGAACCCGACTGGTGCGAACCAGTTCCTCAATGAAGCTGCGATCAAATGTTCGTATGTGGTTCGTGCCTTCGGTATAACCGCGAAGAGTAGACAACACAAAGTCCGCTCCGGATTCCACCGCACTCATGGCATGCTCAAGATCCGCTACATCAGCTAGCACAGGAACGTTTAGTTGGGCGTGAATCTCAGAAATAAGACCCAAGGCTCCAACCTGTTGACCCCGCTCGGTGCAGTCCATAGCAATCATATCGGCACCGGACTCGACCAGTGCCTTGGCGGACTCAAAGGAAGGAGTAATGAGAACTAAACCATCATGATGCCGGACTTTCTGAATGCCTATGATTGGCACAGTCGTCACGCTGCGGATAGCCCGAACGTCAGCTGGCCCGTTAGCCCGAATGGCTGCGGCGCCGCCGGCGACCGCCGCCGCCGCGAAACGCGACATTAGTTGTGGGTCGTGGAAGGTGTCGCCTTCACGGGCTTGACAGGAAACTATAAGCTTTCCCTGAATTGCTTGCTTGACCTCATCTGGCGTCATTCCGGAAACCTCGTCGACATTCCGCAGAGAACAATTGCGAAAAGCAAGATGGTGAGTCCAAACCACATTAGCTTCATGGATGGGCGAGGAGCGCCTTTCCATTCCCCAAGAAGCACTCCCACAAGGTTCGCTACCACCAGACCTACCGCCAGACTCAAAGGCCATCCGACCGATGGCCCCAGCGGTCCCAACCTGGGAGTGGCCGCTCCGTAAAGAAAAATGCTGCCTCCCCACAACAGGCCCATAGCGCCACTGCGGGCCCAGGAGGACCAACAGTCACGTACATGCAGCAGGTAGGCGGTGTGATTTCGCTGCATTAGGAAAACGCAGTAACCAATGTTAGGAAGCGAGCCAGCGCCCAACATTAGGAGCCAGATCAAGTTAGTGGCCGCGAATCGAGACAGCCCTACTCCGACACCTTCGTCGGAAATCGGTAGCGCAAGAGCGTACCCAATATTGAAGATGGCTGACATGACTCCCGCAGCCACCGCAAGGAGATAACCAGCCAGAGGAGCGGTGCCCCCTGTCTGTTCCTCGCCATCTCGAATGCGTCCGGCCTTCCCGCACACGGCAACTCCGAGGAGCAAGGCGATGACTCCGGCAAACAACGCGAGATCTTTCCTTCCAAGATGAATCTGGAAAGTCATCAAGAGAGGAACCATGGAGCCCAGCGCGCCACTTAGACCGATCACCAAGGTGTTGGCCAGGGAGACCCCGATACTATGGACGCTCTTGCCAAAGCAGATCGCGCCGAACCCCCACGCGAATCCAAAGGAAAGCGCAGCAACCACCGCATAGCGGGGAGTTTGTGTCAGCACGTTCCACCATGGCGAAGTGATGGAAAAAACGAGCGTAGCCGGCATGACCAGGCAAGCTATGAGGATGAAAATGAACCAAATATTCTCCCATTTCCAGCGATGTTCGAGTTTCATCGGAGCCGTGAAAAGTCCATTAAACAACCCAGACACCACGACAAGCGCGATTCCTGTGCTCACCAAGTCTTCGGCTCCACCCAAGGAAGGTACTTTAAGGTCCAAGAACTTCTTGACAACCTATCATCCAATACTGGTTTCTGCTGGATCGCAGTAGTTCCGCGACTTCGGCTGCACTTCGATCCACGAGGGCATTAACGCGCTCGCTCATCTAATATTGCGCAATACTTGCCAGTTCTTACCGACCCGCTGACATCAGGATCACTCTGAACCAGCCCATTCGACTAGTCGGCCTTCAGCAGCAAGGCCCAATCGTTCTGATCCGGAGCCTTGGGGGAAGTCCACGAAGACCCTTCCACCGGAGGCAGAGCGATCTTCTCACCGGTCAAAGCACTGAACCAATAGGCTTCATAGTGATTGGGTTGAAGCTGCATGGTGACGTCACCACCGTGGGGCATATACACGGCGTAGATTTTCCCGGGATCTGCCAGGCAGTAATTGCCATTATTGACGAGTTCATCGTGGGGATTCGTTTTCCACCACTCGAAACGGGTCATGAAGTCAACCATGTGGCCGTAGCCGATAAACATCGTCATGGTGTCGTCCCCGCGACCGTTTAACCAACCCCCTCCCGTGTCGGGCCAAATGTTGGTGCCACGGCGTGCGGTTTCTCCGGCGGTCTGATATGCACCCGCCATCACGATGTCCCATGCGGTCCGACGCAGGACATCAGTGGAATCGGACCCAGGAGCCGCCCATAGTGGATAGTGGTCTTCGTAGCCATACTCTTCGTTGGTCTGCGGAATAATTCGCCCGGCTTTTTCCTGCAGTTTCCGTGACTCCAGCATGCGCCGGTGCTGGTCCCGAGACCACTGTTGGTAGGAAGTGAAACCAAACCACGAAGAGGCGCGATCTTGGTGAGCATTGCTGGCAGCAGGATGGCTCGTTTCGAGGTGCTTATAGGGATCCAGGTCCTGAATCAGCATGCCGGTGTCATGCGTCCATTTCTCGTCTCGGAAATAGTCGAGATCGTCTCCAAGGTCCCAAGTAATGTTCGAGAAGGCTGCAAGACGCGCGACCGCATAGCGGATGTAGCGATGCTCATCCTCGCTGCCTGCGTCGGGGTGAACCTTGCTGTCATTCATGTCAAGGACCAGGGAAATGTTCATGTCGTGATCGCGGGCGAGCTTCAGCATCCGCTCGAACTTCTGCCAATACGGCAGGTTGAAACGGGCATAATCGAAACCTGGATGAAGTGGATCGTCTGCATTCTGTGCTGGCCAGGCGGCGATAAAGACCGTCCAGTTTGGCCCGGTCATAACCGGCTCGCCGAAAAACGAGTTGGCCTCCCGGCCTGCGAGCGTCACACGCATCCGGTTCACTTGCAGCCGATGCAGCCGTTCAATGCTGTATTGGATCGTGCGGTCATCGCGCCAGCCCATGAGCCAATACGCGGTCGTTCCGTTGAAAAAGAAATGCTCTCCTGTTCCTGCCCAGATGAAGTGCCAGGGATACTGCGGATCAACTCGCAGAATTCCTCGCCGATGGGCATCAACTGCCTGAAAGATTCCTGTGGCAGTTTTCTCAAATCCCCCCTGGATAAACTTGAGAGAGTACTTGTAGCTCCTGGCCTGCATCGGCATGAACCGTATGCGGAAGATGCTACCGTCATCTGAATCGCAAAATCCCTCGATATTCCAATGCTGGCGGCCGTCTACTTCCTCAAAGATTCCGGTCAGTGTCGCATCTACAAACGGGTTATGAACGTCCGGTGCGTCCACCGTGGCAGTGATCTCGACATAATCAAAGGCATCGAGTTGCTGAGGCGCGACGGAGAAGGTCACCTTTTGGGGTAATGCAGAAGCAGTTCCAAGCAACAAACCGATGAACAGCAAGAGAAGCAACTGACGGAACTCTGTTGAAAACACATTACCCTCCTGCGTCTTAGGTCAACTGTTCTGCGGATCTGTGGCGCCGCGCAAACCGTCCACTTGCATGAACAGGTTGCGATGTTGGCTGCAATACGCTAGCTGCCGACAATCAGCACAGCGTCCAACGCACGCAAAAGCGCACATCGAATCTTATAATCCTCGCCTTCACGCGTGCATCCAGCGAGTACAACGGATAGAGACCCGCGCCTGCCACAGATTCTTCAACCAGCGCATGCAATGATTGCAGGAATTCTCCAGCACGAATCAAACGGGTTCTAGTAGATTTCATTTCTTGTTTGTTGGAGGGCTATGGCTCTGAACCCCTGTGACTCATCTGCTGATTGGGCTCTTGTGGTGGGCACGGGACTTGTACCTGTCCCGCCACGGGCGATCAAGACGACCGGCGTAGGAAGCGGACCTATCCTATGATCAGTAACCGATGTTGTGGCAAACTCCACAGGAAGTCGAAGCTTTCCGCAGTCTATGGCAGTTAAAGCAGCTAACCATGGACAGATCTTTTTCCTGCCATAGCGCATCTCGATCACGGATCAGCCCGTGGCACACTGCGCACTCCACCTTCGCGTCAATATGTTTTTGATGGCTGAAGAAAACGAAATTTGGCAGTCGGTACACTCGATTCCATATGATCTGTTGGTGTGCCTTGTCCAGTTGAACCATTTCCTGCACTGCTGCGCTCGCCTTCATCACTGACCGATGACAAACCATGCAGTTCGTTACATTGGGAAGTTGCATCTGTTTGCCATCGGTTGACAGTTGATGACAATAATCGCAGTCCATTCCAGCCACCGTGTGGCGCCGATGACTAAACGGAATTGGCTGGTTTGGTGCCGGCGGAGGCGACTTCAGTTCCGGCGGCTCAATTGCGGATCCGGTCGGTGTCGTCCTCAATTGAGCTTCTAGTTTCGCTTGGGCTGCACTCGATTGGCCTGGTGGAAACAGTGCATAGGCGGCCAGGACAGTTGGGCCGGAACTCTCGGGATCGAACTTGCTGCCTGGACCGGCAGCAATCACCACGAACTGCTTATTCGTTCTCTTTCCCAGATACGTGAGCGGCGTGGCGTGACCGTTGGACTCAAGCTTTGTTGCCCAAAGCTCTTTCCCAGTTTGTGCATCGAACGCTCTGAAACGGCGATCGGACGTCGCAGCAATAAAGACGATCCCCCCTGCAGTGACAATGGACCCGCCCAAGTTATAGATACCCGTCTTCGGGACGCCCTTCGCCTCCAAGGCGTCCACTACTCCCAGCGGCACCTTCCATGCGATCTCGCCTTTGCTTAGATCTACAGCGCTCAAAGTGCCCCAAGGCGGTTGCTGGCACGGATATCGCTGACTGTCCCAGAATCGTGAGTATGCCCCCCATTTACTGCCCCAAAGATAGGCCTCGGGCGACCCCGCTGGTTGCTCGCTTAGCGCCCCAACGCTCCCTAGCTCGCTTACGTTGACGAAGAGATATCCCGATGAAGGATCGAACGAAGCCCCGGACCAATTGGCTCCCCCGAGTGTTCCTGGCATTTCCAGGGTCAGGGACAAATTCCACGGATCGAAAGTTCTCCCCGGCAGGATCGAACCAAACTTCTCAAGACAATCCTTGCGTGAATCCGGCGTAACCGCAGTTATGGCTTCTCGCGTGATATTCGTTCGCGCCAGGGGCGGTGGCTTAACAGGGTACGGCTGAGTGGGCCATGTTACTTCTCCCGGGACGTGACTTTCCGGCACAGATCGTTCTTCGATAGGAAACAGTGGAGCGCCCGTCAGGCGATCAAAGAGAAATACGAAGCCTGTTTTTGTGATTTCGGCTACCGCGGGAATCTCAATGCCTCCGCGATGTATGGTCACTAATACCGGCTGTGCAGGTAAGTCGTAATCCCAAATGTCGTGATGTACGAGCTGGTAATACCAAGCGGGCTTTCCGGTGTGTGCCCTGAGGGCGACCAGCGAATCAGCAAAGAGATTGCTTCCTTTTCTGTCAGCGCCGTAGAAATCATATGAGGGTGAGCCGAGAGACAAAAATACCAATTGGTTCTCGACATCGACACTAATGGGCGCCCATGCGTTAGTGCCTGAACGGTCTTTCCATCCATCACCCTCCCATGTGTCGTGGCCAGCTTCACCGGGACTTGGCACAGTATCAAATTTCCATTGTAGCTTTCCTGTCTCGACATCAAACGCCCGCACTACGCCGCTTGGGCCTTTTGACGGAAACTCCTGCAATCCAGACCCGATGATTAGAAGGTTCTTGTAGATGGCCGGTGGCGAAGTAACCTCGAATTTCGACTCTGGCCATTCGGAAGCGACTCCATCGCGGAGATTGATGGCGCCGTGTGTCCCGAAACCATCGCAAGGTTTGCCTGTCTGAGCGTCTAGCGCAAACAGGCGGGCGTCAGGAGTCGCATAGAAGATTCGCCCATCAAAATTATTCTCACCGGCTCTGCAGTAGGAAGACAATTTCCCTTGCCAATAGGCGACGCCACGATTAACCACGGGTCGGCGATTACCTCCCGCCCCAATTGCATCGAAAAGCCAAACTTGTTTGCCCGTCTCCGCGTCTACCGCAATGGCCTGACCCGTTGGTGTGGCGAAATAGAGTATGTCATCTACCATCAACGGAGTACTTTCAAAGGCTTCAATTCCATTGCCCGGCATAGCGGGTATTTCGTACGTCCACGCTCTCTGGAGTTGCTGCACGTTCCTCTGATTGATTTGGTTGAGCTGCGAGAACCGCATGCCTCCCGGATCGTGGCCGTAAGATGGCCATTCTTGATCTTGGACACTGGGGGAGCTCTGTCCCACTGAAAACCGCCATATCGGGAAAATAGCGATCAAAATGAAAAAGTACGCCAACTGCGTCCTGCAGAGTTGTGAGAGGGGAGGGTTGTCTCCTCGAAACTTGCCTAGCCACTTCCGACAGAGATGTTGGAACATGAACTTTACCAATTGACCGATGCCGGCGTCGCGGCTCTGGTTAACCACACCAAAAAATGCCCGGGCCCATCAATACGATTTCCTTCCGATTGCATGCCCGCTCGATTGACTCTCATAGGTACCTTAAGATTACGGTCACTGCAGGCCATTCTCGAAGCGCTGCCGCACCCGCAATTGTGAGCGCCGACATAGCCTGAACAACCTTCCCGTCAGAAATATGTTTGTTCATCAATTTTCCATATTCATGGCAGCGCAAGACTTAGAATATTGGGCCCAACAGCAAGCGCGACAAACTGCCTTCCGTCAACGGTGTAGATGATCGGAGAAGTCTTGTTTTCTCCATTAGTGGGGAAGTGCCATAGTGGCGTCCCATCGCGTGCATCCGCGGCGATAATATCCCCGCTCGGGTCACCATAAAACAGAAGTCCACCGGAGGTAGCCAATATCCCTGCCCAGCGTGCGCCAATGGCTGGCCCAACCTGCGGAATCTTCCATACGATTCTCCGTTGCCAACATCGAGAGCTTCCAGGTATTTCTTGGCGATTTCTGCTGCCGGATCAACTCCTTTTCCCCGCATGGCCGAGGTTCACGTCGCACTGCTCCATCGCCATTACGTAGTACAGGCGAGTTGTAGGACTGAATGCGGTTCCATTCCAATTCGTGCCAGACGCGGGGCATACAATTCCGCTCTCGGGTAGTCGCTCCGGTCGACCATCCGAACCGATTCCCGTAGCCCAATTCTCGTTCACGAACGGCGTCGCAACCACAAGCTTTCCAGTGACGCGGTCCAGCACATAAAAGAACCCATTTCTGTCGGTGTGCAACAGCAGCTTTCGGGGTTAATGTTGCCGGATCTCTGATGCCACCGAGACGCAGAATGGTTTCGGTTCTCATATGGGCCTCGGGCCAACGGCGACTTCATGCCGGGTTTCGGGTAAATTTCATGACCGCGATAGCACCCAATGTCGCTGTGCCGCTTTAGAACAACACAATCCACACC
>Ga0137418_10006311_pt1 | contig 10905 bp, 9 predicted proteins | sample CZODoug3_1_2_16f_FD_122242 | JGI IMG/M metagenome (GOLD analysis project Ga0137418, IMG submission 122242) | Vadose zone soil fungal communities from Angelo Coast Range Reserve, California, USA - CZODoug3_1_2_16fungal (Hybrid Assembly) | ecosystem: Environmental > Terrestrial > Soil > Vadose... | reverse complement strand
TCGCGCAAGACGTTGACGCCGGCGCCGGGCTTGACGCCGTTTTCGGCGAGGTGGCGGCGGAACGCCCGCGCGCCTGGCACCCCGTGAAACGCCCCAACGAAATGCCGTGTGATCGAATGCAGCCGCGTACCCCGTGCGAGCTGGTCCTCGATGTATGGCATGACGGCCTCGAAGACGTCCTTCATCGTCGAGTGCGGCGCCGCCTCCCCGAATAGTTCGGGATCGGCCGTCAGCAATCGCCACGGCTCCTGATAGGCCGCACGTCCCAGCATGACGCCGTCGACATGGCCAAGATGCGCCTTGGCCTCGCTGAGACTTGCGATCCCGCCATTGATGATGATGGGCATATCGGGCAACGAGGCCTTCAGCCGGTATACGCGGTCGTAGTCGAGCGGCGGGATGTCGCGATTTTCCTTCGGCGATAATCCGTTGAGCCAGGCCTTGCGGGCATGGACGATCAGCGCATCGGCGCCGGCAGCGATCACGCCGCGCGCCAGCGCATCCAGCGCAATTTCCGGATCCTGATCGTCGATGCCGATCCGGCACTTGACCGTGACCGGAATGCTCACCGCGCGCTTCATGGCATCGACGCCCGCGGCGACGAGCGCCGGCTCCGCCATCAGGCACGCGCCAAAGCGGCCATCCTTGACCCGGTCCGACGGACAGCCGACGTTGAGATTGATTTCATCGTAGCCGAAATCCTCGCCAATTTTCGCCGCTGCCGCGAGGTCGCGCGGCTCGGAACCGCCAAGCTGAAGCGCCACCGGATGTTCACGTGCATCGAAACCAAGTAGCCGGGCGCGATCGCCATGAAGGATGGCACCGGTCGTCAGCATCTCCGTGTAAAGCCGGGCGCGCCGCGTCATCGCACGGTGGAAGACCCGGCAATGCCGGTCGGTCCAATCCATCATAGGGGCTACAGAAAACACGAAGTCACTGAATTTACTTGATTTATTAACTTTATCAGTCACTTTCGACGGTTTCCTGCTGTACTGATTAGCTCTCATTTTCGCTGTTTTTCGCTTGTTTTTAGGCCTTCAGTACAGCAATGCTGTACTGAGAGGGTCCATGCTGTACCACAACTGACGGGTTTGCGGAATGGGTACAATCATTGCTCGCAAGCGCAAAGACGGTTCCACCGGCTATCACGCGCAAGTCACCATCAAGCGTGGTGGGGAAATCGTCCACCGCGAGACGAGGACCTTCGACCGCAGGCAAGCTGCTTCAGCGTGGATGGAGAAGCGAGAGACTGAACTTGCGAAGCCAGGCGCGCTCGAGCGGCAGAACATGGCGGACCCGAAGCTGTCCGCAGTTATCGACCGCTACATTGAGGAATCGATCAAGGAAATCGGCCGAACCAAAGCTCAGGTACTCGCTACCATAAAGGAATATGACATAGCGGATCTCAAGTGTAGCGAGGTAACCAGTGAGCACCTAGTCTCCTTCGCCAAGAAATTGCCGGTTCAGCCACAGACTGTTGGAAATTACTTCAGCCACCTCGGCTCAATCTTCACCATTGCACGGCCGGCCTGGGGCTACCCGTTAGACTCACAAGCGATGGACGATGCACTGGTAGTGACCAGAAACCTCGGTCTTACTTCGAAAAGCAAGGAGCGCGATCGTCGACCAACCTTGACCGAACTCGACCTTCTCATGCACCATTTCGGCAAAATCAAAATTCATCGGCCGCGGTCCGCCCCGATGCAGCAGATTATCGTGTTCGCTATTTTCAGTACGCGACGGCAGGAAGAGATCACGCGGATTACATGGACAGATTTTGAAGCGGCAGCGCCGCCCACTCATCCAGATGCTCGTGTTCTCATTCGCGACATGAAGCATCCAGGCGACAAGCAAGGGAATGACGTATTTTGTGACCTGCCGCCTGAAGCGACTGCAGTTATCGAAAGCATGCCACGTGTAGCAAAAGAAATATTCCCCTACTCGGTAGACGCAATTGGTGCTGCGTTCACGCGTGCATGCAAATTCCTAGGCATTGATGATTTGCACTTCCACGATCTCAGGCACGACGGGATTTCACGCCTGTTTGAAATGGGCAAAACAATACCTCAAGCCGCAAGCGTGTCAGGTCACCGGAGCTGGAGCAGCTTGAAGCGATATAGTCACCTGCGTCAGACTGGCGATAAATTCGCCAATTGGAAGTGGCTCCCGGTCGTGACACGCGCAAAAGCTGAAGTGTCAGTGCAAGAGTCGGCCAGTGTTGTCGAATGAGGATCGTCAACTCGGGACAGAAGAACTTACCCAGCTCTACTGTTCTGCTTCGGCAGTCCGCTTGAGCCGATCGAGCTGCCGCCGGGACAGCTATTTCGCTTTCAGCTTCTTCTCCATTACGACAAAGCGCCGACCTTCGGGCGGATACTGGACATACTCTTTCTTGTCGTCCTTCCAACGCAGATATCGAAAGTTGTTATGCGCAATCGCCCTGATGGCTCGCAGCGCTTCCATTGCAACGTCACGGTGGACGCCCTTCGTCTTGAAGAGATTGTAAAGAATAGTCCAGGCGACCGCATACTCGTTGTAATTCCGCTCGTCGATTGAGCCGAAAATGATGTACGGCCCGTACGGGATCTTCTCAAACTCGTTTGCAAGGTCGTCAGTCGCGCCGCAGCACGATGACATGATGAGCGCATGTGGATTGCACTTGTACTTGCGAAACAGCTCAACGAAGTCGGGCCAGTTGATCGGCGAATTGTTGGTGACGGCGATGCCGACATCATCACCATGACACGACACATGCACAACGTCATAATCGCCATTGGCAGCGTGCGCGATGGCCTTTTCAAAGTGCGATTTGTCGAGCGCGTATACCAAGTCCGATTTGATGCCAAGCAGTCTGGTCAGTGCTTGGGTAACGTGGCCGTCTAACTGGCCCCTATAAAAATCCTTAGGATAGCTTGCCTCGATTATTAGAACCCTCATGCGCTCCTCCCATCCGGGGCGAGACCGTAGCACAATCACGGCCGCCGCTTCCGCAGGGAGCCGGCGACGGCTGTGGCTGGCCGCTCGTTGTGATTTCACGCCCTAGATGAACGACGGTTGGACAGGCTCGTGATAAGAGGGCCTTCGTCTCGCCGAGCATGCCGTCGAGATCGTCACAATCCACAGCGCGAAAGGGTTGGAATGGGGGCCAGTCGTCATTCCGATCAACTCGACAACGGAGCTCTACCGGCCGGACCAGTTCGTGCACAGACAATCCGACAACACCCTGCATTGGATGCTAGGCGGTGTCGCGCCACCGGAGCTGGCTGCGGCGCGGGCGGCGGAAAGCCTAGAAGATGCCAACCAACGCGAGAGAATCTGGTACGTGGCGTGCACCCGGGCGCGAGACCTCCTGATCCTTCCCCATATCCCTCAATCATCGAAGGACTCGTGGTTCAGCTCCATCGACCTTCGTCAGACTGATGTTTCCGAGCTGGACATTACGTCCTTTACGCCATTGGGCGCCCAGTCCGGCTCCTCTCGGACAAACGAGCAGTCAGCTGACATTTTCGTTGCGGAACAGCGATTCGTCGACGAAAGCTCGCCGTCTGTCGTTTGGCGCCGACCGAGCGAACATGACGCCGATCGGCTTGGCGATACCCTTGAAGAGACGGTAACGCTGGAGAGTCACGCCGAGCGTCTTCAAGTGGCTGGCGCCGGTGCGCGCCGCGGGGTGATCCTTCACAAGATTATCGAGGAGCTTTTAACCGGAGAGCTCGCGGAAGACCTGGACGCGAGCGTTGCCCGTGCGCGCGAACTGCTCAACCAACTGACGTCTGGCGCCGAAGACGATCGGGCGCGGCCTGATCCCAACGAGATGGCGACGGCGGCGCTGCGTGCGCTTGCGTTGCCCGAGATTGCCGAGCTGCGGCCCTTTCTTGTCCCAGAGATCCCAATCTGGGCGAAGGAGGAGGATAGTCTTGTCGCCGGCCGCGCCGACGCCTTGGCCGTCAGCGGTCAGCGGGTCGACTCCGCAATCGACTGGAAGTCGGATGTGAACCCTACGCTGGCGGTTCGCGAGGCCCACGCGCAACAGTTACGCGACTATCTGTCAGCCACCAATGCCAGCCGTGGCGCGATCGTTTACCTTAGCAGCGGCGAGATTGTCTGGGTCAGAAAGGAAGAAGCGAACGAGTAGTGCCATATTTCAGTCGGGACGGCGGTCCAATCAATACGTCACCTTGAGGCTGCGTCGTCGTCAGCACGTTGCTGCTCGGAGTGTTGGACTTTTGTTGGACGTTTTTCTAGATGGATGTGCCGTGGAAGCACCCCTAGACGTGGCAAAGCGCTGTAACGCTGCGGGGCATCAAAACAACGGTGTTCGGAAAAGGACACTGCAGTGCTGGGATCTCTGGCGGCGTGAGCGCGCTTACCTGCACATCTGGGATGGTACGACACCTGTCGAAGAAATTTTGCGAGCGATGGATGACCTTGTGCGCGCGGGAAAGGTTCTCTACGTGGGAATGTCGGATACTCCGGCGTGGCAAATCTCAAGAATGCAAGCCATCGCCGATCTTCGCGGATGGTCGCCGCTGGTAGCGCTTCAAATAGAATACAATCTCATCGAGCGAACCACCGAGCGGGAACTGATTCCCATGGCAAATGAAATGGGACTCGGGGTAGTTCCATTTTCTCCACTTTCAAACGGGCTTTTATCTGGAAAATACTCGAGAGAAGACTTTCTCAATAAGTCTGGATCGACCGGGTTCCAGGGTTCTAGAAAAAATGCCATTGAAACTCTAGGCAAATTTACTCAACGAAACATGCAGATCGTAGATGAAGTAAAGAAAGTGGCCTCTGAAGTTCAAAAGTCTCCTGCCGAAGTAGCGCTTGCCTGGCTTCTCTCCAAGTCGACAGTGACATCCGTCCTCTTGGGCGCGAGCAAACTTGAGCAACTGGAAAATAACTTAGGCTCTTTGAATACACATCTTAGCCCTGATCAAATCAAGCGGCTCGACGACATAAGCCGTATCGAAATGGGCTTCCCGCATGCAATTCTCGCGAACCCAACGGTTCAACAGATGATCTCTGGCGGAATTGAAGTCCATCGTAAATAGCACGCCACGTTCACGCATATCGAAGATGTCGCCTGCTTCATGCCATGCTGAGACCAGCAAGAACTTGCTGACCGGCACACCCTGCGCGATCAGATCGTGGGAATGCATATCGATACAATAGGCGCAGCCATTGATCTGCGATGTGCGCAAGTAAGCGAGATCGATCAGATTTTTGGGAAGGTCGGCCTGGCTATGAAGGTAGACGTGAACGCCCCCGAGTGCCTTCATGGCTGCTGGAGCGAGTGTGTTATAGTTCAAGCGATCAGACATGGTCTTGCCTCACCTATCAGGGGTCGTAAGGGCGGTGTCGGTAGTGTCGACAACGAATACCGCTAGAAGCTCTGCCTCGCGCTCCCGCGATAGATGAAACTGGTGGATCGGCATTAAATCGAGGATCGATGGCCACCGGCGCTTGTCTGGCCACCTTTCGATGATCAGCCATACCAAACAGGCCGTCGCCTCGACCGAAATTGCCGCGAGCTTCTAGGGCTAAGGCGTCCGGTTACTGCGCGGCGGCAACGCGCCCTGTGTAGGTCCCAGTCAGAAGATCGACGCCCTTGTCGGCGACCGCCATGACGGTGGCGTTCGTGTTGGCGCTGATGATCCTGGGCATAATGGAGGCGTCCATGACCCGAAGGCCGTCTATCCCCTTGACCCGCAAGTCGGGCGTGACCACGGTCGTGGGGTCTTCCGCCCTGCCCATTCGGCAGGTGCCGACCGGGTGAAAGTTGCTCTGCGTCGTCGCTTTCATGTATTCGACGAGCTCCGCGTCGTCCGTTATTGCCTGTCCCGGCGACAGCTCTTCTTCCACGATGTCAATGAACGGTGCTGTTGCGACGATCGTCCGGAGATACTTTAGCGCCTTCAATAGGCGTCGCGTGTCCTCCGGATCGCTCATCCAATTCGGATCGACCTCAGCGTCATCCTCTGGAAGCGCCGACTTCAAGCGGACGGACCCGTAGGAAAGCGGGCGAACCAAATTGGCCAGAAGCGTAACGGCGTTGCGTGGCTTGACCGTCAGTGTCGGCCACATCAGACCAATGCAATAGATTTGGATATCGGGCGGCCCGGCGGGATCGTCCAAATTGACGAACGCCATCGTCTCGGATCCCGTGGAAGCGATAGGGCCTGTGCCAAAAGCGTAATACTGAATGACGTTCCGGATCAGCTTGATCCCTGCGTCCTCGCCGAAATAACCAAACGGGCCCTTCGTCGAAAGCGACAGAAAGACTTCGTTGTGATCTTGCAGATTCTGGCCGACGCCGGGCAGGTCGGCGACGACTGGGATGTCGAACTGGGCCAGGTGATCGGCGGGTCCGATCCCTGAAAGCATCAGGAGCTTGGGCGTGGCGAACGCCCCGGCCGTCAAGACGACTTCATGCGTCGCCTTCGCCTGATGGACCTTCCCGTCTTTGACGTATTCGATCCCGATCGCCCGCTGACCGTCGAACAGCACCCGGTTGGCCCTCGCTTCGGTAACCAGGGTCAACCGCTCGTCGCCGATCACCGGCCTCAAGAACGAGTCCGCCGAGCTGCGGCGTTTTCCTCGAAAGGTCGTCGATTGTTCGTACCCCACGCCGTGCAGCTGACCGCCCGTGAAATCGTCGGTGAAAGGGACTTTCAGTTTTTGCAGCGTCCGGACGAAGATGTTGGCGGCCTCGGAGATGTAGGCCGGGTCGGAAACCTTGAGAGGCCCGTCTCCACTGTGCGCGGCGTTCTCCAGCCTGACGTTGCCCTCCTGCTTGCGGAAGTAGGGGACCAGGTCGTCCCAGCCCCAGCCCGCATCGCCGGATAACGTGTTCCAACGGTCATAGTCGTCCTTGGAGCCGCGAGCGTAGGTCATGGCGTTGACCGAGCTTCCCCCGCCAACGACGTTCCCTTGCATGATGTCGACGGCTCGCCCCTCGAGCGCGGGCTGGGGCGTCGAAGTGTAGCGCTTGATGTAGGGCGATTTGCCGAACACGATTTTGACGGCGCCAGCGGGCATGTGGATCAGCATATTGTCGTCGAGCGGCCCGGCCTCCAAAAGCAACACCGTCGCCCCATGGTCTTTGACCAAGCGGCTGGCCACGACGCAGCCGGCGCTGCCTGCTCCCACTACGATGTAGTCAAAGGTATCGGACACTGAGGTCATTTGGTTTTTTCCTGGTCGATCTCCCGGCCGCTTCAATTGCTGGCGCGAGGGACGGCTGAAATAGGGCGGGATTTGGCGTTGGCGTGAACCGATAGGACGGTTGCAGTTCACGCCAAATCGCAGATATGGACCTCAGGTCTTGGCTGAAATCACGCGCAAGTAACAATATTCCTTCAGGCCTTCGGCGCCATACTGCACGCCAAAGCCCGAGTCCTTGTTACCGCCGAACGGCACGTTCGGATTTACGACCAAGTGCTGGTTGATCCAAACGGTCCCGGCCTCCATCCGATGAGCGACCGCGTCCAGCTCGGCCGGGTCGCGGCCCCAAACCGATCCCCCAAGCCCGTAGTCTGTGGAATTGGCGATCTCGATCGCCTCGTCGATGGTGCCGTACTTGATCAGCGACCTCAGAGGACCGAAGTTTTCGAGCTTCACGTAGTCGGCGTGGGGGGACGGGTTGTCGAGGATCGTGACTGGAAAGAAGTTGCCTTTCCCTTCGATCTCATCGCCGCGGTAAAGAACGGCGACGCCATCTTTTTGAATGGCCGCCCAGGTCGCCTGCAGCCGCAGAAGTTGCGCCCGGTTTTGGATGGGCCCGATCGTGGTGGCGGGATCGAATCCATCGCCCAGGACTTGCTCGGCGGCAAATTTCGAGAGCGCCGCGGCCACTTCGTCGTAGCGGCTTTCATGCACCAACAGCCGCTTGATCGTGATGCAACCCTGACCGTTTACCAAGAACATCCCCCAGAAAATGGGAGCGATCGCCGCATCAACGTCGACGTCCGGCAGCACAATCCCGGCGTCATTGCCGCCCAACTCGAGGGTCAGGTGCTTCAGCGTCTGGGAGGCGGACTCGAAAACCCGCCGGCCGGTCTGAGTGGAGCCCGTGAACGAGATCTTGTCGGCTTCGGGGTGGGACGTCATCCAGGGGCCGACATTGTCGCCTCCAGTCACCACGTTCAGGATGCCGGCGGGGAGAATGTCCCGCACCAGTTCCGCGACGCGCAACACGGTCAGCGGTGTGTAGAAAGACGGCTTCAGGACGACTGTGTTGCCCGCGATCAGGGCGGGAACGACCTTGTCGTACGACAGAAGTAACGGGAGATTCCAGGGACTGATGGCCGCGACGACGCCGAGGGGCGCATAGTGCCGGGTGACCCGGCCAACGCCCGGTTGGGTGGTTTCCACGTCGGGAAGGCTTTGCGCGAGAACGCCCGGCGCGAAGTCATCCAAAACAGCCGCGACTTCCCACAAGGCCAGGCTTCTCGGGCGCCCCCCCTCGGCCATGAGGAGGGTGACGAGCTCTTCACGATGCGCTTTGACATTCTCGAACGCCTTCTCGAGGATCGATCGTCGCGCCTCCCAGGTCAGTTTGCTCCACGAGGAAAAGGCTCGGCGGGCGGCCGCGAACGCTGCATCCATTCCGTCGCGCTCAATGTCGGGCACTTTGGCGAGCAGCTCGCCGGTGGCGGGATCAAGAACATCCAGGGTGTTGCGAGCACCGACACTCTTTCCGTCGATCAGGTTTGTAAAAATGCCGCGGACGCCGGCGGCGGCGAGAGCACTCTCGCGAAGCGCTGACACGGAGTCAGCCGGAACGGATTGCTGGACCATGAGCGTGTTTCCTTCAAATAAAAGCCAGGACTCCGCAAACTCTAGGCAATAGACCTAGAAGTCGCGATCGAGGTCGGGGAAGAACTCGGTAAGCAAATTGCCGATGTACTGTGTGAGGTTCGGGAGGCTTCGGGCGTAGTCGGTCAGCCTGGGATGCATCTCGCGGAGCTGATAGACCAGGATGGTCATTCCGAAGACGACCGCGTCAAAAGACGTCGGCCGGTCGGTCCCGAGAAGATACCGATTTTCGCCCAGAATTTCGGCGACGGCCGCGAGGTCCTTGGACGCCTTGTCCACGATTTCGTCGGGCGTATAACGCGCGATGCCCTGCTTGTAGGTGCGGTCTTCCATGTCGTCCCGCAGCCCCTGAAGGCCGGGGCCCATTCCGCCGAAGGCATGCTCGAAGAACCAGTCCGAACCTTCTTGATCATAGAACTCGTAGATCAGCGCGATCCAATAGAGGTGGTCCTCCAGCGTACGCTGGACGAGGTGGCCGACAGCGCGCTGATGGTCGCTCAAACCGGCGTCGGGATCTGGAAAGGCGGTCTTCAGAAAGCCGATGACCAGGTCGGAATCGGCGACTTTCACGCCATCGACCGTGATGAAAGGCACCTTTCCACGCGGCGCATTGCCAACGCCCTGCTCGGCGACGGGTTCGAAGGGGATTCCTTGGAAACGAAGATGAGCTGTCAGCTTCGCAGAAAAAGGCGACAGCGTCGGGACCCTGCGCGCGACGTCGGGATCGAAAATGCCGAAGCGGTGCAGAGTCATGACAGTCGACGGTCCAAAATGGACCTTATCGTACGGGTTCACATAGACGGGGATCTTCTTCATCACGGGCGTCCTTCATCTCGATTCACGCTCACAGCCGTGAGCAGACCAGACCGAAGGCAGCGGCTCCGCCCGTCGTTTCTGGTGCACGTGGGATATCGCGCATTGTCGAGACGATGATAATCGGATGAATGTCGACAGGACTTTTCGGGATTTGCGAGCAATGTCGTTAAAGCGGCACCGGAAAGGTCAGTCCGCGACCAGATTCTTCGCCAGGAAATCGATGAACGTTCGCACACGCTGACTGGAGACGCTGCCTGCGGTGACAGCGTACAGATTGGCGTTGGAAGTCACGAACGTGTCGAGAGCGGTGACAAGTGCGCCAGAGGCAAGCTCCTTGCGGATATCCAAATCGTTTCGCATGACGACGCCGTGGCCGTCGAGCGCCCATTGGCGAAGAACGCCGCCATCGTTGGCAACGCGATTGCCCGCAACACGAACCGTAACCGGTCGTCCCTCAACGGTGAAAGACCACGAAGAAAAGGTCGATCCAGGGCGCGGGTGGACGAGGCAATTGTGCGCGGCCAGGTCATCTGGGTGATTGGGTGCAGCATGGTTTGCCCAATAGGATGGCGCGGCGCACACCACGCGGCGCCCTCGAAGCATCAGTCGAGCCTTGAGAGCCGAATCCGCCAAGGGGCCATTGCGGAGTGCCAGGTCAATGTCCTGCTCCACGAGATCGACGACACCATCGGACAAGTGCAGCGCAATTTGTACGGCGGGGTGTAAGTCGAGGAAGCGATCGATCAGCGGCGCTACTTCGGTCCGGCCAAAATCTTGCGTGGCCGTCATCCGGATTGGGCCGCGCAAGGGCCCATCCTGAACCCCGGCGATGGATGCGTCCCAGTCTGCCAAGAGCTTTCTAGCATCGGCGAGAAAACGTCGCCCTTCGAACGTGAAGCTCAATCTGCGGGTCGATCGCGTGATCAGACTAACACGCGCCTGCTCTTCCAACTGCTGAAGCGCGACCGTCACCGTTGAGGTCGAAACAGACACTTGGCGGGCGGCGGCTGAAAAGCTGCCGGTCTCAGCTATAGTTACGTACAGGCGGAGGGCTTCCAGGGTGTCCATTTCTCGCAAATCCCGAAAGGTCCAATCGAGAATAGCCTAATTATCAACGAGACAAAAGCAATCGATATTGGCTTCAACAAGCAGGAGAAGCCCATGTCCACCTCATCGACGATAGCCGACAGCCGTGCCCCCTCTGCCAACCACACGATCATCCGTGTTGGCCTGATCGGCGTCGGAAACTGGGCTTTGAACGGCCCCGTT
>Ga0137418_10006309_pt1 | contig 10907 bp, 8 predicted proteins | sample CZODoug3_1_2_16f_FD_122242 | JGI IMG/M metagenome (GOLD analysis project Ga0137418, IMG submission 122242) | Vadose zone soil fungal communities from Angelo Coast Range Reserve, California, USA - CZODoug3_1_2_16fungal (Hybrid Assembly) | ecosystem: Environmental > Terrestrial > Soil > Vadose... | reverse complement strand
ATTTCGCAATGCCGGGAGTCGTCTACAAGAAGGTGCGTTCTCGACATTGGACGTCGATCGACATCGGGTTGAAGCCTAGCCTCGACAATCCCGCGGTCGAAGCTTTGCTGAGCATCGTGCGCCGGCAATTCTCGAAGAACAGGCCCGGCTCTGCCCCCCACCGGACATGGGAGTAAGGGATTTAGCGATGCGCTCTGGCGCGGTCAAACCGATTAAAGACACATATGGTGGAAAAGCGCCACTGACGTCGCCCTGAAGTCGAAACAGTCCGAGAGATCGTCAGCCAAAGCGTCAGCATTTCCCAGGTCCGTAGACCTCTTCGGTGAATTTGAGAATGCTGCCAAAATCGTGGGTCGCATGAGAGGTATGGCCGGCGCGTTGGGGCCCGTCCAGGTAGAGCCAGGGCTAGGAGTGTAGTAATGCCGGTAACGCCCTTCCTATCGAGTTCGTCGGTCAGCATGGGATGTTCAAAGCAGGGGTACACGCGGGTGGACTCTCTGCCGGAAGGATCGATCAATCTGACATCCTGGGTGGAAGGGGCGATGCAACCGGTCCCTCCGCCGAGCGAGGGATTTTCGGCCGCGAATGAAGTGCTGCCGACGCTGGGCGCTGACGTTCCAGAAATGATGAACTGGTGGGCAGGAAAGCTGGGGCCTTGGTTGCTCTGGAACATGCGGTCGCCGAACGTGTACTGCTCGGCCAGGTGAAAATAAGGCTGAACCTCCAATGGTTTCACATACGCGAAGGCCGAGTGCGGAGTTACCTGGGCACCGTCCATTCGGCACTGTCCGGTTACGGAGTTGAGATCGCACATCTTCATAAATCCGGCGTGAGAATGGCTGAGATCGTAGTTTATACCGAGGCTGACTGGGCTCAGCGGGACGATCTGGCCTCGGGAGTTGACGCCGCTTTGGATGATGTCGGCCCCTCGCGAGATCAAAATCGCATCTTGAAACAGATTGTCGGGCGTGGGCCGGCCGTGGCGAATACGGTACCCAGCACCGTGGGGGGACAGGTCCGCGCATGCTCATTCGTCAAGGCAATTATCGCCACGGCTACCTTAAGGGGTGCTTAAGATGCAGCTGATTGTGCTCTTCTCGCTGCGCAAAAAAGCCACAGGATTACGATGGTGGATATGTTTCTTCTTCCGGCAACGCTATGGCACCGTGGTGAATGGTGGTCGCTCAACTTCAAAAACCATCCCGCATAGTCCTTTATCTGAATAACTACTGAAGGTGATTTCCCTGTTGACCGCCGGAACTTTCACTCCCTGTCGATTCGCGTCCTCCACCGCCCGCAGTGGCCACACCGATGCGGATCGCATCGATGGCAGCCTCACGCAAAGTAACCGAAGCTGAACCGGATTGTGGCGTGGAAGATTCATCCCAAGTTCCCTTCGGGTCAGGAGATTCTGGTCCGTACCCTCCCCTATATCGCCCCGATGCTGTCTTATCTGCGCCTTCATGTGGAGTCCGCTCCGCCACACTTTGAAGAATCGGGATCGGGGGAGAACCGGACGACAAAAGCATCCTGACCGTCGGGTCCTGAACCTCATCTCTGGCGGGAACATTGCGTCTTTGAAGGGGCACGCCTCGACGGATCTGAACCGGGTTGCCTTTCTGAACCGCCCTCGCCCGCGGCCCGGAGATCAGGTTGTCACTCGAAAGCGGGGACGATCCTAACCGTGAGCCTGACCGATATAAAGTGAGTGCGACACTCGGCAGGAACACGACACCGACAACGAACATTGCGGCGATAAGTCCGGTTCTCAAACCCTTTTCAAAAATCGACACGCGCCGCGGTTCGCGCAAAAGCTCGCGTATGCGGGTAGCCAGCAAGGATGAGGAAGAGGAGAACCCGATTCCGCTTGACGAGCTTCTCTCGGCGATGAACCACCATCTGGCAAGGGCGGTCAGGCATTCCGCATAAGGCAGCCGACTATCCCAACTGTCCTCGACGACGGCTTGATCGCAAGCGAGTTCTCGCTCCCAACGCATGCGCCGGTATGCCAGCCAAACCGCTGGATGAAAAAAAAGAATTCGGCAGCCGAGTGCGGCCACCCGGTCCCAGAGATAGTCCCGCCGTTTCACGTGGATGAGTTCATGTCGCAGGATTTGGGCGAGCTCATCCGAACTGAGTCGGGGAACCAGTTCCATGGGCAGCAAAACCCGGGCCCGAAACCAACCGGTAGTCGCGGGGGAGCGCAACTGCGCGAGCAAACTCAATTGGCACCGCTGCACTTCCATCTCCCGGCAGATCGTGCTGAAGATCGCCATTAATTCTGGGGATGGCTCTTGACGATTCCGCAGAATGAGATCAAGCCGCAAGCGTTTCGCAAGCAACTGGAGCAGCAATAGGGTGACGACCGACAGATAGATCCATGCCGCCCATGCGCCCAGGCGATCCACATCCTTACCTAACCAGTCACTGACCGGCCAAGACAAGCGTGGGACCGAACTTTGTTGCGAGGCCACGGCGAGGACTTCTATGGACCGGCCTGCCGGCATTGGAACCGACAGAATAATCCACCCGGAGACAGTCAACAGGAGAAAACATGTCCACAGGCGCAAGCGAACCCGGTGACTGCGGCAAAGCGCAGAGAGAATACGAGTGAGCACGTAGCCGCACGCAATCTGAATAGAAAAAGTGATCCACATGCTGACGGCAGACAGGGGGGAGTTGTACGGCATAGTGAAACCTCAGGTCTCCGGATTCTTGGATTGACGAGATGACTGCTTCTGTTTCCGGTGGCGACGAATCAGTTCTTCGAGTTCCTGCAATTCGGCAGCATTAATACGTTCATCATCAAGCAGGTTAAGCAGAAGTTCGGTCGGCGAACCTCCGAAGTGGCTTTGCAGCATCGCACGTATGGACAGGCGATTTACCTGATCACGACCAACTCGAGCCTTGTACACAAAGGCTCGGCCTTGCAGCCGATGTGTAACCAGGCGCTTATTTTCCATGATACGCAGAAGAGTCTGCACTGTCTTGTAGTTGGGTGGAGGAGTCTCTCCCGAGTCCCTTAATATGTCGTCGATTGTGCCTTCGCCCAGGCGCCACAGGATTTCCAGCAATTCGTGTTCCCCGGCGGTTGGCATCAACTGACGTCGCGCATGTGTCGGCATGCGCAAATCTTGAATTACGGCTTGGGGCACGTCAAGTGTAGACATTGGCAGCCTCTCACTTTCAAACTTCGAGATGCCAGGAGTGCCCATCCAGAGCACCGGCCTTCAGCGTCACGATACTCGCCAGGGCATCCTGCTCACTTTTTTGCTTGACATTAAGTCTTAAGTGATTAAGACTTACTCTTAACTGCTTAAGACTAATGTACCCGGTGATCGCCGCGCCGTCAATTGCGCGAACGAACCGGCCGAATGAACCGGATACGGCTACCGAGCGGAGTCTCTGAGATGGAACACTGGCAGCAATCATTTCCCGACCATACCCTCCAAGGGGGATTTCTGAAATCTCTTTCACATCACCCCCGCAACCGACGCCCTGCTGACCCGCGAAAACGAGCAGCGTCTTTTCGGTGCCAGCGGAACAAACTATTCAGTCGGGTTAAGCTTCGCTTAAGGTATCGACTGTCATTCTTGCCTTCAATCAGCGATGCGCAGTCAAAGTCTCGGAACGCCGCCCCGTCAACATCTGCATGCATGCAACACGGGTCGGTTTGGATCCTTCGCATGCAATCCAGCGACTTGAGATATAGGCCGTTTTCGCCGACACCGTCTTAACTCTATTCACTCTGGCCTAGAACCCGAGGGACGAACTTTCCGCACCTCGTTGTCCACGCGTACTGCACGGCGAAGATAGTTCAGAGTTCCGACCGGAGAATCTCAATTCGTTTTTTCCGACCAGACCAGCAAGAGGGGAGTTTATGAATTTGAGCGTTGAGATGAAAGCAAATATGCGGGTTCCGTACGCCTTGCGGCGCATCCCAGAAGCAAGTTTTTGCTCTCTATTGCCTTACTCCGAATTTCCACAGTCGGGAGACATTGCGCTGGCAAAGATAGAGAAAATCGGAAGGAACGCGAGCCTGGAACTGCCCAATGGCCGCCGTTGCTCTCTGCACGAGGAAGACTTGATCGCCGTTGTCTTCGGCAACCGTTACGCGACCATGCAGTTTGAGGCCTATGCGCGCCGCGATGACGACCGCTGCGATTTACTCTCGATGGGCGGAGTTTGTGGGCTGGTGGAGAGCAAGCATGCCAAAGCCGCTGACCCGAGTAAGTTGCGCTTGATCGGGTTCCTCGGAGATCCCGACGGACACATTCTTCGCTTGCGCCAGTTCGCTGTTGCTCCCAGGCTCCCCACATGTCAACCCCACATTGTTGTTGTCTGCGGAACCTCGATGGATGCGGGCAAGACGCACACCGCGCTGAGCCTGATCATGGGTCTCCGCCAGCAGGGTTTCCGGGTTGCAGCCATTAAGCTTACGGGTACAGCCACCGGGAAGGATACTTGGAACCTGCTGGATGCCGGGGCTTGCGTAGCTCTCGACTTCGTGGATGGCGGGTTTCCATCTACCTATCTTTGTTCCGCGCATGAACTTGTAGCGCTGCATCAGCTTCTGATCGCAAATGCGGCGGCGCAAGAACCCGACTATGTCGTCGTCGAAATCGCTGACGGTCTGCTGCAGAGCGAAACCGCAGCCCTGCTCCAAGATTCTCGCTTTACGCGGACGGTGGACGCCTGGGTCTTTGCTGCTGGCGACCCGCTGGGCGCCGCAGGTGGAGTTCGTGTACTGCGCAAGTGGGGAATCGAACCGGTCGCCATCTCGGGAGTCGTATCCATGAGTGCGCTGGCAATCAGGGAGACGGAGATCGCCACACACCTGCCCTGCCTGACGGCGCACGGCCTGCAGTGCGGCGAATTGAATCCCCAGCTCTTGGCGGTGAAGTCTGCTCCGCAATCAGCATTGGTGCGTGAATGGAAAATGGCACAGCAATGAAGCCGATGAACTGCGGGCGCGTCTATTTATGGATTCCCGACCCTCAGAGCACTCTGGGTGGGTACGTGACTGTCAGCCGCCTGCCTTTGCCACGTCTTGACTCACGGGTCGAAGGCCGCAGTCGGCTTTGGGGACAGCACGTGCGCGTGCGAAATGCTGGAGAAATGAATGCGCCGCTCGCGTTGAAGACTGGAAGTCGCATCGTACCGATTGGCGATGCGCTCCCGAATGCGGACGGTGATTTCATATTCGAGCCCGGACGGGGAGGCGGACGGATGGATAAGGTCAACTGGGATGGAGCCTCCGGCTTCCCAGCAGAGTTCTTCGAAAGTGGCGTTCCTTTCCCGGAATCTGAGTTTCGGTGGCGATACATCCAGGCAGCGCACTTCGGCGAGGTGAATACGTACTTTCATCTCGACCTCATTGCGGCGTATATCGAGGGCTTGCTTCGTCAATTGGGTGCGCCTTCTTTGCCACGCGTCACGGCCGTTGTGAATGCTCATCATGCGGTCACGGAAAGAGCAGGCACTCGGGACGGCCTCGAGCGCGGCGATCGTTGGTTGCCCTTTCAAGGCGGTCACTATCGGCTGCCCGCGGAGCATTACGATCTGCAGGAGCACGAGCCAGTTTCGCCCGAGGGGGAGATCCACCTTGGCCCGGGTCGAAATCTGCTTCAGTACGGAGCGCTGGTGGAGGCGGCGGGCGGCCCTTATCGCGCCAACGCTTCTCACAATGCCGGCATTCTTTATCACGAGTACGGTCACCACCTCACCCGCCACACGGCGGACTTCCGGGCAAACGCCCTGCGCTCTCCCACCCGACAAAATAACCGCAAAGTGGCAATGGACGAGGGTACGTGCGACTACTTCGCCGCGACAATGCTGGGTACCCCGCACATTTGGGCCTGGCATCTCCGGCATGACGATGAGGTCATTCATCCTCGCAGCCTGGTCTCGTCAAAAACCATGGCAGACTACGACACGAGTCCAGCAGCCGACGCGCACGCCAACGGCACCATCTGGGCCGCGGCACTCTGGGACCTGCGTACAAAACTACGCCGAATCGAAGCTGACGGAGTGCGCGGCACTGACCTCATGGTGGTTCAGGCTCTTCTGTTGCTGGGCCAGCTTAGGGATACGAGCGGCGAGAAAACCGTGAATGAACTTCGTCGCCTGCGAAAGCGCTTCGAGACCGGAGCGGCAGCCATGCTCCAGGCCGATGAAGTCTTGTACGCAGGCCGCCATCGCGAACTGATTCGCGCCTCATTCTCTCAGCGTGGCGTTGAGCCACAAGACATCCGGGAATGGCACCCGCCAGGCTAGTGGAGTACGGCTTCGAGCATGGGGAGAGTTTGTCGGGCGCCGACTGAGTGATTCGCGCACCGACCTGGTGATGTGGACAGAAAACGAAATGCCAACAAAAACAATAAAGGAACTGACCCCTCCGATGGCTTCATCGGCGCCTGCTGAATACGAATCAGGCATGCGAACACTTTTGAAATTTGTCCCGCCGCATGAGATCCCTGCGTCCGAGGATCTGTTTTCGGCAGATGTATTGGAAAATCATCTCGCGGCCCTCGGAGAACCTCCGCTGTCTTTGATCGCCGTGGGCGACATCATGCTGGGTGGACGTGCACGGCGCCGAATCAAAGAATATGGCCGGGATTATCCGTTCGGGGCGGTCCTCCCCATCTTGCAGCGCACACCCATCGTGCTCGGTAATCTCGAAGGTCCGCTGGCGCAGAAGGCACAAAAGCTAGATCGAAATTTCTCTTACCGCGTGAAACCGAAGCTGGCAAGCTCTCTCTTGCGGGCCGGAATCAATGTGGTAACGCTGGCTAACAATCACTTGGTGGATTGTGGACGGGACGGGGTACTCGAGACGCTGGAGGCGCTTGCCGTTGCCGGCGTTACCCCCCTGGGCGCAGCTGCTAACGAGCAGGCCGCTCATGAACCTGTTATCCGCGAAGCGGGTGGGCTACGAATTGGACTGCTGGGCTACTACTGGAATCGACGCTGTGCCGCTACGGCAAAGCTTCCGGGTAGCGCGATGGGAGTGTTCGAAGAACTAGAAAGCGATATTCGCAAACTTCGAAGGCAAGTGGACCGGGTGGTGGTCACATTCCATTGGGGACGGCCCTACAATCCCGAGCCTTCTCCCAGAGCCCGCGCCAAAGCTCTTTTCGCCGTCGACTGTGGCGCCCACGCCGTGGTGGGCCATCATCCCCATATCATCCAAGCTTTTGAAATCTACCGCCGCTGCCCAATTTTCTACAGCATTGGAAATTTCGCCTTTGGTTCCGGCAACAGCCGGGCCGAAGGCCTGATGCTCGGCTTTCGTTTTGAAGATGCCAGAACGGTGGTGAATGTCTACCCGCTATACGTCAAGAATCGCGACCCTCGAGTGAACTACCAACCGAAGCTACTAAGGGGGAACGCGGCCGAACGGATGCTTTGTCATCTGATCGAAATCTCCGCGCGAAGTGGGACATTCCTCAGGATTGAACGAGGAACGGGAAGACTCGAGCTTCCGTTTCGTAACCCGACTCGCAGAAAGAAGGGGCGGGATCTTGCCTAGCTCCACCAAGCAGAGCACGACGAGGATCTGGGTGCAAAATTTTCTGCCGCTTCTGCGTCCTTTCCGCAAGCCGCTGTGCTGGGCGGGCTTGGCCATGATTCTGGATGCGGCTCTCACGGTATTTCGTCCCTGGCCCCTCAAGGTCGTGATTGACCGCGTCCTCTCCCAGCGCCCGAGCCGTGTGCCGTTCCTCCATGCATGGCTGGACACTGCCCCGCTTAGCCGTTTGCATATTCTGTACGGCGCCTGCGCCACCACACTGATCATTGCCCTTTCCACTGGAATCCTCACCTATTGCTACATTCGCGCTCTGGGAGACATCGGGCAGCGCTTCGTTTTTGCGTTACGCCAGAATCTATTCGCGCATCTGCAGCGCCTCTCGCTGCGGTTCCACGATCGCCAGCGCACCGGCGACCTTATCACCAGACTGACCTCCGACATCGATGCGATCCAGGACATGATTGCCAGCGGCATCATCGTTTTCGGGAGCAACGCGTTTCTACTTGCCGGGATGCTGATTCTGATGTTTTGGCTCAACTGGCGGTTTGCGCTGGCCGCGCTCTCAGTCGCTCCGCTGTTGTTTTGGACTGTGTTCCGCTACTCGAACCGCATCAAGGTTGCGGCAGGAAAGGCACGTGCCAGCAGCGGCATCCTGGCTTCCTTAGCCCAGGAAACCCTTGCCTCCATCCGGATCGTGCAGGGACTGGCCCAAGAGGAGCAGCAGAATGAGCGCTTTCGTGCCCAGAGCACAACAAGCTTGCAGGCGTATCTGGAGGGCATCCGTTATCAGGCACGCATCTGGCCGATCGTGGATTTTCTGGCGGCGACAGGGCTGGCGATGGTGATGTGGTATGGAGCAACGCGGGTGTTGGCGGGAGCACTTACTACCGGGGACGTGGTTATTTTCTTTGCCTACGTAACAAATCTTTATGCCCCCATGAGGCAGTTGGCGCGGCTCTCGTACATGTTTAACCGGGCGAGCGTGGGGTCCGAACGAATCGCCGAGGTGATGAGGGTTCGCAGCGAAGTCATCGACCGTCGGTGGGCACGGACCGCATCCGGATTGAAGGGCAGCATCGAGTTCCTCAATGTGTCATTCGAGTATGAACCGAGTCGGCCGGTACTTTCGAAAATCTATCTTGCAATCCGGCCAGGGGAAAGGATTGCCATCGTCGGAGCGACGGGCGCCGGCAAGAGCACGCTGGTGAGCCTGGTGCCCCGGCTTTATGACCCAAGCGCAGGAGCGATCTGTATTGATGGCGAAGATATTCGAAACTATTTGGTGCAGTCCCTACGCGAGCAGATCAGCCTCGTGTTGCAGGATTCTCTGCTGTTCAGCGGAACCATTCGCGAAAATATCGCCTTCGGCCGCCGCGGTGCAAGCGAGCAGGAAATCATCGCTGCCGCGGTAACGGCCAATGCAGATGAGTTCATTCAACGCCTGCCCGATGGCTATGACACTTTAGTGGCGGAACGAGGCAGCACTCTCTCCGGTGGAGAGAAACAGCGCATCGCCATCGCGCGCGCGGTCCTGCGCGACGCGCCCATTCTCATCCTCGATGAACCGACGAGCAGTCTCGATGCGGCATCGGAACGTCTCGTCATTGATGCGCTGGAGCGGGCGGCCGCGGGACGCACAACCCTGATCATCGCGCATCGGATGAGCACCGTCCGGCTCGCCGACCGTGTTGTGGTTCTGGAGCAAGGACATGTTGCCGAAGAAGGTAGTCGTCAAGAACTTCTGGCCCGCAAGGGGAAATACGCACAGCTGTATCACCTCCAGTTGCCCGTCGAAAGGGATGTCGTCCAGAACCCGGGAGTAGTTCTGGAGTCGAGCTAAGAGCTGGGTCACAAAGCTCTTGCTCACGAATCATCAGCAACGTTGCATGGAGATTCTCGAGACCCAGGTCTATCGTGGCGCTAACTACTGGGCACCGGTCCCGGTAATTCGCTTTGTGCTTGACATCGGGGACCTCAGGGAATGGCCCACCCACATGATCCCAAGCTTCTGTGAAAAGCTCGCCGCTGCAGTTCCGACGCTGGGCGAACATCGCTGCGCCACGGGAGAGCCGGGAGGATTCTTCGAGCAGGCAGGACAGAGCACGCGCTTACTTCACGTCGCCCAGCATGTCGCCCTCGAGCTTCAGATTTTGGCTGGGCAAAAAGTGAGCTATGGCAAAGCCCATGCGGTGGACCATGAAGAAGATACGGCACCGCTTGAGGTTTCTCATCTCATCTTCCAGTACGAAGAGGCGGAAGTCGGCATCACCGCCGGCAAGCTGGCAATTCGCATGCTGGAATCGCTGGTTTATGCCGAACGCGATCCTGCGTTTGACTTCGCGAGACAACTGACCAAACTGATCCAACTGGCTAAAGAACTTCGCTTTGGTATCGACACGCGCAAGCTGCGAGAGGAAGCCGAATCTCGAGGCATTCCTGTGGAGCACCTCGATGAGAATGGCGGAGGCGCGCGATCCGGACGTGGAACACGCCGGCGGTTCTCGCTGATGCAACTCGGACACGGCAGATTCCAGAAGCGAATCTGGGCACCCTATGTCTCCACCGACAGCTTTATCGCGGCGGAAATCGCGTCCCACAAGGAATTGACGAGCAGCCTGCTGCGCGGCTGTGGTCTCCCAGTTCCACGGTCCATCAGTGTCACGGCGGAAGACAGCTGCGCAGCGGCTGCGCGCGAGATCGGTTATCCAGTCGTCGTTAAGCCGATCGATGGCAGCCAAGGACGCGGTGTCGGAGTCTATCTCCAAGAGGAAGGCGCCCTCCGCGCCCATTTCCCTTTGGCTCTCCGCGAGACCCACTCGGGCACAGTCTTGGTCGAGAAATTTATCCCCGGCCGTCATTACCGAATACTGGTTGTGGGGGGCCGTTTCGTCGCGGCTGCCGAGCGGCTGCCAGCCCATGTCACGGGCGATGGCTCACACACGCTTCGCGAATTGATAGAGTTGAGCAATGCTGACCCCATGCGGGCCTCCAAGCATAAGACCCGCATCGCCTTCGATGAACGCACCATCACGCTGGGGCAAAAGCAAGGTTACGGCCCTGACGACGTCCCGCCGCCCGGCAAGCGTGTGCAACTAGCACTGACTTCGAACATAAGCACGGGGGGCACTTCGATCGACTGCACGGATGAGATCCATGCTTACAATGTTGCGATCGCCGAACAAGCAGCGCGGGTGATCGGTCTCGATGTCGCTGGGATCGATCTCATCGCCCCCGACGTCGCGAAATCTGTTTTGGAGACGGGGGGCGCCATTTGCGAGGTCAACGGTGGGCCGGGCTTGTTCGTTGTGCACTCGCAACCCGTTGAAGGGAACCCGCGCGACGTCACGCGTCCGGTGATCGACCTTCTCTTCCCGCC
>Ga0137418_10006306_pt1 | contig 10911 bp, 11 predicted proteins | sample CZODoug3_1_2_16f_FD_122242 | JGI IMG/M metagenome (GOLD analysis project Ga0137418, IMG submission 122242) | Vadose zone soil fungal communities from Angelo Coast Range Reserve, California, USA - CZODoug3_1_2_16fungal (Hybrid Assembly) | ecosystem: Environmental > Terrestrial > Soil > Vadose... | reverse complement strand
TGACCAAACGCAGAAGCGTATATGGCCCGAGCAACGAGGCATCGGCGTGCTTTAGTGCCACAATCCCCGCATACATGCCGAGCGGGCCCAAGAAGAGGAACAGAGATAGCCACGGAAGAGTCCCCATCGCAGGCGCAGGGGTTAAGAAACACAATGGTACATTGCCCACTAGAGTAAAAAGGTTCGTGTATGCCGTCGTGGTTTCCGCTTTATCCTTTCGATTAGAATAACGATTGAGAACAAAGCTCAACCCATTCAGGCTAGTGCCCAAAAAAGCAACCAAATAAACGATGCTCAAACCAGCGAATTTCGGCTGGGCAATGAATAGCGCACCAACAATCCCGAAAAAGACTGAGAGCCAGCGTAGTCTGCTTATCGTCTCCCCCAAGATGAAGGTTGAAAACAGCGCGATGTAGATAGTCTGCGTGTATGAAATCGCCGTGGCATCCGCGAACGGCAGCCGGCCGAATGAGTAGACGAGCACCCAGCCATAAGTGAGCGCTGTAAAGCCGCGCAGCACATGCAACGGAAATTGTTCGGTTCGAAAAACATCGAACCGGCGCGCAAACAACATCGCCATAACGATACCGCCCAAGCCTCGGATCGCTCCGAAATGCACGATCGAGATCGCTGAACCCAAGTGATGGACTAACGCGGTCTCAGCCGAGAAGAGCCCCCCCTGCATCACCATGAGGCAGATCGCTAGACGTTCCGGCGCGGTGCGCATAGCCGATCATCTAAGCGGAGAGGCGTTCAAGTTACAACGGCGAGGGGCTCGGAGTCGGTGATTCGCAGAACATCAATTGAGATAACTGATCGACCTTTTTGGTGGACCGTGTTGTCGCAATCGGAAATAGCGCGTCAGAGAGCATGGGTCCTACAGCCTCACTGGGTAAGCGTGGGGGCCCTCTAATCGGTTGCGGGTGACCTCTCAATCTGAATCAGGCGGCAAAGTCCGGTGAGCGAGACGCAAGATCAGCTGTGCGCATCCAAAATCTCTCTAGGCGACGAAGCGTAACGGCAATCTCTTTCAAGTCGGTTTCCGTAATGTCTGTCTCTTGAAGCTGCTCCAGATGCCGCTGATGCATTTTGCTGAGCTTCTGGGACAACGCGCGTCCCTTTGCCGTCGCCCGAACGCGGATAGAGCGTCGATCGTGCACCGAGCGCTCGTGCGCAAGATAGCCATTCTCGACCATTTTCTTGACGTTATAGGAGACGTTCGATCCGAGATAGCAGCCGCGCAACGTTAGCTCACCCATTGTCATCTCGGCATCACCGATGTTGAACAGCATCATGGCTTGCACGCTGTTAATGTCATGAATGCCGAGCCCGTCGAGCTCAAGTTTGATGATTTCCAACAAATGATGGTGAAGGCGCTCAATCAAGGGATTGAGTTCAAAATAATAGTTCTCTTTCATTCGAACTCCGATTCTGCACCCCGGTTGCCCTCTGATCGACCGAATGCAGATCGAGGGGCCACTCGCAATTTGAGCCATCGTGCGGCCGCCCCCGGTGTAGGTGCCGGGAAAAATCCCGGAAAAAAATCCGGAAAAAAACTCAAATGTTAACGAATGGGGAGTTGAAGCGACACGCAAACCCGCGTGGTCGCAGTCGAAGCGGAGCCGGATAGGCAAATTCGCTAAGCCACGAAAACTACGGACAGCCGAGGACAATGTGGCTAGCCTGCTCCGTAACCGTTTGTGCATTTACAGAGCGCTCTGAGAGGAGCACGCGCCGTGAATAATGTCACAAAATTCAGAGGTAAAAGCACAAACGTTGCTGGCGCAAATGCCACCAACTCTCAACGAACAACGCGCATTTATCTCTTGGGAATGATGCGGGCAATTGGTCCAGCAGGCGAGAATGTTTTACCGCGTGCCAGAAAAACACAGGCAGTCCTTGCGTATTTATGTCTGATGCATGGGGAGCGCCTATTACGGAGCCGTGTGGCAGGGATAATCTGGGATCGCTCGGGCGAGGCCCAGGCACGGGAGAGCCTGCGGCACGCTTTAAACGAGTTAAATCGGACGGGCTACTGGCACCTTGAGAAGGATCATGACGCAGTTCGTCTCGATGTTACGGGCTGTTGGATCGATGCTTTTGAAATTCCGGAGCACTCTGATCTCCTCCTTGAGGGCCTTTACGGGACCTCGCCCTCATTCGATCAATGGCTGGTGGGCGAGCGTATCCGGCTCGAGCAGCGCTGGCAAACCCGTCTAGAGAAGGAGCTTAACGGATTAATAACCGAGGCCGCGGCTCCGGAACTACGCGCCGCCGCGGCACGGAAGCTCCTGAACGTGGTGCCAACACATGAGGCTGCCGTCCGCAATTTGATGAGTGCCTTTGTCGATTTGGACGACCATGCGCAGGCAATCCGCGAATACGAGCGGTTTCGGCAGGTGGTCAGTACCAACCTGGGAATGCCACCCTCGGATAAGACAACTGCCTTGTACGAGGCGATCCGGTTGGGGTCGCGCGTAAGGGCAACGCGTGCCTTAAGCCGGACCGAGCACAAGGCGTGGAATACCGGAGAGTTCTCAGAGGGAAAAGATGATCTAACCGGGGAAGAAACGAGCGGCGCCAGTACGGCGCTGCACATCCAACCGTCGATCGCGGTCCTGCCGTTTCGAAACTTGTCGGGCGAGCTCGGTCATGACCATGTCTCCGAAGGGTTGGCCGAGGATCTCGTCGAAGCGCTTTCGCGCGTACAGGGCCTGTTTGTTGTCTCCCGTCTATCTGCGGCGGTCTTCAGAACGCAAGATCGGCCGCCCGTCGCAGTTGGCGAAGCCTTGGGCGTTCGTTATGTCCTGTCGGGTAGCATACGGCTCGTCCGTGATCAGCTGCGGCTGATTGTCGAGCTCACCGACGCCGCCAGCGGCGTGCTCTTATGGATCTCGCGAATGGACGAAAAATTTTCGGATCTTCTGGAGATTCAGGCCCGTTTAGCCGAGACGGTGGTTCGGTCCGTAGCCCCTCACGTTCGGTCCGCCGAGTTGAAGCGCGTCCGGGTCAAACGTCCGGAACACCAGGGGGCTTACGATCTCTTTTTGCGTGCGCAGGAAAACATGCATAGCCCGTCGCGCGCCGCATTCGAAAGCTCGGAACATTTATTGGAAGAGGCGATCGCCCGCGAACCCCAATACGCGGCTGCCCTCGCCTGGCTAGCTCATTGGCACGTGATGCGGGTAGGGCAGGGCTGGTCGCCGGACGAGGCGCACGACGCCAGGCGCGCTCAGATCTTGGCGACGCAGGCGGTCGAATGTGACGCGGCAGAGCCCATGGCATTGGCGGTTCAAGGCCACGTCAACGCCTATTTTCATAAGGATTTTGATCTAGCGCTGGCGTGTTTTGACAAGGCGTTGCAAATCAATCCGAACGCATCTCGAGCGTGGCTCTGGAGCGCCTATACCTACGCCTGGATCGGCGAGGGATCCCGAGCTGTCCAAAACATTAACCGGGCGATGGCACTTTCGCCATACGACGCGTTGATATGCGCCTATAGCGGTGGGGCCAGCTTGGCCTATCTCGCTGATGGCCAATACGCGCGCGCAATCGAGTTCGCGATGCGCTGCATACGCGAAAATCGCGGCTATACAACTGCTTACAAAGCACTTATCTTGGCCTTGATGCTGTCAGGTCGCGAGGCTGAAGCACAAAGCCCGGTTAATCAGCTGCGTCTCCTGGAGCCGGGATTCACTGTGCAGCAATTCCGGCGTCGGTCTCCCGCGTTCACCGGGACATTGGGGGAGCGTTATTGCGAGGCCTTTGCGAGAGCAGGGGTTCCGCTTTTCGACTGAGCGCGGCGATTTTTTCCGATATTCCACCTAGTTTCTTCCCGGTTGGATCCCCACTGACAATGGCAGATTTCTCCGCGAGACTGAGTTTGGATCAGTCCTGCGTCGGAGGAAAACCATGTCAGCGACAAACCACCCCGTTCCGTTTCCGCCTTTGCGCCGTCGTGACGGCAAGATAACAGATACTGCTAAAGTCAGGCTCGCCGACGGGTTCATATCGGCCGAGTTTCCGCCTTTGCGCCGTCCCGACGAAAATATCGCTGACCCCGGTAAGGTCAGGCTTGGAGACGGCTTCATAACGGGGGAGTATCCGCCCAAAAAATAGCACTTGCGATCTCGCCTGCGGTTTCTGGGGTGCCAAGCATGGTTGATTCGGCGGAACCGATAATTTGCCAGTTTTACCGTCTCATTTCTGATGCTCCGGAACCGCGACGCGCAGATCGTTCCGCAGATGGTACACTCCCCGTCAACGCTTACCGTTATTGCGAAGCTATCGCGAGCGCCTCAAGCTTCGGATGGTATCTCTATCCTCCACTGAGTTTCAGCCTGTGGTGGGATGGTACCGAGATCGCCTGGACGTATGAGGGCGCCGACGGGTGGTACCCTTTGCGAGGTGCCCAGTATCCAAATTTTCGGGAGACCTTCCAAAAAGTCGCCCCCGACGGCCTGGGAGAGCTCGCGCCCCCATTCCTCGTTCAGGGAATGTTGCCGGGTGTTGTGCAGATCTGGAGCGGGTATTTGGCGCGCACGGCCCCTCGATGGGCCTTGCTATCGCGGGGCGCGGTCAATATTCCAAAAACACAAGGCTACGAGAATTTCGAAGGTATCATCGAGACCGATACGTGGTTCGGCCCGCTCTTTACAAATGTGCGCCTGACTCGAACCAATTCGCCTGTCGAGTTTCACATGCGGCGACCGCTCTTTCAAGTACAGCCGCTGTTACGCCAATGTTATCAAGACCCCTCTTTTAAAATATCGGAAGTAGCTGATTTAGAAGAAGACGACTGGCAGCGTTTCGCTGCAACGATTAAGCCGAATACAAATCAGATGCGGGCGCTTGGTCATTACGCGGTGGATACTAGAAAGCGACTTCGCGATGGCTTATAGCCTCCGTCAACGGTGAGCTGGTCCTCACTCTCAAAGCTGGTTCCGTTTGGACCAGGCCTAGCATTCCACCCGGAGCAATCGGGGGCCGGTTGCTCTTGGGCCAGCTTTGCTCATCGGCCTACCGCGCCTCGTCCTCGGGATGATAAAAGTACCCGCTCGACGCTTGCGATATCGCAGCAGTTCCTGCCCGATCAATTGCCACTCGCCAGATGCCCGAAACTCTGCGGCGCTACCGATAAAGGTATCCAATTCGTTACCCTCACCGTCCGTGATCACGACCTTACCCGATAGGCCCTCGTCAGAGACTTCCGCCACCTCACTATAGAAAATACCAAAAATGGGATCCGACATAACCCACTTTTGACCGGCGCAAAAGTTGCTCATCAGTAAAGCCCTCTGCCGTGTAGCTAGCGACCCACTCCGAGGAGCCCACGTTATACATGGCCATGGCCAAATCGTAATTGCTGCTGCGGCTTGGCAAAGCGAGCGTGGGTGCCTCGGCTTTCGTAACTACCTCACTTGAGATAATAGACTTCAGAGAACCTTGAGGACAAGGTAGGACCGGGCAGCGCTCGCGTCTTGTTGGATTTCCTTTTGTGGCGGTAACTCCGGAAGCATGCTGGTCTGCAGCGATCCTCAACCTTTTTCACCCCAGTTGCCCCCGTAGGCCTACCGCGGGGTGACCGCTTTTAGGGGCATCACGGGTCGTCGCTGGCTACGGCGGCGAGGGTCGCTTAGGGTCGAACCTAGCCGGTCGATCGTGGCGCTTGCGAACGACAAGAATCGGCGCCTCTCGCCCGTTGCCTCACGTACCGGCGTAAGCGTCGAACTACGGCTGCCTTGCGGATTTCATCGGCGAGGTAAAGCTTCGCGGTCAGGCCACGTTGCCCAATAAAGAGTTCCTTACGACCGCGCTTAAGATGACCGTAGAACCGATGGCCGAGATCCTGACGCAGCCCGAACGGCGGCGTCGCTGGACCAGCGAGCAGAAGCTGGCGCTGGTGTCCGAGTCCCTTCGGCCGGGCGCCTCGCCGACGCAAGTCGCGCGTCGCTACGGGATCTCGACCGGTCTTCTCTACACGTGGCGGCAGCTGGCCCGGAGCGGCGAGTTGGCGCTGGTGCCGATGGCACCGCCGGCACCGGCCTTTGTCCCGGTGGAGATCGTGCCGGAGGCGTCGGGGCTGTGCGGTGGAGAGCGCGGCGACGGCGTGATGGTCATTAAGCTGCCTGGCGATCGCCGTGTTTGTGTCGATCGCCACGTCGACACCGATGCGTTGCGACGTGTTTTGCTCGCGCTCGGGGCGACAGCGTGATCGGGCTGCCGGGCGGGGTGAAGGTATTTCTGGCCTGCGGTCGGACCGACATGCGCAAAGGCATGGACGGCTTGGCGATGCAGGTTCAGGCGGTGCTTCAGGAAGATCCATTTTCCGGCCACGTTTTTTGCTTTAGGGGCCGCCGTGGTGATTTAATCAAGGCGCTGTACTGGGACACACAAGGGCTGTGTCTGTTTGCCAAGCGCCTGGAGAAAGGCCGCTTCATCTGGCCCTCGCCGGCGGACGGAGTGGTGCGGCTGACGGCGGCGCAGCTGTCGATGCTGCTGGAGGGGATCGACTGGCGAGCGCCGCTTCGGACCTGGCGGCCGGAAGTAGCAGGCTGAGGCGCGGCCGATTGACTCAGGGGGTCTGGCGGTGCTGATCGATGCCGGCGCGATGGTAGAATTGCGCCATGCCGGTCGACGACCTGCCTGATGATGTGGCAACGCTGCGGCGGATGTTGATCGCCGCGCACGAAGCGGGTGCCGCGCGCGAGGCCGAACTGGCGGCGGCGAAAGCCGGCCTGATCAACAAGACGCTCGAGATCGAGAAGCTGAAGGTCCAGCTCGCGCGGTTGCGGCGTCAGCAGTTCGGGCGCTCCTCGGAGAAGATCGACCGCATCATCGAGCAGCTGGAGCTGATGCTCGACGAGTTGGAGACAGAGGCCGCGATCGGGCCGACGACGGACGTTTCATCCGCGACGGTTGACGAGGACGAGAGCGCGGCGACGCGAAAGAGGTCTCCTGGTCGGCGCCCGTTGCCCGAGCACTTGCCGCGCCGGGAGATCGTCCACACCCCGTCCTGCCTCTGCCCGGCGTGCGGCGGCGCGATGCGCAAGGTCGGCGAGGATGTCAGCGAGGTGCTGGACTACATACCCGGCCGCTTCGAGGTCATCCGGCACATCCGACCGGCGTTTTCCTGCCGGGCCTGCGAGAGCATGGTGCAGATGCCGATGCCGTCGCTGCCGATCGAGCGTGGCCGGCCAAGCCCCGGGCTGCTCGCGCACATCCTCGTCAGCAAGTACTGCGATCACACGCCGCTGTACCGCCAGGCCGGCATTTATGCCCGCGAGGGGATCGATCTCGACCGCGCGGTGATGGCGAACTGGGTCGGCAAATCGGTGTGGATTGCCGCGCCGCTGGTCGAGGCGATCGGCGACCATGTGATGGCAGCGGCCGCCCTGCACGGCGACGACACCCCGGTCCCGGTGCTGGCGCCGGGGGCCGGCAAGACCAAGACCGGCCGATTATGGGTCTATCTGCGCGACGAGCGGCCGCACGCCGGACCGGCGCCGCCGGCGGTGATCTACCGCTACTCAGCCGACCGGAAAGGCGAGCATCCGCGCCGACACCTGGCCCGGTTCCGCGGCTTCCTGCATGCCGACGGCTATGCCGGGTTTGGCCCGCTTTACCAGGCCGGTGGCGGCAAGCCCGCCAATGTCGCCGAGGTTTTTTGTTGGGCGCATGTGAGGCGTAAATTCCATGACCTCCACCTCACCGGATCGCCGCTCGCCAAGGAGGCGCTCGACCGCATCGGCCGCCTGTTCGACATCGAGCGCGCCGCCCACGGGCTGCCGCCCGACATGCGGCAACGCATCCGCCAAGCCCGCGCGGTGCCGCTGATCGAAGAGCTTACCGGGTTTCTCGATGCGACACTGCGGAAGCTGTCCGGCAAGAGCGAACTCGCCGGCGCGATCCGCTACGCCCGCTCACGCTGGAAGGCGCTGACCCGGTATCTCACAGACGGCCGCCTCGAAATCTCGAACAATGCCGCCGAGCGCGCCATCCGGCCCCTCGCCCTCGGCAGAAAAAATTGGATCTTCGCCGGCTCCGACGAGGGCGCTTCATACTGCTCATCTCATCATGTCCTTATAAATTCATGATATTTTGTTGGCGATCATCAGGCGACGGGCGTCGTGACCGGCGCGCGCTTGCTTCATTACGAACGGATGCGCATGCCAGGTCAGCTTGCCGGATGATCCAAGGCGCGCCCTTGCACGGTTGGGTCGCGGGCAGAGCGCCGCTAGCGATCAGACGACGAACGGTAGTCGTGCTGATGTCCAGGGCCACTGCGGCCTCGTTGATCGTCGCCTCACCGCGCTCGGCGCGTTCTCCCGGTCGGTGGATGGCGACGTCATTCTGATGCCGTAGGGAGCAGACGCTGCCGCGGATCCAGCTGTGGCCGTGGCTGGTCGACTTGCGTAGTCGATTGAGTACGGCGGCGATCGTCTGGTCGGGCAAGTGGCGCGCCAAGGCGCGCACGAGATCAACGATATCGTCGTCGGTGCACCAGTCCGTCCGGCCATTGCGGTTCTTCTTCACCGTCAGAGCGGTGTGGTCGCCGCCTTGCCAGTGAATGACTAACTCCAGCGTATCGCCAACGACATCGACGATGATCTCCGAAATGACGGTGCGGATGATCTTCTTGCGCGTCTCCGGCGTGGCTCCAGGGCTATCCCAGGCTATGGTCAGGTCTCGCCCAAGAGCCATGAGACGTTCCCGGTCGACGCTGGTGAGAGCCTGCTCCGTTCCGGCGTCGAGCTGATCAACTTCAACCTCAAGGTTGCGCACCGCGACAAGGCGCTGGTTCCACCGACGCTCCAGCTCTCCGGCCACAAGCCGGTTGTCCGGATCGATGGCGTCATACTGGCGCTGCGCGCGAGCTGCCTCGTAGCGCGCTTGGCGCAGGGCGAACTCGAGCTGGTCTCGCTTCTCCGAGCCCTTCTGGCTGCGGGCGTCGATCCCCGCAAGGGCCGCTTCCACGCCGATGGGCTGAAGGCGGTCGAGCACCTCCTTGGACACCATCCGGTCGGGGCGCGCCCCGCTGAAAATTATGCACCGCGCCGCGGCGAGATGATTGAAAGCGCCGACGCATTGGTAGCGCGGCGCTCCATCGCTGTAACGGACATGAAGCTTCCGCCCACACCGCGCGCAACGCAGGAGACCAGCCAGCAGAGCCTCGCCGCGGCGGATGGCGCCGCGGCTCATGAACCGCTTGCCGTTCGCGTTGTCGGCGATCAGGTGCTGATTCCTCTCGAACTCGACCCAGGGAATGTAATCCTCATGGTGATCCTGGATCAAAACACTCCAGCTACGCCAGTCGCGTTGCATGCTCCGAATGATGCGCTTGCGCCCGTTCTCGATGACGACGCGCATGGTCCTGCGGCCGAAGGCATATGCGCCAGCGTAGACCGGGTTGGTCAGGATGTGATGGACCGTCGGATATACCGGGGCTCGCCAGATAACCCGATCGGCCGCGTCGCCGACGGTCAGGACGGGTAGCGGTATCTTCTCCTGCCGGAGCCACACCAGGACCTGCCTGATCGTCTGCAGTTCCGTGAACTTGCGAAACACCAGGGCGACGGCTTCCTGCACCCGCCGGTCCGGATCCTTCTCGATGTTGTCACGGCCGCCCTTCACGTAGCCCACGGCGACGGTCAGAAAGAGCTCGCCCCGGCCCGCCTTCTGCTTCATCGCCTCGATAGAGCGTTGGCGGAAGACAGACAGCTCCATCTCGCTCATCGTGCCCTTCATGCCAAGCAGGAGCCGATCATTGGGAGACGCCGGATCGTAGACGCCATCTTCATCGATGATCACGGTGCCGACCAGGCCACAGAACTCCAGCAGCGTATGCCAATCGCGCCCGTTCCGGGCCAACCGGGAGGCCTCCACAGACATCACCGCGCCGACGCGGCCCTCGCAGATGGCGGCAAGCAGCCGCTCGAAGCCTGGCCTTCTGGCGCCACCTCCGGATCGGCCGAGGTCATCGTCGATCACCTCGACATCCTGCCACCCCAGTTGGCGCGCGCGGTCCGCCAAGCCGTACTGCCGTCGCTGGCTCTCTAAGTTATGGGCGACTTGCATGGCCGTCGACTGACGTACGTAAACGAAGGCGCCTCTCGCCAGATGGTCAGGCGTGATCTTCGTCATCGCCCGCTTCCCATTGATCCTGGGTGCCGCCGGCGGCGTGCGGTGTCGCCATCGCCTCCGTCAGCAACACCCGCAGCTGATCGATCAACTTCGTCCGCTCCGCCGGAGCCAGCACCATCCGCGGCGGCGGAGTCTCGAACAAGTCCGGTTGCAGGAATATCCGACGCTTCATCATCAACGCCTCCTTTACCGGGGACCTCTTCCCCCGCGTGAGAGGCTAAAACCGAGTCTACAAACGCTCGCAGCTCAAGGAGCCGGCGGAGGGATAGACACGGTGCGTCAACAATCTTGACGCAGGATGCCTCATCCTGCGTCATCCAAGCGGGCACGAGAAACGAGGCGCCATCCTCCGATCGAAGGTTCAGGTGGCGACAGCCGTCATGGATCTGATCGGCGACGACCATCGCGGTCTGCCCGGCAAGCGGATGGTATGGATAGAAGACCTCAATCTCGCGCCCCAGACACCCGGCATCATGACGTCGCGTCGGATCGTGGCGGCGAGCGTGCCGCGGCGATCTACACGCTGATCGGCACGGCCAAACTCAACGATGTCGACCCGCAAGCTTGGCTCGCCGACGTGCTGCGCCGCATCGCCGATCACCCGGCTTCGCGGCTCGAAGGATTGCTCCCCTGGCACTGGAAAAGAACCGCCGCTCAAGCCGCTGCTGCCTAATACCCACCGCGCCGCGGCCCTCGCCGGATGCTTACCCATAACCGAACTTGTGGACACTTCCTATCACCACGCCGCGAGCGAAAGCCCAACCTTCG
>Ga0137418_10006305_pt1 | contig 10911 bp, 11 predicted proteins | sample CZODoug3_1_2_16f_FD_122242 | JGI IMG/M metagenome (GOLD analysis project Ga0137418, IMG submission 122242) | Vadose zone soil fungal communities from Angelo Coast Range Reserve, California, USA - CZODoug3_1_2_16fungal (Hybrid Assembly) | ecosystem: Environmental > Terrestrial > Soil > Vadose... | reverse complement strand
CATCGCGCACCGCCTCGCGACGGTGCGCAACGCCGACCGCATCGTGGTCGTGCACGAAGGCCGCATCGCGGAGGTCGGACGCCACGACGAGCTGCTGGCGCGCGACGGGCTCTATCGCCGACTCTACGCGCTCCAGATGGAAGGAGTCACCAGTTGAGCACCATCGTCGGTAACGGCAGGTACACGTACGAAGTCGATGACGACTGGGCCAAGCTTCCGGCCGACTGGGCGATGCCCGCGGCGGCCGTGACGGTCGACTCGCGCGATCGCGTCTACTGCTTCAACCGCACGCCCGACCACCCGATCGTCGTCTTCGACCGCGAGGGGAACTACCTTTCGTCCTGGGGCGCCGGGCTCTTCGCCTTTCCCCACACGATCCGTGCCGACGAGCACGACAACCTCTGGATCGTGGACCGCGATCACGGGCAGATGCTGCTCTATACCAGCGCCGGCACGTTGCTCCGGACGATCGGCACCCGCGGCCATCGCTCGGACACCGGCGTGGACCCCAAGGATTTCAACTCGAGCGCCTACCGGAACGTCACGCACGGCGGCGGCCCCTTCAACCTGCCGACGGACATCGCGCTGACGCCGGCCGGCGAGATGTTCATGACCGACGGCTACGGCAACGCGCGGGTCCACAAATTCTCGGCCGACGCCAAATACCTGTTCTCCTGGGGCGAGCCGGGCACCGCGCCGGGCCAGTTCAATTTGCCGCATGGCGTCTGGATCGACCGGCGCGGCCGCGTGCTCGTCGCCGATCGCGAGAACGACCGCGTGCAGGTGTTCGATCAGGAGGGAAAGCTTCTCGAGATCTGGCCGACCAAGCTGATCGGCCCGGCGGCCTTCTACGTGGACGCCGACGACGTCGTCTACGTTCCCGAGCACAACGGCGGCCTGGTCAGCGTGCTGACGCTCGACGGCGAGCGGCTGGCCCAGTGGGGCGATCCGAGCTTTCGCTCGTGTCACGGCATCTGGGGCGACTCACGCGGCGATCTCTACGTGGTGCGGCCGGGCGCGTGGGGGCGTCCCCGGCGTGTCGTGAAGTACACGCGCGTTCGGTAGGAATCAGGAGGGCGGACGATGGGCATCAAGGGCATCGACCACTGGGTGATCGTCGCGGGCGATCTGCAGCGCACGCTCGGCTTCTACGAAGGGCTCGGGTTCAGGATCGCGTGGGAAAAGCGGCCGGGCCGCCCGGACATGGCGACGATCCGCATCAACGACGCGCAGAAGATCAACGTCCACGGGCCCGAGGCGCCCGCGCGTCCGGGCTATCTCGGCGCGCGCCGCCCGGCAGTCGGGGGCGCGGATTTCTGTCTCGAGTGGGGCGGCACCGTCGACGAGGTCCTCGCGCTCCTCACGAAGAATGGCATCAAGCCCGAGGCCGGGCCGGGACCACGCTCGTGCGCGCGCGGGACATCGACCAGCGTCTACTTCCGCGATCCGGACGACAACCTGGTCGAGTTCACCGTCTACGGCTAGCCCGCGCCGCGTTCACCGGGCGATGAAGTCTCGAATCATCGCCATCGCCTGCTGGGGCGCGTCGGGAATCACGGCGTGGCCGCATCCGGGAAAGCGCTCGAAGCGAACGAGATGCGCCGGGAGCGCCGCCGCGATGTCGGCCTGACACTCGATCGGAGTCATCGGGTCTTCTTCCCCGCCGAGCACGAGGGTCGGGCACTGCACGCGTGAGAGGCTGGGAAACAAGTTGAACGTGTGACCCTCCCCGCCCGGCCGCGTGAACCAGTGCGTGACCTCGGCATGACGGACCGAGCGTCGGACCACGTCGGGATTCCTCGGCGCCCGCGTGTAGAGCGGAAAGGCCAGACGCAACCAGGCCTCCACCGAAGCCGAGTCGGTGTGGCCCCGGCCCTCGACGAAGCGGCGGCGCGCCAGTGCGCCGACCTCGGGTCCCCCGAAGCGCTCGAACAGCGCCACCCGGCGATCCAGATGCGTATCGCCGGCGGCCTCGGTGCTCACCAGAATCAGCTTCGCCGGATGGGCCGGATGGCGGGTGGCGTACGCCAGCGCCACCGTGCCCCCGAACGAGGCGCCGTAGACCATCGGGCGCGCGATCCCGAGCATCTCGCAGAACGCGTGCACGTCGTCGGCCCACTGGGCCAGGGTCCAGCTCTCCCGCGGACCGGGATCGCTGCGGCCGTTGCCGCGATGGTCGAGGAACACGACCTGCGTGAGATCGGCCAGGGCCGAGAACGCGGGCTTGTAGATCGAATGATCCAGGCCGGGGCCACCGTGGAGCAGGAGGAGCGTCGGCTTCTCGCGCATCGCGGGCCCGTCGGGGACGAGGCCCGCGCCCTCGACGTCGAAGAAGAGCCGCACGCCGTTGACGACGACGTGCATCTCAGCCGAGGAAGCCGCCGGCGTCGCGGAGCTCGTTCATGCGCTCGGCAAGCTGGATCCGAAGTCAGCCGGACTGCTGACGCACGATGGCGCAGGTGGCCGTCGCGTGGGCGAAGAGAGTCCCTTCGCTGTCGCGCAGCGACGCCTCCGACACGCCCAGACTCCGCGAGACGTGGATGACTCGTCCTTCCGCGATCAGGTCCTGGTCGAGCGGCACGGGCTTCAGCATCTTCACATGCAGGTCGATCGTGCCGATTCCCGCGCCGGCTTCGAGCGTCGTGTGGACGGCGCATCCGGTCACCGAATCGAGAACCGTCGCCGCGAAGCCGCCGTGGACTCCGCCGAGTGGATTGATGTGGCGGCGGTCGGCGCGAGCGCTGAACTTGACGTAGCCCGGGCTCGCCTCGGTGACACGCATCGGGATCGTGTCGGCCATGGTCGGGTGCGGCAGCTTCCCGTCCCTCATCGCCTGGAATACCTCCAGGCCGGTCATCTCGCGCAGGTTCATGAGCTCACGTGCCGGCCAGGCGGGCGACGATGGGCATGACGTGCTCCATGGTGTTGTCGACAATATGATCCACCGGCCCCGATGAAGATCGACGGCATCTCCAGCACCTGCTCCGCGGATACGCCCTCCCATCCTCGCTCGCGCACGAACCGTTCGGCCACCTGCCGCCGCTGCTCCGCGAAGACGACCGTCATGACCATGCTCAGCTCGATCTCGCCGAATCGGTCCCCAGCGTCCTGACGAACCTGCTCGACCTTTTGGCTGACGGCCGGGGCCAGAGCAGGACTCGGCGCGACCGAGCGTTTCGCCCAACACTCCGAACCGAAACGGGCGCGCGGGCGTCATGATCGTTCGATGGTCTCGTACGGCTTGCCGAGCCGTCATCAGCGCGACCCGCCCGGGGGCGGTGGGTAGCCGGTGGCCTAGCGCTCGCGGAAGCGGTTGACGATCGGCAGGCGCCAGTCGCGGCCGAAGGCGCGGGGCGTGATCTTGACGCCGATCGGGGCCTGTCGGCGCTTGTACTCGTTCGCGTCCACCATCGCGACCACGCGGCGTACCGTGTCCGGCGGGAATCCGCGGCCGATGAGGTCGTTCACCCCCTGGTCTTCCTGGACGTAGCCCTCGAGAATGCGGTCGAGCTCCGCGTAGGGTGGGAGCGTGTCCTGGTCGGTCTGGTTGGGACGCAGCTCGGCCGACGGCGCGCGCGTGAACACGGTTTCCGGGATGACCGGCCGGCCGGCGCGCGCGTTGACGTGGCGCGCGACGTCGTAGACCAGCATCTTCGGCACGTCCTTGATGACGGCGAAGCCGCCGGCCATGTCGCCGTAGAGGGTCGTGTAGCCCACGCTGTACTCGCTCTTGTTGCCCGTCGTCAGCACGAGCCAGCCGAACTTGTTCGAGAGCGCCATCAGGAGGTTGCCCCGGATGCGGGCCTGGATGTTCTCCTCGGTGACGTCCTCCTTCATCCCCTTGAACACCTTCGCCAGCGTCCGCTTGTACGCGTTGAACAGCGGCGTGATCGGGATCGTCAGGAACTCGATGCCGAGGTGCTTGGCCAGCCGCCGCGCGTCGCGCCGCGTCCCGGCCGACGAGTACGCCGAGGGCATCCCGACGCCGGCCACGTTCTCCCGGCCGAGCGCCTCGACGGCGATCGCGGCGACCAGCGACGAGTCGATCCCGCCCGAGAGGCCGATCACGACGCGCTTGAACCCGTTCTTCCGCACGTAGTCGCGCGTTCCGAGCACCAGGGCTCCGAACACTTCCTCGACGGGCGCCGGCGCCGCGACCTCGCGCGGGGGAAGAGCCGGCGCCTCGAGGGCCGGCAGCGTTGGCAGCGAGACACGAGTCGCCTCGTCGCGAGCCCGGAGCTTCTCCTTGCGCCGCCGCGAATCGTGCAGCCGGGCGCGGAAGACGGCGCACGCCTGGTCGCGCTCCGCCCCCTCCAGTTGCGCGGCGACGAGATGTTGGGTGAGCTTTTCGAGCACGCGTAGATTTTAGGGTTAAATGCAGCCACAAGACAACCCGCTTCCAACTCAGGAAAAGTCTGCCGAAGTGAATAAGCGTGTTTGAAGCGTGGTCGCCTGTCGGAAGCTGCTGGCAGGATTCCGACATGAGCAGCTTCTGTTGTGGTGTCAGTATGGGGGCTGAACACTTCACGGGTTTCAGTGGTTATCCGAAATTTTCCACACCCCATTTTCCTTTACAAATTCGACTGCACCCTTGGGCGTTCCTTCTGGAACATCCTCATCAAAGCCATACTTAGCTTCGTCACGACCAATAAAAAATGGGATAATTTTAGGCTCCAGCAAGGTCGCCACGATGAGACTGTTAGTTCCCTGCATAAAAAAAGATTGACGAATGTTCTCTGCAAGGAAGCTGGCATAGAAAGAACTCGCGCCTTCAATATCGCCTGCCAGTATGCGTTGGTTCATGGCGTCCCAGACAGATGCGGGGCCATCAAGAGGTAGTTTAACCAAAAGGACACGATTATTTCCGGTGTCAGCAATGTAAATTTTTTCTTCCAGCGGATCGTCCACCCATACAACTGCGTCCGGTTGTTTGAGGCCAAGTTCACTTGCGATTGCCACACGAAAATTAAATGGAGTCTGCCGACCACCTTCGCCACCGCGTCGGCAGGCATTTCTTCCACGACGTACAGCTCGACGGCCACGCGCTCTTCAGGACTGAGGCAGCCCAGCGCGTCCTCCAACTCGTCGCGCCGCTCGCCCGCGCTGACCTCCTCATCTTCGACGTCTTCCACTCGCGGCGCCGGCCCGCCGAGCTCGCGCAGGATCTGCCCGCGCCGCCCGGACGCGACCGCGCGATAGGTGGCACTGACTTCGGCGAGGAACTGACCGAAGGTGAGATCGAGCCCCTCGGAGCTCTTGAGCAGCTCATAGGCTTCGACATGACTTCGCCTATTAATGAAGAGGAACTCGAAGATGCGGCGCCGCAGTGGCGGCAGCTCTGCGGCGACCGTCGATAGGCGCCGGCGACCGTCCCGATGGCGAAACCAGTCGACGGTGAGATGGCGAACGACGGTGACGAGCCAGGTGGAAAAGCGCGCACTGTGCGACGGCCGATCGAAGTAGCTGCGCAGGCGCTTGAGATCCGCGGCACGCAGAGACTCACACACGTGCGCGAACACATCCATTACGTCGTCATAGTCCTGGGCGTAGTGCCGGATGGCCGCGAAAATGAGGCGGCGATAGCGATCGAGAAACAGGTCCCACGCAGCGTCGCTTTTGCCGCGCTGCAATTCGACCACCCAGGCGTCCAAGGCCGGTCCCTCCGGGGGGTGCGGCCGGATATAGCCCTGGATGTTGCCAATTGCAACCGAGGCGTCAGGCACGACACCGTACGACGGACCGGTGTCGCCGAATTGCTCAGTTGATCATGAAGCCCTGTAACTCACGGCGTGAAAAACTCGGCCATCGCGGGCGCCGCGGCGGCCGCGCCGGGGAACTGCGTGATTCCCAACGCCTCGAGCGTCAGGCGCAGCGAGCTCTGGTGCTGGTAGAGCGAGGTCGACTGGTATTGCACCTTCCCTTTGGGGCTCACGACGATCCACGCGATCCGCCCCCCACCGTGCGTGTTGTCACTCCCCGCTTCGTCGAACGTGATGATCAGCAGGCCGTCCCGCTGGAACGTGGCGCTCGCGAGCAGCGGCGCAATGTTGTTCTGCAACCAGGTGTCGGCCGTGGCCAGGGAACAGTCGTGCGCGTCGTTGCACAGATTCGGCACGATGTTCGCGTAGTCGGGCAGCGCGTCGTTGGCGAGGTCGGTCGCGAGTTGGGTGAACGGGACGAGGTTCCGGCGCTGCACTGAGTCGTTCGCGACGTCGGACAGCAGCGCGAACACGTTGTGTTTGCGCGCGTAGCCCCCCACGTCGGCCCCTGTGTAGCCGACCGACGGCAGATCCTCGGCGTACGACTTCCACGTGTGCCCCGCGGCGAGCAGGCGGCGGACGACGTTGTCCGCCGTCACGATCGTCGCATAGCTGTCGTCGTTCGTGATGATCTGGCCCGTCGCCAGCATGAAGTAGTTCCCGATGGATGGATGCGTGTTCGCGTAGTACTGTGTCGCGAGACCGTACTGCTGCGCGAGGGTGTTCAGATACGGCATCGACGAGCTCCCGATCACCGATGCGTAATCGTGGTTCTCCTCGGTCACGATGAACACGTGCCCCGCCCTGGGCACGCCCCCGCCAGGATGGCTCGGCCGCTCGCACCCCGCGAGGGTGACGAGCGAAAACCAGGCGAGGGCGGTACTCGAGGCGCGCACGGCCAATCTACGGCAGCGCCGCGCGTCGCTCCCCGTTCGTCGTCGCCGGCAAATTCTCCTCGACGAACGTCGTGAGCAGCGTGAAGAGATGTTGCCGCGTCGTCCCACCCGAGATCGAGTGGTTGCGGTTCGGATACACCATCAGCGAGAATGGCCGGTTCGCCGCCACCAGCGCGTTGACCATCGCCTCGGTATTCTGGAAATGCACGTTATCGTCGCCCGAACCGTGCACGATCAGCAACCGGCCCTTCAGGTTCTTCGCGTACGTGAGCGGTGAGCCCTTGTCGTATCCCGCGGCGTTGTCCTGCGGCAGGCCGTTATAGCGCTCGGTATAGATCGTGTCGTAGTACTTCCAGTGCGTCACCGGCGCGACGGAAATACCCATCCGATACACGTCCGGCGCCTGGGTCAGCGCGTTCAGCGTCATGAAGCCGCCGTAACTCCAGCCCCAGATGCCGAGCCGCGTCGAGTCGACGTAGGGGAGCCGGCCGACCGCCCGCGCGGCCGCCGCTTGATCCTGCGTCTCGACCACGCCCATCTGTCGATAGATCAGCTTGCGCCACGCGCGGCCGCGCGCCCCCGTGCCGCGATTGTCGACGCTGGCCACGATGTAGCCGCGCTGCGCCAGCATCTGGTACCAGAGATAGTTCTGCCCGCCCCAGGCATCCGTGACCGTCTGCGATCCGGGCCCGCCATAGACATAAAAAAGGACGGGATAGCGGGACGTGGAATCGAAATTCGGCGGCTTGATGAACCAGGCGTTGAGTTTGATGCCGCTGCCCACGTCGACCTGCCGAAACTCGGTCGCGCCGAGTCGCAGGCCGGCGACTTTCGATTTGAGCGAGGCGTTGTCCACGAGCGCGCGGATCAGATGATTATCCGGCAGGCTCACGAGCGTCGTCGTCGGCGGGACCCCGAAGCGCGAGTACACGTGGATGGCGTACCCGCCCGTCGGGGACAGGTCGTAAGAATGGACTCCCGGCTCACCGGCCGGCGTGATCCGCACCGGCGGGCCGGCCTTCGCGTAGTTGATGCGGTAGAGGTAGCGCTGTGTCGGATTGTCCGGTGACGCGATGTAGTAGACCCATTTGCCGATGGTATCTACGCGCTGCACGCCGAAGACGTCGAAGTTCCCGCTGGTCAGGGGGCGGGGGGGGGCACCGCCGTCGCGCGGGAAGAGATACAGCTGGGTCCATCCGCTGCGCTCCGACTGCCACAGGATGTCCTTCCCGCCGTTCAGGAACCGCAGCCCGTCGAACTGCTCGATCCACGCGCTGTCCGTCTCGGTGATGACTGTCCGCAGCTGTCCCGTCTGCGCGTTGGCAATCAGGACGTGGAGCGTGTCCTGCAACCGGTTCATGTGTTGAATGACGAGCTCTTTGCTGCCGCCCCGGGCCGGCACCCACTCGATGCGGGCGATGTAGGTGTTGCGCGGATCTCCCGGGATATTGATCCAGCGGGTCTCGCCGCCCGCGGCGTTCACGACGCCGACGCGACCCGCCGAATTCGTCTGTCCCGCTTTCGGGTACTGCACGGGAATCGTGAAGGCGTACAGCGAGTCGGTGACATTGTAGAGGAGGAAGTCGCGCACGCCCGTCGCATCGAGCTGCCAGTACGCGATCGACTGGCCGTCGGAGTTCCAGCGCCAGCCGTCCTGTAGCCCGAGCTCTTCTTCGTAGACCCAGTCGAATGTGCCGTTGATCGTCGTGCGCGAGCCGTCGCGCGTCAGCTGCGTGATCTTGCCGCCGGCGATGTCCTCGACGTAGATGTTGTACTCGCCGTAGCGCACCCACCCCACACGCCCGCCGTCGGGCGAAAACTTGGCGAACATCAGCGTCGAGGCGGGACCGTTGCCGCCCAACTTCTTGAGCGTCCACCCGGCGAGATCGAGCACCCAGTAGTCGCCGCGCGTATTGGTCCGCCACACCTGCTGCGACTTCGTGAAGATCAGCAGGCGCCGGCCATCGGCCGACCACGAGTACTCTTCGATCTCAAGGGGCGTCGAATCGCCCGCCGGCACGAGCCGCGCCGCCGGCACCAGAATCGTCTTGAGGCCGGTCTCGGCGTCGTAGCGGACGATGTCCTGGCCGACTTTCCCGGCGGCGGTTGGCTCGAGAGTCGTATAGCCAATACCATCGGAGAGCCAGGCGAGCGAGCCGAGCGAGCCGCCGCGGAATTCGGGCGACCCGAAGATGCGATCGACGGTGAGAAGCGTCGAATCACTCGAAGCGCGTTGGGCAGCTAGGCTGCCCAACAGCGCGAAGAGTGAGGTGACAAGAAGAACAAAGAGACGACGCAACATCATTCCGGATCCGATTAGAGTGGGATCGGAACGATAGCTACTGACGCGGGGCTCCGCCTCTCATCGGGCGAAAGACGATGGGCTTGGGCAGCGCGTCGAACTTCGTCTGCTGATCGGGCGTCAGATTGTTGCGGATCGTCGCATACCATTGATCCGCTTCAGCCTGAAACCCCTGCATCTCCGTACGCACGCTGTCGAACCTCGCGCGCTGCGCGGGCGTGGGCTCCTGCCCCGGTGTGAAGCCGCCGCCCGAAGCCTGCATCTGCTGCCGGATCGCCTGCCGGCGCGCGGCGGCGTCTTTCATCACGCCGTTCAGCGCGGTATACGCCGGTGTGATTTTCGTGCGTTGATCGGCAGTCAGGCCGAGCGCTTGGCTGAGCGAGTCGACCGTCATCCAGTGATCGGGGGGCGGTGGAAAACCGCGGGGGCCGGTATTGAGTGGAGGGCCCTTGGGCTGCGGCGTCTGGCTAAACGCGCTTGCGGCAACAAGTACCGAGAGTAAGGCGACGGCTGACAAACGACGCATGATCGAGCTCCGGGAAAGGGTATCCGTGCTGATACGAGTGAGCCTGCTTGACTGTTGGGGCGTGTAGGCGCACGCTTACGACCCTTCCAAAACCGGAGGCGTTACATGCGCCGCATGCTCCTCGTCCTGATGGCCGCCGTATCGCTTCCCGCAGCACTGTCAGCCCAGCGAGGTGAACGTCTCACCCAACGTCGCGTGCTAGCCGAGGCGGTCAGTAGCTACAGCGACACCGGGCAATTCTTTCTGGTCGGGGCGAATGTGAGACCGTTTACAGTCGTTGGCTACTATCGGACGCGCGCGGCGGCCGATTCGGCCGCGGCCCGTGCGGGTGCGACGTACCGCGCCTACGGACCGTATCGAGGACTAGCCAAGCGTGACCCGTGGGAAGTCCTCTCGATCACCGTGCGCGTACGTACCGACAGTGGCGAGCGGGAACTTCACTACGACCCGCGGACGGTCGACGCTGTGTTTCTCAGTATGAGTGCGGTGCGAAAGTTCATGCTGCCGTACTACCGTCGTCTCTATGGAGACGAGGTCGCGGAGTCAATCGAAGCGATGATTCTTGTTCCTCGGCCGCCGACGCCACCGTGTCATATGATGAGCGTCCCATGCACAGCAGATAGTCTGCTCGGCTTGCCCGTTAGGGCACACTAGGGCGTCGCAGTTCCAACGAGACGCTGAAATGCCGGATTGCTTCTGAATCGATAGCCGACCGCTATGTTGGAAATAAAAAATGAGGGCGGCCAAAATGGCCGCCCCTCTTGATCGCGTCGTTAGCCGGCAGTGATTCTTGTTACTTCGTCACGCTCGACGTGATCGAAGCAGCGACCCCCGAAGCCGTCTTGAACTGCGTGTCGCGGTCTTTGATTCCATGGCGCCGCGCGATCCAGCCAAAATCCGTATAGGCGGTCCAGACTTCACCCTTGTCGTTCTCGAACACCAGCAGCCGCACCGGCCAATCAAGACCCGCGTTCTGGTTGGAGGTGATGAATTGCGTGCCGAGCGGCGGATTGCCAAAGGTCAAGAGCACCGACGGCCGCAACGTGATGCCGGCACCGGCGGCGAGTTTCGATTGATCGATCTCGCTGAAGAACATGATGCCCTTGCCGGCGATGTCCTGCTTCAGGCGCGCGATGGTCTCAGGCAGCGGATAGACACTCTTCGTGCGCAGGACCCCGTCATCCGGCGTGCTGGTACGCGCCGGGCTGGTGAGCGCCACATAGGACGTTACGAGGGCGGTTGTCAGGAACAGGGCGGAAAACATGTAGGAAACGCGCTTGATCATCGGTTTCTCCTTCTGGATGTGACGGCGCGCAGGGCGCCTCCCCGCCAGCATGGACAAACTTCGCGTTCAGCTGAAATACAGAGTTGCTCGCGTGTCGATAGCGCAACGCTATGGCCGGGCCACGCTAAGGATAGCGGCGCGCT
>Ga0137418_10006304_pt1 | contig 10912 bp, 7 predicted proteins | sample CZODoug3_1_2_16f_FD_122242 | JGI IMG/M metagenome (GOLD analysis project Ga0137418, IMG submission 122242) | Vadose zone soil fungal communities from Angelo Coast Range Reserve, California, USA - CZODoug3_1_2_16fungal (Hybrid Assembly) | ecosystem: Environmental > Terrestrial > Soil > Vadose... | reverse complement strand
AGCCCTACATGTATATTCTATGGATCAAAAGAGTTTATGAGGTATTATCAAGTATTGGTCTTCATACAGCAGGTATATTGGTTTTACAACTTTACCCCCTGTGACAGAAGAATCATGTATCAAACATGAGTAGACATATCTTAAACACACTCCAAACAATCCTGGGCCCAAAAAAATGGGTCATACCTACCTATTTAAAATCCCTACAATTAGTAGTAACCCTCATACCATTATGTTACTACTAATTGTAGGGGAGTTTGGGTATCCTGAAGTGAATGGATCATGGAATGTTTGGAAAGAGCCAAGTCAATTCATAGTTGATTCATATCACTATATCAACCATCATACCAATGATTATCTTTGTCATAAATGGTGCAATCCAGTACCATTGAATAAATCTGTATCTAATCTTGTGGCTGTGGAACATGATGTTAATGGGAATGCACATTATAAATGTGCTTTTAACACCCAGGTTTGTCTTGTCATCAGATTTGAATTAACAATTTTTGTTAACATGGGTTTTTTCAGATATGTAAACAACCAAATGCATGGCTAGGTGGATTTGAAACCATACTCAAGAGAATGACTGTTTACAACTTCAAATGGTTCTTACATGCAATGTTGTATATTCACACACAACAAGTCATAAAAGAGCAAAGGTTGATTGAAGGGGAGGAAGAATAGATATATGCTACCATGTATGTATGATGTGAGTTTGTAAGTATATGACTCTGGCCAAATGTAAAATATACTTGAAAGTATGATAACATCTTAGTCAAGTATAAGTGGCAAAGAAGTGAGCCAAGAACAGAAGTACTAACTATTATACTCCTACAAGGTAAATTTTACTAAACTTATCATAGTCCTCATAAAGTCCTCATAGAGTCCTCTTCACAAATGCCTCACAAAGTCCTCACAAAGTCCTCATATGGTCCTCACAGAGTCTTCACAAAGTCCTCACAGAGTCCTTATAGAGTCCCCATAGAATCCTCATGGAGTCCTCATGGAGTCTCCATGAACTCTATCAAGACTCTACAAGGACTCCATGGACTCTGTGAGGACTCCATGAGGACTCCATGGAAACTCACGGGGGAGTGTAAAATACAGGAGTGTGACCACCTTGCACATAATTTTTGCTGGACACTTTTGGTAGTGGCAGTGCTGGTTCCCAGTGTAAGTCAACTGTAGCTGTAACCACAACCACAACTCAAGCAAAGCTGCTGCAACTTGTGGCCATGGATGCTATTCCTATCATGCCAGTTGACCCACCACACCTGTGGACTCAACACTAGCGTTGCCACAGTTATGACAACATTTTTCTGAAAATGATCAGTTATGACTGTGGTGACACAACTCAACACCACTCAACACCACTTAACACAGTATCCACCATTTCCATAGTCAACTCCTGTGAAAACTGAGAGCTCCATTACATTCCCCTTCACTACTAACCAAAAATATCATATAGAATCATCCACTACCATGAGAGAATAAATATCTTGTTGGATTGATTCATTTTTGGATAAATATTTTTCCAGTTGGCAAACTCTTGAGGACTTTACACTGAGCCACCATTCCCGATGGACACCCCCTGCAGTCCAGGTATACTCCATCAGAGTCTACCAGGAGTCTATCAGAAGTCCACAGGGGTTCACCAGGAGTTTGCTAAGAATATTCTTAGCAGTGGTGGAGAAATTATTGATGTGATGCTGAGGACGTTGTTTGCTAAGTAAGGAGTTGGGTGGCGTGCATCCATAGTTCAGATTCAGTTTCAAAGAAAATACCTTCTTCACATGAGTGTAATTTAATCCACTAGTGAATTTGAGAATGACTGGTACTGCAGCAGAAGCGTATGAAATAATGAGGTATTTATTGGTTGACCTAATCTTTCTATCTGTTGACTTGGGTCTTCCTTCTTGCCCAAACTGCTGATCCTTTCAGTAACTGGACTTCTTGGAGGTGATGCTGGGAGGCGTCCATAGGTATTTGATTCGGGAATTGAGACTGTCCTTGTCGATAAATTGAAACAAGATAGAAATTTCCGCTTGAAGCCTTTTTCCACAATTCCCAAACTCCAACCAAGCCTTTCGGTAAGCGGACTGTTTGAAAGCGATACCTGAAAGGGAGGTAGAAATTTCTACTTGGATCTTCCCTTTGTAATTACCGAATCCCAACCGTCCTTTGCTGTCTCCTAGGACGACCATTATGGAGTACTGGTTGGCGGAATAATTTCCCAAGTTGAACAAAAAACTCACTCTTTTGACCACGTAAGTTTTGGTGTTCTTTTGGATTAATCTTCCATCCATAGGGGAGTATAAATTTTCAAAAACACATCTGGGGACTGTGGTGTTAACTGTGGCATGGATTGGTCTAATCCGCAGTCCTCATGCAATTCTTGGCAAGTGATGGAATTTTCTGAGGAATATTTCGGAAATGAGGATGTCGTCAAAATTAGAGTCAATGATGTTCTTGGCAGAAAAGGAATTATTCACGAAGTGGACTTGAGCACTTTGTGTTCCAACCAAAGGATACCTGGCTAGTAGAACTGTAGAGTTCTTAATTACGACTAAGGGTTTATCGCAGGAATTATTCTTGGAGAGTGAATAACATCCTTGGACAAGGTCTCTTGCTCCCAAGCATCGACTGTGGCCTTTCAATGGTAATTTCTGAGTAGTTATAAGAAACCTACTCAAAAGATTGTCTTGCACCAGTCAGAGTTGGCCGTGACCTTTCACTGGTAATTTCTGAGTAGCTAGAAAAGGCTCACTCAAGGGAGGTGGAATACTTGATGATGCTGCGGTGGATAATAGGCCACAAGAGGCTACCTTTACAAATTCCAAAAAGGACGCGGACAGCAGGGAAAGGTTTTCGGCAACCTGGAATATTTCTTCAAAAACTCGGAATATGAGTGGCTGAAATGCATCAATGATTGTAGTTGGACCATTGATCTTTCTAAGTGTTGATTCTTTTGCTAGGGAATTCTCAGAAGATTTAATTGGATCACAAAATTCCTGCTGTTCATCCTGAACTTTGGAAAGCCTTTCGGAGTTGGAATGGAAAAAGCCGTGAAGGTTACTGTGCGTTTCCTGTACCTGTGATATATTCTCGTTACACTTGAGTATATTTTCACATGCTTGGTGTTGTCCCTGACTGGATTTACCACTCCAGCGCCTTCCGTCATTGCAATGGTGGCGTAACTGTGCCTCAATAAATTCTGGATGTTTCCGAGAGGATATGGTGCTGTTATTCTCTGGAACTAGTGGTTTATCCAGAATTTAAATTGATCTGATGAGGTTGGCATTGGTATTCTCAAGTGGCAATCGGTAATTGAAATATGCTCGATCAAGGAATGTTGTAAAGGAAGCGACAGGTGAACCAAGGGGTATGAATATTTCCTCATTGCATGTATTCGCATTCCGGACTTCAAAGCTTGAACTGGTGAATAGCGTGTTGAACAGTGTTGCCCAAGAGTGCTTGTTGGAAATTGCCTGATTTGGTAATAGGCACTTGTTGGAATATACTTGATTTGGTAGTAAGCACTTGTTGGTGACTTTTCAAAATAGCTATGTCGTTGGAGAAATGACTGGCGGACTGAGGTGGATGAGGATTTCCTCAAGATAATTAATTGCGTTTCAGAATTCAATAATAGTGTCTATGAATTGCACATTGAACCTTGTTGTCCAGAAATCTGGTAGTCCTTCCACAATGAATTGCATGACCTGGCCAATGGAGCAGTCATATACAAGACCAATTAATCTGAGTTTCCTATTGCTATTCAAGTCGGACAAGTACTTCAAACCTCTCATAGGCTTGGAAGGAAGGAGAAATATTTAGCTGAAAATAGGGAGAAAATATCCACTGTAGCTATTTCGACCTGGAGTCCAGTAGAAATCCAAAACCCATTTCTATGGTTAGGGTTAGGAGTTGACTCAGATCCGCTTTTCAAACCTCCCGCCAAGGAAGATCTGAAGACCGATGAAGTTTCTGAAGTAACTAATAGGAATTCTCAACCACTGGAAGAGTTGGAAGTCTATCCCAAGTTTCCACCCCATAGAGACTATATTATTGAGGGCACTTTCCTTAGTAACCTAGGAACCTTCAGACTCGATTGTACATTCAGACATCTCACCACCAAAATCATTATTCCACTAAAGGAGGGCACTAAGGAAGTGTTTGTGCCACCTTTTGGAGTTTCCCATGTTAACTATGAAGTCATGGATAAACAAGTGGGCTATCACATCTGATTGATCATTGTTGGATCAGCCAAGAGCTTTTTGGGTGCACCGCCTTTGTTCAATTATTGGAGTGAGATGCCTCGATTAGTAGTAGGCTATCGGAAGCCAGACAAATTTTCAATTCCATGGTTGACAACTCTGAGTGTCATGGCAAGATTTAGCCACATGGAAACTGAGCCAAAGGAACAAGAAGACTTAACCTTCCGGGCTTGCCATGTTCTATGGCGATTTATCCGAGTATTTGTCAGATACAAAGGAACAACATTCTCGGCCTATCCTAGCTTGAGAATTGTGCACCATGCAAACAGAATTCCTTTCCATATGCCAAATTCCCTAATTCACCACTGTATTCCGATTCAAGCCAACCTGGCATTGAAAGCCACCAAGTATACTGTCTTGGAATTCAAAGCAGACCCCTTAGCTGATATGCACGAAACCTTGGGAGACAAATCTGGACAATATTTACTCTCCTTAATTTCTGCATATATCTGCCTAGATTATTTCGACATGCCTAGCAATTCTTACCTGCTGGAAGGTTTTTGGATATCATCCTCCGATGGATTAAACCTATTGCACCCATATGCCACCTCCAGTTCTTGCTCGGTGCGCATTGGAATATCTAATGAAGAATTAGAATCTTGGAGATACACCTTTGATTCTGATCCCCATTTCTGGACAGTATTAGTCGAAATCAAGGACGAAGAATCCATGATGGTTTCCCAGTATCAGCTCAGGGAAAATGGTTTGATGTACTTTGATGATTGGGATAAGAATTTCCAACTTTCCATTCTCAAACTTAGGCGCATTGTAATATTGGGCGGAATTCACCAATCCCTCACGGAATTCGCTCTTGGAAAATATGCTAGGACTTACGATCAAACGACTGCCACATACCGTTGGCCTTGTAAATCCCTAGGTATTAAAAACTGCATCTCCACTCACAATATCTCTGGGAAATCAGACTCAAGGCGACATGTGCTATTCAGACTACCCCAATCCGTTCCTATCTCATCTCAACCTTTTGAAGCTGTCATCGTGGAATTTACCCCTGAACTGCCTGTTTCTAAGGGATATGAAAATATTCTAGTTGTCATGGATAAACTAGCCACATACACCAATTTCATTCCGACTTCAACTTCCATTGCGCAAGGAAGGGCAGTCATTGCCAAATTTGGAATTCCAAGACAAGTAATTGTGGACAGGGATATTCGTCGGACAGGAAGGTTTTGGATGGAAAGTTCCAATAAGATTTCTTTGCAGGCTTGCAGCGGACTGTCTAGAGATAACCGGGCATTTTGACACAATGCTTCAGCATTTTCTTGCAATTCCATGCTACACTCAGCTACGAGCTTCGCTTCAGCTCAGGAGTACACTCCAATTACCAAGTCTGCCATTCTCCCCTGCTCGGAATCCATGCCAAGACTTTCTGGACCTCCTCCGATTTCTAGACTGTGTCACAGTAGTATCATTGGGAATATCCTGGGTAATGTTTCCTTTCACCCAGAAGTTCAGGAAATGGTTGGACCACATTTGACTGAGAAACCTAAGGTTCTCAAGTTAAGACTATGCTTTCCAAAGCGAGCAGACTATCACAACCAGTCTTCTTACAAATTCCAGGAAGAAATTTGGGTTTTGATTAATCTGCTTTTCCCAGCTTTGCTAGATGGCAAGAGGGGAAGACAAAGGAAACTCCTGATGGAAGACATCTGCTGCACATGGATTCATCCAATGCTGAATATCGCTCTGGATTTCAGTAGATTGAGGATGACCTTCTGGATTTCATTTATATGCCAGAATTTTTACTACCGTTTATTCCATCTTTCAATCACATTTCACCTTCTAATATTACTAGAATTTGTAATTATAGCTTCCTGTGTGACTCCTTCAGTGTTTACAGGCTTTAGGAGTGATTGCAGACAGGGGGGGCTATGTTATGGATATTAGGATTCCCATCCTTATTATACTACATATGCATATCTTGTGTTCTCCAATTACCCCTAGTCACCTAGTACTTTTAGGACTGAATATAAAATAGCGTTTAGATAGAAATTCCTAGCTCTCCAATTACTATTTCTATTTACCTATTTTATTCCTATAAATACAGATGATCCTCTTTTCTCATTTCTTTAAGGGATATATTATTGAACTTAACGAGAATCTCGAGAAGGTTGCTCAATCATGTCGAACCTTTGTTCAATCATGATTGAGCCTCAGCTTTACCATATCAGGTATCTCACGTCTATCTAGGCGCCCAGTGCTAAAACGAGTGCTTGCTGGATAATCATTGAATAACTATATTCCCACCATCTCTAAAAATACATAGTAAATACAGGTTAGCGTGTAGACATCCATTGTACTATTTCGGAACGTCACAAAGGGAAACACTAACCTCTGGATTGAGTCCAAAGCCACCAAAGCCCTGGTCGAAGTGGCTTCGCTGAGTTTGAACTCGGTTACCATAACCGGAATACAATGTTCAAGGCCTCCTCAACTCGACTTGGAATGACTCTGTAGCTTTGCAGAAGCTTTGGTAACCTTTGAAAATCCTTCCCAAAGGTTCCTTCAGGCACTGGGAATTTCCCCGAAGTCCTCAGAGTCATCTTCAAGGAAGTCCGAGCATTCTCCCAGGTTCTTGGAATGAGTTCAAGTCTCCTTGACTCTACTCTACTCAGACTGACTCTGTGGCTTTGCCACAGCTTCAGCAACCTTCAGAAACTCTTCCCAAAGGTTCCTTCAGGTACTGGAAATTTCCCAAAGCCCTCAGAGTCATCCTCGAGACGGTCCAAGCCTTCTCTCGGTTTCCTTTGTGATCCCCGAATAGTTATCACTGTACTGTATAAATACGAGGCTTTGCCTCTCCAAAGTATCATCACTTTTTACATCCTTAAACTCTCTCGATCCGAGATCAGACCTAAGACTTAGCGCTTAAACCCTTCACATTAGTTAGCGGTTATTTACATTGACTTGCTCTGTAATAATCCTTATTCCTATAATCTGAGCTAGATAGCTTCGCGCTCTCTCAGACTACATTCTGTGGAACGTAGTGGATTGATTAGCACTTTGGTTCCTAGCGATTGGTATAGACTTATTTCGGTGCAGCTATATCTTTTCTCATTTAAGTGCCACCAGACCTGTGCCACTTAATTATATTCAAGGAATACACCAACTTATATTCCTCTAAGGTAAAATAGTATACTAAGTCACTTATTCACTTAAGTAGATTATATCCTATTTTCCCCGATTCATAACAGGTCTCCTCAAATTTCAAAGTCTTAGATTTTCAAGGAGTGGGAAGTTCGCTGACAGAAGCAGGATAACCGGATATACCAGGAGGTGTGCAAGGTTCATATTCCTCAATATCCTCAGTCTTGGATGCTTTAGGAAAATAAGGGGCTACCCTCCTCAAAAATCCTTCTACTTCGTGTCGGTAAGCAGTGGAAAGAATTTCGAAGTCATTCACATTTAACCATTCCTCAGGGTCATTGTTTTTGCCCCAGAGTGGTGGTTTAGGGACAGCCAAACCATTCTCGACCAAGTAGTCTTGAGCCTTGTCTCTCAGCTTGGCGAGTTTTTTGGTAATAGAGGTAAGTGCTTCAGGCTTGGGAGACATTGCCTTAATTTCCACAAAGTCGTGGAGGATCCGGAATTCTTTGAAGAGATTTTCGAGGAGGAGAATTACTTCGTAAATTCTGGGCTTCTTCAGAATGGATCAGGTGAGCTCAGCAGACTGCGTAAGCTTTGTTCAACATAGGTAAGCAAAGGCTAGATCCAAAGCCTTGATAATTCAAGACTTTGCCGCCATTTGATTAACGTGGCGAAGGGTGGAAAGTCCCGGAAGTTTATCGGTTTTGTAGAGGGCGACACTAAGGTTCTCAGGGACCTCATCATCAAAGACCTCATCGTCAAAGACCAGTCTGGAGACAGGGCTTAAATCGTCGGAAATTTCTAGCGCAGGATCATTGAAGATGGAGTCTTCCATGTGAGAAGGAGGGTCTCTGGCCATAGGAGTGCTAGAAACTTGAGAGACAGATTCAGTCATTTCTAAAGTGAATTGATTTGGGATTCAAATAATGAGTATAGAATATTTGCTAAGTGAGCTCCCAGTTTGTCCACCAATGTTATGAATCGGGGAAAATAGGATATAATCTACTTAAGTAAATAAGTGACATGGTTCAGTCATAACCTACCGATAACACTGTAAGCCCCGACATGTACAAATGCCCGATAACATCGAGCCAGCGGATCTCGGCCGATTGCAACAAAAATTGCAATGAGTATGTATGGGCCCATACTGAGGGACTGTATTGGCCGATATAATAAGAAATTGCAATGAGTATGTATGGGCCCATACCAAGGGACTGTATGGGCCGATATAATAAGAAATTGCAATGAGTATGTATGGGCCCATACCGAGGGACTGTATGGGCCGATATAATACAATAAAACAGATGCACCGCATGGGCTGATGTATGAGCCAAACGTAAAGGCCGATGGACTGCAATAAAATGGACACACCGCTTGGGCTGATGCACGATCCAAACGTGAAGGCCGATAGACATTGGGGGTATTGTGTTGGGTGAATTGATGTACTGAACTGGCCAATTAATTGCAATTTATACCTCTATGGTACCTTATATTGGCTGATAAATGCATATCCAATTGTATTGTATTGGCCCATGGTAGAGACCATACAGGTCTATTGCATTGGCTGGTTGAGTAATATATGATAACATTGTATTGGCCAATTTACATATCATGCTACCGTATTGGCCTATATGATCATATGATATGGTTTTATTGTATCAGCTGATTAATATACAATGCTACTGCATTGGCTATGCCTTGGTACAATATCAGCTGATTGTCATGTACAATCACGTTGTACGGGGCTCATACTTATATCAGCCCATACAATGGTATTTATTAGTGGCCAATAAAGTGTGCCCACAGATATATTAATCAGCTGATACAATAAAACCGTATAGTCTAATCATATTGGCTAATTCATGCGCTCGAAGGTATCATCATCATCAGCTGATACAATTGAATAGTAGGGTTCTGGTGCCATTGGCCCATACGGTATCTTTGTATTAGCCTCGGCCTATACATTATTATTGGAGGTCAGTGAAATCATGGGCCCATACAATGTTATTGTATTTTACTAATCGGCCAACACAATATGACCATAGGGTTATCACATCGGCCGATACAATCACATTGCATATGCCACAATCGGCCAATGCACTAGACTTGTATGGGCTGCTACCATGAACCTGTACATCTTTAATGGATTGGCCCATTCATTATATATGATCACACTGTATCAGCCAATTCTCTGATGCCATATCATTCTATTGTATTGGTTGATGACCCCTTTGTGATCACACTGTAGCAGCCCACAGTGTGATGCTACTTGTATGAGCCTATTAACCATATGCGATTTCACTGTATTGGCTAATTATGAGGCCATAGAACCAATGTGCATTGACTGGTACAACATAGGGGCTATGCACAGAAACAACAGAGTTCAATTTGTGGATTAACTGGTTATCTTACATTCCATCAATAAAGGGAGTCAACTGGCCAGTTCAGTACATCAATTCACCCAACACAATACCCCCAATGTCTATCGGCCTTCATGTTTGGATCGTGCATCAGCCCAAGCGGTGTGTCCATTTTATTGCAGTCCATCGGCCTTTACGTTTGGCTCATACATCAGCCCATGCAGTGAATCTGTTTTATTGTATTATATCGGCCCATACATACTCATCGCAATTTGTTATTATATCGGCCCATACAGTCCCTCGGTATGGGCCCATACGTACTCATTGCAATTTTTGTTGCAATCGGCCGAGATCCGCTGGCTCGATGTTATCGGGCATTTGTACATGTCGGGGCTTACAGTGTTATCGGTAGGTTATGACTGAACCATGTCTTGCCTATCCCTTCCTGAGTTCCAACTTAATGCAAGTTATAACATGATATATAATTTTAAAAACTATCTACAAGCTTCACTGGGTGTAAAGAATAATGAAGTGGGTGGCCAGCCCACTTCACTATCCCACACATCAAATGAAGCTACCTGTGGGGTGGGTAAACACTTACAGTGTGTTAGCTGCCTGCAGTGGGGTTATGGCAGTGATCAACAAGAGAGGTTGAAGACCTGAGATCTTGATATGAGGCCCCAATATTCTAGATGGGACCCTTATTGGACCCCAAAGTGGCCAAAATGGTTGACTGATTGCTAAAAAATTGGAACGTTGATCATGTATTAACCACAAATAATTCAAGGGGAATAAATCAATTATAATGCTGGGTCTTGTCATGTCACAACTTCCTGACCATTTCTTGCTAAACAAATTACACCAGCCTAGATATACAGGTATACAACAACTGAATATCAATATTATATGGAGTATAATCAAGTCTACAAGGTGCTATACAAAGTTTGACAAATGCTAAAATTATCTGGACTCCAGACACTCACCACAGGCCCCTGATTTGAGTTTGTTAGTAGGGCCTTACATTGAGATCTCAGTTCTTGTACCCCTCAATTGGGTGCACCACCCATTTAACCATGGCATTGATGGTGGTGGAGAATGCATCTTGAAAAGTTCAACAGTTTGTGCATGTTTGTGCATTCACACTCAACAAGATCATGTGACCTCAAACTGGTG
>Ga0137418_10006300_pt1 | contig 10915 bp, 10 predicted proteins | sample CZODoug3_1_2_16f_FD_122242 | JGI IMG/M metagenome (GOLD analysis project Ga0137418, IMG submission 122242) | Vadose zone soil fungal communities from Angelo Coast Range Reserve, California, USA - CZODoug3_1_2_16fungal (Hybrid Assembly) | ecosystem: Environmental > Terrestrial > Soil > Vadose... | reverse complement strand
GAATCGGCTTGGGGCCGGCAATTCCGAAGGTTCAGGAACGCCGCCCGAGTACTGTCGCCGTCGCAACTGGTGCAGGCGTCATTCGATAAGTGGGACATGGACTACCGGCTGCGGGCGCGCTGGACATTGAGAGGCCGACGTGAGTCCGATGGGGCGGTGCTGTTGCCGTCTGGATATACAAACGTGACGCGAATCTTGAACGCTTACGCGAGTCTACTGCCGGAACAGAACTTTCTGCTGGTCACGACCCGCAGGGACGGCGAGATGCGCCGGTTGGCAAGGAATGTCCGGTCGCTACCTTTGGCGGGCTTCGCTGCAGTGGTGCTTTCGGATTCGACTGGCAGGGAGGTGCGTTCCTTGGAGGAGAGATGGGGCCGTCTCCAGGAAGGGCCGCTGCGGGACAGTTCAGAGCTCTCTTTGGCGCAGGACAGCGGATGGTTTAACGATATCGGGAAGACGTTCGAACGCTGGCTACGAATTCGAGATGCCTGGCGCAACGTTCTGCAATTGGGACGTATCAGCGCGGTGCTTTGCGGGGATGAAAATAATTGCACCAACCGGATTCCGGCGTTGCTGGCGCGGCGGCAGAAGCTGCCGACCGTGCACTGCCATCATGGAGCGTTGAGCGTGCTTTTGCCGCTGCGCGTCCCCGCTTGCGACACCGATTTGGTGAAGGGTGCAATGGAAAACGACTTTATGACGCGGATGTTGTCCATCGACCCCAGTCGTATCGTGCAAGGTGCCCCCGCTGAAGTTTTTCCGGTCGGTTCCGCGTCAATCCGGCAGACCGGTTCGAGCTTCGGGCCCGTCGTCTTCTTCTCCGAGCAACATGAGCTCACGCTGGGCCGAACGCACATCTTATATCAAGAGCTGTTGCCTCCGCTTTGCGCCATTGCACGGAGCCACGGCACGCGGGTAATCGTAAAGTTGCACCCTTTCGAATCGCCGGCATCGCGACGTCGGCTGCTCAAGGCAGTCCTCTCGGCGATGGAGCGGGAAGTCGTTGATCTAGTGCACGGGCCGTTGACTGAGGAGCTACTCCGGAGCATCTGGTTCTCGGTGACCGTTGAATCAAGCGTCTGCGTGGATTGTGCGATTCGCGGAATCCCGTGTTTTGTCTGCAGCTGGTTTGTTACGCCCATCGCGGGATACGAAAAGCAATTTCTTCGCTATGGCGCAGCGTATTCGCTGACATGTCCCGCAGAGATTCTCAGAATCCCCAGTGTGGTTAAGGACTTGCGCATTACTCCCGAGCTTCAACAGGGCTTGTGGAATCCGATTACGCCCGCGAAGCTGGACGCGCTGCTGCGGAAGCCATGATTACGATTCACGTCACTCGTTTGCGGATCCTCGGACATGAATGCGCCGAGCCGAATGTTTCTGCGGCGTGCGGCGCACGCGGCGGAATCCCCAACGCCGACTTTCGCAGAAATTCAGAATGACTCCCACGTTTTGCTTTCTGTGAACCAGTATGCTGCGCTTTTGCCCTCCGACAAGAAATCCGTGATCTTGGACATCGCCTTCGGTGGTGGATGGTTCTGACTTGCTCCCCGCAAACCGCACACAAGTGAGTATGATTTCACATTGCGTGATCGGTCCCCTTTTTCTGCAACACTCCTAGGGTTAGTCTCCAGCACTTATTGAGCAATCCAGATCGCGGCTAGCGGCGATCTGGCCTGCAAATTCTTGGGGCATCCTCTCCCCAGAGACCTGTGAGGACGGCTCTCATTGTATTCCAGTCTCCAAGCCTCGATGACTAGCTTGGCCTCTGTCAGCGTGGCAAACCAATGCACGTCCAAACACTCCGCTCGCAGCGTGCCGTTGAACCATTCCACAGGCGCGTTGTCGGTTGGTTTTCCAGGCCGCGAGAAGTCGATCTGCACCTGATTGTGATACGCCCACAGATCCATTCTCTGACTTATAAATTCCGCTCCGTTGTCACAGGACAACGGCTTCGGCGTTCCTCTCTTCTGTCGAATCTGATTCAAAGCCGAAACAACATCCTCGCCCTTTAAACTCTGTCCGACTTCAATGGCCAAGCTTTTGCGCGTGTACACGTCCAGCACAGTAAGCGTCCGGAAGCAGAGAATAGCCTCTTACCGCGACTCCTTGGAAACGGCGATGGCACCGTCTACGGCATCGAAATCGCTTCCGGCGATTTCATTGGCGACGGCGTACCCGACTTCGCGATGAGCAGTTGCTGCGATCCTACAGTCGGTATCACCGTATTTCTTTTCGGCGCCGATGGCAGCCTCGAGCCTGGAGCCTACCACGGTTCCGGCTGTGAATAGCTTAGTTCACGCACGACGCTAAAACCTGAATGAATACCGAAACTCGTTGTTACTCAGAGCGACAATTCAAATCCCGCCGAACAGCCGACGAGACGTTCGTACATCCCCAGCAGACGGGTAAAATTCTTGTCCCAGTCCGCCCTTTCTGCGACCACCCGTTGATTGCATTCCGAAATCGCTTTACGGTCCTGAGGTGCGAGGCGCGCGACTCGCAGCATTCTGTCCGCCACCCCCTCCGCAGATCCCGGCGGAGCCAACCATCCGTTGTCTGGCTCCGCTACCCACTCTCGGTTAGACGGGATGTCTGTGACAACCACGGGTAGTCCGGTGGCCATCGCCTCTAGCAAAGAAATGGAAGTCCCGTCCGATCTCGCGCAGCTGACATACGCGTCGGCTGCACGAAACCACATCGGCAACTCCTCTGCTGGCTGCGATCCCATCATGAACACGGCGTCGTTCAAATCGTGGGCCTGAACGTAGCTGCGAATGCCCTGAGATTGGGACCCACTCCCCAGGAGCAACAGACGAAGCGAACGATTCGCACGATGGGCTTTAGCGAATGCATCAAGAAGAATATCTGTTCCGTAGAGTGGGTCATACGACCGCGTGTAGATAAAAGTCGTTGTCCCCGCTCGTCGCGTGAACCTGTCACCAGCCGGCAGTGGTCCGATGGGCGAAAATGCCCCCTGCTTCAGTCCCCAGGGAAATTGCACGACCTGCGAGTCGGAAAACACCCGAAAACTGTCTGCTCTTTTACGAACCGTATCGCAGTCGCAGAAGAAAGCATCGGCCTTTAGTAGCGCAAATTCGGTCGCCTGTCTCCATTCGGAGTTCCGCCTCGACTCTACTAGCAGATCCGAGCCCCACGACATAAGAAGCATGGGATGGAAATTCGCGAGCGCAGCCAGATACCCACCGCTCTGGATCGGGCCGGCATGAACTAATGCTGGTTGAAGTTCTTCCAGCACAGACTGAAGCTGAGGTAACAGTGCCCGGTACTGGCCAGGGGAAGCACCGGGAACCACACTTTTCGTGGATGTTACCACCTGAACTGCACCCGGAAACTCAGCCTCGGGTGCCTGGGTCGTGGTGAGATTCCAGAACCACACTTGGCATCCGGCGAAGACCAGTTTTTCCAGAAACCTTCGATTGTGGACGGAACTATTATCGGTCAGGTAAAGAACCCTCACTCCCGAACCTCACCTAAACTCGTCCACCTGAGGCATTCTCCAGCCGGCAGATCGCAAGTGAGAATCTTGCCGACCACGCGTGGCAAATCGAAGGGGAATATAGCGTCGCGAGGGGCAGGACGGAGTGCCTCCAACATTTCTTCTCGCAAGACAGTCCCGGCCGCCAGATCCCTGACCGCTCGGAGGCATCGCCGTTGAACCACTACTGTTTCACGCTCATTTTGCGAGACGAGTTTACTGGAAGAACCCAGTGCAAGCTCGAGCTCGCGCGTCCGGTCGACCATTTCGCGCCAAGATGATGGCGTCATCGAGAACGGGTGGTCCGGGCCTTCCCTGTGGTTGTCGTCGGTGAAGTGCTTCTCAATTACACGTGCACCAAGCGCAACCCCCCCCAGCACCGTCGCGTGGCCCGGTGTGTGATCCGAGAGCCCCAAGGTCAAACCGGGGAACATGACACGATAGCTATCAAGTACTCGCAGGTGAACGTGCCGGAAGTTTTCCAGACTCCCTGTGTAGTTAGTGTTGCACTGCATGAGCACCAGCTGCGCATTGATCTGCAGAATATCCTGAACAGCGCGCTGCACTTCCCCAATATCCGAAGCGCCGGTGGCCAGCAGAACCGGCTTTTGCTTGCTTGCCACTTTCCGCAGCATTTCCGGCCAGGTAATGTCCCCGGAACCAATCTTAAACAGATCCACGAACGGGTCTAGCATGTCCACCGCTTCCAGATCGTAGGGTGCCGAAAAATAATCGATTCCGCACGCCGTGCATTCCTGCTTTAGGACGGGGGTCCACTCCCACGGCAGACTGGCCTCCTGGTAGACCTGCAATACGCTCTTTTTCCATTTCGATTGATGAGAAAGCTGGCCGCCCAGGACTTGGAAGCCAAACTCGCTAACGATCTTGGGAGCGCGGAAATTCTGAAACTTCGCCGCATTTGCTCCGGCCTTCGCGCAAAGCCGCACGAGCAGCTTGGCACGCTCAAGTTCTCCATCATGATTGGCCGAGATGTCGGCAACGAAATAGGTTGGATGCTCTAAGCCAACCAATTTACTCCCGAGAGTCAAGGTCGTCATGGCCGATCCCCGTCGGCCAAACAGCTCTTGATTTGTTGCGGGTATTGGCCGTCGCGCAGTTCTCGAAATCCACGGAGACCCGAATCGACGTCGGGCATGGCACGACCCAGCGCAATTCTGATCTTCTCGGTGTTGAGGGACACATCCAATGGACGCTCTGCCCTCATCTTCTTCATGTCCTTGAACTGGCAAGGCGTGACTCGCGCTGGATCGAACCCAAAAACGGTGGCCACCCTCCGCGCAAATTCAAACTTACTGATTTTCTCCGATCCCACGACATGGTAGAGACCGGTCAGCTCACGTTGTACCATCGCCAACAAAACGGGAACCAGATCGTTGACCAGGATGGGGGTGAAGAAAACGTCCGTGAATCCTGGTACATCCGTTCCCTCCCCCAGGCGTCTGAGAATCCACTCCGCCAAGCTGTCTTTCTTCTGAGCGTTCCAACCGTAAATGCTCACGCGAGCAACCACGGCCGACGGATTGAGTCGCAGTGTCTCTCGCTCACCGGCCAATTTCAACTTCGCATAGACATTCAGCGGAGCGGGTTCGTCAGTTTCAACATAGTCGCCTCTTGTGCCGTCGAATACCGAGTCCGTTGAAACGTATAGAAAACGTGCATTCAATTGGGCAGCAATCTCCGCCAGAACCGCGGACGCTTGAACATTGATTGCCTCGGCTTGCATCGAATTGTCTTCGCACCAATCCACATTGGTGGCGGCTGCACAGTGCACAATGGCGTCGGGTCGTAGGTCAAGGAGAAGCTTGCGTGTGACCGAATGCTCGGTCAGGTCAACCGTGGCAACCCGCATCGTTGGATCGCGTATCACATGCTGATGGCAAAGACCTACCGTCTCCTGGCCGAGCTCAACAGCTGACCGCAGAACACTCGTACCCAAGAGCCCGCTGGCACCCGTAACGACAAGCATCATCGCACCCGGAACACAGGCTGAATCATTTCGCCTTCAAGGTGCACCTCAGGACGAGGATCACTCAGCCACTTCGCCGTTGTTTTGCAAACTTCAGCATAGACCTTGAGAGTGTCTTCAATCGCCAGCGGATCGTGCGCCGCCGTCATGTTATGCGTTGCCAGCAACAACACTCCGCGTTTCACGCATTCTTGCGAGAACAGACTTCGCACCAGGAGGCTATCTCTGCCGTCGGCATCGAGGAATTTGATCAACGACCAGAATGGATATCCGACGCACTTGATGCGATCGTGCAATCCCGCCTGTTTGGCCATCTCTTCCAGGCCCTCCTGCAGCAAACGCCCGTTTAAATCCATGCGGGCTAACGCATCGGTGGTTTCCAGCACATCCAATACCTTCATGGCAGCGGCCATCGACGCCACTTCACCGCCAAAAGTAAAGCTGAAAAAGATCTCTTCGAACACCTTCATGACGTCCGCTTTCCCCACTATGCACGAAATCGGAAATCCGTTGCCCATCGCTTTGCCAAAACAAGCGAGGTCGGGGGTCACGCCGAATCGTTTCTGCGCCCCTCCTAGCCCAAAGTGAAATCCGCTGCAGATCTCGTCGAAGATGAGCAGCGCACCGTGCTCGTGCGCCAGGTCTCTCGCACCTTCGAGAAAACCGACGCATGGAGGCCAGAAGTTCACCGGCTCCAGGATAACCGCCGCGAACTCGCCTGGGTGTTCCTTCAGAAGACTCCGCAAAGATTCCAGGTCGTTGTATACGAACGGATGCGTCAAAGCCCGCACTGCTTGCGGTACTCCCGCATTGCGCGTCGTACTTCCGATGTACCAGTCCTGCCAGCCATGGTACCCGCAGCACGCCATGCGTTCACGGCCGGTGAAGGCCCGAGCCGCTCGGACCGCTCCTGAGGTCGCGTCTGATCCATTCTTCCCAAACCGTACCCTCTCCGCGCACGGGATGAGCCGCGTCAGTCGTTCTGCTAGTTCTACCTCCAGCGGGTGCGGCAGAGAAAAACTGTGCCCTCGTTCCAGCTGCGCCGCTGCCGCCGCATTGACGCCGTCATGGGCGTAACCAAGAATGTTCGGCAGCAGCCCCTGGATGTAGTCGATATACTCATTCCCGTCTACATCCCAAACCCGGCAGCCTTTGCCCTTCTCCAGGAATATCGGCGCCACCCCGTAGACATGTTGGTTAAACGCCTTGCTGAACGTCTGGGCAGAACCTGGGATCACCTTCTTCGCCCGTTCCAGCCAAGCTTTAGATTTTTCAATCGGGCGGAGTGGTGCCGCTGCTGCAGAAGCTTCCTCGAAAAGACTCTTGTAGTACCCAGTGTTGGAAACAATATTCGAATTCAACTGCTCCAATCCCGGATTCGTCTCGATCAATTCCAAAACATCTTTCATCCCGAAAGTTTCTTTTCCGCGAAGACCTTTATACACCGCCCGGATGAACTCCAAGTCTGCTGCCTCGTCCACGGTCCAGCGGCGGCGCGGATAGGACAACGCCAAGTCGTTTTCGACGTTGGCAGTTCGAAATTTTCCCGAACGCAAGTACGAGGTCACGTGCTCGCGCTCAGAGGCCTTGGTAGCTTCGTGCCATGCCCGTTCCAGCGCCAAAAACGAGCAAATCTCGGTATCCAGCCCATCAGGATAGGTCCGCACCATGGCATTCGAGGCATAATCGAGATCGCCGCGCTGAAAGCGACTTACCACTCGATCAATCACGTCCGGATCAATCAACGGGCAATCGGCTGTGATGCGCACAATCTGCGCGGCTCTCTCTGCGCGTGCAGCGCCGTAGAAACGATCCAGGACATCGTTTTCGCTGCCCCGATAACAGACAACGGCATTTTCTTGGCACACGTCTTCAATATCGTCATCCGCCTGCGCGATGGAAGTGGCCACCACCACTCGAGCCACCAGCTGCGCTCGTTTCACTCGTTGAATAACATGCCACAACATCGGCCGTCCTTCGATCTCCGCCAAGGTCTTGCCCGGCAACCGGCTGGACCCCATTCGTGCCTGAATGATCGCCACCACAGGTCCCTCGCTCGCTTCCCTTGTGCAATTCAGCACGTGCGGCTCGCCCTCTACCAACGGCTTCTCGGCCGCTTCCACCTTGATCACATCGCGACTTTGCCCCAAGTCGACCATAGCGGATGCCATTAGCCCAATCCCTTCCAGGCGCCAATCTGGGCCGAAATGCGGTTCTTGATCCAAGTGGAGAACCAGGCCGAGGCGGAATCATTGTGTTTCATTTACTGTAACTTCCACCCGGGTCCACCAACCTCCAGGCGCGCGCGTGGCGGGGCGCAATGGGGGCCTCGACAGACGACGCTTGAGCGTTGAAGGGATCCACAGTATTGCTGAGCAGTCTAAACCATCGCCAGTGACCGCATATTATCTGACCTCCGACAGTCTTAGCAACTGAGCGGCATGCCCGTCGGCTTGACCAACGCACTCTTATCCCGCGCGCAATTTACCCTCCACCGCCTTCCGTGTCTCCTCACAGCCGGAGTGATTCAGGCCAATATGCACGCATGATTCCCCAAGTCGCTGTGCCCTTTCCATTCGCAACCTGCAATCCAACCATACGCTTCAGGAAGGAGCGCAGGAGCCCACATCTTTCAGAGAACACGATCTAGCGAACGCCGAGTGGTAGACGTGGTTCGAATACGGGGATCGGGCACAAACGCGACAGGAAATCTGAAGGTTTCTAATCCACCCGGCGAACGCCGGCAACGGTGCTCCAAGCTCCTAAAGGCGTGTTTCTCAATCGGGCGTTGTACACGACGATTGCTGCGCCTGTCGCTCGGGGCCGTCGATTCATCCGTGGCAAAGATTCGACGAGCAAGCTCGAAAACAACTGTGAATCGCTGGTATTGAGTGAGGCTTTTGTAACCGGCCGACTTGAGGCCAATCAGTTGAGGTTGAGGTGGACCGTCTTGGCCGGTTTTGCCGGCGCTCGCCGTCCCCATGCCCCCAGCGGCCGCACTCCGATTTCGAACCGCTTTCAGGTAGGTACGGCGGTCCCCCGGCGCACCCCGGTCCCTTGCTCGTTTCTCCGCAAGGGCGTCTAGGTCGTCCCAGGGCCAATAACTTGTTGTTTTTCGCTTCGCTCAAGACGTTGCTCATACCGACGAAGGCTACTGCCTTGCGTCGGGATCAACGTCCCCGAGCCTCATTCTGCTTGGCCGGTTTCAAGTTACCCTCATTCGGCGCTTTTGGGGACCCCTGAGGGTATCCGCAACCAGCGGTGCCTTCTCGGCCTTCGCCGGCCTCGCCAAGCTCGTGCTCTACTCGAACTGGCACAGAGTATCTTTGAATGACTCGTTAGGTTCGGCGGTGGGTTGGAATTCCGGGATATTTGGATTGACATGGTAGGTTGCAAGCTCACGGAGGAGCCTCCCGCCTAGGATAGCGCCGTGTTTCCGCCGCGGCCGGTCACTCCGCCGGAGGCGGCTGTTCGGAGGTACTCGTCCCAGTCAACCGGAATCTCATACCGATAATTCTTTGTCCGCGCCCCCACAACCGTCTGGGCCAGTCGCGACGCATACAGGGCTTTTCGATGACAACGAAATAGATCCCACATACAACCACGATGGCACCACCGACGAGCGCAAATTGCAATGAAAGATAGATCCAATAAGGCGCCTCCTCACCCAGGCGCCTAGTAACTCGTCCGACAACGGAGATCACCTCGTAGTGAAGCAAATAAATCGAGTAGCACATGCCTCCGATGGCCGTGACCCAGCGATTAGAGAAGAGGTAGTTAGCCAGACGGCCGCGAAACGCCGCGCAGTAGAGAAGAAGAAGCCAAGCGGGAAAAAGCCAGTGAGCCAAAATTCGCGAATGAAGGATCACAATGAGCAGGGGCCATCCAACCAGTGCGACCACGTCCCATCGCAGATTTCGTTGTGGAGCTTCCCCCCAGTTGGACAGAAATAAGTCGGCGAGCAGAAATCCGACCAAGAAAAATTGCACGTAGGCCAGAATCGAGAGCGCCGCCCGTGGACTGTGGTGCAGGAAGAGAGCCTGGGCCGACAGGGCTGCCAATATTATTAAGGCAATCGAAGAACGCCGAAGCTTTTGATGCTTGATTGCAAAGAGGAGCGTCAGCAGAGGAACAAATAAGTAAAACTGCACTTCGATTTCAAGCGACCACGCTACTCCCATTGCAAAACTGGGGGTTCCATAAATCAGGTTGTGCAAATAGAACACGCTTGCGTCCAAATGCGGATAAGCACTGGCAATCGGCCTTCCCTGGAAGGCCGCACCCGAAACGAACAACCCAAGTAGCGCGATAATGTACGGGGGCTCCAAGCGAGTTAAGCGGCGTAGATAGTATTTGCGAAGATTCACCTTGGCTGCGCCCTTCACGTAGTGCGCAGCAAAGGGAAGCCCAAGAATGAAACCGCTGATCACGAAGAAAAGCTCGACCCCGCGAAATCCCACGAGAGCTGTCTGGGCAAGCCAGTCGGACGAGGGCGGGGACACCCGATAAAATGGCGATTTTGCCGTAAGGTACCCGTTCAGGTGGAACAGAATGACCATGCCAATTGCCGCAAAACGCAGGCCGTCCATTTCGGGGATGAACCGGCCAGAGCTGGTTTCACGGGAAATATGAGCCAGGAATCTGTTGGGGATGGAAGTGTCTTCTGAACCCGCGAGCGTGGCAGGGTGTTCTTCTAGGCAGACCGGATTGGCCTCAGATGCGTCCATACTGAGAATTGCAACTTGAAGTGCGGATCAAAGAAATAATACCTGTTGAAGCACCTTCGCACTATGTTCCGGACAATCCAATGGTGAAGTGGAGAATTGCACCTCAAGTGCTTCAGCTTCCACTTCCCGCTCCAATCGCGATAAGCTCCCCTCCCAAAAACTGTCCAGAAAAGCCCGTAGCTCGCCGAAGCCTTCTCGTCGCAGCCTGTAAAGTCTGCTCGTCCCCTGGCGTCTCTTCGAACAGCGGGCCTGCTTTGGTCAGGACACGAAAGGCTGCAAGATCCCGGGACGAATGGAGCGGAAGCGGCTGGCGATTTCGTCGGCGCGCAGCTCGTGGCGCGACAGGACAAGGGTCAGGACGGCCATCCGACGCGGCTCAGCGAGCGCCTTCAGGATGATGTGCCTCTGTCGCAAACTCTTCATGGCCGGCATTCAAGAGGGCAAGCCCTCGGTTCCATTCGCCACAGATTAGCACACCGGCTTGGAGCGCAAGTAGCATATTTGGAACTCTCTGCCCGTTGTCCTCACGAGGCAAAGACAAAATTGTCGGCACTGCCGTAGAACGAAGTGCGCCGCCACTCCTCCAATAAGCGGGGTGAGGCCGGTGGGGATTCATCGCCTCGCTCAGATTGACAGCCATCAGCCGTAGCCGCCAAGAACTAAGAACGAAAATAAGTTCTGGCCCCTGGTGGCGTGAGTGTG
>Ga0137418_10006299_pt1 | contig 10916 bp, 9 predicted proteins | sample CZODoug3_1_2_16f_FD_122242 | JGI IMG/M metagenome (GOLD analysis project Ga0137418, IMG submission 122242) | Vadose zone soil fungal communities from Angelo Coast Range Reserve, California, USA - CZODoug3_1_2_16fungal (Hybrid Assembly) | ecosystem: Environmental > Terrestrial > Soil > Vadose... | reverse complement strand
GTGCGCATTTCAAGCCAGGAAACTGCGGCCACCGGTTCCAATTTGCGCGCCTCATCGGCCGTCCGTTCGAGCCAGCCGAGCCAGGTCGGCTCAAGCGTGACACCGTCGGCGTTCACTGTGCTCGGGCGAAATCGCGGGTCGATGATTCGTTCGAGCTGCCCCGGCGGGAAGAGCGTTCGCGCGAAAAAATAAGGATGCGGCAAAGTGTCCGGATAGGCCCAGGCGGCCGCGACCTTGCGCTGAGCGTCCGGCGAAGCTTGCCGCGCCGCGAAACCGCCAACCATTGGGGCCGTCATTCGCCGCACCGCTGCAGGCGCGTACCATGCACATCGGATCAGTCTCGAAAATCGCGACGTGTCTGCAAAAGTCTGATAGCCCGCGAAAAGTTCATCTCCTCCCAGCCCCGACAACGCAACTTTAAGCCCGACTTCTCTCGCGGCCCAAGAAACAAAGTAGGTATTGATCGCGTCCATGGTGGGCTGGTCGAGAGCGGCAAGGGCTTCATCCAGCCGCGAAAGGACCGACTCTCCGTTCAAAGGCACCTCGGTGTGCTTTGTTTTGAATCGATTCGCCGCCAACCGCGCGAGCTCCGCTTCATCGAACGCCGTGCCCGGAAACGTCAGCGTGAAGCTCTGGATTCCGCCTCGCGCCTGGGCGGCGAGCGCCGCGATCGCGCCGGAGTCCAGCCCGCTCGAAAGAAACAGGCCCACAGGGACGTCGGCGATGAGATGCGTGCGCACCGCATCTTCGAGAAGCGGCCGCAGCTTTTTCGCCGCGGAAGGAAGATCGCGCGGTTTACGCGGTTCGCGCGCCGCGGGCGAAACTGCAGGGTCCCACCAGGGCCGCGCGCGCGGCGTGCGCCGCCGCTCCGGCACGTGCAGCAGCATTCGATGTCCCGGAGGAAGGGAAAACACTCCTTCCAGAAGCGTCACTGGCTCCGAGACGCTGCCAAAAAGCAGATAGGCGGTGACTGCATCCTGCGACAGGCGTTTGGGAACAGCGCCGGAGGCGAGCAGCGCGCGAACCTCCGAAGCGAACGCAAAACCCTCCGGCGTCTGCGTGTAATAAAGAGGCTTAATGCCCAGCGGATCGCGCGCCAGGAAGAGAATCGGTGCAGTGGCATAGCGCTCGCGAAGATCAAGCAGGGCGAAAGCGAACATGCCCCTTAGTTCGGCAAGGGAGTCTTCGCCCCACTCTTCCCACGCGTGAACGAGAATCTCCGTATCTGATTGCGTGGCGAAGCGGTGACCGCAGAGCCTTAGGCGCTCACGCAGTTCGCGATAGTTAAACAGCTCGCCATTGAAGATGACCGCGACGTCCTTGGTTTCGTTCCAGGTAGGCTGGTGGCCGCCGGCCAGATCGATGATGCTCAAACGGCGCATCCCCAATGCGAGTCCCGGCGCCCGGGGATCACCGGCAAGGAAGCCATCTTCATCCGGGCCGCGATGGCCCATCGCCGCGGTCATGGCCCGCACGCGAGACTCGGCGTCCGCGCGGCGCGAAGCGAACGCGACGCCGCATATACCGCACACGCTACTGTTTGATCTCCGGCGCGGAGAAGAAGGCGGCGCCGGCACGGACCGCGTGTTTCCGCAAATGGAAGCGCGGAATTCTCAAACGGCTGTCCGCATACCAGGCAAGCACAGCCCGCAACAACAAGAGGAACAATGTCGTCGAAGCGGTAAGCACGAGATAGAAGAAAGATTCGCGCTCCAGAAGCAAGCTCCAGTCGACCGCTTCGTCCCAGCCCGGGTAAATCCCGTCCAACAGACGCCGCAGATGCAACCCTTCGAGTGGCAGACGCGCCAGCCGTACATGTGCGAATTGGTCGTAAGTATACTCACGCGGATAGTTCGGGATGGCGCCGGTAGCTTGGGAAAACATGACAGGATTTTGCAAATCCCGGCGTGTCAAATAGTGGCCCTGGGCATCCTTCATGATCACCCGGTAGGTGGGATCGACGATGATCCAGCGTTCGTCGATTAGAACTTCCGCAACCACATGTTTCGTATTGCGATCGGGACTCAGAAGAAGCAGGCGGCGCACTCGCAGATCGGAACTTCTCGCCAGATTCAAGAAGGCGTTCGTCGCTGTACCGCAGACGTTCAACAGTTGATGGTGAGTAAGCGTCGTCGCCGGGTCGCGCTTCGCGAGTGCCTCCGGGTTCGTTGCGATGGCTCGCGATGGCTCCGACCGCATCCAGCTCAAAATGGCTTCGACCCTTTGTTCTTCGGTCAGGGTATTGGGCACAACCGCGTCCGAGAATCCGTCGAGATACCAGCGCACGGAATATTCCCGGTGGCAGTAGAAGAGCATCGACACAAATGTAACGGCCAGAAGCAGATTGCTGCTCCACCAGATGACGCGAAAAGTCCGATGTCGGCGCGTTGGCAAAAACTACTCCATCCTCTTAGATTCTGCCCCTGCCGCCTGCTGTGAGGCAAGCCCGGCGTATAACGCTTCCATATCGCGAACCGGTTCCTCCCACCCCAGACGTGACGTGACCGCGGCGCATCCCGCCACGAGCCGCGCGCGTAGTTCCGTTTCGCTCAGGACCCGCGCAAGCGCGCTCGATAATGCCGCTGTGTCGTATCGCACCACCAAGCCAGCCTCATCTGCAAGCAGCGGCGCAATCCCGCATCGTTCCGTCACGATGACGGGGGTCCCGGCCGCCACCGCTTCCGCCGCCGTATTCCCAAAGTTTTCATTCCGCGACGGAAGCACGAAAACATCCGCATCCCTATAGGCCGCCCACTTGGTCTCCCCAAAGACTGGTCCGGCGAATTGAACCTTCGACCGCACGCCCAATTGCGTTGCCATTCGGCCCAGTTCTGCTTCGACGCCGCTTTCGTCAGGTCCTGCGAAGACCAGCGTCATTGGTATTCCCGTGGTGCGCCCCGAAAGTTCCGCGAATGCTCGCAGTAGCAAATCCGGGCTCTTCTTAGCGGATAGGCGCCCTAGAAAAAGGACCAGCTTGGCCTCCAGCGAAACACCGTGCGCCCTCCGAAACATGCCTCGTTCCGGCCACGATGCAGGCACTTCCACGCCGTTCCGCCGTTCTACCACCCTCGCGGGAGGAAGGCCACCGCCGACAAGTTCCTCGGCTTCTTGATCCGAGGTGGCAATAACCGCGCTTGCTCCCTCGAGTAGCCGCCTACCCCAAACCGCATGATACATCCGTTTCAGCCAGAGATTGCGCACAATTGGCACAAACATCCCGATGGGCTCGAGCACGTACGGCAGTCTTCGCTTGCGGCTCGCGGCGGCAACGGCCGGACCCAGCAGGTCGTAAAGCCCGAAAATGTGCACGACATCAAAATTCTGCAGCCGCGCCCGGCAGTAACGCTTGACCGCCGGATTCCAACTCACTCTCCGGTACCGCAGCCATGTCGGCACATAGATGGCCTGCACGCCATTTTCATTCCGCCGCCAGCCAAACGGGGACCGTTCCGCCGTGATTTTTTCTTCCTGGGTGTGCAATCGCTTTTCCAGCCCCCAGTCGGCCGTGAGAACCGTGACCTGGTGGCCTCGCCGCGCCAGGCCTTCGGAAAGCGCGCGCACCTTCACCGGTGGACCGCCGAATTCGAGAAAGGGAGCGTACGTTTCCGTGACGTTCAGGATTCGCATTGTTCGCGCAGGGTTTTTTTCAGTGATCTCGCGAAGGCATTGAAGCGGAACTCGTGCTCGGCGCGCTGCCGCCCGCGCGCTCCCATTTCCTTTGCATGCGCCGGATCGGCCAGCAAGGTTTCAATGCATGTAGCGAGATGGATCGGATCACCATGCGGCACCAGGTACCCGGACACGCCGTCCTCGATGATTTCCGGTGCGCCACCGTGCGCGCCCCCGATGACCGGCTTGCCGCACGCCATGGCCTCGAGATACACCAGCCCGAATCCTTCGCCCTGGCTGGGCAAAGCAAAAATTTCGCACGCCGAGTAGCACGCCGCAAGCTCCGAGTAGCTCAATCCCGTCAAAAAATGCACGTGGCGGTGCACGCCGTTTTTTTCCGTAAGATCCTCAAGCCAGGCGCGGTCATCGCCTGTTCCCACTAGAACCAGTTGCAGTTCGGGCCAGCGCGTCAGCAGCCTCGGCAGCGCCGTAATCAAAGTGTCCATGCCCTTGTAACGTTCCGTCGCCAGCCAGCGTCCCACGGTCAGGATGACACGGCCAGCCGGGAAGCCGGTGGGCGGAGCGGTTCGGGGATTCGCCGCGAGCAATGCTTCGAATTGCGGATCAAGCGCCCAGGGCAGAACGCGAATCCGTTCGCGCTTGACTCCTTGCCGCGACGCTACATGATCGGCGGTATCGCGGCTCGGCGCCAGAACCAGGTTTGCATGGCTCAGCGCATGTCTGCGCAACCCCCCGAGCCGTTCCCAGACGTCAATCCCATGCGTGCAGATAATGCGCTTCATCCGGGGCGCTACGAACCGCATCGCCTGTACCACGGGCCCCAAATTTGGGTGCGCGGCCAGAACCAGTTTCGCTTTGCGTCGTGCCGCTCGCAGCGCTGTCACCACGAATCGACCCTTGGCGCGGTCGCACCCCGTGAACACAAATTCCCGCCCTCCCAAAGTCATCCGGTGCAGCTCCGGCGAATCATTCAAGCTGAGAAGGCGGCAATCCATGCCGCGGCTGGAGGCGAATTCCGTGAGCACGGCCGCCAGGTGGCGGCCGGCCCGCTGCACCCCGCCGGGTGCGTCCAGCTCGGGAAAGAGGCCAATGAGCACGCGCAAAGTCTGCCAAGTACTGCGGACGATGGCAAGTCGGGATGTATCCCAGCGTCAAGAACGCGGACCAGCCGACGCGTTGGCTTCTTCTAAAGGGTCAAAACCCGCGCGGCTGGGACGGATTTTGAGCTGGGGGAGCGGGCGCGCTGCTGGACGTGTCCTTGGCAGCCTGAAAGGCGACCTTCTTTAGCTGCATGTCCCCGTCCACGTACGCGGTAAATTCGGTTCCTTGCGTGAATACCACATCCTTGCCAGACGACAGCGGGAGAATCGCTCCCGTCGAACTGTTTGAGCCGGTGCTCTCCTGGAAGGAGCGGACAGAGGCCTTTTCGTCGTCCTTAAGACGCACAAAGTTGATAGTGAAAGCCAGCTTTCCGCCGTGGCCCATGCGTTTCTTGGGTTCTGCTTCCGTCACCAAGCCGATGGCTGTTGCGCCGCTCGGAATCACGGAAAGGCCATCCACGGTCACCTCTTCCACGACCCGAAGATCAACCACGTCGCCCACGTGGGCGGTCGCGGAGGAAATGGTCTTGCCAAGTTTCAGGTGAATCGGAGTGCCATTGCGCAAAGTGAATTCAGTTGGAGAGAGAGGGACGCTCGGAGCAACTTCGGTGGGCTTGGCGGGTGCGTCGTACGGAGTGCGCTCTCTGGTGGGCTGCACAGTTTTAGGCTGCGATGCCTTAGGGCCTGGCTTGTCTTTCAACAAGAGGAGGCTCTCCACCGGGACGTAACCTATCTCGCCCTTGGCCGTGCGCACACCGAAGTAGCGGTCGTACCGACCGGTGATCTGGAGCTGCTCTCCACACTGGAGCGTCGTGCGCACATCCAGCGTGGTCATGGAGCTGTACAGATAGACGTAGTCACCCGAGCGCGGGCATTCCACCTGACCGACGCTCTGCGCTTTGATGCTTGCTGGCAGCAAGAGACAGAAAACTACGGCGACGTACTTGGTGATCGATATCATGCTGCACCTGCTGGTCCGAAAGGTCGATGATGCCACGCTTCTATCTCAGCGTAAGACGATTCTTGCTTCCAAGAAATGGAACTACTGTACTGTGCATAAAAGGATACCGTAGGAAGAGCCAAGACGATCATGAATTATGGTCGACCAACAGCGGGACAAGGTCGGTGAGGCGGTCGAGATAAATGTCGGCGGGGTGCGTGGCGCGATTGTGCGTGCCAAAGCCGTAGTTGACGGCGGCGGCGAAAGTGCCGGCGTTGCGCGCGGTTTGCACGTCCACTTCGGAGTCACCGATTAGGAGGGCTTCCGCCGGAGCGGCGCCGAACTCGCGAAGAATCGTCTGCGCGCCAAGCGGATCAGGCTTTTTTGTTTCAAAGCTGTTGCCGCCATAGACGGCGCCAAAATATTTCGCGAGGCCGAGGCCCTCCAGGATGCGCACGCTCACGCGCACCGGTTTGTTTGTGAGGATGGCCATTGGGAACGCGGCGAGACGTTCGAGCGCTTCACGAACTCCTGGGTACGCGCAGGTCGAATCCAATTTGTGCTCTTCGTAATGCGCCAGGAAAAATTTCAGCGCTCGCTCGCGTTCTTCTTCCGTTGCGGCATTTCCCAGAGCCCGTCCAACAAGTTGCGGCGCGCCGTGGCCGAGGTAGCCGGAGATGGTGTCTTGGTGCAATTGCTCGCGGCCCAGTTCCTCCAGCATGGCGTTGCTGGAGCGGATCAGGTCGAGCTTGGAATCAATGAGCGTGCCATCGAGGTCGAAAATCAACGCTCGCACGGAAGGAAAATTCGCGACAGTCATGAACAAATAATTATAATATGACCGCGCTATTTTCAAAATTCATCCATCTCGCGCTAAATTCCAACGGAAAATTAACACTCCGCCTTTTTCGGAATTCCACCCTGTTCGCGTAAACTAGAGAGCTTCGCAGGCGGCACAAAACGATTCCGGAGACTCCATGGCCCAGGTTTATCCCTTTCGCGCTTTTCGTTACAATCCGGCCCGCGCGCCGTTCGACCGCGTCCTGACGCAGCCTTATGACAAGATCTCTCCGGCGATGCAGGAAAAATATTACGCGGCGGACCCGCACAATTTGATTGCGGTGGAAAAGGGCCGCGCGCATCCCGACGACACGCCTCAGAGCAATGTTTACACGCGAGCGGCCGCGGCGATTGAGGACTGGATTCGCAATCAAGTAGTGGTACAGGATCCCTTGCCGTCTTTTTATCCGTACACGCAGGAATACACCGTGCCCGGTACCGAAGAGCGCCGCACGCGCCGCGGCTTCATCGGCGCGGGTAAGCTCGAGGAATATTCGGCGCGCGTCGTTTTCCGGCATGAGCGCACGCTTTCCGGCCCGAAGGCGGACCGCCTGGAACTGTTGTGGCACACGAAGATGCATACGGGGCAGCTTTTCATGCTGTATTCGGATGCGGAGAAACGCATTGACGCGATTCTGGCGGAAGCCGAAGCAGACGCGGTGCCTGCCACCGAAATGCGCGACGAGTACGGCGTGGTGCACCGGCTGTGGGTGATTGCAGAGCCGCAGCGCGTGGCCGCGATCCAGAAGGCGATGGAGGACCAGAAGCTGGTGATTGCGGACGGGCATCATCGCTACGAGACGGCCCTGAATTACCGCAACGAGCGCCGCACGCGTGCCGGAAAAACCGATCCGGAGGCGCCCTACGAGCGGGTGATGATGACTTTCATCAACACCCGGAGCGAGGGGCTGACGATTTTGCCGACGCACCGCGTGGCCGCGCGCGTTCACGATTTTTCCTGGAGCGGCGTGCGGCGGCATCTGGAGCCGTGGTTCACAGCGGAGGCCTTTCCGTTTTCGGGAAGCGCAGAGAGGTCCGAGGCGAAAAAAAAGCTTCTTGCGAGACTCACGAGCGCGCGCGCGAAACGGGCCATCGGAGTTTATCCCGCCGTGGAAGGGCACAAGCGGGGGTTCTATGTGCTGACCTTGCGCGAAGGCGTCAATCTCGCGCAACTCCTGCCGAACGTCTCGCCGCTGCAGCGCGAACTGGACGTGGTCCTGCTGCACGAAGGAATCCTGGAGCCCGCGCTGGGAATCACGCCACAGGCGGTGACCGCAGAAGCAAACCTGACGTACGAGCGCGAAGCCTTGGCGGCGCTCGACGCCGTGGACAGCGGGCGCGCACAGATTTCGTTTTTGCTGAATCCCTCGGACGTGGAGCAAGTGATGAAGGTCGCGACCGCCGGCGAAGTGATGCCGCAGAAATCGACCGACTTTTATCCCAAGCTGATGAGCGGCATCACCATGTATCGAGTGGAGACCTGAGAGATGACCATCGATGGTTAGGCCAAGCGCAACATATCTGGGAACGCCAATCTCCCGATTGGCGTCGTCTCGCAGCACGACCTCACTCGCGCAAAGGACCGAGCGAAGCAAGCCGACTTCTTCTACCCCGCGGATGCGAGAAATCTCTCTTCTCTTGTTTCTATAACCGCGACGGAATTTCTCCCCACTCGGTTGGGAAGGCCGCCCCTGCTCTTCAACCTTTAACTTTCAACTTCCTAATTTCCACTTTCGATTTTCCAATTTCCACTCTCACGACGAAACCGCCGCCGAATTCGTCCGTCCATCACCCCGCGCCAGCCGCTCGTACTCGCTGCCGGAAGCCCCTGGCAGCAGCACCCACAGCGTATAAACCCCCAGCGCGGTCCCCAAAGGAAAACGCAGCAACGCCAGGAACCCCAGTACCAACCCCAGCATCCGCGCCCACGGCTCGCGTGCGAATAGCCCCCAAGCCAGAACCAGGTGCAGCACGCCGAAGAGTCCGAGAAAAATGCCCAGCGAAAAGAGGCTGCCCAGGAAAGGAATGTCCCAGCCCCATCTGCCCCCGAATGGCCACCCACCCGGGCCCCGCATAAACGGGAAAAACATCCTGCCGAAGATCATCATCCAGCCGATTCCCACCAACCGGAGAATCCCGCTGATCATCCAGAGTGTCGCCAAACGGTGGATGTTGCGCCGCACCCGCCCATCGGACGCGGCGGTTTCCGCGGCCTGCCCCGCAGCTTGACCCGTCGCAGTAGCTGAAGCTACTCCGCTCGGGACAATCGGCTTGCCGCACTTCGTGCAGAATTGCCCGCCCGAACAGAGCTGGGTACCACAACCATCGCAATACATGCTGCAGCAGATAATACGCCCCGCCCCACAATAAGTTCCACGCGTTTTGGCGCCCGCCTGTGGTCCCATGGAATCCCGGTAGAGGTTCCGTTTCGAGACCACGTCAATCGGGAGATTGGCGTTCCCGGGATGGATTCGATGCGCGCGAGGCAGGCGTAACGCGACGGCTATATTTCGTTTCTTGGTTTTCGGCCGGTGCGAGCGAGGGCTTCTTCCAGCATTTGGGCGATGCGGCGGTCACGGGATTCGGGGGAGCGGTAGTAGAAGATGCCGAGCAGGTGATAGCGGCGTTGCAGGGGAGTCATGGACTGCCATCCTTGATAGGCGCGGGGATCGCTGGCGAAGGCGCGCTTGAGGATGGGGGGCAGGTCGAGCTCGGCTTCCATGGTGGAGAGCAATTGTTCGGCGACTTGTTCGGCGCGGCGGACGCGCGATGCGGGGTTCTTTACGTTGACGATCCAATCGCATATCCACTTGCGCGTGGAAAAGGTGAGTTGGTCGAACCAGCGGCGGAAGGAGCGGTCTTCGTTGAGGATGCGCTGGAGTTCGGCGGGGACGATGGCGACACGTTTTGCGGTGTCGGGTTCGAGGCGGAACTGGACGGTTTCGCCGAGGGCGGCGTCGGCTCCGGTCTGCATGCTCCTTTTGACGAGCATGCCGTGATAGCCCTCGCGGGTGGGGAAGACGGAAGTGCGAAACGCGAAGCCGTTGATTTCGCCTTTGACTCTGACCTTGCCGCGGGTTCCCCACACTTTAGAGACGTCGAACGGGATGCGGATAATGACCCAGCCGAGTTTCGAGGGTATGCGCTCGAGAGTGGCCTTAAAGACTTTCGCGACTCGTTTCGGACTTTCCTTCACGGCGGATTTAGCGGGACGAGGATTTCGGAAGACAAAAGAGGGCACGCCGGAGTGTGCCCGACGACAAAGGTCACACGCACAAAACCAGCGTGTGCGGCACTTGCCGTCTGGCTTGGACGCTTATGCTCCGGCGCCTTTCGAGAAGCTGGCGACGGCTTCGGCTTCGGTCTTGTAGACATCGAAGACGGTCAGCAGCTTGGTGATTTGCAGGACTTCCTGGAACTTGCTGCCCAGGTGGCAGAGCCGAAGCGAAGCACCCTGCGTCTTCACGCTGTGATGCGCGGCAACGAGCGTACCCAGGCCCGCGCTGTCAATAAATGTAACGTTGTCCATATTGAGGACAATTTTCTTTTTTCCCTCGGCGATCAGGCTTTTTACTTTCTCGCGCAGGGCATTGCTTTCCTCGCCGAGCACGATTCGGCCGTCCAGCGCCACCACGGACACGCCATCCACTTCGCGATATGTCATCTTCAAAGCCACGTTATTTTCCTCCTCATCGGAAAGCGGTTCCGGCGGCAACCCGGGCCGGAGCCCTAGAGCTTATCAAACATATGGATGATCCCTGAGCGATGAATCGTAATCGAAGACCGGGCAGCGGTCAATCGCCGCTCGGCTAATAATAGTCCGCGCAGGACATGTAATAGCTGCACACGGAACAGATCAGCTTGCAGCGCCGCGACTCCAATCGCTGCGAGCAGACGGGACAATACCGCGAAGGATCCTCGGTACGAGCGGCGGGACTCTGAATGTCCAGCAAAGACGCAGCGGATTTAACCGCAGCCTGTGCCGACCGGGCCCGGACCCGGGCTAGCTTCCACTTCGCGACGCGTTCCACGGCTCGATGGTTATAGCACAGTGGGAGGGAATAGGGGATAAAGAATAGGGAATGAACGCGGTCGGCTGGAAGGCACAGCATGGGGAGGTGAAGACTGCCGGAGGTCACCTCCAACGAGCGAATTGCATTGAAACTTATGGTGCGCCGGGCGCATCCTTGTAATCGGGTATCAGGAAAAGGTTGTTCGTGAAAGGCTCTCGTTAGCCCGGGCCTTCAGGTGGGAACCATGATCCGCCAGATCATCCTCGCAGGTTTTGTGGTTGTTCTTCCGGCAGGTGTGCAGGCGCAGGGGCGCGGAGCGCTGCCACCGGTTTCGCATGCTGTCGCTGCTGCACCGAGGGCGGTGGTGAGGGGCGGAGCGGTGCGCCCAAGAAC
>Ga0137418_10006298_pt1 | contig 10916 bp, 6 predicted proteins | sample CZODoug3_1_2_16f_FD_122242 | JGI IMG/M metagenome (GOLD analysis project Ga0137418, IMG submission 122242) | Vadose zone soil fungal communities from Angelo Coast Range Reserve, California, USA - CZODoug3_1_2_16fungal (Hybrid Assembly) | ecosystem: Environmental > Terrestrial > Soil > Vadose... | reverse complement strand
GCCATCTGACGGCCAAAGCTGTTATTTTTGGGGGTTATGCGCCATCCCCCCGAGCGCGTCGTTCTCCGCAACGTACGCCAGCATAATCTGAAGGGCATCACCGTCGAGTTCCCGCGGCGGGCGCTCTCGGTCATCACCGGCCCATCGGGCTCGGGGAAAAGCTCGCTCGCGTTCGACACGCTCTACGCCGAAGGCCAGCGCCGCTACATCGAATCCCTCTCGACGTACGCCAAGCAGTTCCTCGAGCGGATGCCTAAGCCCTTGGTCGATGCGATGGAGGGGCTGTCTCCTGCCGTCGCCATCGAGCAGAAAAACCCCACGACCTCGAGCCGCTCCACGGTCGGCACTGCCACGGAAATCGCCGATTTCCTGCGATTGCTGTGGGCGCGGGCGGGGACGCAGGTCTGCCTGCAATGCGGCCGGGATGTGAAACGGGACACGGTGCAGGAGGTGGTGGACTCCGTAATTGCGGATTTCGGAATGCGGAATGCGGAATTGCCGGTTCTCGTGTCATTCCCCCTACCCGTATCTGCCCAACGTCCCGACGTAGAGATCGCGGCCCAACTACGGGCGGCCGGATTCGTCCGCGCGCAGGTTGACGGGGAACTCGTGCGGTTGGATGACGAGGGTGCCGAGCAACGCGTTCGGGCAGGCAAGGACGTCCTCGTGATCGTGGATCGCATCGATGCCATCGAGACGAACCGCGGGCGCCTCGCCGATGCGGTGTCTACAGCCTTCAGCGAAGGTGAAGGGGTCGCGCTGGCGCTCAACAACGGCGACCGGCGGCGTTTTTCCGAGCACCCCGCCTGTTCGAGCTGCGGCTGTGCCGCGCCCGTGCTGACGCCAACACTCTTTTCCTTCAATAATCCGCGTGGTGCGTGCCCGACGTGCAACGGATTCGGGGCGGTGTTGGAGTATGACGAGTCGCTCATCGTGCCCGATCCGCGCCGCTCCCTGGCGGATGGCGCGCTCGATCCGTGGACCAAGCCGCGCTACGAAGGCCGGCGGCGCCTGTTGCGCGAGACCGCCCGTGCGCGCGGCATTGGCCTTGATGTGGGTTGGAAAGACATTCCCGCGCGCGAGCGGCATTTTCTGCTGCACAACACGGGCGGCCGCTACCTCGGCATCTTTCCGTTCCTCGAGCGGCTCGAGGAGAAGCGCTATAAGCAGTACATCCGCGTCTTCCTGCGACAGTACCAGCTCGCCAAGACGTGCCCGGGATGCGGCGGCGCACGCCTCAAACCGGAGTCGCTCGCGGTCCGGGTCGCTGGAAAGACGATCGCGGAAGCAGCAGCACTGACTGCTACGGATCTCGCGTGCTGGCTCGACTGCCTGTCGGACCAGCTTCCGGAGTTTCAGCGGCAGGTTGCAGGCCACATCCTGGGCGAGCTGCGGGCGCGCGTCAGCTTCATCAACGACGTCGGCCTCGGCTATCTCACCCTCGACCGGCAGACGCGGACGTTGTCCGGCGGCGAAGCACAACGCATTGCGCTCTCCAATGCGCTCGGCTCGCATCTCGTGGACACGCTGTACGTGCTGGACGAGCCGTCCATCGGCCTGCATCCCGCGGACGTCGATCGGCTCCTGGGGTTGCTGCGCAAACTGGCGACTGCCGGAAACACGGTGGTCGTGGTGGAGCACGATCCCGCCGCGATGCGCGCCGCGGACTGGATGGTGGAGCTGGGGCCGGCGAGCGGCGCAGCCGGCGGCCAGCTCGTCTATCAGGGGCCGGCGGCCGCGGTGCGCGAGGCCGGAACGCTCACCGGCCAGTACCTCTCGGGCGAAAAACGCATCGGCGTGCCGTCCGCGCGCCGGCCGGCAGTGCGCTGGCTCGACGTCAAAGGCGCGCGGCTCCACAACCTCGCCGGCGTCGATGTGCGCATTCCGCTCGGCACGCTCACCGCGGTGACGGGCGTCTCGGGATCGGGGAAATCGACGCTCGTGCACGACGTGCTCTACCGCCAGCTCGAGTCACGGCTCAAGGGTGAGCACAGCGCCAAGCAACACCTCGGGGAGCCGGTGGGCGAGATCGCCGCGCTGAAGGGCTGGGAGCATCTCGAGGATGTCGTGTTGATCGATCAAGCGCCGATCGGACGGACGCCGCGCTCCAATCCGGTGACCTACGTGAAAGCGTTCGACGAGCTGCGGGCGCTATTCGCGAATGAAGCACTCGCGCGGGCGCGCGGCTATGCGCCGAGCACCTTCTCGTTCAATGTCGCCGGCGGCCGCTGCGAGGCGTGCGAGGGTGCGGGCCACGTGCTCATCGAGATGGTGTTCCTCGCCAACGTGTTCGTGCCGTGCGAGATCTGCGGCGGCTCGCGCTTCAAGCGTGAGGTGCTCGACGTGAAGCTGCAGGGCGCCAGCATCGCCCAGGCGCTCGAATGGACCGTGGATCAGGCGATTCAAAAGCTGCACCGCCATCCGCGACTGGCACGCTGCCTGTGGTACCTGCAGCAGGTGGGCCTCGGCTATTTGCGGCTCGGCCAGCCGGCGACGACGCTTTCAGGTGGAGAGGCGCAACGTCTGAAGATCGCCCGGGAGCTGGCGCGCGCGCGCGGCGGCCGGAGGCTGTACATCCTGGACGAGCCGACGACCGGGCTGCACCTCGACGACGTGCGCGTGCTGTGCCGCGTGCTCGACCGGCTGGTCGATGCGGGGCACACCGTACTCGTGATCGAGCACAACATCGACGTCATCAAACGCGCCGACTGGGTGATCGACCTCGGACCCGGAGCCGGCGACCAAGGTGGTCGCGTCGTGGCCGCCGGCACACCCGAGGACGTGGCCGCGGTCCGCGAGTCTCCGACCGGACGGTATCTGCAGGAATTGGCTTGACCATACGCCGCAGCGATCTCTTACTCATCGCCGCATCGGCGGTGTGGGGCGTGAGCTTCGTCGTGGTCAAGGACGCACTCACCGCCGCATCGCCGCTGATTTTCCTGGCGGCGCGCTTTTCGATCGCGACGGTCGTCCTCGCCCCGCTGATCAACTTGCGCGGTGGATTTTCGAAGGCGGAGCTGCGGGCCGGCGCGCTGCTCACGGTCTTGCTGGCCTCGGGCTTTGCGACCCAGGCATTTGGGCTGCAATACACCACGCCGGCGCGCTCCGCATTCATCGTAGCGCTGTCGTCGGTGGTCGCACCCATCATCGCGCTCGTGCTGCTGAGGCATCGCCTCGCCTGGCAGGTCCTGTTCGCCCTGGTCGGCGCGACGCTGGGGATCTATTTCCTCACGGCGCCCGAAAGCGGCGGCCTCAACCACGGCGATCTCTGGACGCTCGTGACCGCCGTCGTTTTCGGCGGCCACATCGTCGCCGTGGCGCAGTTTTCCAAGCGCTTCGACGCGCAGCGCCTCGTATGGCTGCAATTGCCGGGAACGGCGCTCGCGACGCTGATCGCGGCGCTGCTCCTCGAGCCGATACGATTCCACTGGTCGTGGGGGCTCGGCGCGGCGCTCCTGTTCCTCGGCGTCATGTCCACCGCCGTGGCGCTGGTGTGGCAGATGCGCGCGCAGCGGGAAATGTCCGCCGCGCGCGCGTCCCTGCTCTTCTGCCTCGAACCGATATTCGCCGCGGTGACGTCGTGGCTGTTTTGGGGAGAGACCTTTTCGCTCAATCAGGGACTCGGCGGGGGTTTGATTCTCGCCGCAATGGTCTTGGCGGTTGTCGGCGAGTCGCGGGCGGAGGCTGTAGGCAAAGGCTGACTCGCCATCGGGGCAATGGCTGACGTGTCCTCACGCCAGGGTTTTCCTATTGTGAGGCAACTGCCCCGGCGCACTCGTCAGCCGTCCAATTGGAAGGACATGCATGAGCCCGACTCGCACGCTCTTCCTCATTCTTATCCTGGCCGTCTCGGCGCGACCGGCCCGCGCTCAGCAACGCGATTCCGCGGAGGCCTTAAAGCGCCTCAGCCTCGATGAATTGATGAACGTCGAGGTTATGTCCGTGTCGCGCCGCCCGGAACGCCTGTTCGAGACGCCCTCGGCGATTCAAGTCATCACCCAGGACGATATTCACAAGTCGGGGGCAACGAGTCTTCCGGAAGCGCTGCGCCTCGCATCGAATCTGCAGGTTGCGCAGGTCGACGCGCGACAATGGGCCATCAGCGCCCGCGGACTCAATGGCACTACCGCCAACAAGCTCCTGGTCCTCATCGATGGACGCACCGTCTACACACCGCTGTTTTCGGGCGTGTTTTGGGACGTGCAAGATGTGCTGCTCTCCGATATCGACCGGATCGAAGTCATCAGCGGACCCGGGGCAACGCTGTGGGGCGCCAACGCCGTCAACGGCGTGATCAACGTCATCACGAAGGACGCGAAAGACACGAAGGGACTCCTGGTCACGGGTGGCGGCGGCACTGAGTTGGCCGGGTTCGGATCCGCCCGCTACGGCGGGGCGCTCGGCGCGCATGCCAATTACCGGATTTACGGCAAGGGCTTCAGTCGTGATCCCACGTTGCTGCCCAATGGACGGGGGGCCCCCGATGCGTGGCATATGGGACAAGGCGGGTTTCGTGCGGACTGGGATGCGTCCGCCAGTAACCGCCTCAGCCTGTACGGCGATTGGTACGATGGCCGCAGCGCCCAAGTGAGTCCCGGCCATATCGGCGTCAGTGGCGGGAATGTGATCGCAAAATGGGCCCATCCCATCTCCGCCAAATCCGAAGTCTCGGCCCAGGCATACTACGACCACACGCACCGCAATATCCCAGGCACGTTTGGCGAAGATCTCGACATCTACGACATCGAGGTGCAGCATCGCGCCGCCGTCGCTGCCCGCCACGACGTGGTATGGGGCGGCGGTTATCGGCTCATCAACGATCGCGTCGGCAACACCGCGGGGGTGGCGTTCCTGCCGGCCCACGTGGCGCGCCAGTGGTTTACGGCGTTCGCCCAGGACGAGATCGCGCTGGCTTCGGAGCGCCTCCACGTCACGCTCGGCGCAAAGGTCGAGCACAACGACTACACCGGATTCGAAGTTCAGCCGAGTGGCCGGTTGAACTGGACGATTCGCCCGTCGCGCACGCTGTGGGCAGCGATCTCGCGGGCGGTGCGAACGCCGTCGCGCATTGACCGGGAGCTGTTCGTCCCCGCGCAGCCCCCCTTCTTCCTTGCGGGCGGCCCGACCTTTCGCTCCGAGACCATGCTGGCGTACGAGTTGGGATATCGCCACCAGCAGGGCGCGTTGGTGCTCTCATTGGCGACCTTCTACAACCGCTATCATGGGCTCCGCAGCCTGGAGCAGGCCAATCCTCCCAACCCCGCCCCGCTCGTCATCGCCAACGGTCAGGATGGCGAGTCATTTGGCGGCGAAGCGACCGCCAGCTATCGGATCACAGACAATTGGCAGGTGCGTGCGGGCTATACCGAGTTACGCATCCACATCTGGCCCAATCCCGGCAGTACCGACACGACCCGGGGCGCGACGGAGTCGCACACTCCCGATCGGCAGCTGAGCCTGCGCTCGTCGCTGCAGCTGGGCGCGCAATGGAGCCTGGACGGCGGCTTCCGGTATATCAGTGAGATCGCCAATCAACAGGTGCCTGCCTACGCCGAGTTCGATGCGCGAATCGGTTGGCAACCGGTCGCCGCGCTCGAGCTGTCGCTCGCCGGCCAGAATTTGTTGCACGATCACCATACCGAGTTCGGCACACTCACCGCGCGCCGCGGCATCGAACGTGGGGTCTATGGGATGGTGCAATGGCACTATTGAAAATCGCCGCGGCCCTGATGTCCGCGCTGCTGCTCGTGCAGAGCCCGCGCGCCTCCGAGCGTCAATTGAAGGCCGTATTCCTGTTCAACTTCGCGCAGTTTGTCGACTGGCAGCCCGTGGCCGCACAGGATCCGCGGGCGCCGCTGCGCATCGGCATCCTCGGCGATGACCCGTTCGGCGCTTTCCTGGACGAGACGGTGCGTGGCGAACATCTCGGGCTGCGTCCCTTCGAGGTCCGACGTTACCACGAGGTAACGGAAATCGAGGGGTGCAACATCCTGTTCATCAGCCGCTCGGAGAGCGAGCGCGTCGGGCAGATTCTCGCGGCGCTCCAGAACCGGCCCATTCTCACGGTGAGCGACGGCGACGATTTCGCGAAGCGCGGCGGCATGATTCAATTCGTCAACGACAAGAACCGCATTCGGCTGCGGATCAACCTCGAGGCGGCGCAGGCCGCGAACGTCGCGATCAGCTCGAAGCTGCTGCGCGTCGCCGAGATCGTCAGAACGCCGCGACGGTGAGCATGTCGATCCGCGACTGGCCGATCAAACGCAAGTTGACGGCGATTCTGCTCCTGATCAGCGGACTGGTGTTGTTGCTGACCTCGGCCGCCTTCGTGACTTACCAGATCGTGACGTTCCGTCAGACGATGCGGAGCAATCTCGCCACCCGTGCCCGCATCCTTGCCGCAAATAGCACCGCCGCCCTGGCGTTTGCGAATGAGGCGGACGCAAGGGAAATCCTGGCGGCCCTGAAGTACGACCCGCACATGCTTAGCGCGGCGCTGTATGATCAGGACGGCCGGGTGCTCGCGACCTATCCGGCAGCCGCCCCTGCCGGTCTCATCCCTGCGGCGCCGGAGCCGGACGGCTACCGTTTCGAAGGCGCCCGTCTCGTGGCGTTTACCGCCGTGGCGCAGGGAGAAAACCAGCGGCTGGGGACCTTGTTCATCGCGTCGGACACGAAGGCGGTAGCGGACGCCCTCCGGCTGTCCGGCCTCATCGCCATCGTCGTCCTCGGGATCGCGCTGCTGGCCGCGTATGCGCTCGCCGCCGCGCTGCAGGGACGGATATCCGCACCGATCCTCGCGCTTGCCGAGACCGCGACCGCGGCCTCGACGCGCCAGGATTACTCCGTGCGAGCCCCCAAGTTCGGCGAGGATGAGCTGGGCATGCTGACCGACGCCTTCAACCAGATGCTCGGCCGCATCGAAGAGCAAAAGAAGGAGCTGCAACAGCACGCGAAGATCCTGGAACAGCGTGTTGCCGAGCGCACCGGGGAGCTCGAAAAACGCGCGGCGGAACTCCAGGCGGCCAACGGCGAGCTCGACGCGTTCGCCTACTCGGTGTCGCACGACCTGCGCGCCCCGCTGCGCAGCATCGACGGCTTCAGCCAGGTGCTGCTGGAGGACTACGCGGCCCAGTTGGGCGACGCAGGACGTGATTCGCTGCAGCGCGTGCGCGCCGCCAGCCAGCGGATGGCGACGCTCATCGACGACCTGTTGAAGCTGGCCCGCGTAACTCGGGCGGAGATGCGGACCGAGCAGATCGACCTGAGTGGGATGGCACGGGAGGTCGTGGCCGAGATCGAGCGCACCACGACGGGCGAGCGGCAGGTGGAATTCGTCATTGCGCCGGGCCTCGAGGCTCAGGGCGACTCCCGGCTGCTGCGTGTCGTCCTCGACAACCTGCTGCGCAACGGCTGGAAATACACCGGCAAGCGGGCGCAACCGCGGGTGGAATTCACAGCGCAGGACGAAAACGGTGACCGTGTGTTCGTGATCAAGGACAATGGCGCCGGCTTCGACATGCGGTATGCCGACAAGTTGTTCGGCGTGTTCCAGCGCCTCCACTCCGCAGCCGAATTCGAAGGCACGGGGGTGGGGCTCGCCACGGTGCGCCGCATCATCAACCGGCACGGCGGGCGGATCTGGGCAGAGGGAGTAGTGGATCAGGGCGCAACTTTCTACTTCACGTTGTGATGGGAGGGTCGTGTGAACCCCGGTAAGATCTTGCTCGTGGAAGACAACCCCGATGACGTCACGCTGACCTTGCGGGCGCTCAAGAGCCACAACATCACGAACGAGGTGATGGTCGCGCAGGACGGCGTTGAGGCCATCGATTATCTCTTTGGGACGAAGGACCGCCCCGCGCCGAGCGAGCTGCCGGCGGTCGTGCTGCTCGACCTCAAGCTCCCGCGAGTGAATGGCATGGAGGTGCTGCAACGCATTCGCTCCGAGGAGCGCACCAAGCTGCTCCCGGTCGTGATTCTGACCTCCTCGGACGAAGAGCGGGACGTGGTCGACGGGTACAGCCTGGGCGCGAACAGCTACGTGCGCAAACCCGTGGACTTCGTGGAATTCACCAAGGCCGCGCAGCAGCTGGGCCTCTATTGGTTGCTCATGAATCGGGCGCCGCCGGCGCCGCGGGGCCCTTGAGCGCCATTCGGATCCTGATGGTCGAGGACGACCCGAACGACGCCGCGCTGGCGGAACGGGAGATTCGCCGCGCTGACATCGTCGCCACATTCCTCCGGGTCGATACGCGCGAAACCATGTCCGCAGCGCTGCGGGAGTTCACCCCAGACATCATCCTCACCGACCATTCGTTGCCGGCGTTCGGCGCGGCCGACGCGCTCGAGCTCGCCCAGCAGCTCGCTCCGGGAACCCCCGTCATCGTCGTGACCGGCAGGCTGGGAGACGAGTCCGCCGTGCAATATCTGCAGGCGGGAGCCGCGGATTACGTCGTCAAAGACCACATGCATCGGCTCAGCCCCGCCGTGCTGCGAGCGCTCAACGTCAAGCAAAGCCGCGACGCGCAGGTGCGGGCGTATCAATTGCAGGCGGCGACGTATCGCATCGCTCAGGTGGCGATGAATGCGCCCGGACTCGACGAATTGCTTCCCACCGTGCATCAGATCGTGGGCGAGCTGATGCCGGCGAAAAACTTTTACATCGCGCTGTACGACGCAGCAGCCAACCTGATCACTTTCCCATACTTCATCGACGAGATCGACGCCGCTCCGGCACCCCGCGCTCCGGGTGCGGGCCTCACGGAGCATGTGCTGCGCACGGGCCGCGCCCTCCTGTCCAAGCCCGAATCCGAGTCCGCGCTGGCCGCGCTCGGGGTTCTGCAATCGATCGGCGCGCCGTCCGTCGATTGGCTCGGCGTGCCGCTCAAACAGGGCGACCGAACCATCGGCGTGTTGGCCGTGCAGACCTATACCGCCGGAGTCCGCTACGAGGAGCACCACAAGGAGATGCTCCAATTCGTGTCGACACAGGTCGCCGCGGCAATCGAGCGCACCCGTGCCGAGCAGGCGTTGCGCGGGTCGGAAGCACGGCTCAAGGCCGTCTTGCACTCGGCGCTCGACGCGCACGTCGCCATGGATGACGCGGGCCGCGTCACGAGCTGGAATCAACAGGCGGAGTCCATGTTCGGATGGGCCGAGCGGGAGGTCCTGGGCCAACGTCTCGCCGACATCATCGTGCCGCACGCGCATCGCGAGGCCCACGCGGCCGGGTTGCGCCGCTTCCTCACCACCGGTGAGGGGCCGATCCTCAACCAGCGCATCGAGCTGACCGCGCTGCGGCGCGACGGCGCCGAGTTCCCGGTGGAGCTCGCCGTCGCTCCCGTGCGCGTCGGGACGTCCTGGTTGTTCAGCGCGTTCGTACGCGATATCACCGCCCGGCGGGCGGCGGATGAGGCGTTGCGCGAGTCCGAACGAAAGTTCGGCAGCGCCTTTCAGGCGCACCCGTCGCCGATGGCCATCGCGACGCTGGCCGACGCCCGCTGGGTCGACGTGAACGAAAGCCTGCTGCGCCTCTTCGGGATGAACCGCGCGGAGACGGTCGGACGCAGCGGCCAGGAGCTGGGCATCTGGCAACGCGACGAACAGCGGGTGCAAATGCTGGCACAGCTGAGAGCAGGGGGTGTGTTTCGCGATGTCGAGGTGGAGTGGCGGACGCGCGCGGGTGAGATGCGCAGCGGCCTCCTTTCCGCCGAGGTCATCGCGTTCGCCGATGAGCCCCACTTCCTGCTCCACTTCCAGGACGTCACGGAGCGCAAGCAGCTCGAGGGGCAGCTGCGCCAGGCGCAGAAGATGGAAGCCATCGGGCGGCTGGCGGGCGGCGTGGCGCACGATTTCAACAACGTGCTCACGGCCATCTTCGGCTATGTCGACCTGTTGCGGGAAGAGATCCCGGCGGGCAGCCCCGCACAGCAGGATCTCGCTGAGGTGCGCAAAGCCTCGGAGCGTGCGGCGTCGCTCACAAAACAGCTCCTGGCGTTCAGCCGCCAGCAGGTCCTCGAGCCGGTGGTCCTCAAGCCTAACGCGCTGGTGGAGGATTTTGAGAAGATGCTGCACCGCCTGATCGGCGAAGATGTGGAGCTGCGGCTGTCGGTCGCGGAGGACGCCGGGAATGTGCGGGCCGATCCCGGTCAGCTGCAGCAGGTGCTCATGAACCTCGTCGTCAACGCACGCGACGCCATGCCGACCGGCGGAACGCTCATCATCGAAACCGCGAATGCCGAGCTGAGCGAGCAGTATGCCGAGCTGCACCAGCCAGTCGTGCCCGGCGAGTACGTCATGCTCGCGGTGAGCGATACGGGAGGCGGTATGACGCCGGAGATCCGCGGCCGGATCTTCGAGCCGTTCTTCACGACGAAGGAAAAAGGAAAGGGAACGGGGCTCGGCCTTTCCACCGTCTACGGCATCGTGAAACAGTCGGGCGGCTACGTCTGGGTCTATAGCGAAGTCGGCCGCGGCACGACTTTCAAGATCTACCTCCCGCGCGTCGACGCCCCCGCCGACGAGCTCCAGCCGCCGCGAGCGCCGGACACCGTTGCGGGCACCGAGACGATTCTCCTGGCCGAAGACGATCCCATGCTCCGCCCGTTGGCCAAGGGTCTGCTCGAGAAACTCGGGTACACCGTCATCGACGCGGAAAACGCCGCCATCGCGCTCGAGGCGGCACGGAGGCATGGCGGCCCGATTCAGCTGCTGGTCGCCGACGTCGTCATGCCCGGCGCCAGCGGTCGCGAGCTCGCGCGGCAACTCGAAAAGACCAGGCCGGCGACCAAAGTCCTGTACGTATCGGGTTACACCGACGACGCGATCGTCCATCACGGGATGCTCGAGCCCGGCCTCCATTTCCTGCAGAAGCCGTTCACGCCGGCGGCGCTCGCTCGCAAGGTGCGTGAAGT
>Ga0137418_10006294_pt1 | contig 10918 bp, 9 predicted proteins | sample CZODoug3_1_2_16f_FD_122242 | JGI IMG/M metagenome (GOLD analysis project Ga0137418, IMG submission 122242) | Vadose zone soil fungal communities from Angelo Coast Range Reserve, California, USA - CZODoug3_1_2_16fungal (Hybrid Assembly) | ecosystem: Environmental > Terrestrial > Soil > Vadose... | reverse complement strand
GCCGTCAGCAAGCCCGCGCCGGATCCGTATCTGCGCGCGCTCGCGCTCCTGGCCGACGCCGCCGGCGGCCGCCTCGCCGCGCGCGACTGCGTCGCGATCGAGGATTCGCGCTGGGGCCTCGAGTCGGCGCGCGCCGCAGGGCTTCGCACAGTCGCCGTCACGAACACGTACGGACAGTCGACTCTGTCGATGGCAGACCTCGTCGTCGTCTCTCTTGACGCCATCGATTTGGATGTGCTTGCGCGCCTCTGCATCGGATAACCGGCGAGACCGCCTCTCCCCGGTTTACCCAGAATCTCGACTTCCACGTCGAAGCGATTCCGGCGCCGCCCGTCGTCCGGTTCGGCATCACGCCCGACTGGTGGGCCGAAGCCCCCGTTGTGCGCAGGCGGGCCGCGACCCACCCTTTTTTTGTTATCCTGAAGCCGTTGATCTCGGATCATCTCGTCCGCGCCTTCACGCACGCCGCACTGAGCCCCGACCCGGACCTCGCCGTCGCCGCGCTGATGATCGCGCGCGTGGAATATCCAAAGCTCGACGCCGGACCGTATCTCGATCAGCTCGATACCATTGGACGGGAGGCCAGGCGACGGGTGGCGATGGCGCCGGCCGGGCCGGGCGACGCGCCGCCGAACGTGGATCCCGATCGCTACGCGCAGGTGATGGCGTTGAACGGGTACCTGTTCGGGGAGATGCACTTCGTCGGGAACGAGCTCCAGTACGAGGATCCGCGCAACAGCTTTCTCAACGAGGTGCTCGAGCGCCGCACGGGCATTCCCATCACGCTCGCGCTGCTCTACATGGAAATCGCGCGGCGCGCGGGGCTCTACGTCGAAGGGATCAATTACCCGGGGCACTTTCTCCTGCGCTGTCCCGCCAGGCGCGGCCTCCCGCACGCGGAGGATCTGATCATCGATGCCTTCCACGGCGGCGCGCTGCTGTCACGCGAGCTGCTGCGGCGCCAGGCGGGGCGCCGCGCCGGGAGTGACCCGAGGCTCTTCGAGTCGCGGCTGCTCCCCCACGCGACCAAGCCGCAAATCCTCGCGCGGATGCTGCTCAATCTGAAGCAGTTGTACCTGAGGATGCACTCGCTTCCGCAGGCGCGCGACATGACCGAGCTCCTGATCGCGGTCGACGCATCGGCGACGAACGAGCTGCGCGACCGCGGGCTGCTGGCGTACAGCCTGAGGGATTTTTCCGCGGCGCTCCGCGATCTGCAGGCCTACCTTCAGCTCACCTCGGCCGCGCCCGTGCCTGAAGACGAGCGCGAGGCGCATGCCCAGATCCGCGAATACGTCAAGACCCTGCGCAAGCGGGTCGCGTCGCTCAACTGAGGCTTCGCCTTGTCATGGCTGATGGCTAAGGGCTGAGAAGCGCTTCAGGCATGGCGAGAGGTGCGCCGCTGTCCTTCCGGACAGTCCTGCAGCAGCGGGCACACCGCACAATGGGGATCGGCTTCCGTGCACGTCGCGGCGCCGTGGTGCGACAGGTACAGGAACGCGCGCCGACATGCCTCGGCCGACGCGGGCAGATCGCCAGTGAGCGCAGCCTGCACCGACCGGGCCTGCTTGCGGAAGTCATCGCTGGGCTCGCCGTAGCCGAGACGGCGGCCGACCCTGCTGACGCGCGCGTCAACGGGAAGAATCGGATGATCCGCCGCAAACAGGAGCACGCGGTGCGCGCCGGACTCGCCGAGCTGCGGCAGCGGCTTCAGGGCGCGGCGCGCGGCCGCCAGCGGACCACGGATGATGGCGGGCAGGTTGGGTGTGCGGCGAAAGAGATCGACGCCGGTCCGCAGCGCGCGGATCCGGTTCTCGGAGTACGGGCCGGCGAGGGCGACGCTCTCCTCGAGCTTCTTCTGCGGCGCGCGCCACATCGCGTCGGGGGTCAGCGCGCGAATGCGCTTCAGCGCCGCCAGTGCCGCGTCCCGCTTTCGCGGGTTCGAATGCGCCGACAGGACCTCCCACACGAACAAGATGAAGGGATCCCGTGGCGGCCGCGGCAGCGCGCCGTAGAAGGTCTGCAGCGCGGTCAGCAGTCCTTCGAGCCTCGACACAGCGCGCAAACCCTATTGGCCCCGGCGCCGAAGCACCACGATGGACACGAAGGACATGGTGAATCAGCGGTTCGATGCGATCTCCTGGTACAGGATCGCCGACGAAATGATCCCGCCGTGGAAATTCGCGACGTCGAGCTTCTCGTTCGGCGCATGGGCGTTCTCGTCCGGCAGCCCTACGCCGAACAGCACCGACGGCAGCCCCAGTTCCTCCTGGAAGGTCGAGACCACCGGAATCGATCCGCCCTCGCGCGTGAACACCGGCTTCCGGCCGAACCCGCGCTCGATGGCGCGTCCGGCGGCCTGGACGAACGGGTTGTCGTAGGCGGTCATCCACGGCTTGCCGCCGTGCATGCGCGTGATCTTCAGCTCCATGGTCTTCGGCGTGATGTCGCGCACGTGCGCCTCGAACAGCTCCGCGATTCTGTCCGGATGCTGGTTCGGCACGAGCCGCATGCTGACTTTCGCCATCGCGACCGCCGGTAACACCGTCTTGGCTCCTTCGCCGGTGAAGCCGGAGAGCAGGCCGTTCACTTCGAACGTCGGGCGCGCCCAGATGCGTTCCAGCGTGGTGTAGCCGCTTTCGCCGAACAGTTTCGGGACGCCGAAGTCCTTCTTGAACTTCTTCTCGTTGAACGGCAGCGACGCCCACGCCTTCCGCTCCTCTTCCTGCAGCGGCACGACATCGTCGTAGAAGCCGGGAATCCTGACGCGGCCGCCGCGGTCCTTCATCTGGGCAATCAGCTGTGAGAGGACGAACGCAGGGTTGGCGACGGCGCCGCCGAACGATCCCGAATGCAGGTCGGTGTTGCTGCCCCGCAGATCGATCTGGAAATACACGAGGCCGCGCAGCCCGTAGCAGATGGACGGCACGCCGCGCGCGAACATCGGAGAATCCGAAATGACGACGACGTCGGCGGCCAGATCGGCCTTGTGGCCGCGGATGAAGTCGTCGAGGTTGACGCTGCCGACCTCCTCTTCGCCTTCGAGGACGAACTTCATGTTCACCGGCAGGCGGCCGTTCTGCTTCAGATGCGCTTCGACCGCCTTGAAGTGCATGAAGACCTGTCCCTTGTCGTCGGCGGATCCGCGCGCGTAGATTTCGCCGTCACGAATCGTGGCCTCGAACGGCGGCGACTCCCACAACTCCAGCGGATCCACCGGCTGCACGTCGTAGTGGCCGTAAAACAGGATCGTCGGCGCGCCAGGTGCGCCGAGCCAGTCGCCATACACGACCGGGTTGCCTGGCGTGTCGATCAGCTTGACGTTCTGCAGGCCGATGCGGCGCAGCTCGTCCGCGCACCAGTCGGCGCAGCGCCTGACGTCGCCGGCGTGCTGCGGCAGCGCACTGATGCTCGGGATGGCGAGCAACGCCTTCAGCTCGTCGAGATAACGATCGCGGTTGACGTTGATGAAATCGATCACGTTGTCCATGCGCGTCATCACTCCGTTAGCTGGCGAGCGCGGTGCCAGCGCCGACCGCCGTCACCGGAAGCCGCATTGAAATCGACACTCCACATTCGCCGCGCGGACGACCGGCGCGAGGATGCCTATAGAGTCCATCGGCCGTCGGCATCCGCTGCGCGACCTTCGGCCTTCAGCTTTTCCAGATGTGCCCGCACGTTTTCCTGCGCGGCCGGCAACAGGGCCGGCGCGAGACCATCATAGATGGATTCGGCGATGTCCTGCACGCTGGTGTGACCGGCGCGCAGCGCATCAATCACCTGCCGCTCCCGCTGGAGGCGGTGCTCGCGGTAACCGATGAGAAGGCTCTGCGGATCGTCGATCGGCGGGCCGTGCGCCGGCAGCAGCCGTCGAGGGCCGAGAGCGCGCACGCGCTCCAACGACGCGAGGTACTGCGCCAGATCTCCGCCGCGGCTCCAGTGAATCATCACGCTGCCGCCAAGCACCACGAGGTCGCCGGTGAGCATCGTGCGGGTCGCCTCGTGCCAGAACGACAGGTGGTCCGGCGAGTGCCCCGGCGTCGCCACTGTCGTCAACACGTCCGCGCCGGCAGACAGGACCTCGCCGTCGGCCAGCGATCGCCACGCGACGCCGTACTGCGAGTCCTCGTCCGGCCAGGGGCGTTTTGCGAAGATGGTGTGAGGATAGGCCGCGGCGATCGCCGCGGCACCCCCTGCATGATCGTGATGGCCGTGGGTCACGAGGACCATCTCGAGGCGAGCGTGCTGCGCGCCGAGCGCGGATGCCAGGTCCGCCAGGTGCGCGGGCTCGCCGACGCCCGCATCGATGAGCGTCGCCGAGCCGTGACTGCGGGCGAGCAGGTACGTGTTGTTGCCGGTGCCGGTCATCGGGCCGGGGTTGTGCGCGGTCAGGAGGATCGGCGCGAACACGCCTAGAAACTATAGCGAAGCGCGAGCGCGACGTGAGAATTCCGGTGATATTGGCCGAGGAAGTCGCCGGTCCGACCGGTGATCGCGACGCCCATCACCGTCGCTCGCCAGTGCTGCCCGCGCGCCTGCGAGTACTCGACTTTGGCGTACATCCCGTTGCCGTTCTGGCGGACGGCGGTCTCGAAGGCCACGTTGCGATTCGTGTCGATCGTGTACGAGGCGCGCGCGACGAGGGACTGCGTCATGCCGCGATCCGGCGCGAAGTCCAGCGTCGCGCGGCGGACGGTGACCACTTCGCCCGCGTAGCCGCCGACGATGATCCACTCGCCGGTCTGCCGCTCGAGCTGCAGCACATAGAGCACGTACTCGTCGGTGACCGGAGAGGGCGAGGTGAACCAGGCCGCTTCGCCTTTCAGCGTGAACCACCGCGTCGGCAGCGCGCCGTCCGCACCGTAGGTACGTATCGCCGGATAGAGACGACGGACGACGATCGACGCTGCAACCGCGGTGCCCGCAGAGCCTGGCTGTGCCGAGAGCTCCGCGGCTTGCGCGTCGATTGTCGTCGTCGTGAGCGTGGCATCGATGTTCGGGAGGTGGTTGTAGCCGTCGAAGAATGACACGGAGTACTCCAGGCTGCCTCCGACGTGTCCCCAGCGCACGCCCGTTTCCGAGCCGCCGGGCAGCTCGGCGCCGCCCTCGACGATCGGCACCGGCGATCGATCCGGCGGCAGCACCGTCCATCGCTGATCCACCAGCGGGATGCGGCTCGGCGTCATGCGCGGCACCCAGACGACCTCGAACGTGTCGCCGCCCTTCTGTACGACCGCGCGGGCGCCGGTGACGGCGAGAAACGCGGTGTCGATGACGTTCAGGAAGTCGCGCGGCGCGAAGCGATCGGTCGGGTTGATGATGTCGGCCTTGCCCCAGCGGATGAACTGCTTGCCGACGTCAACCGTGAAAGCGCCGCGCGTGAGCGTGGCGGACAAACGGCGGACGGAAGCGAGCGGTCGCGCGCCGCCGCGATCGGTGAAGTCGAGATGCCACTGGTTGTCGACCTGGCCGTGCGAGTTGGCGCGCAGCTCGATGCCTCCGGCGAACTGCACCCACCGGCGAGGCTTGAGGAAAACGTCTTCGCGAATGAGGAGATCGCCGATGGCGCGCGTCGAATCGGTGACGGCCGTTTGCGGAAACAGGAAGAGGCTGCCATCGATGAACCCGCGCTGCGTGATGCTTTGAGCAGCCACAACAGCGTCCTGCGAAGAGGCGAAGATGACGAAGGTCACGATGCGCACACGAAGAAAACCAATCGTTCTCGTCTTCGCGCTTCTTCGTGCCTTCTGGTCTTCGTGGTTCCGGCCGACAGCGGAACCCTCGCTGTGGAGCGTGTCTGAAATACAACCCACGTTCTTCTTTGTGCTTCGCGCCGTTCGTGCCTTCGTGATGAAGCGTCGCGACATGCCGGCTAGCGGCGGATGGCCTGCAGCGTGAAATCCACGTCCTCGAGCGGCACGTTGTATTCGAGCTTGTCGAGCGTGAGCCGCGTGCGGCTCCCGCGGGTGAGGTCGCTCATCTCGAGCTGCCGCGCCGTCCAGATGCCCTGCACGTTCGCAATGTTCGAGTACGTCAGCCGCCGCACGACTTGGTCCTTCACGTAGTTCTCGATCCGGGCGAAGGCGTAGTTGTCCTTGCGGATCCACACGATGGAACGCGTGTATTGGGACGACTTCGACTCGCGCGGCGTCGACTGGATCTTCCAGCAGGAGGCGCCGCCCACCGTGTCGTCCCCGGCCAGCGCGTACTCGTACTGGCTGACGTCGCGCTCCTCGAGATCCTCGAAGCTGAAGTCGGTGCCGAAGAACCGGGTCGACCGGTCCTGCAGCGCGATCCGGCGGTCGCGCTCGATCGCCGGCGTCCACATCCATTGATCCGAGGCGCGATCGGGATGGTTCACGACGAGCAGCGCCACGCCCTTGACTTCGGCGGGCGCAGTGAACCGCAGCACGGCCCTGCTCTGCCCGTGCGATCCCAGCCGCTCGAAGCTCCAGCGCTTGTCGCTGATCTTCCCCTTGGCGTCGAACACCTGCAGCAGGCCTTCATAGCGCTGCGACGTCGCGTCGGTACGCTTCTGCGCCTCGTCGACGATCTGCCGCGCGTTGTCGGCCGCGGACGTGTCCACGGAGTATCGCCAAGACGCGAGGAGCAATACGCACACGAGGCCCACTCTGTACAAGAGCCTCTTCGTGCCCTTCGTGGATCTCCGGGCCCTCGTGATAACCCGTGGCGTTCTACTCACGTTCGTACCTGCCCCGTCCGCCCCACCTGACCCACCTGCCCTACCTGACCCACCTGCCCTGCGTGCCCTTCATTCATACTCCAGCGCCTCCACGAGCGACCCATGCACGGCAGCCTCCGCCGGCCAGATCGCGGCGACAAAGGCGGCGCCGAGGATCGTCGGCACGAGCGCGAGGACGGTGCTGATCGGGAACGCGTAGTCGAGCCGCATCCCCGCGATGTCGTTGTGAACGATCTGCAGGACGTAGTACAGGTTGATCGCGCCGAGCGCAAACCCGAGCGCAAGGCCGAGCGCGCCGATGCTCAGCGCTTCGATCCAGATGGTCCGCCGGATTTGTCCGTGCAGGCCGCCGACGGCCTGAAGCACGCCGAGCTCGCGACGTCGATCGGTGATCGACACGGTCAGCGTGTTGACGATGCCGAGGATGGCGACGAGCACGGCGACGGCAATCTGCACCGACGTCAGGCCGAACCACTGATCGGTGATCTTCAGGATGTAGCTTTTGAGCTCGACGTTGGTCAGGACGAACACCTGGCGCTGCCCGGCGTAGTGTTCGAGAATCCGCTGCCGGACCTCCGCCACGCTCGCGCCGTGTTTCACGTACACGCGGAAGACGTTCACCGAATCGTCATTCCAGTAGCGCAGGAACAGTTTGCGGTCCATGAGGATGGTGCCCTGCTGATCCGAGTAGTCGACGATGATGCCCGCAATGGGCAGCCGGATGACGCCGTTCGGCGCAGCGATCTCGAGCATCTCTCCCAGTTTCAGATGCTGAAGCTGCGCGAGGTTGTCGGACACCATCAGACCTTCTCCCGAGGCCGTCCGCCGATACATGTCGTCGGCGTTGCCCGCGACCGGCTCGCGCCGCGCGGTCTGCACGATGCTGTCGACTTCGACTGCCACGACCATGATGGGAGTCTTGCGAAACACGATGCGCGCGTCGCGCACCATCTGCACGCGCTCCACACCGGGAATCGCCGCGACCTCGGGCGCCAGCGTCGGCGGAAACCGGATCGTCCGCGCCACGATGCTCTGCGACGGGAGGATGAACAACTCGGGGTTGAGCGCGGTGTCCATCCACTCGATGATCGAGTTGTAGCTGGCGCGCGCCATGCCGGCGAACGCGATGACCAGCGCCAGCGACAGCATCAGCGCCGCCACGCTCGCCGAGGTCCGCCGCGGCGCTTGAATGAGACTGTCCGCGGCGAGGGCGCCTTCGACGGGCCGCAGCCATTTGAGCAGCGGGCGAATGGCCTTCGCCATCCCGAGCGACAGCAGCGGGCCGAGCAGGAGCGAGACCACAATCGCCAGGACGTAGCCGATGTAGAACACCAGACGCGCGCTGCCGGTGGAGAGGCAGGCGATCGACACGGCGCCCAGCACCAGCGCGAGGATCGCCCGCAGCCGGCTCTCGCCGGCCGACAGCACCTGATACTTGCCCTTTTGAAGGGCCTGCACAGGATCCACGCGCGCGGCGTTGCGCGCAGGAATGGCGGCGGCCACGATGCTGGTCCCGATGCCGATGCCGAGCGCCAGCGCGAGCAGACCCGGGCTCGTGGCGAGCTCTTCGGCGTGCTGCGCGACGCCGTACACGTCGGCGATGAGCGTACCGATCGACGCGGCGATGCCGCGCGCGATCAGGACGCCGAACAGGAGTCCGCCGAGCGAGCCGATCAGGCCGGTCACGGCGCTCTCGCCGAGGAACAGCCATCGAATCTGTCCGCGCGTCGCGCCGAGCGCGCGCAGGATCCCGATCTCCGATCGCCGCTGGGTGACGGCGATCGCGAACGAGTTGTAGATGATGAACATCCCGATGAAGAGGGCGAACAGGCTCGAGATGCCGACCATCATCGAATACGCGGCGAGCATCGCCTCGAACTGCTGCCCCCGGCCGGACGGCGGCTCGATCTGGAAGCCCGGGCCGAGCGCCGCACCCAGCTCCTGCTCCGCCTCGGTCAGCGTTCGTCCGGGCTTGAGGGCGAGATCGATGCGGTCGAACTTCCGGCCGCGGCCGAACATCTTCTGCGCGGCGTAGATGTCCATGATCGCGATGTTTCCGCCGAAGGCGCTCGTCAACCCCGACGACTTCATCACGCCGCGGACGGCGAACTGCTTCTCACCTTCGACCGTGCCGAGCGACACGCGTCCGCCGACAGCGATGTGGTTCCTGTCCGAGAACTCCTTCGACAGGATGATCGAGTCCGGCTGCGCCAGAAACACCAGCGGATCGTCGATGACCGCATCGTCGCCGCTCTCGAGCGCGTAGTCGCGCAGGCTGCGGTCGCCGGTCATGTCGATGCCGAGCACCAGCAGGTTGCCTTGCCCTTTGATGATCGTGTCGACGACGGCTTCGATCACGGGCACGGCGACCCTGACGATCGACACGGATTGCACCCGCTCGAGGACGTCTTCGTCGAAGCCGGTCTCGCCGGCGGTGACCTGCAGCTCGGTCTTGCCGGCGATGCGATCGACCGTCCGCGAGAACGCCAACAGCACGCTCTGGTTGGCGGTGTGCATCCCGACGAAGACCGCGACGCCGAGCACGATGCCGGCTGTCGTCAGCGCGGTGCGCAGGACGTGCTTGCGGAAATACGGCCAGCTGATCAGCCGGAGCAGGATCATCGCCGGACGTCCTGCACGAGGCGGCCGTCGCGGAGCGCGACCGTGCGCTCGCAGCTTTCGGCGACGGTCATGTCGTGCGTGACGATCACCACCGTCGTGCCGAGGCGGCCGTGGACGTCGCGGATGAGGGTCAGGATTTCGTCCCCGGTCCGCGTGTCGAGGTTGCCGGTGGGTTCGTCGGCGAGCAGGATCGGCGGGTACACCGACAACGCGCGCGCAATGGCCACGCGCTGCCGCTCGCCGCCGGACAGCTCCTCGGGCAGATGCGTCAGCCGGTGACCGAGCTGGACGAGGGTCAACAGCTCGCGCGCGCGATCGTCGACTTTCCTGCGCGGCCAGCCGCGGAGGTGCAGCGGCAGACCGACGTTCTCGACGCACGAGAGCGTGGGCAGCAGGTTGAAGAACTGAAAGATGAACCCGATCTTGTCGCGCCGCACTTTCGTGAGCTCATCGTCGGACAATCCGGCGAGGGGGGCGCCGTCGACGCGGACGCGGCCGGCGGTCGGACGATCGAGTCCGCCGACGAGGTTGAGGAGGGTGGATTTGCCGGAGCCGGACGGGCCGATGATCGAGACCAGCTCGCCGCGGGGAATGGTGAGGGAGACGTGGTCGAGGGCGACGACGTCGCGGTTGCCGGCGAATTGTTTGGTGACGGCGTCGAGTTCGATCGCGGCGGGCGCGGCGAGAGGCCTGGATTCGGACGCGGACGCGGCGGGCCGAAGGGCGGTCGTCATGCGGGTCGTCGATTATGTGAATATTTTCACAATATTGTCAAATCGCCTTTAAAACTGGCCCATTCACGCTCGCACGGAGCGTGTCGGCTACACCCCTCAGGTGCCGCCGAAGCCGATCGTGACCTGATCGCCGTCGACGATCACCGGCACCGCGCGCCGGCCCTTGCTGAACTCAAGCATCCGTTTCAGGTCAGCGGCGCTCTTCTTGACGTTGATATAGGTGAAGAGGATGTTCCGCTGATCGTAGTCGTCCCGTGCGGCCTGGGTGTAGGGGCAACTGTCCTTGCCGTAGATCGTGACCATGGGTTGATTGTAAGGGGTCTGACCCCGATGCAAGGGACAGGAGCGGACATCGGGGTCAGACCCCATTTCTTTTGTTGCCCTGCGCGGCGACGTCCCCACGGTGCCGGCGGGAGTTCCGTCCGCCCTGTTGGAGAGACGGCCCGACGTGGCGGAGGCCGAGCGAAGAATGGCCGCGGCCAACGCGCAGATCGGCGTCGCCAAAGCCGCGTACTTCCCCACCCTGTCCCTGTCCGGTTCGGATCAATACACGAACAGCACGTTCAGTCATTTGATCAGCGTACCGAACCGGGTGTGGTCCTTAGGGCCGCAATTGGCGGAGACGCTCATCGACGGTGGACTGCGCCGTGCACAGGCGGCGCAGGCGCGCGCCGCCTATGATGCGAATGTCGCCACCTACCGGCAAACCGTCCTCGCGGGCTTCCAACAAGTCGAGGATGAGATCGTCACCTTGCGTGTCCTGGAACAGCAGGCGGTGGTCGAGGAAGCCGCGGTCGCAGCCGCCCAAGAGGGCGAGCAGCTCACGCTCAACCAATACAACGCGGGAACCGTGCCCTAC
>Ga0137418_10006293_pt1 | contig 10920 bp, 8 predicted proteins | sample CZODoug3_1_2_16f_FD_122242 | JGI IMG/M metagenome (GOLD analysis project Ga0137418, IMG submission 122242) | Vadose zone soil fungal communities from Angelo Coast Range Reserve, California, USA - CZODoug3_1_2_16fungal (Hybrid Assembly) | ecosystem: Environmental > Terrestrial > Soil > Vadose... | reverse complement strand
GAACGCGCAGCAGTCCAAGGAATACGGAATCATCGACGATATCATTTACAAGACCAAGTAAATGTATAGTCGGTTTTGCCGGGTTCGCCGGGCAGTATCCGGCGGGAGAGCAGGGAGTTAGCCGTGAAAAACAGGTCAGGCTCCGACGAAGTTCTACGGTGTTCGTTCTGCCACAAGTCTCAGGAATCGGTGGCGAAACTGATTTCTTCGCCTAGCGATTATCCGCGCGCCTACATTTGCGATGAGTGCGTCGCGGTGTGCAATTCGATTCTGGAAGACGACCGGACCACGACGTCAACGGCCGCGACCACTCCCAGCCACCTGCCCAAGCCGCAGGAAGTTAAGACCTTCCTCGACGAGTACGTCATTGGCCAGGAGCAGACCAAGAAAAAACTTGCCGTCGCCGTTTACAACCACTACAAGCGCATCTACATGAACCGGCAGAAGGCGACGGACATCGAACTCGCCAAATCGAACATCATGCTGATCGGTCCGACGGGCACGGGCAAGACTTTACTCGCGCAGACGCTGGCGAAGATGCTCGACGTGCCGTTTGCGATTGTCGACGCGACCACGCTCACCGAGGCGGGCTACGTAGGCGAAGATGTCGAGAACATCATTCTCAAGCTCCTGCAGGCTGCCGACGGCGATGTGGCGCGCTGCCAGACTGGCATCATCTACATCGACGAAGTCGATAAGATCGGCCGCAAGGACGAGAACCCTTCCATTACCCGCGATGTTTCCGGCGAAGGCGTGCAACAAGCTCTGCTTAAGATTCTCGAAGGCACCGTCGCCAACGTTCCACCGCAGGGTGGCCGCAAGCACCCGCACCAGGAGTTCACGCCGGTCGATACCACCAATATCCTGTTCATCTGCGGCGGCGCCTTCGTCGGGCTCGACAAGATCATTTCCCGGCGCTTGGGCAAGAAGGGACTGGGTTTCAAAACTGAGAGCGCGAACGCAGAAGCAGAGTTGCAGGCTCAAACGGCGAAGATGGACAAGAAATCCACCGCCGAAATCCTGGGTAACGTGCAGCCCGAGGACCTCATGAAATTCGGCCTGATCCCCGAGTTCGTGGGCCGCCTTCCCGTTGTCGGCATGCTCGACGAACTCGACGAATTCGCCCTGATAGAGATTTTGACGCGTCCCAAGAATGCGATCATCAAACAGTATCAGCGGCTCTTTGAGTTCGAGAACGTTCGCCTCAAGTTCAGCGACGACGCGCTCAAGGCCATTGCCCGGCAAGCCATGGTCCGCAAGGTCGGAGCCCGCGGCTTGCGCATGATTTTGGAAGAGCTGATGCTCGACTTGATGTACCACCTGCCCAGCCAGAAGAAGCTGAAGGAATTCGAGGTCACGCGCGAAATGGTGGAAAAGCGTGACGTCTCCATGGGCATGATGGAAAAAGCTGGCTAGAACCTGCCTCGTACATAATGCCGGCGGACCCCGCCGGCAGGCGCGGCGTCAGCCGCGCCGTTTTTACGGCCAAAATGATTTAGGATGGTACTGTGACTCAGCCGAAGGAAAAGTTCGAAAGCAAGAAGCTCCCCATGATGCCCATCCGGGACGTGGTGATCTTCCCGTTTATGATGACGCCGTTCGTCGTTGGCCGGGAATCCAGTGTTCGCGCCCTCGAAGAAGCGCTGGCTGGCGACAAGAAGATCTTCCTGGCCACGCAGCACGACGCCAGCATTGACGAGCCCAAGCCCAACGAAATCTACGAAGTTGGCACGGTCGTCAACATCGTGCAGAGCCTCAAGCTGCCAGACGGCAACATCAAAGTTCTGGTGGAAGGCGTCGAGCGCGGCCGCGTCCTCCAAGTCACCGAATCCGAAGGCTTCCTGCAAGCCACCGTCCGCTTAGCGCGTTCGACCGTCGAAGCTTCTCCCACGCTCGAAGCTGCCATGCAGCGCGTAACTTCCCTGTTCGAGCAGTACGTCAAGCTCTGCCAATCTTTGAACTACGAGACGATGATCGCCGCTGTCCGCATGGAAGACCCGGCGAAACTGACGGACACGATCGCAGCGAATCTGCAGCTTTCGATTGAAGAAAAGCAAGAGCTGCTCGAGATCTTCGACGCCGGCGAGCGCCTCACCCGCATCGCCGACATGCTGGACATCGAAATCGAAAAGCTCAACATGGATCGCTCCATCCAGACGCGCGTCAAGAAGCAAATGGAACGCGCCCAAAAGGAGTACTACCTCAACGAGAAGATCAAGGCCATTCAGAAGGAACTGGGCCGCGGCGAGAAGGGCGAATTCGACGAACTCAAGAAGAAAATCGAAGCCGCCGGCATGACACCGGAAGTGAAAGAAAAGGCCATGCAAGAGCTGAAGAAGCTCGAAGCGATGCCGCCCATGTCCGCCGAGTCTACCGTTTCGCGCAACTATCTTGACTGGCTGCTGGCTGTGCCGTGGAAGAAGCGCTCCAAGGAAATCCGCAATATCAGCCGTGCCGAAAAGATTTTGAACGAAGACCACTACGGCCTGGAAAAGATCAAGGAACGCATTCTCGAGTTCCTGGCCGTGCGCCAGTTGGTGAAAAATCCCAAGGGCTCGATCCTGTGCTTTGTCGGGCCCCCGGGCGTCGGCAAAACTTCTTTGGGGATGTCCATCGCCAAGGCTACAGGCCGCAAGTTCGTTCGTATGTCCCTCGGCGGCGTTCGCGATGAAGCTGAAATTCGCGGCCACCGCCGCACCTACATCGGCGCTCTGCCCGGCCAAATCATCCAGATGATGAAGAAGGCGGGCACGAAGAACCCCGTCTTCATGCTCGACGAAGTCGACAAGATGGCCATGGATTTCCGTGGCGATCCGTCGGCCGCCCTGCTAGAAGTCCTCGACCCCGAACAGAACTTCATGTTCGTGGACCACTACCTCGACGTCGAATATGATCTCTCGCAGGTCTTCTTCGTGGCCACGGCCAACGTCCTGCATACCATCCCCGCGCCGCTGCAGGATCGCATGGAAGTGTTACGGCTCCACGGCTACACCGAGCCGGAAAAGACCGAAATTGCCAAGCAATTTCTGGTCAAGAAGCAACTCGCCCAAACCGGGCTCACCGAAAAGAACGTCCAGTTCACCGAAGACGCCATCAAGACCATCATCCGCGGCTACACGCGCGAATCCGGTGTCCGCAATCTCGAACGCGAAATCGGCAACATCTGCCGCAAGATTGCTCGCAAGGTTGTCAAGGAATCAGGCTACAAGATCGAAGTCACCGCGGCCAACGTTCCCGATTTCTTGGGCGTCATCAAGTTCCGCGATACCATGGCGCACGAGAAGAGCGAAGTCGGCCTCGTTACCGGCCTCGCATGGACCGAAGTCGGCGGCTCCATTCTCAGCACCGAAGTCTCCGTGGTCGACGGCAAAGGTAAACTCACCCTAACCGGCAAACTCGGCGACGTGATGCAGGAATCCGCGCAAGCTGCCATGTCCTACATCCGCTCGCGCGCCCTGGCTCTCGGTTTGACGCGCGACTTCTACCGCAACCTCGACATCCACGTGCACGTCCCCGAAGGTGCGATTCCGAAGGACGGCCCCTCCGCCGGCATCACCATCGCCACAGCCATCGCCAGCGCGCTCAGCAAGATCCCTGTCCGCCGTGATTTAGCGATGACGGGCGAGATCACGCTTCGCGGAAAAGTCCTCCCCATCGGCGGGCTCAAGGAAAAGCTTCTGGCGGCGCACCGCGCAGGAATCTTCGAAGCCATTCTGCCCAAGGAAAACGAGAAAGACCTGGCGGAAGTCCCTGAGAACCTGCGCAGCGCGATGAAGCTTCACTGTGTTGAAAACATGGACCAGGTGTTGCTTATCGCTCTCGAGCGTCCGCTGCCGGAAATCGCCAGTGAAGAGGGCCAGCCAATTCCGCCAATTCCGCCGATTCCGCCCGTCGTCGAACAAGGCCCCGCAGCGCATCAGTAGGTTTTTTCGAGATACACTTTTGAACGGCGAGCCGAAGGGGCTCGCCGTTGCCTCTTGGATGGCAACCCGCGGATCTGATTCTCCCTATGCGCGTCCTCAGCCGCTTCGTAACCTCCGCCGTCGATGCCGCCCACTTCCCTCCTGCGGGACTTGCGGAAGTAGCCTTCCTCGGCCGCTCCAACGTCGGCAAATCCAGTCTGATTAACGCGCTCGTCGGAGCGAAAATCGCGAAAACCAGTTCCACTCCCGGGCGCACGCAGATGATCAATTTCTTCGAACTGCGATGGCCCGGCAAGTCCGCCCCGGAGATGCAGCTAGCCGACCTTCCCGGCTACGGCTACGCGCGCGTGCCCAAAGCCATCTCCAGCGGCTGGGGAGCTTTCATCGACCCGTACCTGAAGGACCGTCCCACGCTCGCCCTCTGCGTGGTCCTGGTCGATCTGAACGTGCCCCCGCAGAAGAGCGACGCCCAGCTCATCGAGTTCCTCGAAACCGCCGAGCGGCCATACCTCCTAGCCGCCACCAAGTGCGACAAACTCTCCTCCAATCGGCGGCGCAATGCCCTGACGGGCCTCGCACACGCCTACCCCGACGCCCGCATTGTCGCCTGCTCCTCGAGAACGGGAGACGGCCTCGACGACTTGTGGCGCGAAATGCGCACCGCGGCTCAGAACTCCAGAACGGGTGCCAGGCCCGCTCCCGATCCCGGTTCCTAATCTCCCGGGGAATTACGACCTTCTCCGCCCGCGGCCTAGAGCGGCTCGCCAAGGCCGCCCATGGGCCCATGCCGATGAGCCCACTCGGATGGGTTCCCCTGAGCCCTCCCGAATCCGAGGGAATGAACTCCGCCAAGGAACTTTGCTTCCAACCGAAGCGCTTGCGAGACGGGCAAACGGCACGCACCCGCTTCGTCGCAGAATCCGCTACAACCTGGCCCTCGGCTTTCGTCCGTGGCGGCCGTGGCGCCGGCGTGAGCCGGTTCCGTTCCACGACAAAGGCGGCCCCAGCGCGAAGAATTCGTCCGCTTCGCCACCGCTTCACAAAAGGGCGAGCACTGAGCCGTTCCCGCATTCTTTTCCTTGCTCACAGTTACTTTCGTACAGCCTCGGCGTTTCCGTTGAGTGCTTCGGGTTGCTATCATCGCAGTATGGCGCAATATTTAGTCACCGGCGTCGCCGGATTCATTGGATCAAACATTGCCCGCAAACTCGTATCCCAGGGCGAGCAAGTGCGCGGCATTGACAACCTGGCCACCGGCAAACGAAGCAACCTGACCGACATCCTCGGCAAAATCGACTTTCGCGAAGCCGACATCCTCGACACGACCGCCATCGCCGATGCCTGCCGCGGCGTCGACTACCTCTTCCACGAGGCCGCCATTCCCTCGGTACCCAAGTCCGTAAAAGATCCGGTTTCGTGCAATCGCGCCTGCGTCGACGGCACGGTCAGCGTCCTCGTCGCTGCACGGGATGCTAGGGTCAAGCGCGTCGTCTACGCCGCCTCATCCTCCGCCTACGGCGATACACCCACGCTCCCCAAGCACGAAGCCATGTCGCCGAACCCCATCTCGCCCTACGCCGTCGCGAAACTGGCTGGCGAGCACTACATGACCAGTTTCTACCGCTGCTACGGTCTTGAGACCGTGAGCCTGCGCTACTTCAACATCTTTGGGCCCTACCAGGATCCGACGTCGCCTTACTCCGGCGTTTTGGCCAAATTCATCACATCCATGCTCAATGGCCAGGAGCCGGCCATCTTCGGCGACGGCGAGCAAAGCCGCGATTTCACCTATATCGACAACGCCGTCAACGCCAACCTGCTGGCCTGCCACGCTCCCGCTGCCCAAGTCGCCGGAAAGATGTGCAACGTGGCAACCGGCACGCGCTTCACATTGAACCAGACGTTCCAACTCCTAAAGGCACCCACTGGCTACTCCGGCGGCGTCAAGTACGGTCCGTCTCGGGAAGGCGACGTAAAGCACTCCCTGGCCGATATCTCCCGCGCAACCGAATGCTTCTCCTACAAACCGCTGGTCGATTTCGAAGAAGGCCTTCGCCGCACCGTCGAGTGGTACCGCACGCAATCCAAGGAAATGCTGACGGCCGCAAGCTCCCGCTAAGTGATGAGGGCCCGGACTCGCGAGAAACGCTCTCCGCATCAGGATTTGTCGTCCGACCCAGCGGAGGAGGGATCTGCAGTTCCGCCCCGGATCGCAGCACGTTTACCCGCCCAAGCATGAGCCCATTACCTTCGTGACTTACGTTCCGGTTACCTCACAGACTACGATTCTGTTATGACGCTTGAATCGATGGTCGTATCCCGCGATTGGCAGGAAGTTAGCGTTTTGGAATGCATCTTGGGCAGTATGCAAATCGGGGTGGATGTCGAGTCTGAACCGGAAGAAGCCCGCCGCAAACTCTCGCAAACGAAGATTGACGCGGTCATCATCGACTACGACCTCGCGGGCGCCGATGCGCTCGTGAAAAAGCTGGAACCGATGCGTCGCGGCGGAGATGCCATCCCGCTGGTCCTCATGAGCGGCCCCATGCACCACGGCCAATTGCGCCGCATCGGCGCCGACTATTTCTTCGAAAAACCCGTCTCTGTGGAGCAGGCGGTTCACACCTTCGCTGCGGCGCGCAATCTCATCCTCCGCGGACGATTGCGCTATCACCGCCACGCTCTGCAAGCCCACGTCTCGATGGTCGCCAACCGCAGGCACATGGACGCGGAACTATTGAATGTCAGCCGCGGTGGAATCGGCGTGCGCACCAAGGCAGACCTGCAGACAGGCGAAGTCGTGCGTCTAAGATTTTCTTTACCGGGCAGAAAACTGGTTGTGCAGGCACAGGCGGCGGTCGCCTGGCGAAGGCCCAACGGAGACATTGGCCTCCGCTTCGATGAAATCGCCAAGGCTTCGCAAGATGAATTGCAGTTGTGGCTGGAAGGCCGGTACTTCGAAGGCTAGGATTCGGAAGGCTAGGATTCGGAAAGCTAGGATTCGGAAAGCGAAGGATCCGGAAAGCGAAGATCCGGAAAGCTAGGAAGCGCGCTTGACGCCAGGGCGTCCGTGACGCGGATGGGCCTCATCCCAAGCCTTCAGCTTGTTCAAGTCGTAGCTGTAGGGGCCATAGCTGGTGAACGTGGGCTCGTCAAACAGGCGCTTGATGCCGCAACCCAGACAAACCCGGTACGAGCTTCCCTGCACGCTCAGAGGCCAACTCATGTTCCGGTGCCAGCAGCCGCGCATCATCACCACGGCGGCTCCAGTCACTCCCGCGGCAATCACTCCGGCGGGCCAAAACCATTTCAACCGGCCCTTTTTGGATTCTTGGGGCTGGGCAGGGCTTTCACGTTGTACAACCTTCATTCTGTAAGAATACGGTGCAGGAGAACCCGCGGCAATAGCTCGTTGGGGCCGAAGGTGCTGGCAATTCTGCACTTCCGGTTCCTTTGGACACATTGCTGAGGATGCAAAAACCCTGTAATTTACTGAGAACAGCCGGAGTTCTACTTAGTTTCCGGCGAGCGTACCGGCATGCCATTTCGACCCGAATATCGTGATGGGGGCAGAACCAAACCAGGTACCGGCTCGCCCCAACGCCCTCAGGAGAGTCTGCCGGCGGGCAGCGTGCCGACAAGTGACGGGCTGCAAGGGGCATTGCCTACGCTCTTGAGCTTCTCTGCGCTACTCGAAGAGCTTCGCTCGAGGAAAGCGGCGTTGGCTCAGGCCGGTTCGGATGCGGCATCGATCCGCGGCGAAGTCTTGCAGTTCATCGCAGAGCGCGCCCTGACCATCAGTGGCGCCAGCGGCATCGCCATTGCGCTGGCGGAGGCTGGCGAAATCGTGTGCCGCGGAACCGCCGGCGATACTGCTCCGCCTCTCGGCTTAAAGCTCAGCTTGCAGTCCGGCCTCACAGCGGTCTGTTACTTAACCGGAACCGTTGTCCGCTGCGATGACTCCGAAACCGACACCCGCGTCGACCGCGAAGCCTGCCGCCAACTCGGCATACGTTCGGTCGTGGCCGTTCCCATGCACACGCCACTCGGCGTCGGCGGCCTCATCGAGGCCTTTGAGAAAGAAGCGTACGCCTTTACCGATGGAGACATTCGCGAGCTCAGCCTGTTGGCGGAGTTAACGGTCGAGGCCATACGCGCTGACCCGCCAGCACCCCCGCGCGTATCTCCACCGGCAAGGACTCTACCACCCAGCGTTCCAGTCCCGCCTGTCGATCTTTCCAACGCTGTTTCGAGCAACGTTCCGAACATTTTTAATAACGTTCCGAACAGCGCTTCGAGCAACGACCTTACCGGCCAGAGCACCTCCCTGGCGGACTGGACACAGCTAACTGGTCCTGACCGCGATTCGCCCTCGATAGCACCATCCGTTGCCACGCGGGAACAACTTGTCACTCCGGCCGTGCCAGCGGCTACCCGCCGCCAGCAGGCTGCTGCCCCGGCTGTGGAATCGGCCCCGCGTTGGCCCCAATCCTGGCGCATGTTGGGCCTGGTTGCCGCCGCTCTGCTGGTGACGGCAGGGACAACTTGGTGGTGGCACTCCCGTCGCGCTGAACCGACTGGCGCAGTAGCCGTTGAGCCGGCCGCTACGGTAACTCGACTGTCGGCGGCGCAGGTCGCCGAGAACTCGGCTTTGCCACGCATCACCGGCCTCCGCCACTGGGTAAGCGCGGAATCGAGCACGGTTGTCATCGACTTACAAGATCAGGTTCCCTACGAAATCCATCGTCTCTCGTCTCCCGACCGTATCTACGTCGACCTGCACGACACGGCTCTAGTGGCCGACCTGACCAATAAGAATGAGACGGTTGGCGACGCTCTACTCAGCCGCATCAAGATCGGACAAACGGTTCCCGGGGTGAGTCGCATTGAGCTGGAGACCAAGAACAGTCCCAACTTCTCCGTGAGCCTGGAACCGAACCCTTATCGCCTCGTGCTGGAGATGCGCAGCCCGCAGGCCCCGCCGAAGCCGAAGATGGACACGCAGGCCGTGATGCAAAACACCGTGCACCCGAGCTTCCCTGAAATCTCCAAGAACCCAACCGCCGACGATGCCAAGCTCCGCGCCCGCGTTCCGCACCTGCGCATCGTCGTCGACGCGGGCCACGGGGGCTGGGACATGGGCACCGTTGGACGTCAAGGGTTGCTGGAGAAAGACCTCGCGCTCGAGATCGCGCAACGTCTCGGCGTGCTCCTGGAACAACGCCTCGGCCTTGAAATCATCTACACCCGCACCGACGATACTTTTGTGCCGCTCGGACGCCGCGCCGCCATCGCGAATCAAGTCGGCGCAGACCTGTTCATCTCCGTCCACGCCAACTACAGCAGCCTGTCTGCTGCCCGCGGGGTTGAGACCTACTACACCGCCGACGGCCCTTCAACCCAGGTACTGGCGGAAGAAGAAAAGGAAGTTGGCTCGGCCCCGGCCGTAGAAATGGCCGCCTCCGAGTTGAAGAGCAAGTCCGATGCCTCGCGGAAGCTGGCCACCAGTGTTCAGCAGTCCCTTTTCGGGTCGCTCGCCGCCAAGAGCCCAGGCGTTCGCAACCGGGGTGTCAAGGCCGCCTCTTTCGTCGTGCTCACCGGAACCACCATGCCCGCGATCCTGGCCGAGGTCTCCTTCGTCAGCAGCCCCGCCGACGAACACAACCTGCAAGATCCCTTCTACCGGCAAAACATCGCCGAGGCTCTATACCGTGGCGTGGCGCGGTACGCGGCGAATTCTGCGAAGACGAACGTCGCGAGCGCGAGCAAACGGAACACTGGGCTCTAACCTGGTAAGCCAATGCTAAGGGGCTCAACATCCGATGTTTCTGCCGCCGGCATTTTGGAATCTCAGTCCCAACGAAAGCTGCTCTTCAAGAGTCCTCTCGGCTCATCTCGGCTTGTTCATCTGCCAGGTGAGGTGTGCCCTCACGGTGGGCCATTCGCTGGCGATGATGCTGTAGACACAGGTATCGCGGAGGGTCCCGTTGGAAGCGAACTGGTGACTGCGCAGGATACCGTCGAGTTTGGCCCCCAGGCGCTCGATGCCGCGGCGGCTTTGGTGATTCAAGAAGTGGGTACGAAACTCCACGGCGATGCACCGCAAGTCTTCGAAGGCGTGGGTCAACAAGAGAAGCTTGCACTGCGTATTGATTCCGGTGCGTTGGGCGCTTTTACGATACCAGGTGGAGCCGATCTCGACGCGGCGGTTGGTGACGTCGACGTTCATGTACGTGGTCATGCCGAGGGCACGGCCCTTCGGGTCGAGCACCGCGAACGGCAGCATCGAACCCTGAGTTTGCAGGTTGAGGCGGCGCTCGATCTCGGCGTGCATTTTGTCGGGCGAGGGGATTGAAGTGTACCAAAGATTCCAGAGCTCACCGTCTTGCACGGCTTCAATCATGGCGTCACGATGATCGACGGTAAGAGGTTCGAGCGTGGCCAACGGGCCGCGCAGCGTGATGGGCTCGAGCCAAGTCATAGCGAGACTTCGCAAGTCATAGGAAGACTTCGAAGGAGGCACGGCCGTCCTCGCCCGTGCGATTTGTAAGCGGGACTCCCGATGTCGATGCCATAGTCTTAAGCTTGCTTCCTTGCGCACGGGCAGCTATGCGCGTGCTTCCATCGGCTTTCACTTTCCCAAGGAGGTAACCCCTGGTTTTCCAGCATACTTTTCCAGCCATCTCAATTCCTCGCGAACTTTGATTTTGCCATGCCACGGATTCTTGCCCAGGCTGTGGCCCTCGCCGGGAAAGATCAGCAGCGTGCTGGGAACGCCGAGCGAATGTAGAGCGTGGTCGAGCAGGAAGTCTTCGAGGACGGCGACGCGGATGTCATCGCTGCCCGCTACCATGTGCGTGGGCGTGTTGACTTTGTCGATCTGGAACAGAGCTGCTTCGTCGTGATAGCGCTGTTGGGCTTCCCAGGGCCGTCCGCCGAGAAAGTACGCGTCGTCGAAGGTGGTATCGTCGTTACCCCAGTTGCCCGCGTGCTCCAC
>Ga0137418_10006291_pt1 | contig 10922 bp, 8 predicted proteins | sample CZODoug3_1_2_16f_FD_122242 | JGI IMG/M metagenome (GOLD analysis project Ga0137418, IMG submission 122242) | Vadose zone soil fungal communities from Angelo Coast Range Reserve, California, USA - CZODoug3_1_2_16fungal (Hybrid Assembly) | ecosystem: Environmental > Terrestrial > Soil > Vadose... | reverse complement strand
GGACCGCGCTCGGTGCGCTCGGCACCATCATCCTGCTCAACCCGCATCGCCTGCCTCACTCCATCGGGTGGCGCGTCTGCTTCGCGCTGGGTGGATTGGTGGGCACGGCGATTCTCTTGATCCGCCGCAACGTGCCGGAGAGCCCGCGCTGGCTGCTCTTGCACGGCCGCGCGGATGAAGCCGAACGAGTAGTGTCCCAGATCGAGGCCGAGGTGGCCCGAAGCATCGGCCAGCCCCTGCCAGCCGCGCGGCCGCCACGGCCGATCCAGGCGAAGGGAAGAGTGAGCTTCGGCGAAGTCGCGCGGGTACTGCTGCGGACCCACTTGCGCCGCTCGATCCTGGGCTTCACGCTGATGGTCTCGCAGGCGTTCGCGTACAACGCGATCTTCTTCACATACGCGCTGATCCTGAGCCGGTTCTATGGCATTCCGAGCGACAGGGTCGGGCTCTACCTGATTCCGTTCGCGATCGGCAATCTCCTGGGGCCGTGGATCCTGGGGCGGTTCTTCGACACCATCGGCCGGCGTCAGATGATCATCTTCACGTACGCCGTCTCCGGAATCTTCCTCGCGGCAACTGGATATGCGTTCGCGCAAGGCTGGCTCACGGCGACCTCGCAGACGGTGCTATGGTGCATCACCTTCTTCTTCGCTTCCTCCGCGGCGAGCTCTGCGTACTTGTCCGTCAGCGAGCTCTTTCCGGTCGAGCTTCGCGGGCTCGCGATCGCGATCTTCTACGCCGTGGGCACCGCTGCAGGCGGACTGCTCGCCCCTGCGTTGTTCGCCACATTGATCGCTTCCGGCAGCCCGTCGCAGGTCCTGACCGGATATCTGCTCGGTGGGGCGCTGATGCTCAGTGCGGCGGTCGTGGCGGCCCTCCTCGCCGTGCCGGCCGAGGGCAAGTCGCTGGAGGAGATCTCCGGGACCGAGATGCTGGAATGGCGTCCCGGCCAGCCCACGCCGTCATTGGGTCACATTGGCCGCGAGCGCCGTGCTTGACGCTGGCGCGAGGCGCCGGCTGCCATGGCGCCGCCGGGCACCTGCTGTCCCGAGTCGCGTCATCCTGTGCCAACCTGTCAGCGCCGCCGAAAAGGCGAGGAGCGCCACACCCCTCACCACAGAGCGTCGGGAGTCCATTCGGGGACCGCCAGATACCACGGCCACCGGGCGCGCGGGTCAACAGTCACGTCAGATCCTGGCAAACCTGGCGCAATCGAAACGTAAAGCAGCGGGCGTGTGGACCTGGCCGCGGGTCCCGCCCGGTTCACGCCGGCGTAAGGCGGCTCCATCGGAGCCGCCCTCCTCCGTCTTGCAGAGGCAGCGGCTGGACCTCAATGCGTCTCTGCGCCGGTTCCCGATGCGTCGGCCGGCGGCGCATCCACCAGCGGCATCGCGATCGGCAGCTCATCGTCGGCCTCGTCCATGAACCTGGACAACGGATTCGGATTCGCCACGGGAATTCCGTCGGCGTCGGGCGTGGCTGGCCCCTTGACGTACGCGCCGTAGGGAACCGAACCCGACTGCGCGCTCCGCCCGGTCGCGGCGGCTCCCGTTCCTGCATTGCTTTCCTGGGCCCGCACCGCCGTCGCGGCCAGGGATCCGACTGCAATCATCGTTCCGACCATCATCGTCAATCTCATTGTCTTTTCCTTTCCGACTTCAGAGCGACATGCCCTGGTGTTTGACCGTCGGAAGCATAGGAGCCGGGAACCCGCGTGCCGGTCGGATCCGACCGGAGACCGTCTCGCGTCTACGAGCGCCGAGAAACTGGCGCCTTGACGGTCGGCGACCCCGAAATGCCCGTGCCAAGGAGCAGGCGGGAACCGCCTCAGATCTCGAGCGGGCGCCGGTTGGTCGACAGGATCTCCACGGAAAGCCGCGGGTCCGCGCCGGAAACTGCGCGCGAGAGCACCAGTGCGCCAACCAGCTCGCTCAGCTGCTCCGGATGGTACCATGTCATTCGTGGGCGAGGCAGAGATCCCCCGGTCCTTCCGGTTGCGGCCCCTCCTGATTCTCTGCAGCGTGGCCCTTCTCTATCGCGCCCCGTTTCTCCTCAACCCCAATGCGATCGATTCCGATGGCGCAGTCGTTGGACTGCAGGCCCGACACCTGCTCGGCGGCGAATGGTCCTGGTTCATCTGGGGAACGAACTATCAGGCGTCGTTCGACGCGGTCGTGCATGCGCTGGCATTCTCCGTATTCGGCGCTTCGCCGTTCGTGATGGTGTGCGACACGCTGTTCGCGGCGATGCTGATGATCGTTCTAGCCTTCCTGTTGCTGGAGCGGCACGTCGGCGCATCCGCAGCCCTGGTTTGCTGCGCGCCCATGGTGTTCGCGCCAGCCGCGTACAACCATTTCATCCAGCAGGGTTTTCGCCAGTGGGCGCTCACTGCGTTCGTAGCGGCCGCATATGCTTTCGATCGCGGGCGCGAGTCCGCGCGCTGGGCCTTTTTCGGCGGCTTGCTCTTCTTCTTCATGTTGTATCTGGACTTGTTCACCCTGCAGGCGGCGCCGGCGTTGGCCCTCTTCTCGCTGTCCTGCCTGGCATGGGGCGAGCGGAGCCTGGCGAGGGGGCTCGCGGCTGCGGCGGGAGCGGCGATTTCGGGCGCGTTCTTCCTCTGGGTCCGGCATGGCTTGCCGGGTCCTCCGCCGACGCAGCTCGAGTTGTCGCACCTCCCTTTCAACTTGAAGCTGCTTCTCGAGCAGTGTGGTCCCTGGATTACAGGTGCACGCGCGTCATGGGCGCCTGCGGGAGGCCAACTTCGGCCGTGGCACGCCCCTGCGCCTGTCGTTGCTCTGCAATGGTTGGGCGCTACGCTGCTCCTCGTGGCGGTCACGTTTCCGGCGTTCGCGTTCATCCGCTGGTCGTTTCCTGGAGCCCGGTCCATGGCCCTTCGCACGAAGCTCGTCGGATTGCTCGGGTTTCTCACGATCGCCACCTCGGTCGCGGCATTTCTCGTTTCGACGTGGCCCGTTGATCTCGCCTCGGTGCGCTACCTCGCGTTGGGCGCCGTGGCGGTGCCCTTCGCGCTTGCTCCGGCGGCGTCTCTGCTAGGCGCATCCCGCTTCTCCATCGCGTGCGCCCCCGCCGTCGTCGCCCTGCTGATCGCCGGCTGGCTGGGATATGGGGAGTCTGTTCGCGGCCCGTTTCCAGTGCGCTCGCCGCGCGGAGTGGCGGTAGAAGAGCGCGCGCTGCAGAACGAGTTGCGTACCCTCGGCATTCACGCGGCTGCCGCCGATTACTGGCTCAGCTATCGCTTGAGCTTGTTGTTCAATGAGGACCCGGTGCTGGCAAACATCGACGGATGGGAGCGAATGCCCGCGTACCGTGCCGCATTCGATCGTGCGCCTCTGCGCGCGCTCGTCTTCCATCCCTCGATACCCCAAACGCCTGCGTCGCGGTACGAGGCCCGACTCCGTTCGCGAGGTATCCGCTTTGAGGAGCTCAAGGTGGCGGACTTCACGGTGCTGATCTACATGCAACCGTAGGGCCGGGCCTCGAGCTTCAAAGCCGGTATGTCCGGTGCTAGTCCTCGCCCTGGCCGACCACCGCCTCGAGCAGCTTGAAGAAGACGTCGGTGTTCTTCTGTACTCCGACGAACTTCCTCCAGGCGGTGCTCCCGGTGCTGTACGCTGAGATGGGAATGTCGGAAGCGGTGTGCACGGCCTGATCGCCCGGCGCCTGCCCGCGGATGAAGAACCCGGGCTGGTCGATGGTGCGCCCGAGCGGCGTGGACGAATACCCTTTCCCGGCCAACTCGCCCTTGATGCTCGAGGGCAGCAGGCTGTCGATCACCGTGACCGGCTTGGTCAGCCAGGTCTCGTAACGGTCGCCGTTCGCACCGAACCCGAAAAGAACCTTCCCGTCCACGTCGTAGGACGCGGGATATCCGTCCGGCTGGATGTCGTACTTCGGGAAGGCGGCGGCGTCGTAGGTGCCTACCGCCTGCAGGCGCTTCGGCTGGTTCTTGAACGCCGGGTCCGGGCTCAGGTTGGCCGCGTCCGAAGGCAGCGAAGCGAGCTTCGCGATTCCGCCCTGCAGGGCGCCGATGACGCTGAAACCCGAGCACTCGTGGTCGGCCACCACGATGACGATCGTGTTGCCGAGCTTGTCAGCCCACTCGCGCGCCACACCTACCGCACGGTCGAACTCGATGACCTCGCCCACCGCGCGCTCTGCGTCCATCAGGTGCGATTGCTTGTCGATGTGCGCGCCTTCGACCATGAGGAAGAACCCTTTGCGGTTCTTGCTCAAGACCGCGAGGGCCGCGCCGGTCATCTCGTCGAGCATCGGCTGGTCGGGCGCGTGGTAGTCATCCACTACTCCGGACTGCGCGGGGTTGCGGCGCTTGGCGACCTTGTCGAGCGCGACGTTCATGTTTCCGTAACCGAAGAGGCCGAGCAACTTGCCGGGCGCGCCCGCAGCCGTGAGCTCCTTGGCGCTCGAGACGTAGGTGAAGCCGTCACGCTCGAAGTCGGCGATCAGGTCGCGGTCCGGATCTACAGCGCCGGGCGGCACGCCCCAGGCCGCCGCGAGGTCGGCGGGAAGCCCCGCGTAGTCGTTGCTGGACGAGCGGCTCGAACCATACTGGCTCGAAGGCAGGAACCAGCGCCGCCCGCCGCCCATCAGCACCGCGAGGCCGTTGTTGTTCCGCTCGTCAAAGTACTGGTCGACGATGCCCTGGCCGGCATTGCGGTTCCCGGTGTGCACGGCGTTGGCGGCCGGCGTCGCGTCCTCGACGTCCGCAGTGGAGACGATGCCGGTGGAGGTGCCCTTCACGCGATGCAGGTACTCGGCCATGTACTCGACGCGCGGGTAATAGAACGGGTTCGTCATGTGCGCGGGGTAGACGCCCTCCTGGCCGTTCTGGGCATGGTTGCCGGTCGTGTAGCAGGCCATGCCCGGCGCCGAGTCGGTGACGATGCTGTTCAGGGAATGCGTGCTGACCAGGCCCGTTCCGGGAAAGCCATCCATCGCGAGATAGCCGTTGGGATCTCCGCCGGTGACGCCGAAGCGGACGATGCGCGTGGCGGTGCGGTGCGCGGTGCCCATGCCGTCGCCGAGCAGGATGATGACGTTGCGCGTCCCGCCCGGATCGTCGCCGCTTCCGGGCGAGACCACGAGGAAGCTGGCGCTGGCGGTAGCAGAGCCGGTGTCGTCGCTCACCGTCGCGGTGATCGTGTGCAGGCCGGGCTTCCTGCTGGTGAAGCCGCGCAGGTTGAAGCCGCCGTATCCGGGGCTCGTGACCCCGTCCGTGGAGGCGCTCGGGATCGAGGCGTCCGCCGGCGAGGTGAAGCTCAGGGCCTTGCCGTCGACAGAGAGCGCGGCCGAGTACCCGCCGGTGCCCTTGGCCTCGACGCGGATGTCGAAGCGCTGGCCCGGGAAGAACCGCGCGCCGGAGGGAGGTGTGACGGTGACGACGGGGGTGGCTGACGCGCCACCCGCGACAGCGAGTGACAGCAGCAGGCTGCGGAGGTTCATCGCTTCTCCTTGTGGGTTCTTGACTGACGTGACGGGTCGAGCACGATCCGGAACAGCGAGACGTTGCCGTCGGGCGACACCTTCCGGCCCGTCTCGAAGCGGCCTTCGACGCGCAGCCGACCGCGGATGGGCGCCACCGGGCCTTCCTGCAGCGGCGTCAGCACCACCAGGATGCTCTCCACCGGCAGATCGCCGGTACCGCCGCCCCCTTCGTCCAACTCGAGCGGCGCCTTGCAGAGCCAGAAGGCGCCGCTGGGTGGAATCTCCATCCGCACCATGAACCCCTCGATGCGCACGCGCTTGCCAGACAGCTCCTCGGCGCGATGAGACGGCCGCAGCGGTCCGGCCGCTTCGAAGAGATCGGAGAACGAAAGCTGCGCGACTGCTGCCGCGAGGAGGAGGGCGACCATCGGTGCTCCAGGGGAGCGGCATCTAGCACTCGGTGGGTGTGTCGTTCGGTGAATCCGGCGTGACGAATCGGTGGCGCGCGCATCGCCACGAAGTTGCGTGAATGTTCCAGCGCCCTGCGGCCCGATTCGTATCTTCCGCGCCGGCAATCCACCCCAGGAGGAACACGATGCGTCGCTTCGGAGCCGTCATTGCCGTCGCCCTGCTCGCCGGCAGGGCTAATGCCTCGGATCAGACCCGCCCCGGCGCGGGAAACGCGCAGGCCGTGAAGATCGCGCGCTCGTCGCCCCTGGTGGCGGCCGCGTTCCAGGCTACCCGGGAGAGGGCTCGCCAGATCGAAGGGTGGGCGCTGCGTGAGGCCACCGTGGACGCGCTCTACAGATCTCGGGGCGCAGGAATGTCGGCTCTTGCTCAGACATTCTTTTCGCCTCCTCCAGGAAGGAAGCGGTTCAGGATCTCCTCCAACGCGGTCTTGTCGATCGGCTTGGAGAGGTAGCCGTCGAATCCAGCATTGCGAGCCTTCTCCGCGTCGTCGGTCATGGCCATGGCCGTGAACGCGACGAGCGGTATGGACGCGGTCGTCGGGTCGGCCTTCAGCTCGCGCACCGCCTCGAATCCATCCAGATGAGGCATCGCAAGGTCCATCAGGACCAGCTTCGGCAACTCGGTGCGAATGAGCTTGATTCCCTCGACCCCGTAGCTCGCGTCCAATACCCGGTAACCGCGTCCCTCGAGCATCTGGCGGGCCAGCTTGCGGTTCAGCTCGTGGTCGTCGACGACGAGGACGGTCCCATTTCCGGAGGGCTGAGCGGACATCTGTTCGCGGCCCAGGACACGGCGCAACGAAGCGAGCAGCGGACGGGCGGCGATCGGCTTCAGGAAGAAGTCCTCGGCACCGAGCCTGAGGCATCGGTCTTCTTCCGGCAATACAGAGACGACGATGATGGGGATGGACCGGGTCTTGTCCCTCCTCTTGAAATCCTCGAGTACCTCCAGCCCATCCCGCCCATCTGGAAGGATCAGGTCAAGAATGATCGCGTCCGGTAAGCGCTGTCCGGCGATGTCCAGCGCCTCTGAGGCCCTGGTCGTCACCGACACGGAGTACCCGTCCGCCTGCAAGTAGGAGCAGAGGAGCCGGGCGCTCGGTGCATCGTCTTCGACCACGAGAACATGAGGCGATGCGGGTGCAGGGCCTCGGAGCCGGGCAACTGGTTCGATGGGGGGGATGACCTCCATCGCTTTCGCGGGAGGTTCCTGCGCGGCCGGCTCCTGGGCCGTTCCCGAGACGGGCAACTCGAACCAGAAGGTGGCGCCACCGCCTGGCGTCGTGTCGACCGCGATCTTGCCGCCGTGCTGTTCGATGATCCGCCGGGTGATCGCGAGGCCGAGGCCGGTCCCCTGGTGCTTCTTCGACAAGGAGTTGTCACCCTGCACGAACGGTTGGAACAGATTCGGCAGCAGGGCTTGCGAGATCCCCTCCCCATGGTCCCGAACGAAGAAATGCACGGCCGCCGGACGGTCGGTAATCCCGATCGTGACTCTGCTTCCTTCCGGGCTGAACTTGACCGCATTGGAGAGGAGGTTGAGGAGGATCTGGTGCAATTGCCGCCGGTCGGCGCGGAGCGTATGGGACCCGCCGTACTCCTGCACCAACTGGATGCGTTTCCTTTGCGCCGCAGGAGCGACCAGCGTGCAGGCGGCCCGCGCCTCGTCGGACGGAGTGACGGTTTCCAGCTCGAGCACAACGTGTCCAGCCTCGATCTTCGCCAGGTCGAGGACCGAGTTGATCAGCGAGAGCAGGTGCCGACCGCTCACCCGGATGTCCTCGATGAAGCGCGCGTGGGTCTCCGAGAGCGACTTGCGTTCCTCGAGGAGCACCTCGGAGAAACCGATCACGGCGTTCAAGGGCGTGCGCAGCTCATGAGACATGTTTGCCAGGAACTCCGACTTGAGCTGGTTCGCCCGCTCGATCTCGCGATTCTTCGCCTCCAGCTCGACCTGCTGCTCCTTCAGTTCTTGCGCCTGGATGGACATCGCGGCGCCCTGTTGCCGCAGGGTTTCGTTCTGATGTGCGAGCTCCCTGGAATACTGCAAGGTCTTCTCACGCAGCTCGTGGCGCGCGAAAGTCAAGGCGAGTGGGACCGAGAGATCGGTGAGGAACGCCAGCGCTTCCGGCGGCACCGACGCGGCAGCGCCGGCAGCCAGGAGTCCCACGCTTCGTTCGCCCACTGCGAGTGGAACCAAGGCCGCGGTCCGCGCTGGCGCCGTCGCCAACGCGGCCTCGTACCGGTACTGACTATCCTCGGGAAGGTCGATGACCAGCGTGCGCCGGGTTTGCAGCGCCTCGGCGACATGACCCGTGACGGGGACTTGCCCGACTTGCCGGATGGCTCCGATACTTGCCACGGGTTCGAGCGCCTCGTGGTCCGTCTGGTAGCAGACGAGGATGAGCGAACCGAGCACCGGCTCCGCCTCGCGCAGCGCCTGCTCGACGATGCTGGAGAGAGATCCATCCCGCGAGAGCGCCGTCAGGGTGCGGCCGTAAGCGAGGTCGCGCACTTGTCGCCCGGCCAGCGCCTGGTTGCGGGCCGCGAGGTCCCGGTTGGCCTCTTTCAGCTCGCCGGTTCGGTCTCGCACCGTCGCTTCCAGATCATCGCGGCCCTTGCGGAGTGAGCTGGCCATGCTGTTGAAGACATCGGCGAGGCGACCCAGCTCGTCGTTGGCCTGCACCGCGACGCGAGCGTCCAGATCTCCCGAGCGGATGGCATCCGCGGCTGCGGAGATGGCGCGCACAGGTTCCAGCAGGCGTCCGACCATGATCATCCCCGCAGCCAGAGCGAGCACGATGGCCAACCCATTGGCGAGAGCAGTGTCGCGGATGAGCTGCCGCACCGGCGCGTAGAGCGTTGATTCGGGCACCAACGAAAAGAGCGTCCAAGGGACAGTGCTCAGTCGGGCGGTCACGCCCAGGCTGACGGCTGACTGATCGGGCGACAAGCCGACAAAGACGCCGTGCGGCGCGTCGCCTCGCGCCCGGGCGAACTCCTCGGGCATTGGTGACGGGTTTTCGAGAAGCTCCCGAGTCGCGTCGCCGAAGCGGCGTTCTTCGACCATGCGGGCGATCTCCTCGACTGGGAGCGCACCCGCGGGGCGGAATAGTTCCTTCTCCTTGTAGCTATCGGCGATGCGGATGCCACGGCGGTCGAACAGGACAGCGAAATTCCCCTCGCCGGCCGCGCCATGGGCGGCCTGGACGAGGCTCCAGAGTGCGGAGGCGCGAGCGAAGAAGACAGCGACACCGACGATCCGGCCGTCGTGACCTCGCACGGGTGAGGCGTACGCGATCGAAGGAACCGAGCCGACCTCGGGCACCGAGATGTAGATATCGGAAATGACGTGGACGCCCTGGACAGCTTCCTGGAAGTAACGGCGGAAGCCGTAGTTCTTGCCCTTCAATGGCGGCTCGGTGGTGGCGATGATCGTGCCGTGCAGATCGAATATCGACACGCCGCGTAATCGGGCGTCCGTCGAATGCAATGCGTCAATGAATCGCTGCAGCTCACTGGTCCTCGAGGCGCGAACGCCGGCGTCACCCTCGCAGTAGCGCCAGACAGCGGGCGCGATCGCCAGCTGATCGGCCGACCGCAGGATGGAGGCATGAAAGTCGTCCAGGTGCCCGGCCAGTTCTGCCGCTCGCGCCTCCAGCCGCTCTACGGCCGAGCTGCGGATCTGGTCGCCGGATCTTCGGAACTCGATCACGGCAGTGATGATGAGGGGCACGGCCGACGCCGTGAACAGCAGCACCAATCCCTTCCTTCGAAGAGACCAATCTCGAGGGCGCATCATCCGACGTAAAGCCTACCCTTTGATTGGATATGACGCGCATTCTTCGCCGCCCACGACGGCGTCGTTTACTGACAATTGTCCACACGCAGATGTGCCAGCCGGAGCTACTTGACGAAGTTGTAGTCGACCGGCCCGCCGCGGCGGGTCAGCAGCAGGCAGTCCGCGTCCGCTGCGCAGGTGAACTGGTGCACCATCTTCGCCGGGACGACGACGTAGCTCCCCGGCGAGACCTCGTGTTGCTTTCCGCCCAGCATGAGCGTGCCCGTGCCGGCGAGAAACACGGTGTACTCCGCAAAGGAATGCCAGTGCGCGGGCAGGCCAGCTCCCGCCGGCGTCTTCGCGTAGGTGGTCGCGCCTTTCGTATTCGGGTCGATGCCGATCGTCGCGCCCTGCGATCCCTTGGGCGAGTTCGGCGTCTTCGACTCGGTGAACTTCGCGGTCGCCACGTGGGCCACGAGTGCGTCCTCGGTGGACGGCGGCGGCGGCGCGTCGGCGATCGCGGCGGCCGCGAACAGCAGCGGAAACAACTTTCGCATGGCAAGACCCCCTGGGGAGGGCCGATCCTACTCGATTCCGCGCTCGCGGCGATTCGCGCCGCGGGTCCGGATTGGCCGGACATCAAGACCTCGATGCGGGACCCGAGGGAGAGGTCGCTGTCGAGGAGGGTCGGGCAGGGGACCGGAGGGCACCGCCCGTGTGGATTGCCCGGCGCCGCCCATCGTGACAGCCTTGCTGCGCAGCGCTGGCGGACCGATCTGGCAAGGGGGATCTGGTGACGAGCATCGTCGAGCTGCGCGGCATCGACAAGTCCTTCGCCGGATTCCCCGCGTTGAAGGACGCGAGCTTCGACGTCCGACCCGGCGAGGTCCATGCCCTGCTCGGAGAGAACGGCGCCGGGAAGTCGACGCTCATCCGGATCATCTCCGGCGTCCACGCGCCAGACCGCGGCGAGGTTCGAATCGGCGGCGAAGTGGTGCGGCTCTCGTCTCCCCGCGACGCCCGTCGTCGCGGAATCGCCACGGTCTACCAGGAGCTCCTGCTCTTTCCGGAGCTGAGCGTGGCCGAGAATATCTTCCTAGGAAACGCGCCGCGGACCCGGTGGGGCCGTCTCGACTGGGCGGCCATGCGAGCGAAGGCCCGAGCCCTGCTCGAAGAGCTCGACAGCCGCGACCTCGACGTCGACGCCA
>Ga0137418_10006290_pt1 | contig 10923 bp, 10 predicted proteins | sample CZODoug3_1_2_16f_FD_122242 | JGI IMG/M metagenome (GOLD analysis project Ga0137418, IMG submission 122242) | Vadose zone soil fungal communities from Angelo Coast Range Reserve, California, USA - CZODoug3_1_2_16fungal (Hybrid Assembly) | ecosystem: Environmental > Terrestrial > Soil > Vadose... | reverse complement strand
GAAAAGCGAAACAACAAGTAAGGTTAGAGAAATTCTCTTCATACTGGACTCCTGATTCGATGCTAACGCGTGGCTGTGCCCACCTGACTTGGATGCGCAGTGACCGGATTAGATGCTTCGAATGTTGGCCCCACGGATGCGGCCGGAGGAGAGATTGGGCGACGCAAAGATAACGCTACTGATGCGGTTGAAGCAAGGCGGAGAAGTTACTCGTGGAAATCTGCGATTATCCAGATGCAGTCGCTAACTGCCCTTCGGTCGCCCGGAAAAGCGAAAGTGTGCGATTATCTGCCGCTCGGAATCATAATCCGCCAGATGCCCATGCTTCGACGTCTACATTACTGGTGGTCACTATGCGTTGCGGCGGCGCTTCTGCTCATCTTTGCTCCGCCAGTGCTGTTAGTGGCTTGGTTGACGCGTAATCATGAGCTCGTTTATCCCTGGGCGCTTTTTGGTGCTCGCAACTGGCTGCGTTTGAGTGGCATGAAGGTGCGGGTAACTGGAAACGAAAATATTGATCCAAATCAAACTTACGTCTTCATCTCGAACCATCGTTCGTATTTGGATACTGCTACTCTTTTTGCTTACGCCGGGCCGCGCCTCGGACTGCTGGCAAAAAAGGAATTACTGAAGGTGCCGATTCTTGGATACGGTATGGGTTATGTAAACGTCATGGCTATCGATCGCTCTAATCGCGAGCGCGCATTGCAGACCACGGAAGCGGCCACCGCGCGCATTCGTTCCGGCAGATCGTTCGGTGTCTTCGCGGAGGGTACTCGCGCCCGGCCGCGCGACTTTCTCCCCTTTAAGAAAGGCGCGTTCTACATGGCTGCGCAGGCAGGCGTACCGATCGTGCCGGTCGCAATCAGAAACACGGATTACTTGATGGGCAAGGGAACCGGTGAAGCGAGATCAGGAACGATCGAAATGGTTATACTTCCGCCAGTATCGACCGCCGGAGTTTCCAGCGATGAGGAGGTCAAGCAACTGCTTGAACGCGTGCACACCATGATTGGCGACGAATTGGGATTTTCGAGTTAAGCCGGCGCTACTGCGCTAGGGTTTGCGCGGCGGCGGCGGCGTAACCGGTTTAGTTCCTTTCGTGGGCGCGTCGGGTTTCTCAATCTCAATAATTTTCACTTTGGCGCTGGCCTTTACAAAATCCGAGTAGCGAACTTGCATGCGAACATGCAGCGATTCGCCGCTCTCGAAAATCAACTCATCGTCAGCGTAAGAATACGTCGGAAACCAATAACGTCCGTCGATTTGTTCGCGGTAAGTTTCAACGGTAGGAAATTTATTGTTCTTTGTTTCCGGAACACCTTTTCCCTTGGTCTTCACAATCTGAAAGTCCTGATCTTCCACCCAAACGCGACCCTTAAAAAATCGTTCCTTAGTTTTTTTCGGGTCAGGCATCACTTTCGGACTGACATCGAACACGTAGAGGCTTAGTTCGTCAATTTTTTCTTTGCCGACATATTTAAAATCATATTGGGGGATTTTCGAAGGCTCCAACGCAAAAGGTTGGATTCCACCAAGGTCCTCAAGATCCTCCTGAGTAACGGAGCCGCCGAACGATGGCATCGGAAAGTAGCTGATTTTCTCGAATCGATTACCGGAATCGTCGAAGGTGAAATAAGAAATGCGGTGATATTCGCCGGTTACCTGGCCGCCCATTCCCAGACTCTGCAACACCGCATCACGCTTGAATGCATACTCGTTAAGGGCCTTACGAAAATGACTTTCCTTAGCCGTGAACGTATTGATTATGCGGTCCACTTCTGCTGGCGGAAGATCTGCAGAGGTAGACAAAACCTGCCCGAACGCCGGCAACGCTAATAGTAGGAGGCCAATCAGCAGAGCCATAAACTTAAGGGCCTTTACCTGGGGTTTTCTATGCATTTTCTATAAATCCTTGAGTGAGAACCAGACGGAGCAATCCAAAAATTACCCCTCTCAGATGGCCTTGGAATAAAGTCGTGTTGCCACCTACTTCTAAGCGGTAAACGGCGTCTCCGGACTTCCCCGATTCTTATTGCAAAATTTCATGCAAGTGATGTAATGTGCTCCCAGTAGAATCAGTTAATCGATTTTTACGATTTTTACACGGCATCGCAGGCGAATTCCAGCGCTTCTTGAAGACGCCGGGCAGTTTGAAAAAGACTCGGTCCGTCGACTCATGATCGGACCTTCCGGGGGATTGTAAAGTCCTCACGTCGGGACGTGGCAACGTCGAAATTTCCATGGATCTCAATAGCGCGAAGGCGCATATGCAACGCTGAGCGGCCGCGTTGCTACATGGGAGAAAGACGTTTAGGTCAAGCTTTGGGAGGAGCCTGATCGCCAGCCTTGAACCGATGATGTGCGCGGCGGGAGTCACCCCTTCTGGGCGGGGTGGCTAATAACCGCCGCGCGCACCCCAGCTGCAGCTCCAACTCAACTCGCGAATTCGATGTTCGGACGTTTCGCGATTATGCCCCGCTCAAATCCCTCGGTCAGAAACCTGCGTACACCTTCGCGACCTCGTTCGGTGTAATCGAGAGTTAGATTGTTGACCCACATTGCAACGAAGCGATCGGCGAGCGAAGTATCCATGTCTCGGGCAAACTGCATTGCGTACTGAAGAGCGTCTTCACGATTGTCGAGCGCAAAGCAAATGCTTTCGCGCAAACAGTCGGAAACCTGATGAATGATCTCAGGGCCCAACTCACGACGGATCGCGTTGCCGCCCATGGGCAACGGCAAGCCCGTGCGTTCGTGCCACCACTCACCCAAGTCCAATACCTTGTGAAGACCAAGTGATTCATAGAACAGTTGTCCCTCGTGAATCAAAAGGCCGGCGTCGCAATCTCCACTCTTTACCGCGTCGATAATCTTATCGAAAGGCACAACTTCGTATTGGAATTCCGGATTGAAAATTCTCAGCGCGAGGAAGGCACTGGTTAATGTACCGGGCACAGCGATCCTTAGTTTCGAGATGTTTTCAGATCTTGCTGGTCGGCCTGAGACCAGAACCGGGCCATAGTTGTCGCCAATCGACGCTCCATGCGGCAGCAGCAAATATTTATCACTGATGTACGCGTAGGCATGAAAGCTGACGGCGGTGACATCGTATGTGCCGCGCAAGGCCTCTTCATTCAAGGTTTGAATGTCTTTCAGGACGTGTGTAAATTTCAGCTCGCCCGTATCCAGCTTGTCAGTAGCCAGACCATAAAACATGAAAGCGTCGTCGGAGTCTGGTGAATGGGCGACAGTTATTGTGCGTGTTTCAATTAGCGTTGACATAATCGTATTTCGGAGTGGATGTATGATTAGACGAGGCTGACGTTACGGCGCTCAACCGGGTTATAAACCGTATCGCGCTCGACGGCCGTAAAGCCGGCGTCTTCGATCAAGGTAACGATCTCATCGCGCGACATCTTCACCTCATTGTTTGATTCAATCGAGTAGCTTTCGCTTAGTTCACCGCCTTCAGTAATGGTGCCGTCAATATCATTGGCGCCAAAGTGCAGCGCCACTTGCGCCAGCCGTTTCCCAAGCATCACCCAGTAGGCCTTCAAGTGTTCAAAGTTGTCGAGCAGCAGGCGGGAAACTGCCATTGTCTTAAGCGAGTCAACAGCCGAAGGCCCTGACAAATGCGCAAGTTGGGTGTTTTCCGGATAAAACGCCAACGGTATCAAACACTGAAAACCGCCAGACTTGTCCTGCTGTTGCCGCAAACGAATCAAGTGGTCCACGCGGTCCTCAATCGATTCAATATGTCCGTAAAGCATCGTCGCATTTGTCTTCAAGCCCGCCGCATGCACCTTGCCTGCCAACTCTAACCAGCGGTCCGCGTCGCATTTATGCGCGCATATCATTGAGCGCGTCGGCTCGCGAAAGATTTCAGCGCCGCCGCCCGGGCAGGAATCCAGGCCTGCCTCGATCAACTTTTCGATTACCTCTTCGTCGCTCAGCTTGTAGAAATGCGCGAAGTGGTCAAGCTCGACCATCGTAAAGGCTTTTAAATGAAGTTGCGGATAATGCTGCTTCAGCGCGGAAAGCAAATCGGTGAAATAATTAAACGGCAGCTTGGTGTTCAGTCCACCTGTGATGTGCAGTTCAGTTGCGCCTTCCTTCACAGCTTCCCCGGCGATGCGCAGGCTATCGTCGATGTTGTGGGTGTAGGCGTCGGGCTGTCGCGGGGTGCGATAAAAGCCGCAAAATTTACAATCGACGTAACAAACATTTGTGGGATTGAAGTGACGATTTACGTTGAAATAAGTGGTGCGCCCGTGCTTGCGGCGCCGAACACTATCCGCGAGTTTGCCCAGTGAAGGCAGGTCATCGGTTGCAAACAAGGCGACCCCATCTGCAAAAGTCAGACGCTCGCCTGCTTCAACTTTCTGTGCGATGGCCACCAAATTCTTGTCGTGTGAAAAGTTCATGAAAAAGCCCTCAAGAGAACCGCACCTCCAAATGTCACAAACAGAATGACGCTTACAAAGGCGTTAGTAGTGAAAAATGCCGCGTTTAGTTTGCTCAAATCATTGGCGCGCACCAGGCGATGCTGATAGACAAGCAAGGCGGCCGTGACAATAACACCCACGAGAGCAAAAGCTCCAAGCTGCGTAATCCAGTATAAAGCCAGAATCGCAACGAACGCGCAAAGGTGAAAGAGTCGCGCGATCAGCAACGAACTGGCAATGCCAAATCGTTTCGGAATCGAGTGCAAGCCCGCGCGCAAATCAAACTCATAATCCTGGCACGCATAAAGGACGTCGAAGCCGCTGGTCCACAACAGCACTATCAGCGAGAGCAAGAGCGGCACTGGGCTGTCCAGATGGCCGCGCACCGCTATCCAGGCGCCTGCCGGCGCAATCGACAAACACCAACCAAGAAACAAATGAGAAAGCAAGGTCCATCGTTTCGAATACGAATAAAGCATGACGCTCGCCAGCGCGATGGGCGCCAGCAGCAATGTGAGCCGGTTCAGCATTGCTGCAGCCAATAAGAAGAGTGCTGCGGAAACTAAAGTGAACATCCAGACAAAACCAACCGACAAAAGTCCCGCCGGGATAGCGCGAGTTTTCGTGCGTGGATTTTGCGCGTCGTAATCTCTGTCGGCGATGCGATTGAAGGCCATGGCTGTCGAGCGAGCACCGACCATCGCGATGGTGATCCAAAAAACTTGTCTGATTGATGGCAGTCCATTGGCGGCCAGCACTGCCCCTAGAAAAGCAAACGGAAGTGCAAACAGCGTGTGCTCGATCTTTATCATCTCGAGCGTAACGCGAACATTTCTGAGCAGAGCAGTCATGGGGTCTAGTGGCCGTTGACGTTCAACTATCTCTTAAAATCTTTCGTTGTTTGAATCTTACTTGGCGGTCGAATCCCGTGCAAGCAAGCTCATTTCGAATGCTTCGCTGGCGAATGCTAGAATGCCCCCCTTAATTCACGACCCAACGAGTGCTTTTCTTAATGAACCTGACCGCACTGGAACAACTATTGGCGGCGCATCGCGCGGGAGAGCTGGAAACGAGCGAAGCGGTCAGTCGCATTCAAAACCTTCACTATGAAGACATCGGCTACGCGCGTGTCGATCACGCGCGCGCGACGCGTCAGGGTTTTCCGGAAGTAGTGTTCGGCGCCGGAAAGACGCGCGAACAAGTTATCGGCATAGTTGAGCGGCTGCTGCAACATGCTCCCAACGTGCTCGTGACCCATACAGACGAAGGCACGTTTGGAGAAGTGCGCAACATCGTTACTGAGGCGGAATGGCACGCGACAGCGCGCTTGATAAGAATCCAAAGAGATAAGACTGAGCGCGGCGTTGGCGAAATAGTAGTAGTGACCGCCGGCACCAGCGACATACCAGTCGCAGAAGAAGCGGCTTTAACCGCGGAAGCAATGGGAAATCACGTTAAGCGCGTGTGGGACGTGGGTGTGGCCGGCATACATCGCGTGCTGGCTGAACGTTCGTTGCTGCAAAGTGCGCGCGTTGCCATTGTGGTGGCGGGCATGGAAGGCGCACTGCCTTCGGTGGTTGGCGGATTGGTCAGCGTGCCCGTTATTGCCGTGCCGACAAGCATTGGCTATGGCGCGTCGTTTGGTGGTATAGCGGCGCTGCTGGGCATGCTCAATTCATGCGCGTCGAACGTGACGGTAGTAAATATTGACAACGGATTCGGCGCGGGGTTTGTCGCGAGTCTGATTAATCGTCGCTGGGAGGAGCAGTAGCAGGAGCAGTAGCAGGAGCAGTAGCAGGAGCAGTCGGCAGGAGCAGTCGGCAGGAGCAGTCGGCAGGAGCAGTCAGCAGGAGCAGTCAGCAGGTCAGATCGGTCAGGAGCAACCGATATTGTTTCAAGTGATCACCCTGAAACCGCTAGTAGGAGGCCAATATGCCAACGGCGAAAGGGTTCGGAGACTTAAAGGCGTATCAACTAGCTTTCAAACTTGCCATGGAGATTTTTAAGGAGTCGAAGCATTTTCCAAAGGAAGAAACTTACTCGTTAATCGATCAAATCCGTCGATCATCACGCAGTGTTCCGGCGAATATCGGTGAGGGCTATCGCAAAAAGCTTTATCCGAAGATGTTCGTCAGTAAGATGGCTGATGCGGATGGCGAGGCAACTGAAACTCAGGTATGGCTGGATTTGGCTACCGCCTGTGAATACCTATCGGAAAAGCGCCGACTCGAACTAGTAGCAGGCTATGAAGAAGTTGGTCGCATGCTGGGCGGTATGATTGCGCATCCAGAAAAGTTTTCCTGAAGACCCTCCTGTCTGCCGACTGCCCCTGCCGTCTGCCGACTGTCACGGGTTAATTAGCGCATCAAGTTTCTCTGCCCAGTCCGGATCAAGTGTTTGCAGGATATTGTATTGCTCCAGCGCCGCATTGCGATTGCCAAGCGTCAAATAAGATCGGCCCAGATTATAATAAGCTTTCCCAAAGTCGGGCTTCAGTTGGATGGCGTGTTTGAAAGCTTCAACCGCATCTGACGTTAGGCCCAATTCGATGTAAGCCTCACCCATATTGTTCGGGACGGTAGCATCGCCAGGTTTGAGCGCAAGGAGTTGTTTGTAACTTTCAATCGCTTGCGGATACTTCTTTAAACGCACGTAGGCAGAGGCAACTCTCTCATGCGCGCTAACGTAATCCGGTTTTAAGCGAATCGCCTGCTTGTAAGCCTGAATCTCCTCGTCGCCCTTACCCCAGTCTCGATAGACCAATCCCAGCGCGTACCAGGCATCGGCGCCGTTATAAGGATCGAGCCGAATCGATTGGCGGTAACTGTTCTCGGCTTCGCGGTATTGCTTCAAATAGTAATTTGCTAAGCCGATATTGAAATAAGACTCAGCGGAAGGCCGCAGAGACACGGCTCGACGAGAGGCTTCAATAGCCTCACTGTGACGACCGAGCTTCTCGCGGCAAAAGCCGGCTTGCGCCCAGGCTTCTGCATAGTTGCTGTCTGATTCGACGGCCTTTTCAAAATACGGCAGTGCTTTTTCGCAGTCGTCCTGCGAAAGAAAACTAAGACCATCGCGAAATGCCTGCACAGCCTTGGCGCGTTTATTTCTTCCACTAACAGCGACCAGTTCAGATAACGGCATCAACGCGCCGCCGGTTTGCAATTGTGAAATTCGTTCTGAGGGAATCGCAAAATTGATACTCTGCCCGCCGGTAATTTGCAGCGTGGCGACGACGATCACCTGGCCGTGCATGTTGACGACAGGGCTGCCGCTCGACCCCGGCGAGATGGGCGCGGTGATCTGAATGATTCTTCCGAAAGTGGGAATATCGCGCACGGCTGAAACAATCCCGTTCGTTACGCTGCCTTCAAGTCCGAAGGGATTACCGATGACAACTACACTTTCGCCTTCCTGAGGTGAAGTTCGATCGAGCGCCAGTGATCGCACCTGGCCGGCGGGCGCCTCAACTCGCAACACGGCGATGTCGCCTTCAGCATCGACGGCCACCACGCCTTTAACCGGATACACATATCCGTTAAAGGAATGAACCTCTGCGCGGTAGGCGTTTTCGATGACGTGGCGGTTGGTGACTACGCGCTCTGAGTCGATGAAGAAGCCACTGCCGCGGGAAAGCTGTTCGCCCCGAGCATCAAACGTTTCGATCGCCACGGCTGAGGGTTTGATACGACGAACTAAATCGGGAAGATCCTGCGCGGAAGTCTTTGGGACCACCATTGTGAGGATAAAGAATAGAAGCCAGAGGGATTTCATTATTTAATATATCAACTTTTCTCTCATAATCCTGCCAGCGCCAATTTCTGAACCTGTGAAACCACGTCGGCGAGTTTCACGTCCTTGCTCGCCTTCGCGCGGCGATCAAAAAGTTCGACCAAGCCATCAGAAACTTTTTTACCAATGGTGACGCGGTAAGGAATGCCGATCAGATCGGCATCCTTAAATTTCACGCCCGCACGCTCGTCACGATCATCCAGCAAAGTGTCCAGCCCGGCGCGCGTCAAGTCTTTGTAGAGTTTTTCTCCCGTCTCGCGCAGCTTCTCGTCTTTCATATTGGTTACTGTCACGATCACGTCAAACGGCGCAATCGTCTTGGGCCAAATGATGCCATCGGCATCGTGATTCTGCTCGATGGCGGCAGTGATGATGCGCTCGACGCCGATGCCGTAGCTGCCCATTACAATCGGCACCGGCTTTCCTGCTTCAGTCAAAACTGTAGCGCCCATCGATTCCGAATACTTTGTTCCAAGTTTGAAGATGTGACCAATTTCCATTGCTTTGTAAACGTCCAGCACGCCGATGTCGCAGCGCGGGCAGGATTCACCGGCATTAACCGAGCGCAGGTCGGCCCACTGATCGATCTGAATGTCTCGCTCCACGTCGACGCCGCGAAGATGATGGTCATCCTTGTTCGCGCCGGTTGTCATGTCACGCCGGCCCTTGAGCGCCAGGTCGGCGATAACTCGAACTTCAGCTCCATTTCGCAACTGTGCGATCTTTTGCTTCGCGCCAACGCCGCCCAAACTACCGGCGCTGGCTCCTAGTAGATCGACGATCTCATTTGCCTGCGCGGCACGAATGAAACTGGCGCCCAGCGTGTCTGCAAGTTTTATATCGTGTAGTTGATGGTCGCCGCGCAAGAGGAGCAACGCCAACTTGAATTTGCCATCGGCAGACGCGTGGTCACCATAAACATAGACCAGTGTTTTGATCTGGTTCTTCGCCGGCGCGCCGCCCGGAAATGTAGTCAGGTCCTCAATGGTGCGCACTCCCGGCGTGGGAAATTCTTCCGGAGCTTCCGGGCCAACCAGATCTTTAACAAGCGCCAGCCGCGAAGTGGCTTTCTCGAGGTTCGCCGCGTAACCACAGTTTGCGCAGCTCGCGATCAAGTCTTCGCCCGCATCAGTTTTAGCGACGAATTCATTGGACTCAGAACCGCCCATCGAACCGGATGACGCCTCGACAATCGAATACTCAATACCGCAACGAGTGAAGATTCGCTTGTAAGCCTCGCGCTGGTCTGCAAACGATTTGTCCAGACCGGCCTTGTCCACGTCAAACGAATAGGCATCCTTCATAATGAAAGTGCGCAGTCGCATTAAGCCCGACTTCGGCCGCGGTTCGTCGCGAAACTTCACCTGAATCTGATACCAAATCTGCGGCAGTTGTTTGTAAGAGCGGAGCTCGTTGCGCGCGATGCTGGTAAATATTTCTTCGTGCGTCATGCCCAGGCACATGTCCGCATCCTTGCGGTCCTTCAAGCGAAACATGTCTTCGCCGATGGCGTCCCAACGACCCGATTCCTTCCACACTTCGGCCGGATGCAACGCCGGCAGATAAAATTCCTGACCGCCAATGCGGTTCATCTCTTCGCGCAGGACGGCCATGATCTTCAACGCGATACGTTGGGCCATCGGCATGTAGGAATAGATGCCCGCGCCGAGTTGGCGGATCAGGCCGGCGCGCAACAAAAGTTTATGCGACACGACTTCAGCGTCCGCCGGATTTTCGCGTAGTGTGGGAATGAAGTATTGTGACCAGCGCATTTCGGTTTTTAAGTGAAACTTTCCTGAGATGAATACGACCATTCATTCTCGCCTAGCAAAAAGCTTAACGCAATGTAGGACAGGCATTCCTGCCTGTCCCGATCCTTTCATACAGATGGTTTACAAAGAAAAAAGGACAGCCAGGAATGCCTGTCCTACTTCGTTGCGAGCGCACTACGCCTGCTGTAACATCGACGCCTGCCGTAGTTCTTAGTTCGCGGGGATTCACAAATGAAAATTGCGCTTGCCAGCGACCATGCCGGTTTTGCCGAGAAGGAACGTTTGAAGCCTTTGCTGATTGATTTGGGTTTGCAGTTTGAAGACCTGGGCACAGTCTCGGAAGCTTCCGTTGATTATCCGGATTACGCCCGCAAAGTTGCAGAAGAAGTTGCCGGAGGACGGGTCGATCAGGGGCTGCTTGTTTGTGGGTCAGGCACAGGAATGGCAATCACTGCGAACAAAGTACCGGGCGTTCGCGCCGCAGTCGCTTGGTCGGAAGAAACGGCGCGGCTGGCGCGGCAACATAATGACGCGAATGTGCTGGCAATCGGCGCGCGCACTACGCCGCCGGAACAGATTCCGGCCATCGTGCGGGCCTGGTTTAGTGCAGATTTCGAAGGCGGCCGTCACGCCGAACGGGTGGCAAAGATAGAAGGCGGTAGGCAGAAGGTAGTAGGCAGAAGGCAAAGGGCAGTAGGCAGTAGGCAGTAGCCAGTAGCCAGTAGGCAGGAAGCAGCAGGCCGAATGCAGAAGCTAGGCAACTCCAATGGTTAAGTGTGAAGGTCAAGATTGAAAAGCTCATGGTTGGGAAGGGTGGTTTACCCCCGCTGGTTGAATCAGCCATTCGATCGGCGGGGGCAAGCCACCCTTCCCAACCATGAGACACTCGGACCTGAATGCTTCTGTGCAGA
>Ga0137418_10006289_pt1 | contig 10923 bp, 11 predicted proteins | sample CZODoug3_1_2_16f_FD_122242 | JGI IMG/M metagenome (GOLD analysis project Ga0137418, IMG submission 122242) | Vadose zone soil fungal communities from Angelo Coast Range Reserve, California, USA - CZODoug3_1_2_16fungal (Hybrid Assembly) | ecosystem: Environmental > Terrestrial > Soil > Vadose... | reverse complement strand
CGTGCGTCTCTGACGTGGGCGGGACACTAGCGCAAGGGTGTCTTCCGTATGTCTTCAGCGGCGTCTGCTTCGCGTCTCATCTGGGGATTTCGAGGAAAACGCGGTATCATCTTTGGCACCGCTCCCGCAGCAGCAACCGCCCTCCCCCGGCTGCTCACGGACGACCCTCGGGCAAGGCATGGGCCGGCATTTTTTCGGATGGTTGACCGTGAAGAACGAGTTCCGTCGTCTACCGAGGATCAAGGGTCACGGGATCCGTCGCGTTATCGTCTCCATCACCTTCTCGGCCAGCCTGATCGTCACTCTTTCGGGTAGCGCCTCAGCGGCGGATCTTCCCCTATCGCCCGCCCCGGCCTCGCGGGCCGTTGCCGTGAGCGCTCCAGCGCTCGAGACCCCCTCGGACATGCGCGTTCATGCGGGCGTGCCCGCCGATCAGACGATCCATGCCACGGACGTAGACGGCGACCCCCTGACCTTCTCAGTCAACTCGGGCCCTTCGTACATGACCGTCACGACGACCGATCCGGGATCGGGCTTCGCGACGGGAAACATCCACCTCGCTCCATCGCTTCTCGACGCAGGCGCCACGACCGGCATCGTCGCGGTCTACGACGGCCTCAACTATCGGATCGCATCCTTCGGCATCGCCATCTTTCCAACGCTGGAGCGGGTCGCCGATATGACCGTGGACGAGGGATCCACGGCGGACCAGACGCTGACCGCGTCCGATTCCGAGGGATACACGCTGAGCTTCACGCTGGTCGATGGCCCGCCGTTCGCCAGCGTGACGGCAACGAGTGACAGCACCGGAAACCTCCACCTGGCTCCGGGCTACGCGGACGGTGGTCACTACACGTCCACGCTGTCGGTGTCGGATGGCGTCTCGACGCGCAGCGATGTCTTCCACATCACCGTGAACAACCAGAACTTTCCGCCCATCCTGACCCAGCCCGAGGACATGCACGCGAGCGCCGGCGCCTTCTCGGAGCAGCTGCTCATGGCGTCCGATCCGGACCTCCAGCCCGTGGCCTTTTCGGCCGTTTCGGGTCATTACCTGTCCGTCGGAACCCTCAGCCCCTATCCGGGGCTTGGATTTGTGACTATCACCCCACCGCCGGGGGTCACCGAGACGGTCCAGGCGACCGTGGCGGCCACGGATGGCCTTTCGTCCAGCCAGAAGTCATTCGAGGTTCGAATCGATACGGAGAACCAGCCGCCGGTGGTTCATTCCAGTCCCATCCAGATCGCGGAGGGGACCGATCCGGATCTCCAGATTGTGGCGACCGACACGGATGGCCAGCGGATCTTCGCCACCTTCTCGAATCTGCCTCTCTTCATGACGACGGGGGCGCCCGTACAGGCGCGAGGAGGCGACACGCTCACGATCCCGTTCCGATTGCTTCCGAAACACCTGGACGCCGGCGTCTACCATCCGATCCTCAGGGTTACGGACCTGTCCTCCACGACGATCGACACCCTGACCATCACGATTACCGAAGCTGGCTTCGCGGAGACCTCGCTTCGCCTGAAATGGTTGATCCCAGGGGCGCCGCTCGAGCACGAGTACTCGACCCTGGACGGCATCTTTACCATGACGGACGATCGATTCACGTTCGAATCCACGACGGGGTCCGGGGCGAACTGGAGGGTGATCAACTTCGGGCTCCCGTGGGCCGAAGGCCACTATGAATCGCCGGGCTTCGATGCGCTCAGGGTGGCCGGCCAGGACACCACCGGGCTCGACATCAACGGCTGCGGCGGCACCCCGCAATCACTCGACGTTCGCCGAGTGGTCCGCCACCTGGACGGGTCGATCTCCTCCCTCTGGGCGACCTTCCAGGTCTCCTGCTCTGGCGTGCCTCTCGTGGGTGACCTTCGCTACGACGTACCAGGCATCCCGATCACCTTGGTCGCGCCGCACTGGCTGCCGGGGAATACGAATCAGCGCCTTGTCTTCCAGGTCGCTGCCGTCGATACCGCAGGCGATCCCATCGCCATCTCCCTATCCGGGTCGCCGCCGGGCAGCGCTTTCCTGGACCTTGGCGGCGGCCGCGGGTCCTTCGCGTGGACGCCGGGGAGGCTTCAGATCGGTGACTTTCCCATGCGATTCGTCGCGACCAGCGCGGGCGGGCTTGCGGACACGGCGTTCACGACGATCCATGTCACGAGCACCGATCTGCCGCCGCTGGCGCGCTCCGGCGGGCCATATACCGGCACGGTGGGAGTTCCCCTGCCCTTCTCCTCGAGCGGCTCGAGCGATCCGGACGGCGACACGCTTTCCTATCGCTGGACGTTCGGTGATGGGAGCTTCGGGACGGGCTCGTCCCCGCGGCATGCGTACAGTCATACTGGGCCCTATCCCATCTCGCTCGTCGTGAGCGACGGTCTCCTCGCGGCCGGGGACCAGACGCTCGCGACCATTCAGGAGGTGGACTCCTCTCGGGCATTCGCGGTTGGACCGGCGGCCGCTTCGAGCCGGGCGATCCAGCTGGTCGCCGGGCAGGGACACTACTGCGTCGCGATCGAGATTCCGGACGCGCCGAGCCGGGTCGTCGAGATCGATCGGCTCTCGCTCCGAATGGAGGTCAAGGGACTGGGGACAACGGACGCGGTTCCAGCCGATCCGGCCTCGTTCGCTCTGGGTGATGCGAACGGAAACGGAGTCCCGGACGTGACGGCCTGTTTTGGAAGCGAGGCCTTGCGGCCCCTCTTCAGCAAAGTGAGTGGCACCCTTCATGCCCTCACGACGATCGAGTTTTCGTTGGAGGACGGCCACGGGTTCCGCGCTTCCCTTCCCGTGGAGGTCATCGGGCCGGACGGGACGTTACGACCTCTCCTCGCGCCCAATCCGCTCCGCGCCTCGGGTGCGATCTCCTTCGTGACCACGGTGGAGGGACCGGCGCGCCTCACGCTCTTCGACGGTCATGGAAGACGAGTCCGAACCCTTCTCGATGTGGGGTCCCTTCCGACCGGATACCATGACCTGCCCATCGAGGCTCGTGGGGATACGGGACGAGGTCTTCCGTCAGGCGTTTACTTCTATCGGTTGGAAACCAGGGAAGGGATCCGGACAGGGCGCCTGGCGCTCATCCGGTAGGTGCTGCGGCTAGTACTTAGGAACCTCGGGGTCGATCACCTCCGACCAGAGATCGATGCCCCCGGTGAGGCTGTGCACCTTGCGGAAACCCGCGTCCCAGAGGGCCAGGCACGCGTCCACGCTGCGATCGCCCACGTGGCAATAGACGACCGTCCAGCGCTCGGGATCCAGCTCGTCGATGCGGGTCCTCAGCTCGGACAGGGGAATATGGATCGCCCCCTCGAGATGAGCCTTCTCCCACTCCCAGTCCTCACGCACGTCCACCAGGACGACGTCGTCCCCGGACTCGACCATCTCGTTCACGATCTCGGGCGAGATCTCGAATTCCTGGAAGTGATCTCTCATCGGCTCGTCACCTTTTCTTGTAATTCGAGCTTCGCCGCGCGGAAGCGCAGCGAGAGGAAATACCCGGTCCAGATCATGGCCGCGAGAGCGTACGCCACCACCGCGTAGGTCATCGCGCCTGTTCCTCGATTCGCTCGCGCGTTCTCTCGAGTCCGAGGCGTTCCACGAGCGCGGCAACGTAGAACGCGAGCCAGGCGAAGATCGAGATCGTGAGCGTCATCCGCATCTCGGGCGTCATCGTCACGCTCCGGGGATGGAGCGAGCCGCGCCACCACGCCACGGAGAGGTAGCTCACGATCGCGCTCACGAAGAGTACAACGCCCAGGACGGCGGAGACATCCCTCCGGCTTCCCGGGCTCACCGAGGAGCGGATCAGGAAATAGCCCCCGTAGAGGATCCACATGATGAGAAAGCTCGTGAGCCGCGGCTCCCAGGTCCACCAGGTGTTCCAGGCGGACCGGGCCCAGAGCGGCCCCGAGACCAGCACCACGGCCGAGAACACCATCCCGATCTCGCACGAGGAAACCGCGACCTGATCCCAGCGGCGGCCCTTCCCCGACACCAGATACACGATGCTCGCGACGAAGGTCACGAAGAACGCGGTGTAGGCCGCGGTGGCGCTGGGAACGTGGATGTAGATGATCTTCTGCACGGTCCCCATCTGCGCCTCGGTCGGCGCGTGGGCGATCCCCCAGAACGAGCAGAGGAGCATCGCGACCGCGAGCCACCAGAGATACGGACGGCTCTTCCCAAGCCACCCCGACGTCATTCCTCGGCCTCCTGGATCGTCTCGTAGAGCCACGCCGCCAGGGCCACGCCCAGCACGTCCGCCAGGACCATGATCTTCACCCAATCCGACACCGGATCGATCGTGCCGTCCGCCCAGAGCGAGCGGGTCAGCTTGACGGCGCCGATCCAGAGTGGAATCAAGGTGGGGAAGAGGAGGATCGAGAGCAACAGCTCGCGCGCCTTGAGCCCCCGCGCGAGCGCGGCGAAGAGCGTTCCCCACGCAGCATAACCGATGAGGGCGAGGGCGGCAACGCCGGCCACTCCGGGGAGTTGATCGAGGGAGCCCACGTCGAAGAAGACCGCGGTGCACGGCAGGAGCAGGAGGAAGAGCGCCGCCATGAGGATCAGGTTCGCGGCCGCCTTGCCCGCGTAGACGGAGAAGGGGTCGGCGCCCGTGAGGCGGAGCGCTTCCCCGCCGCCGGATTCGGATTCCAGATCCAGCGCCCTCGTGAGCCCCAGAACGCCCGCGAAGAAAAGCGATGCCCAGAGCGTGGCGCTGGCTTCCTTCGCCGGATCGTCGAAGAGGGGGCCGAAAGCCACGCTCAGGATCAGGACCAGGGAGAGGCTGAAGAGCGCGAGGGTGGCGAGGAAGCGCGCGTCGCGCGCGTGGAGCTTGAGGTCCTTGGCGAGGACCGAGAGCGCGGTCATGCGACCCTCCCGTCCCGCAGCGCGCAAGACCGGGTGGCCAGGGACGCGACCCGCTCGCGATCGTGCGAGACGACCAGGGTCGCGGCACCCCGCTCCCGGGCCTCGCGGAGCATCTCGTTCAGGGTCGTGACGCCGGGCTCGTCCAGTCCCGCGTAGGGCTCGTCGAGGATCAAGACCTTGGGCTCGTTCAGGAGCGCCCGTCCCAGCGCGACGCGCTGGAGCATCCCCCGCGAGAAGTGCTCCATGGGGACGCGCGCGAATTCCGTGAGCCCGAAGCGGGCGAGGAGCCTCTCCGCGCGGGGGCGCGCGTCCATGAGCCCCGCCATCCGGCCGAAGAACTCGAGATTCTCGAGCGGCGTCAGCCCCAGGTAGAGAAGCGGACGATGGGTGAGGAATCCGATCGCGCGGCGCGCGGCCTGGAGCTTGGCGCGGACGAACGCCCCGTCCAGCGTCACGGCGCCCGCGTCCTCGCGCAGCGCCGTGGCCAGGATGCGCGCCAGCGTGGTCTTGCCCGAGCCGTTCCTGCCCTCGAGGAGCAGAATCTCGCCGGGCCGAAGCTCGAGGGATGCCTTGCGGAGGACGGCGCGATGGCCGAAGCGCTTCTCGAGATCCCGCGCGACGAGCGTCAAGTCGGCCGGATTACCGCACCCCGCTCGCCGGCTCATCGGAGAGCAAGGCCTGAAGCCGCCGCTTCAGATTCTGCCGTATGAGCCCGTGGGTCTCGCGGGGGATCTCCCCGCGCTCCAGCGCCTCGTCCAGGGCCGCGATCAGCATGAGGTAGGCCTTCCGGAAATCCGCGTCGGTGGACGGAGCGCTCGGGGGAGGCGTAAGCGGCAGCGTGGTCACGCTCGCCACGGGACGCTGGGGCTCCTTCGACTCGCGTGACGAGCGGCCGCGGCGCGCCGCGAACCAGAGCGCGCCCGCGATCAGGAACGGCGCCGCCACCCAGGGGTAGACCTTGGGATTGGACCAGAATCCGGCGCCGCCGATCCGGACTGAGACCTCCTGGCCCACGCCGAATCCCGTGCCGCTGTAGACCGCGTACTGCTTGCCTCCCTGGTCGCGGACGCCCTCGGCCCGGAGCGACTTCGACTCGAGCTGCAATTTCGGATCGTCGAGGAGCACCACGAACGAGGCCGTGGGGAAATAGAGCCGGTGGCTGAGATCGATCCGTCCCGAGAGCGGGATGCGGTACGAGAAGCTGAAGGGGCGGACGCCCGGCGGGATGGGCCGCTCGCTCGAGAGCTCCCGCCCGCGCACGTGCGTCGACTGGGGATCGCCGCCCATGCCCTGCTGGAACCCCTGGATCGAGGCAGGCAATCCCACGCGCGCGCCGGCGCTCTCCGCGTGATCGGGCCCCGTGCCCAGGTACGCCATCGCGCCGCGATTCTCGAAGACCAGGATCTCGGTGACATGGAATCCGTCCGGCTTCCGCTCGACGATGATGTGGTGGTTCTTGATCTGCACGGTGGAGATGTCGCGGCCCACGTCGTAGACCGTGAGGTCCTGCGTCAGGGTCTCGCCTTTGCCTTCGATCGGGCCCTCGGTGTAGAAAGCGCTCTCGTACTCCGTCGAGACGTAGTAGGAGATCGCGGGGTCCTGCCGCAGGCCGTCGAAGCGGTAGCGCCCGTCCGGGCCGGTGGTGGCGGTCGCGCCCTTCTCCTCCTGGTCGCCGCGCACGACATGGAGCTGGACCGAAACCCCCTGAACCGGGGCCCTTCCTGTGCCTTTCACCATCGTGCCCTGGATGGTGAAGGCACTCGCGCCCGCGGGCATCAGCGCCGCGAGCAGGAGCAGGGTCTTGGTGCGCGTCACGGCCGCCTCGCGCCCGGGCGGTGGGACCTCTTGTACTCCTCGATCATCCGCTCCACGGAATCCCCTCCCTCGATCACGGCGGGGCGGGGCCTTCCTCCCGGTCCCAGCCCTTCCTCCTCGCGCAGGACGCCCAGGACCTCGTTCATCGCCTCGGTGCGCATGCGCTCGTGATCCTCGGCCGAGATCTTGCCCGAGTCCTTGTCGAAATCCAGCTCGACGATCGTGGAGTAGAGGCGCGCCTTGCGCTCGCCGATGGAGCGGCGCCGGGCCTCATCCGAGGACTCCGACCACGCGCGCTCGCCCCGGCGCTGGAGGATCGGAGCGACGACGAACCAGGCCACGACGCCGATCAGCGCGATCTGGAGGAGGAGCACCACGAGAGGGCTCATCGCGTCCGCTTCAGCTCGCGGAGCTCCGCCTCGGCCCGGTCGCGCAGCGACTGCAGATCGGCCCCGAGCGCGCGTCCGGAGGGAAACGTCAGGGTTCGGGAAGGCCCGGGGACGGCGAGGGTCAAGGCGCGGAGCCTCACCCACCGCTTGAGGACTAAGAACGCGATCAGAAACCCGAGCAGCGTCGCGGCGAAGGGCGCGATCCAGACGATCAGGTTGAAGCCCTCGGGCTTGGGCGCGCCACGGATCACTTCCCCGTACTGCGCCACGAGAGCGTTCACGATCGCCTTCTTGTCCTTCCCCGCGCGGATCCCGTTCTCGACGACGGCCTGCATGGACTTTCCGGTCTCGCAGGTGCAGCCGCTCAACACTTCCCCGCAGCTGCACGGGCAGATGATCTGGCTCGTGATCTCGTGGGCGGGATCCTTCACCTTGGCGTACGCCGTCGATGCCATTCCCAGCGCGATGAGGAGGGCCGGGATCAGAAGCCTCACGCCGCCTCCTTCTCCTCGCGGCGGAGGCGCATCTTGTCGCTCAGCGCGATCAGCGTTCCCAGGAGCATCACCAGCCCGCCCACCCAGACGAAGCTCACGAGCGGGTTGATGTAGGCCTGGATGGAGGTCGTCCCGTCCTCGTTCACGCCGCCCAGGATCATGTAGAGATCCTCCGCCGGCGTGACGTGGAGCGCGACCTCGGTCATGGGCTGCTGCGACTTCAAGTAGAGGGCCTTCGCGGGATGCTCGGTGCCCACGAATTTCCCGCCGCGATTCACGTCCAGGACGGCGGTCGTGAGGACGGCGTTCTCCTTCTGCTGCTCGGTCACGCCGCGCAGGGTGAGCGAGTAGTCGCCGATCTTCAGCGCTTCTCCGTTCCGGAGCGGTCCGTGGGCCTCCTTCTGGAAGACCGAGGATCCCAGCACGCCCACGAAGAGGATCACCATGCCGCCGTGGATGATGTAGCCGCCGTACCGCCGCTTGTTCTTCCGCACCAGCTGCGCCACCTGGTTCGGCAACGCCCCGGTCTCGAGTCCCTTCCGCGCCTGCACGCCGCGCGCGAATTCCATCACGATCGTGGTCGTCACGAACGCGGCCGCGAAGATGCACACCAGGGGGTAGACGCCGGTGACCCCGAACGGCAGCGCGATCAGGAGCGCGAGGGTGCCCATGAAGAGCGGCAGGATGAAGTTCCGCTGCAGCACCGAGGCGGTGGCGCGCTTCCAGGAGAGCACGGGGCCCGCCCCCGTCAGGAGGAGCAGTGCCAGGGCGATCGGCACGTTGACGCGGTTGAAGAAAGGCGCGGAGACCGAGATCTTGGTGCCGGTCACGGCCTCGCTCAGCACGGGGAACGTGGTCCCGAGGAAGGTCGCGAAGGTCAGCGCCACGAAGAGCACGTTGTTGAAGAGGAAGGAGCCCTCGCGCGACACGATGGCCTCCATCCGGTTCTCGCTCTCGAGGAGCGCCTTGCGGTAGAGGATGAGCGCCACCGCCGCGGTCGAGCTGAAGAGGATGAACCCCAGGAACCAGGGCCCGATGTTCGACTCGGCGAAGGAGTGGACCGAGGTGAGCACTCCCGAGCGCGTGAGGAACGTCCCGAAGATGGAGAGCTGGAACGTCAGTACGATGAGCACGATGTTCCAGGTCTTCAGCATCCCGCGGCGCTGCTCGATCATGACCGAGTGGAGAAACGCGGTGCCCACGAGCCACGGCATGAGCGAGGCGTTCTCGACGGGATCCCAGCCCCAGTAGCCGCCCCAGCCCAGCTCGATGTACGCCCAGCGCGCCCCGAGCAGGATCCCGACGCCCAGGAACGCCCAGCAGAAGAGCGTCCAGCGGCGCACCTCCTCGATCCAGCGCGTGCCGGATCGATTGGTGAGCAGCACCGCGATCGCGAACCCGAACGGGATGATGAAGCCCACGTACCCCGTGTAGAGGATGGGCGGGTGGATCATCATGCCCGGATCTTGTAACAGGGGGTTCAATCCCATGCCGTCGGGTGGAGGCGTCGCCAGGATGCGGAACGGCGAGCAGACGAAGCTCAGGAGGCCCGTGAAGAAGACCATCACCGAGGCGACCACCATCGCGACGGCGTCGTAGAAGGGATCGAGACGCTTCCGGTACGCGAAGAGGAACGCCGAGCCGTAGGCGCTCAGGATCAGGAGCCAGAGGAGGAGCGATCCCTCCTGTCCGGCCCAGAGCGAGGTGAACGCGTAATGGAGCGGGAGATCCTTGCTCGTGTGCTCCGCGACGTAGCGGTAGCTCATGTCACGGGAGAGGAGCGCTCGCTCGAGCAGGATCATGGCCAGGAGCGCGAGTCCGCAGACGGACCATACCGCGCGCCGGCCACTCCGCAGCGGTCCCGAGAGCCCCGTGCGGAGACCCCACGCGATGCTCCCGACCGCGAAGAGGGAGCAGGCGAAGCCCAGGAGCAGGGCGAGGCGTCCGAGCTCGCTCACGGGCGAACCTTCCCCCTCACGACTTGTCCTTCCCCAGCCCCTGCGCCTCGTACTTGGATGGACACTTGGTCACCAGCTTGGAGGCATGGAGGGCGCGGTCCGAGTGGCGATAGGCGCCCTCGACGACGACCTCGCGGCCGTCAGCGAACGCGTCGGGCTTCAAGCCCTCGTAGATCACCGCGATATTCTCCTTGCCGTCGGTCATCTTGAATTGGAGCCGGGGCGTCCTCTGGTCATAGACCACGCTGCCGGGAGCCACGGTCCCGTCCAGCCGGAATCCCTCCGCCTTGGGCGCGCGGTCGAGACGCGCCAGCTCGGTCACGGTCATGTATTGCATGCCGGTCTGTTTTACCCCGGTCAAGACCAGGTATCCCACCGCGGCCACGACGACCAGGGAGAGCACGGTCAGCCGAACGGACTTACCCATCGATGTTCCTTCTATTTAGGGATGATTGAGGGGTGCTGCACAGGCCCAATTGTGGCAGAGCCTCGGGTGGAGTCAAGGCGGAAGCCCCCGGGGGCTGATCGCTGGAGGCCGGTAGCTAGATGGTTACCCGCCGGGGTCTCAGGAGGAGCACGAGGACGATCCCCGTGAGAAATCCGCCGACGTGCGCCCACCAGGCCGTGCCGCCGTGCATGGGGCTCAACGCCTCGACCGATCCGCTCAGAATCTGGAGCACGAACCAGTACCCGATCATGATCACCGCGGGCAGCTCCAAGATCTGCAGAAAGAAGAACACCGGAACAAGCGTGACGATCCGGGCTCCCGGGAAGAGCACGGCGTAGGCGCCCAAAACTTGCGCTGCTATCGGCACGTTGTAGGGGTTCGCGGTCCCAGGAGGTCCAAGGGCATCTTCGACCTCAGCAAGTGCCTTTTCCGTCAAGGTCAGACAGTCGCTAAGCAGTCCAATCATTTTTTGGTCGTCAGCATAGAAGTTGCTGAGTGCCGAGTGTAGTTCTTGGGCCCGTTTTCGTGCCTTCGACGAGCCAAAGAGCTCGAACAGTGAACCCCAAGTGTGTGTCTTGGTTCGAGCGTCGAGCTTGTCTCGCAGCATGCAGACTTTGTGGCAGTTGGCCTTTAGCTTGCGGATGCTGCCTCTTAGGCTCGAAGCCTTTTCGCGCTGGGCAATTAGGTAGTCATTGAGCTTAGCCAGGTCACGGCTAGCAGTTGCCCAATCAACCGCATTTCCTGCGATTACAAAGCGAAAGCCACTAATCACCTTTGTAACGCTTGCCAAACCTTCGATGGCTCGCTGCATTTGCCGTAGAAGGCTGCTGAAGTCCCCTTGCGCATCCGGGTAGTAGTGCTTGAGATACTCTCTTCCGTCGTTAACGGCCTTGACGATCTCGCGGGTGCTCTTGACAACGTCGCCCAGCAACTTGATTGA